>Ga0224510_10001634_pt1 | contig 14445 bp, 17 predicted proteins | sample SF_May12_sed_USG_FD_170161 | JGI IMG/M metagenome (GOLD analysis project Ga0224510, IMG submission 170161) | Sediment microbial communities from San Francisco Bay, California, United States - SF_May12_sed_USGS_4_1 | ecosystem: Environmental > Aquatic > Marine > Sediment | place: USA: California... | reverse complement strand
AGCCCCTCCTGCATCACGCGGTACAGGCAGGTGGCGTACTCGAGCGGAAGATCCTTGGGCACATCCCGAGCCACGAATTCCGCCGTGACGCCGGTGCGCGAGGCAAACTCGTTGACGTGTTCGCGCATGGCCGCCTCCAGTCCTCCATACTCCAGGACCGAGGGATGGAGCTGATGGGCCAATCGTTGGAGGTCCGTGGTCAGCTGCTCCGCCGACGCCCCGCAGGCTTTGAGCTGCGCTTGCAGCTCCCCGCCGGACGGGGCTGCGAAAGACACCAGGCCGTACAGGTCCAACGTCAGCGCCCCCATCCGTTGCATGATATCGTCATGGAGATCCCGCGAGATCCGGCGCCGTTCTTCCTCCTGAGCCTGCAACAACCGGGCTCCGAGGTCGCGGAGCTGTGTTTCCCGCTCACGCAGTTGCTGTTCCGTCGTCTTCAGTTCCGTCACATCGGCGAGCAACACAAACAGGCCTGCGACCTGTCTCCGCTCGTCTCGATCGGGCACGTAGCGCGCCGAGAACCAATGGTTCTCGCCATGCACAGCCAGACGATATTCGAACAAGACCGATTCACCCTGAAAGGCCCTGTCGAGGTGCGGCTCCACAGCCGCATAGCCGTCCAGGCCGAACAACTCGCGCATCGTCATCCCTGCGATCTCCTCGTCGGAGCGGCCGAAGAATTCTTCGTACCGTTTGTTGACGAACCGGTAGCGCCGGTTCCGGTCGATGTAGCCGAAGAAGGCCGGCACATTGTCGGCCAAGGTCCGAAATTCGTGCTCCCTCCGGCGCAGCGCCTCCTCGGCTTCTTTTCGCCAGGTGATGTCCGACTCTGCCCCGATCATACGGATGGCACGGCCCTCGTCATTGAAGACAGCGATGCCCCGGTCGAGCACCCCAAAGTAGGCCCCGTCTTTCTTTTGAATGCGATACTCCTCATAAAACTGGAGTCCTTTGCCCTCTCGGCACCGGTCGAATGCTGCAAGTACGCGGGGCCGATCCTCCGGATGAATTCTGGACAACCAGTCCGTAGCCGATTCTGGTGGGTCGCTCTCGTCGAACCCGTGCATCTCTTTCCATCGAGGAGAAAAATAGGCCGTGTCGTGAACCAGATCCCAATCCCAGACTCCGTCATTGGTCGCACGGACGACCCAATCCCACCGCTCGTTGGCCTCGACCAGTGCCGCCGTCCGCTTGCGCACAAGCTGCTCAAGGCGTTCGTTCAGGCGCTGTATCCCTTCCTGGGCTTGTCGGTGTTCGGTGATGTCCAGATTCACCCCGACCACATGTCGATTGCGACCACCATCAACCCGCATGGGTCGACCCGCCCCAAACAGCCAATGCACCGAGCCGTCACCATGGACAACCCGAAACTCTTCTCGAAAAGTCACGCCTTTTTCCATCGCGCTGCGAACCGCTGCTTCCATACGCGGACGGTCCTCAGCATGGATCCTCGACAGCGCGTCGGCGCTCGTGCCGTGAAAGCCTTCCGGCCTGATGCCGAACAATTCGTACTGCCGATGGTCCCAAAGCACCGCGTCCGTCTCGCCGTCCCAATCCCAGGTGCCCAATCTGGCACTCTCCAACGCCAACCGCAGCCGTTCCTCACTCTCCCGTAGTGCCGCCTCAGCCCGTTTGCGTTCTGTGATGTCCTCGATGATCGCCACGGTCCCGTGCACGACGCCCTGCGCATCACGCGCGGGCGCCACAGTGACGCGCACCCACACGAGATTTCCGTCCTTGCGAACATAACGCTTCTCATGGTGGAGATAAGGTGTGCCTTGACGGAAGAAGTCCGCAATGCGCTTGCGATCAGCCTCGACCTCCTCCGGATGGTCCAGATCGAGCGGCCCCAACTTGCCGACCAGTTCCTCGTGCGAATAGCCCGTGATCTGGCAAAACCGGTCATTGACATGGATAAATCGACCCGTTGAGTTGATCTGCGCCGCGCCGATGGCGGCGTTCTCAAAGAACGAACGGAAACGCTCCTCGCTCTCGCGCAACGCCTCCTGATCCGCATCACGTTGCTGGGCCAAGTGTTTCTGTTTGAATACCAGTCCGGCGACAAGGAGGAGCAACACTGAAGCCATGGCCCGACTCACACCGACTTGACGCGTTAATTCGCCAGGGGACAGCGCCATCCCAATCCACGTAAGCGCCACTGCCATGCCCGTCATCAGGCCGGTGCTCCACCAACCAGGAGCGTACCGCGTGATCATCACCGGCAACACATAGAGCATCGGGACCGGATAGCCAATCGGAAGCAGCACATCGATAGCAAAAACTGCTGCTGCTGCTGCTGCTGCTGCTGCAATGATCCAGCCAATCGGCTTTGTCTGAGTCTTCGTTGGGGTCACACACCAAGTTCCTTGGCGATACGCCGCACAGCAACGAGCGGCGTGGGGATTGCGCCGGACTCGAGCAGTCTATGCCTAAAACAACCTTCGGCGCACTAGGTGATCACCTAGGTGGGGGCTACGGCATCAGGCGATACGGTAGGAACTCCCCAACTGGTGCGATTTCGTCGTCGAACTAGGTCGCTGCCTAGTTCCTCGTTCGATCGCCTTCGGGCAGAGTACGCTGATCTCGAAGCAGGCCGTTTTGATGTCATTGGAACAGGAGGTATGATCATGTCTCCCACACAAGCGGGTATCCAAGACGCTGTCATCGCTATCCTGGCACAGATAGGTCCTTGCACGATAGATGACGTGGTACGGTCACTCCCCAAGCCCTGCAGGAGTGAGGTCTTTTCCGCTGTCGATGAAATGTCGAGAGATGGTCGTCTGGTGCTTCAGCGTCATTCCCATTCGAATTCCAGCTACCAGGTGTCTCTCTCCGCTTCCTGCCTCAGGGAGAGACAGGTGCGCGTGAAGCCTCTTCGGGTGCGTTTTTGCGTGGGATGCGGTTATCTCGCCGACGCAATCCAAGCGGAAGATGGCGAGACGCTCTGGACTGATGCCAACCATTACCTCAAGAAATATGGCCTCGCTTGGAATGAACTGGAACGACGGGACGATAGCTGTCCGGCCTGCGCCCGCGTGCTGGCCTGTGCCTATAGCCGTATCCCGGCTGCCAAGGTCTCGACGCTGACAACCTGATGTGGCCACGCACACGATTGATGAATAGCATCACAACCGGACCCCTCTTGTCCTGGACCGGAGGCTAGGACGGCGGGTCGTTCGATGTCACGCCCACGAAGCGGAGAGGCTTCTCCCCGGTGAGGTGCTGCGGCTGCACGATGTAATCGCCGGTCATCGAGGGAATCCAGATGGACTGTGCTACCTCCGTGTCTCCTCCCGTTATCACCCATGCGAGGCCGCCTACAATGCCGCCGCCGATCGCATAGGCAACTTTCACGGCACCATACGGGATGGTGACAAACCAGCAGGCCGCTTGGAGCCCAGCCTCTTCAGGGCTCGATAGACTCGATGAGGTCGATGGACTGGATGGGCGCGCTTCCGGTGTTTCTTCACCGTGAGCCAGTACTGCTCCCCCCGTCCCGACGAGGAGCACGCAGAAGACTGCCCCAACAATGAACAGCCGCTTGGGGTGCACCCGTCGAACGCAATTCATACTCATGGCTGCTCTCCAGTGGCGTGGCCTGTACGACAAGCCACGCCTCCACGGGTGCCCACTTACGTGGGCATATGTTGCTTCAGGATGGGAGACTCCGTGATTTTGGGATTGTCCGGAGCGAGTTCGACCGCCTTCTTGAAGGCCGCCTTGGCTTCATCGTGCTTCCCCAGTTTGACCAGCATCAGGCCGAGGTTGAACTGCGCCTCCGCAAGCTTCGGATCGGTTTGAATGGCGTTGCGGAAGTGGCCTTCCGCCACATCCCAGTGGCCTTGCCGGGCATGGGCCACGCCTTCTTCATTATGCGCTCGCCCCGCCGATCCTTCCGGAGCCATTAAGACGGCCGTGGTTTCAGTCGGAGCCATCTCTGGCCTGGAGTCCACAGCAGGCGCAGCCTCCACCTTGGGCGCGGGCGCTTCCGGCTTGGCTTCCATAGAAGGCTGCTGACGTTCACAGGCGATCAGCCCTGTCATCGCGAGCAGACTAAAGCAGACAACGCCGAGAGTTGCCATGACCATTGCCATCATATGTTTCATTGATTTCCTCCTTGGTTTCTTGTTGCACGGACACGGAAGTGTGTCTTTCTCATTGGCGCACTTTAGAACGGCCGGGCCGGCATTACTGCGGTGCGACCAGGACCTTCGTCGCCTCGTTGACCGGCGGTTCGATCGCGATAACCGGCCCGTCGACTTTGGGAAGGAGGCCCGCACCCGGCTTTTCTAGAATCCGACGATTCTGCTGGTTCATCGGCAATGTCTGCCTCACATGGTCATCACCGGCCCCAGCTGCTTCCAGCAAAGCGTTGTTGCCGACTGCGTTGCTCTGGCCAGGATCATTCGCGAGGGACTGGCCGCGCACGGGATCCACGGCCTTACCCATCGGGTAGCCGGGATGTGTCGGCAGCATCGACGGATTCGCGAATGTGAACGAAACTCCGAACAGCACAACAGCGACGAACGAGCACGCACTCATCGAGATGTACGAGATGTGCATGACACCACCTCCTGTGTCTGTGCAAACAACCCCCCTCACTGGCTCAGCTCCTTCAGTTCACCACACCACGATCAGAACGGTCTTCCTCTCATGCTCTCGTGACACGTAACTCTACTGCATTGTTCAATGACTATCGAACTAGGAAACGACCCGGTTCTGTAGCCCATCGATACCAGGAGTGTCCTGGCTGCCATCGTTGTACTCCGAGCCGAAGGCCATCATTGCATCGGATTCCCTGTTTCAGCGCCATCTCAGCGGTGCCTGTTCGCGCCTCTGCGTTATGGCTTGCCCTTCTGGCGCTCGTTCTTCATACGCGAACGCTCGTCGACGAGTTCCAACGGCCTGCTCTGAGTATTAGGCGGTCCAGCGCTCTTCACCTTGGGCAGTCGTCGCCGTCTTCTCGCCGTTGCCGGCCGCTTCTGCCTTGACGTGATTCAGCTTCCTCATAATGGATCCACATCGGTCCGGTCGTAGTCCTCCCTCACACCCTGGGAACATCCGCCGAGTGTACTGGGTTGTTTCCCAGTGGCCTGCTTCACTCACACGCATTACCTTGCCTCGCATGATGCGACCGGCTGCGTCTCAACAGGGCCATCACTCACCGCGACTCCTCTGGGGCGACATGCCTCAGGAAAGTGCGGCTGTTGTCGCCATTCGCGCCAGGACAGACCGATTCACGGAACGAGATACCGCCCCCATCTCTCTTTCTCTCTTTCCGGTGACGCCCTTTTCTATTCGCGATCACCATTTCGATCATGATCGCACCGACTCATGCCGACGCGGCACAGCTCATGCTTCTCCCGCTGGCATCCAACCGACATGGGGTGATCGGATGATCAGACAACCTGGACGGCGTAGTCATGGATGCGTCGAGAGGGACGCCCGCGATGATGAGAGCATCTATGCTGTCGCCTCGGTTCATCCGTCAGCCATCGAACATGAACGGAGGTCAACATGAGCCCCCTGAAAGGTTCCGAACAACATCACGCGCTGGAGGAAGGAGTCTGCGAACGCTGTCGGGGATTCATGGTCCCGAGTTTCACCGATGGATTGGTGGTGGAGATGGCCGAGACATCACCACCTCCAGCCTGGCGTTGCATCAATTGTGGCGAGTGGGTCGATGGGACGATCCGCGCCAACCGCCGAGAGACGGAGTATACCAACTCCACCCCGAGGCTCCCCTCAGCACTCTCTGGTAAACGGCGGTGGAGGGGGAGGGGGTAGGCGCGAGCCGACGGAACAGAAAAAGCGACATGGTGATCACTCTCAAGGAAGGAACCATCTGCAACGCACAGGCCCCGGCATACGAAGCCGGAGCAGAGAAGAAAGGATCCGGATCATGAGCGCTCGGCTTCTTGCAGGAAAGCACGTGTGGTCGATTGTGTTAGCCGGAGGTGAAGGCGAGCGGTTGAAGTCGTTCGTCCTGCGTTGGCTGGGCCGACACCAGCCGAAACAATATTGCACCTTTGTCGGGAACCGGTCGATGTTCCAGCATACGGTCGATCGCGCAATCCGGATCGCCTCGCCGGAACGAACCGTGGTCGTGGCGGCCCACCAGCATCAACGGTACACGCGAGCGCAGCTGCTCGGGCGTTCCATTCACAAGGTGATTCACCAACCGATAAACCGCGACACGGCCGCCGGTATCTTTCTGCCTCTCTCCTATGTGCGAGCCCGCGATCCGCAGGCGATCGTCGTCATCCAGCCGTCGGATCACTTTATCTATCCTGAGCCACGCTTTCTGACGACGGTCCAGCACACCCTGGCGTCCGCCGAGACCATGCCGACCCGATTGCTGCTGCTCGGTGTCCAGCCGGATCGGTTGGAAACGGAGTACGGATGGATTCAGCCAGGTGCCTCGCTCAACGGCTCCTCTGGGTATCCGGTCCATGGCGTCTCGTCCTTTCTTGAGAAACCGGGACCTGCCCAAGCCGATGTGGCCCTGCGTTCGGGCGGCCTCTGGAACACGCTCATTCTCACGGCCACGGTGGAAGCCTTGTGGCAGGCCGGATGGGGCTGCTTCCCCGACATGATGCGGCACTTCGAGGAATTGATGCACGGCTGGGATGCGAAGGACGAGTCCGCCCTTCTCGAAGGCCGGTACCGGTTCATGCCGAGGTACAACTTCTCCTCCGACCTGCTCCAACAACTGTCCGACCGCGTGGCGGTGATGGAGCTCACGGGTGTGCTCTGGAGCGATTGGGGCAAGCCGGAACGGATCGCCGAAACGATCCGCCGCATCGGTAAAACCCCGGCCTTTCCCCTGCACTGTCTCGATCAACCGTTCATTCCATACCCGGTTCCACGCACTGCTAATCAGGTATTGGCGTTCACATAAACGGAGGTTTGCGATGGCATCTCGGAAATCCAACTCAGACACCGGCCTTACATCATCAAAGGGCACGAGTGCGGTGAACAAGGCCGTCCTGACAGAACAGAACCGTCCTCCAACTGCCGGCTCGAATGGGATGCACGAGCGGAACGCTGCCCGTGCCTATGCCCTTCATGAGGAACGAGGATATCGGCACGGCTGCGACCTGCAAGATTGGGTGGATGCCGAGCGGGAAATTCTGAGCCGCCAGCTACCGACGTAATGCAGGCCGATGTCTGGCTTCGGCTGATCATGAGGAGTTGTTCGTTGCCAGACTTCCCGTGCCCTATCAGCAACACATAATCCATTTTCAAATGAGGGAGGTGTCAGTATGGCATTTCATGGACTGACCATTTGGATTGCTGCAGGCCTGTCAGCCATCGCGATTTCTATGGTTGCTGGTTCTGAGACTCTGGCTGGAGGAAGCATCGCCGGAACAGTGACCTATACCGGCCAGGCTGAAGCGAAAGAATTCCTCTTTGCGAAGTTCCCGAATCCGAGGTTTTGCCCCAAGACTCCGGACAAGGACTTGGTGAAAGGTGAAACACGGATGCTGCCGAAGATCCAAATCGCTAAAGATGGCGGACTGAAGGCGGCCGTCATTGCCGTGACCGATCTTGAAGACAAGGCCTTCATGGACGGTTACACAGGGACCGACGTGGCCGCCGTCTTCTGTGACTTCCAACCCTATACCGGCGTGGTGGTCAACAGAAAGAACTTCCGCGTCGAGAATCGCGATGCGGACCCAGACGATCCAAAATCGGTCAAGGGCGTGCTGCACAATCCTCATGCCTTCGCGGTGAAAGGGCCCAGCTCGTCTACCATCTTCAACATCGGCTTGGCCGAAAAGGGCTCGACGCTCGATAAACCGATCATCTTGCGGCAGGCCGGGGCCTATGTCCGACTCCAGTGTGATCAGCATGAGTTCATGCAGTCGTTTTTTCTCCCGGTCACCAATCCCTACTACGCCGTGGCGAAGGAGGACGGGACCTTCGAGATCAAAGACGTGCCGGCCGGCAAGCACAAGCTGCTCGCCTGGCATCCCTTTGCCGGGAGCGGCGAGATAGAAGTAGACGTTCCCGAAGGCGCAACTGTGCAAGTGAAGCCGGCGATCAAGAAATGACCGTACTGCGAGGGCACTCTGGAAGAATTGGTGGACAGCGTTCGGTTGCTTGGAGTGAAGACGCCTATCTTGCTCCGGCCCAGTCCGACGGGGCCGACGGAGTGGATGCTGAATGTCGGAGCCCACCGGCTCCTGCCTCTATTCCAGCCGGAGAGCCACTATTCCCTGAGGTTATTGATTGCGCCTAAAAGGACTATGAGCAGGTGTTTGTAATCCGCAACTGGATGAGTTGCCCGCGCGCGCGAATTGGCGATATTCCTCCAGAAGAAACTGGACGGCGTGGCAATACAGGCTGGCATCTCGAAATAGTGATGAGTGCATCGGCCCATGGTGACCGGGCCTCTCACGCTCCTCGCTTCCCTCCCCAGTCTCGGTGGCATCCGTACGGAGGAGAGATGTTGCTCGCGCTTCACCCTATATGCGCTCCGCCTAAGCTGGATGCCTGTTATTGGAGACTGGACCGGCAAAGGGAGATTCAACCTTCCCAACGCTCGCACAAGGAGAGCCCATGATTCGTATAATCGTGATTGGTCTTATTACGGCCGCAACGGCAGTCGCATGGGCGCAAAGCGCCACACCGGAATCGAGGCCGTACACCCACGCGTTTCTCAAGAAAGCCGCTGAAATGCAGCACGCCCAAATCTCGCTCGCCCTACTCGTCGACGGACGGGCAACCCATACACGCGTGAAGGAGTTCGGCGAGCACCTGATCGCTGACCACAAGAGAATCAGCCGGGAGATACAAGAGCTGGCTGAGGAGAAAGGCATTCCGTTGCCCTCGGGGTTACGCGACGAACACAAGCAGAAACTGAAGGACCTTTCGCCACTGTTAGGACACGCGTTCGATCGCGAGTACATGAACTACATTCTCCGGGATCACCAGAATGATGTGCACGAGTTTGAGGAGGGCATGCAGACCGTGGAGGATCCCGATGTGCTCCATTGGACGTACAGGACCCTGCCGATGTTGCGGGCGCATGTGGAGGAGGCACGGTGGATCAAACAGGCGCTGCAGACAAATTAGTGAGGAGAGACTCAGGGGCGATGGTACAGAAAGCGATGACAGTGGGCCTCTGTCATCGTCACGGCGATGATGGCACGTTGTGGCGCGCGGCCGAGCCGCGCCCCACTGCCGCCCCAAGAAGTGCTCTCCCTCTGCTAGCCGTGAAACTCGAATGGGTTGACCCCGCGACAAGGCCCTAGAATCGTCATCAGGATGATCCCGTGTCTCATGGTGCGCGCGTTCGCGTCGATGCGGAATGTAGGAGGACGCCTCGCCGAGAATGCTTCCGTGGCGGGTCGTGCCAGGCCCGGTTGTTGGGTCAGACCCCCGGGCTCACGTACAGGGATCCGCTTGCTCTCCTGGAGGAGAATGTTCACTACTCTGTCCGCTTCCTCCTCCTTCGGTTCAAACCCTCGTTGTTTCCACACACGCACGAACTGCGCCACCACGGCCATGATCAGGAGTACCGCAAGTACGAGTTCTTCCCCGCTCATCATCGGTGCTCCTTTTGAGTCGGCCCGGTCGGCGGCTCTTCGCCCGTCCCCGCGATCGCGTCGCGCATGGAGGTGTCCGCTTGCACGTTCTTCATGCGGTAGTAATCCATGATGCCCAGGTTGCCCTGACGAAATGCCTCGGCCATGGCCTTCGGCACTTCGGCCTCGGCCTCCACCACTTTCGCGCGCATTTCCTGTTCCAGCGCCACGGCCATGGCGCGCCGTTGCTCGGCTCTGGCCTGGGCGATCTGCTTGTCGGCGTCAGCCTGATCGATCTGCAGTTTGGCGCCGATGTTCTCGCCGACATCGATATCGGCAATATCGATCGACAGGATCTCGAAGGCCGTTCCCGCATCCAGCCCCTTCGCCAGCACGTGCTTCGAGATGTGATCGGGATTTTCCAACACATTTTTGTGAGTCTCCGCCGAGCCGATCGTACTCACGATCCCTTCGCCCACCCGTGCCAGCACGGTCTCCTCTCCTGCCCCGCCCACGAGCCGGTCCAGATTCGTGCGAACGGTCACACGACAAATGGCGTGGAGCTGAATGCCGTCTTTGGCAACCGCGGCGATGCGCGGTGTTTCGATCACCTTGGGGAGAACCGACATCTTGACCGCGCCCAACACGTCGCGCCCGGCCAAGTCAATCGCCGCCGCCCGCTTGAACGGCATCGGGATATTCGCCTTGTCGGCGGAGATCATCGCGAGGACGACATTCACCACGTTGCCGCCCGCCAGATAGTGGGCCTCCAGATCGTTGAGCGGAATGGTAAGCCCGGCCTTCACCGCGCTGATGCGCGCGGTCACCACCGTGTCGGGGGGAACGCGCCGGAGACGCATCCCAATGAGGGTCAATAGCCCGACGTAGGCACCGGAGGCCCAGGCCGCGATCCACAACCGGAGCGGAATCAGGTACAACAACAGCGCCATCCCGGCCACGGTCAGCATCAAGGTCGTCAGAATTCCCACCAGACCGGTTTCTAGTTCGTTCATGACTCGCTCCTTTCACCATCCGGCGCCGAGCGGCGGACGACAATACGATTTCCCTCCACACGCAACACCTCGATCGGAGTTCCGGCTTCGATGTATTCGCCCTCGGTGACAACGTCCACACGCTCGTGATCGAAATGGGCAACCCCCGCCGGTCGCAATGTCGAGGCGGCGGTCCCGCGTGCGCCGAGCCATCGGCTGTCCGATTCTGACTGGGAGGCATACCCCCCCGCTGCTTGCAACTCGGTATCTAAAATGAGCTTCCGGCCAAATGGCAGACGCGGCACGAACCGCAGTAACGCGAGCGCCAGCACGACGGCCAACAGGACGGCGGCGATCACCTGTCCCACCGCATACAGGACGACGGCCCAGGTCGCGCCCGTCCCGACGAGGCTCAGTCCAAGTCCCCCGAGAAGCGCCGCAATGCCAAGCGCCCCAAAAATTCCAAACCCTGGTATGACAAAGACTTCGACCAGCAGCAGGATCAGCCCAATCCCGATCAGGAGCACTTCCTCCCAGCCCACCAGACGGACTAACCAATGTCCCCATAAGAACAGGGCCAGACTGGTCAGGCCGAACACGCCCGGCACTCCGAACCCGGGGCTCTGAATTTCCACGATGATGCCGAGCATGCCGACGGCGATCAGGATCGAACTGACAACCGGATTCGTCAGGACGCGGACCAGGGACTCCGCCCAGGTCTCCTCGGCCCGGCGAACTTCGGCCTCCGAGAGATTCAGCGTCTTGAGTACGGCTTCCAACGTGTCCGCGCGAACGTCCACAAGCTTCTGCTGCAGCGCTTCCTCCATCGTGAGGGTGAGCAGTTTGCCCTTCGCGATCACGCCGGGAATCTCCACATCCGCATCCACCATCGCTTCGGCCAACTCCGGCGGCCGTTTGCGACTCTCGGCCGTCGCGCGGAATTCTTTCCGCATGTAGGAGACGGTCTTCTCTTCAACCGGCTGGGCCGGCGCGCCTGGCAACCCGATCTGAACAGGCATGGCGGCGCCGATTGTCCCGCCCTCAGCCATGACGATAGTTTCAGCAGCCAGACTGATCAGCGCGCCCGCCGAGATCGCGCGCTTGTTGATGAACGCGACGGTCTTGACCTTGGCCCGCAGCAAGGCATCGCGGATCTGCACGGCCGCATCGACGCGACCGCCGAAGGTGTCGATCTCGAGAATCACCGCGGCCGCGCCAGCAGCAGCCGCTTCATCCAATACGCGCTCGACAAACGGAGCCAAACCCAGATCGATGACCCCATCGACCGGGATCACGTAGACCACGGACCCCTCGCTTGGAGCGGCCGGCACCGCACCCAGCATCAACAGAACCAAGACCCCGATGACTGCAAGGCATGTGGCTCTGAGCACAGGACGGAACAGACGTGCTCTCACCACCTGTCTGCTTTCTTTTTCTCCCCGCGTCATCATCAGTGTGCCCTCTCTACAACTCCATCTCGTACCCGAAGGTCTCAGTTCAACCAGGGGACCCTACAAGAAACGGAAATTTACGTACGCTAGAATGCGGGAACCGCTTGGATTCATTCACCGTGATGATGTCGCCTTTCGCTCGTTTACGATGGTACATTCTGCTCGCGGCGAAACCATCTACCGTACGCGATATTCCGAATCTTGAAGTGACGCCTGATTTGACGCCCGGTGTGGCCGGAATTGGCTGTCCTGATGAGGCAACGTTGGCCCAACGGCTCTGACGCGTACATTCGAACAACCGTCAGTTTATCCCGAACTTCCGTGAACGCTATCGGCAAGGGAATACGATCACCACGGCGTTTGTGGAGTCGACGATCAATCAAGTCGTCAGCACACACGTCGTGGAACGGCAAATGCGATTATAAGGACTACGAGCCGAAGTAAAAACCAGCCGATCCAACGGAAAGACTACAAGCGGCAAGCAATCAGTGTCGAGGTGTGGCAGCATCAGCGAACGGCCATTGTCAGCATCGCCTTTCACATCATGGACCATAAGACGGAACTCTCCCGCGAGAGCCATGGACGACACCAGGCAATTTCCTACCATCAATGTGAGAAACCCGACGAGTACCATCGATGACCTGCAGTAGACTCCCCTCCCGTTCGCCATCGTGCTTCTCCCGATCGCATTATCCACCCCTCGGCCCCTCGTACATCGCCCCCCGGACGGGCATCGCAATTATAATAATGACGAGAGGCCTTGAGGCCGTTGATGGGGAGCGCTCAGCGGCCACCGAGATCGCCCCTCGTTTCTACAACATACAATTCCCCCCGGACTTCGGGGTGTATGTCGCACCAAATTGCGTGACGCATACTCTCAACGGGACCGTGGATCCCCAATTTCATCGGAGCCGTCGAAAAGTGGAGCGTCATGACCTGTCCTGGCTCCACATGGAACGACCGGAAATTTTTCCCCCACACCTCCTTGCCGTTCTCCACCTGGACATCGATATCCCTAAACAGCCTCGAGGCGAACCCATGGGTGACGGTATCCTGGTTCCGAACCACGATGATCGTGTCGTGCGACGGATGGGTCATACCGACAGTCTGATACCCGTGCTGCCGATCCTTAATCGTGATCTCCACCTTCGATGGTTGGGCGCCCGTCTCCTGAGCTTGGACGTACGTGGTGCCCGTTCCCGCACCGAACAGGATCATTCCTGTCACAGCAATGCACGTGGCTAGTCCGAGACCTGAACACGATCTGATCATCATTGGTTTACCTCCATGTTTGACACGTGAACCGCTTAGTCCTTCTATTGCCCTACTGTTCTTCTGGACCACATACCAGCCCCTCCCAACATTCATAGCGCTCCCCCTTCGCTCGTACGACCAATCATCCTTGCCGTCGGTGGTCATGGGCCACACCGCACAGCGCACCTGTCAACCCAATCGCTTTCTAACTTGGCTATCGTGTGCTCCGAATGTACGATCCCGTCACCCCTCAACCGGCCTTATCGTTGTTCGACGCTCTTCGGTATACGCAATCAGCGTACCTCTCCCTCTACAACCTCATTGAGTACGGAAAATCACGATAACTGGTCTACTTCGGGCATTTGGCCGGAGGAGCGAAGAATTATGGTCTGGTGAAAGCTGCAACAGATTGATGGGGTGCGTGGGGGCAAAAAGGGGCACTACAGCACACCCTCCCGACCACCAATTGAGGAGGTGCTATTGTTCGACGCCAGGCCATCCGTGTCATGAGCTCTCCTTGAGTTGCATGACCTCCCGAACCCTATTCGCTTGTGGCATTGATTGCTTATTGGCAAGAAATCACGAAGTGACGAGCGCATAACAAACGGCCCGCTCTTGTGTGGAACAATCGATGAAGGTTTGTGAGCTTGGCACCGCCGACAGAGCCAAAAGGCGGGACCCTCCGGCCCAGGTTAATGAGGCCATTCCCGGTTCGTGGCCGCAAGACCGAAGGGCCAACAGCGCACCGAGGACAAGGACCATCGCGATCGCCGCCCTGGCTAAACGCATGAGACGAGGCGTATTTCTGATCAGAGAACCCGCCATGATGTGTCTTTCTCCATCTGCAGCTCTGACGTCAATCGCACCCACCGAACCCTTTCGACTCGAGGTGTTGAAGCGGTCCGCGCTCCCTGAGGCGCCACGAGAGAGAACGGGCCCTCGCCCCCTCGGGCACAGTCCGCATCCCTTCAAGACTGGCCATGACGAAGCTGTCGACGAGCACAGATGCTCACGGTGGGGACATACCGAAGGTCGTATGGCAAGAGAACTAGGTGACAACCTGGATGCGGCACGAAAGGATACTAGTAGGGACTGTTGAATAATGGGTGTGGACTGAAGTTTTGGTATACTGCGCCTCGTCCTATGGTTCAGTCCCTCTCTCTTTGCGCTGGAGCCGTGTATGTCTCAAATGGAACTGGTTGATCTCGACGGTCT
>Ga0224510_10001632_pt1 | contig 14466 bp, 12 predicted proteins | sample SF_May12_sed_USG_FD_170161 | JGI IMG/M metagenome (GOLD analysis project Ga0224510, IMG submission 170161) | Sediment microbial communities from San Francisco Bay, California, United States - SF_May12_sed_USGS_4_1 | ecosystem: Environmental > Aquatic > Marine > Sediment | place: USA: California... | reverse complement strand
CACCGTTTCTCCACGGTGCGCATGGCCGACCAGATCGTCGTAGTGCAGGACGGCCGCATCATCGAGCGCGGCAGCCATGACGACCTGATGCGCATGAACGGGCATTACGCGCATCTGTTTTCGCTGCAGGCGAAAGGTTACAGATAGCCGTGCCCGCCCCGTCCGGCGGTCCCGGACTAGTCTTCCCGCCATTCGGCGCGGTACGCGCAGCCGAGCGCGATGATGCGCTCTAGCAACGCCGCGTAGTCGATGCCCGCGTGCTCCGCTGCCCATGCAAAATCCTCGTCCTCCTCGAGGTTTGGATTGGCGTTGGCTTCAAGGACGAAGGGCGTGCCGTCGGCACGCACGCGAAAATCCACGCGTGCATAGCCTGACATATGCAGCGCACGGTAGATGCGCCGCGCCAGGCGGTCGAGCTTCTCGGCCAGGCCCTCGGGCAGGTCCCTTGCCGCACGACTCGTGAGGTTATGGCGCTCCTGGTAGGCGGGGTCCCACTTGGCCTTGCGTGTCGCAATGGCAGCCCTGCTGTCCGTCAGTTCCCCGAATATGAATTCCCACGGGGGCAGTGTCCGGATCCTCTCGTTGCCGAGCATCGCGACATAGAGTTCCCTGCCTTCGATGAACTCCTCGACCAGGGCATCGGAATTCGTGTGCTCGTGGATGAATTCAATGCGTTCGCGCAGCTTTGTCGCATCGTCGACGACGGACGCCTGCGAAATTCCAAGCGAAGCATCTTCCGTCGCCGATTTGACGAACAACGGATAGCGCAGCCGTTTCGGAATTCGAATCACCGTGCCACGCTTGAACACGGCGAACAACGGGGTCGGAATACGATGGTATGAAAGGATCTGCTTGGACAACACCTTGTTCCGCGACAACATCATGCCGCTGGGATTGCATCCTGTGTAATGCTGGCGCAGCAATTCCAGGTAGGCGACGACGTGCTGGTCATAGGTGACGACGCCGCCGAATTCCTCGAGCAGGTTGAAGCAGACCTGTGGCTGCCACTCCCGGATCAGCGCGCGCAGCTCAGTAAGACTGTCTCCGATACCGAGCGGTTGCACTTCGTGCCCGGACTCGCGCAACTGCGTGATGACATCGAGCTCGGTGCGGAATTCGGCGATCTGGGCATCCGTATGACCGTCCAGGTTTTCCGGAGGCACCAGCGATTCGTGAACCAGCACGAGAATGCGTTTCTTCTTTTTCATAGGGCCAGCTTCGGTCCGGCATTGCGCATCGCCCTGCGAACGAGCGCCATTATGAATCGTTCCACGCGCCGCCTTGAAATCCGCCAGTCATCCCGCACCAGCAGGCCGTGCGCGTAGCAGCGCCATATCAGGTGCTCGACGACTTCCTGCACCAGGTATTCGCTGGCACCCAGCCGGCGCGCAATGCGGCGCCTGAAGACCGGCAATTCCTCGCGCAGGCGCTGCGCGGCGGTCGCCTGGCCGCGGCGACTTCGTGTCAGCGTGAATACGCGCCCCAGTATCCTGTCCATCCGCTCGGCATCGTCCGTGCGGTAGTGCTGCACCATGCGCCGGTAATGCTCGCGCAGGGTCCAGCGCGCATGCCGCAACGGCTCGACATGGTGGCGGGCACGCACGACCGGCCGCTGGCCGCGTATCTCCCGCATGAATTCGTCGACGCAATTCAGCTTGTGGATGGCAGGCCAGCCCGCGTAGCGGCTGCGCCAGTTTGATCGCGGCGTCAGCCACACCGCGAATGTCTCGGCGAAATCCTCGGTCGGATGACTCTGGGCATACCAGTTGCCGAGGTGCTGCACGAACCGACGGCTGCCGGGCCGTGGCCGATAGTACTCAGGATACGGCGTCGAGGCGTAACCGAAAGTCTCGCGCCACTTCTTGCGCCTGCGCAACCGGTAGGCCGTATCGATGGCGTGGGCGGCTTCGTGACGCAGGATCCGCATCAGTGCCCTGGCGTTTCCGCCTTCGACCTCCCCCATGAAGCGGCGCTGAAGATTTTTCAATCTGGGATGAAAGACATAGAAGGGCACTGCGAATCCCGGTACGCCGTCCGCCGAGAACCATTCCTCGGCGATCCAGCAGTGCGGGCGAAAATCGATGCCACGTGCTTCGAGCTCCCGGTAGAGGCGCTCGACCTGGCGCTCGACCGGTGACCCTTCGATCCGCAGGCCGAGGTCGCTCATGCGCAGGTCCAGCAGGCGCTCGTCGTCGAGCCGGTGCCAGTCACCGCGTCCTTGCCGACGCCGCTTCATGCCGGCCGCGTCCCCACTGCGTACAGGGCATCCGCCAGGGCCAGGATTTCGCTGCCACGCGCGATACTTGTGCGCCACGCCGGCGGAAGTGCGGCTGCGCCGTAATGCGCACCGGCCAGCTGGCCGACGATCGCGGCTGTGGTGTCGGCTTCGCCACCCAGGCCCGCGGCAATGGATATGCATTCACCCGGACTGTTCCCGGAATCGAACGCCCACAGGGCCGACTCGAGGGCAGCGGCCGCTGCCTGCGCACCACTCACGTGGGCCCGCGGCTTGCCGACTCGCCATGACCCCGCGGCAACTTTTTTCACACGCGGCTTCAATGTCACCGATTCCCAGAGACCCGGGACCGGGCTGAAATCCGGTGTGAGCAGTACTTCCTTGCCGATACCCGCGAGCGCGCCGGCGATGAGCGCCGCCAGATAACGCACGGCATCCAGTGTCAGCGGCGCCTGGTGCGTGATGCGCGCACAGTTGACGGCGGACTCGATGGCTCCACGCGGATCGGCAAGGCCGCCGACGAGTGCCGGCCCAATCCTTGCCAGGGGCTCGGCATCGGCGTGCGCCGGATCATGCGACCCGGAAAACGGGTTGCCGGTCCATTGCGCAGTCGCAAGTGCCCGCGTCGTGGCCGCACTGATGCCGATGCAACGCCCGGTACTGGTCCAGAGCCCGTCTCTGTGCCAGCGCTGATAGCGCTGCAGCTGGTCGGCGGCGTCCATCCCTTTGCAGGCAACCAGACTTTCCGCCAGGCACAGGGCCATCGCTGTCTTGTCACTCCAGGCACCGGCGGGAAGCCCAAATGGGCCGCCGCCGGCGAGTTCGCTGCTGCGCGTGAGCGTGCCCGGCGGCTGCCCGTGTGCGTGCTGGCCTATCGCGTCGCCGATCGCAAGGCCCAGCAACAGGCCGCGGCAGCGATCGCGCGGGTCGCTCGCTGCCGTTGCCCTGGGCCATGACGCAAGCAGCGGCGCCGCCGGCGGCGGGATCGCGGCGTGTGGCTTGCGCGAGCGCCAATTACGCACGTAATCGCCTTGCGCTTCGGTCTCCGGAACGGTCGGCCAGGACCGGGATCGGGTGCTCTCCCGCCAGAGTTCGTTCAGGCGCTCGAGCGCGGCCGCACCCCCGAGTCCGCCGCGTGCGAGCCAGCAACCCGCCACCAGATTGGTGCGGCCGATGCCGGCGCGGCAATGAAGGTATATGCACATCCCCTCGGCCATGGCCGCATCCAGCTCGTCCAGGATCTCCTCCATCTGGTCCGTGGATTTGGGCAGGCCGTGATCGCGAATGGGCTTGCGCAGGTAGGCCATGGCGTTTGGCGAGTAGGGTCCGGGCAGCAGGTTCTCGTAGGGATCGAGCTCGCCCGGCTCGGTCAGGTCGATGAAATAGTTGATTCCCACATCGAACAGCCGCCTAAGCCGATCGAATGTGGCTTCTTCGTCGCGTCCCGCCGGATACTCGCCTGCAAGCAGGCGCTTCGGCACGACCCAGAAGCTGTTTGGCAACGGCAGCGGCTGTGGCGCCACGTCAGGAGCCGGGCCCGGCGATCATGCGCTCGAGCGCGGCGAAATCGAACACGCGCGGATCGGCGAGGTGCGATGGTTCGACATTGCACAACGCCGTGAATATCGCATCCACCCGCCCGGGATGTTCGCGGTCCCAGGCCTCCAGCATGCGGCCGATCGCCACACGCTGCAGATTCGGTTGCGAGCCACACAGCGTGCAGGGAATGATCGGAAATTCGCGCGCGCGCGCGTACCGTTCAATCTCGCGCTCGGGCACGTAGCACAGCGGCCGGATCAGCACGTTGCTGCCGTCATCCGAAAGGAGCTTCGGCGGCATGGCCTTCAGCCGCCCGCCATGGAAGAGGTTCAGGAACAGCGTCTGGACGATGTCGTCACGATGGTGCCCCAGCGCGATCCGCGTGTAGCCATTCTCGCGCGCGAAGCGGTACAGCGCGCCGCGCCGCAGGCGGCTGCAGAGCCCGCACTGCGTGCGGCCCTCAAGTATGACCCGGCGCACGACGCTGTAGGTGTCCTGCTCGATCACCTGATAGGGAACACCCAGGCCCTCCAGGTATTCGGGCAACATGCGCTCCGGAAACCCGGGCTGCTTCTGGTCGAGGTTAACCGCGCAGAGTTCGAATCTGACCGGCGCCGCGCGTTGCAGCGACAGCAGCATGTCGAGCAGCGTGTACGAATCCTTGCCGCCGGACAGGCAGACCATGACGCGGTCGCCCTCCCCGATCATGCTGAAATCGGCGATCGCCTTGCCGACCAGCCCGCGCAGACGCGCGGCAAGTCGCCGGAAATTGGCCGAGGTTTCCTTGCGCAGCGGAATCACGGCGACATTCTAGAATTCTGTGACGTACTTGCGCTCGAGATACCGCAGGAAGGGCGCCGCTGACAGTTTCCGTCCTGTTGCATGTTCCACGAGCTGGGGCACGCCCATCTTCGCTCCCATCGAATGCACCCTTTCGCGCAGCCAGGCCAGCAGGCCGTCGAACTGGCCGGCCGCGATTTCGGCCTCGATGCCCGGATGCTGTTCCCTGATCGTTTCCCAGAGCTGGCCTGCGACCACGGCGCCGACGCCGTAGGACGGGAAATGCCCGAATGACCCCAACGCCCAGTGGATGTCCTGCAGGCATCCCTCGATGTCCGATGCCGGCACCAGGCCAAGTCGGTCGGCCGACAACTCGATCCACGCCTCGCGAAGGTCCTTTACCGCCAGCTCACCCGAGAACATGCGCCGTTCGAGCTCGTAGCGAAGGCCGATATGCGTCTGGTAGGTCAGCTCGTCCGCTTCCATCCGGTTTGGCCCGCGTTCCACGCGATTCAGCCAGCCGTAGAGATTCTCCTCGGTCCATTCGGGGCCCGCTGCGCCATAGTGCTTTTCGAGCAGTGGCCGCAGCCACGAAACGAACGACTTGCTGCGGCCCACGATCATCTCGAGCAGCAGCGCCTGGCTTTCTTCCAGCGCCATGCCGCGATCCTGCCCGACCGGCTGGTCGACCCATTCCGCCGGCAGGCCGAGGTCATAAAGCGCCTGGCCGGTTTCGTGCAGGGCACCCAGCAAGCCCTGGAACGGATCCCTGAGGTTGAACTTCGCCGTGACCCGGATATCCCCGGGCACGCCCTCGGTGAACGGATGGTCACTTTCGTCGAAGCGGCCACGGTCGAACGGGAAACCCAGTGCCTTCATGACGTCGGTGCAGAGTCCGCGCTGGCGGCTGGCCGAGAACCGACCCTCGATGCGGATCACGGGATGCCCGGCCTGCACCTCCATGGCCTCGGTCACCAGCGTCGGCAGCCGCTGGGACAAGGGCGTGAACAGCGCGTCGATGTCGCGCGACTGCAGTCCCGGCGTGAATTCGTCGGCGAGCGCATCCCAGGGGTCGAGACCGAATCGCTGGGCCAGCAGCTCGGCCTTGCTGCGCGTCAGCTTGACGACTTCGTCCAGATGCGGCGCCAGCACGCCGAAGTCATTCTGTTCGCGGGCTTCGCGCCAGCGTGCCTCGGCGAGTGCCACGGCGCGCGCGATGCGCGCGACCAGTGTCGGTGGCGTCGCGATCGCGTGATCGTGCAGGCGACGCATCTCGCGCAGGTTCGCGCTCTGCCAGTCGGCCAGTCCGCGCGCATTGGCGTCGGCGCGATCGAGAAGACGCGAAATGCGCGGCGACACCAGCAGCGTATGGCACTCGATCTGCAGTGCCGCGAGCTGGTCGCCGCGCACATCGGCGCTCGCGCGCGGCATCGTGATGGCCGCGTCCCAGCGCAGCAATGCCAGCACGCCGCGGAACGCATGGAGCCGGCGGAACTCCTGTTCGAGCTGCTGATAAGGCGTCGCCGTCGCCATTCCCGGACTCCTCCGCCCACCGGCAAGCGCCGGAAAAATGCCGGCCTGACCCCCGGCGCGATTGGGGTCGGGCATCCTTGATCAGAAGACCGGCGGCTGGATTCGCTGCCCCGGACTCTCGAAATGCGCCCGCAGGAACTGCGGAGCGTCTGTTCAATTCAAAAGTCTATCAGCCGGGGCGGGTTCCGGCCCGACCAATCGCTGTGATTGTCTTATTTTTCAATTACTTGTTCGACATCGGCGCTGCTTGACACCGGCGGCGGCGCCCCGGCCCGCAGCCGCTCGATGAGCCCCGTCAGATAGTGGGGCGAGCGATGCTCCCCGGCCAGCACGGCATAGACCGCCGGCACGGCGAACAGGGTCAGCAGGACGGCGATCGTCGTCCCGCAGAACACGACCACGCCAATCGGCTCGCGTTGCTCGGACCCTGCCCCGGTCGCGAGCAGCAAGGGCAACGAGCCGAAGGCCGTGCACAGGCTCGTCATCAGCACCGGACGCAGCCGGATGGTCGCGGCCCGGATGACCGCTGCGATCCGCTCGGAGCCCTGGTCGCGAATCTGATTGGCGAACTCCACGATCAACACGCCGTTCTTCGCGGCAATCCCGACCAGCATGATCATCGCGATCTGGCTGAAGATGTTGAGCGACATCTGGCTGCCCGCCAGCCGGTAGATGGCGAGGCCGGCGATGGCGCCGATCAGGGCGAGCGGCACGGTCGTCATGATGACGGCCGGCTGCTTGAAGCTCTCGAACAGCGCGGCGAGCACCAGGAATACGATTGCGATTGCGAATACGAAGGTGGACCAGAACTGTCCCTGGGTACGCAGGTACTCGCGGGCCTCCCCGTCGAAGGACAGCCGCGCCGCTGGCGGGAGTTCCGCGCGCACCAACTCCTGGAAGTAGGTCACCGCCTCGCCCAGCGTGTAGCCCGGCGCGAGCCCGGCGCTGATCGTGATTGCGCGCATCCGGTCGAAGCGGTTGAGCTGCATCGCGCCGGAAGTTTCCGTCAATTGCACCAGGTTCGACAGCGGCACCAGCTCGCCACTGCGATCCGAACGGACATAAAGATTCTGCAGGTCCGAAGGCACGGCGCGATCCCGCGTCTGGCCCTGCAGGATCACGCGGTATTCCCGGCCGCGATCCACATAGGTCGTGACCACCCGCGAGCCCAGCACCGTTTCCAGCGTGCGGCCGACCGACTCGAGCGAGATGCCGAGTTCCGCGGCGCGGTCACGGTCCACCGCCACGTCGATCTGCGGTTTGCGTTCCCGGAAGTTCGTTTCCACACCCGTGAGCCCGGGATTCCGCTGGGCGAGATCCAGTATGCGATCGCTCCAGCCCGCGAGCGTCTGGTAGTCGGGGCCGCCGATGACGGCTTGCAGCGGCCTGCCGAATCCGCGTGAACCCAGGCCCTGCAGCGCGTAGATGCGGGGGCGCACACCGGGCAGCGACTCGAACTGCTTTGTCAGCGAAGCCGCAATGTCCACGGCGCTGCGCTCGCGCTCGCCCCAGTCCTTGAGAATTATGAAACCGCGGACCTCGTTGACTTCGGTGGTGCCGCCGCCGCCGCCCGTGCCAATGCGCATGATGAAGCGGCGGATGTCGCCGTAGCGTTCCGTCTCGCTGAACAGGATCCGCTCCGCCTGCAGCAACTGCCGTTCCGTATACTCGAGGCTCGCGCCTTCGGGGGCGTCCAGCTCGATGCGCACGAAGCCGAGGTCCCCGGGAGGCGCGAATTCACGGGGCAGCGCATTCAGGGCCAGGATTGCGGCGCCAACCAGCGCCAGCGTGCAACCGATGATCAGCCACGGCCGGCCGAGCAGGATGCGCAGGCGGCGCTCATAGGCCTGCGCGAGCGAGCGAAAGAAGCGATCCAGCCGCTGCGCAAACTGGCCACGCTGCTGCCCCTGCCGGAACAGGCGTGACGTCATCACCGGCGTCAGGGTCAGCGCCACCAGCGCCGAGAACATCACGGCCGCCGCCAGCGTGAAGCCGAATTCGCGGAACAGCCGGCCGATGGCGCCGGGCAGGAACGAAATCGGCACGAACACCGAAATCAGCACCAGCGTCGTTGCGACGACGGCAAATCCGATCTCGCGACTGCCATCGATCGCAGCCAATAGCGGCGGCTGCCCTTTCTCGACGCGGCGGTAGATGTTTTCGAGCACGACGATCGCATCATCGACGACCAGGCCGATCGCGAGCACCAGGCCCAGGAGCGTCAGCACGTTGATCGAGTAGCCCATGAAATCCATGAACATGAATGTCGCGATGATCGAGATGGGAATGGTCACCGCCGGTACCAATGTGGCGCGCAAGTTGCCGAGGAAAAGGAAAATGACGATCAGCACCATCGTCAGTGAAATCCCGAGTGCGATGACGACCTCGCGCAGCGATGAATTGATCGAGTCTGCGCGGTCGACATTGATGGTCAGCGACATGCCCGCGGGCAGCCCGGGCTGGATGCGTTCCAACGTCTTGTATATCTGCTTCGCGACCTCCAGCGTGTTCGCCTTCGATATCTGCTCGATGCCGAGGCTGATTCCGGGCAGGCCCATCGTCCGGGAGACGCTGCGCTCGTTCTCCGCGCCAAGTTCGACCCGCGCGACGTCGCCGAGCCGCACCAGGTAGCCGTCGGGACCGCGCCCGATCGACAGCTTGCGGAAATCCTCGATACGCGAAAGGCCGGTGTCGGTGCGCAACGCGAACTCGCGCTCGCTGGACTCGAGGCGTCCGGCCGGCAACTCGACGTTTTCGCGCCGCAGCGCGCCCTCGATGTCGCCGACTGTCAGCGCCCGTGCGGCGAGCGCCTGGCGATCGATCCAGATCCGCACCGCCTGCCGGCGCTCACCGCCGATATTGACGCGCGCGACACCAGGCGTCGCGGATAGCTGGTCGACCAGCACCCGCTCGGCATAGTCGGTCAGCTCCAGAACCGACATCCGGTCGCTGGACAGGTTGAGGTACATCACCGCCTCGCCGAAGGACTGGGCCTTCTGGATCTCGGGCGGATCGGCTTCCTCGGGCAGGTCGTCGACCACGCGCCCGACGCGATCGCGGATGTCGTTTGCGGCCGCATCCACGTCTCTATCGGCGCTGAACTCGACATCGATCGCCGAGCGGCCGTCGCGGGAACTGGAACGCAGCGTCTCAATTCCTTCGAGGCCCGCGATGCGGTCTTCGATCACCTGCGTGATCTTGTTCTCGACGATCGCGGCGCCCGCACCGAGGTAGTTGGTCGTGATCGACACGAACACCGGGTCCACTTCCGGGTATTCCCGAACCGCGAGTCGGGTCAGGGAAACCAGGCCCAGGATCACCAGCAGCAGGCTGATGACCGTAGCGAATACCGGCCGCCTGATCGAGAATTCCGAGAGTTTCATCGGTAAGGCCGGCTATTCCGGGGCGGCCCCGGGCCTGAGTTCGTGCACGACGCTGTCGTCGCGAATCCTCTGCGTGCCTTCGATGACGATGCGCTCGCCCGCCTTGACGCCAGTCAGTACTTCGACTTCGCCGGGGCTGCGCCGCCCGACCGTGACGGCGCGGCGCGACGCGCGCCCGCCTGCAACCACGAACACATAGACCTCGCCGCGCTCCGGCACCAGAGCCTGTTCCGGCACGACCAGTCCGGGCAGCGGTTCGCGGCTGACGATGACGGTCAGGAACATGCCCGGCCGCAGCAGCCCTTTCGGATTTGGCAGGCGGGCACGCACCTTGATCGAGCGCGTGACCGGATCAACGCGGGAATCCACGGACTCCACGACACCGTCGAACGACTCGCCCGAATAAGCAATGCTCTTTGCGGCGACGGCGAGGCCGGGCTTCAGGATCGCAAGGAACGACTCGGGCACGTCGAAGTCGAGCTTCATCGTGCGCGTGTCGTCGAGTGTCGTGATGATCGTGCCCGGGTTCACCAGCGCCCCGACGCTGACGCGCCGTAACCCGACCCGCCCGTCGAATGGCGCGCGGATGACCGTATCCGCGACGCGCGCTGCCGCCGCAGCGACGCGCGCTTCGTTTCCCTTCAGGGTGGCCTCGATCTGCTCAAGCTGGGCCTGCGACAGCGCCTGCTGGGCAAAAAGATCGCGGCTGCGCACGAAGGCGCTGCGGCTCTCGGCCAGCGCCGCCTCAGCCGCGGCCAGGTCCGCCCGGTCCCGCGCGCCGTCCAGTTCGACCAGCACATGTCCGCGCCGCACCCACTGGCCTTCGTCAAATCCCACCTCGAGCACCTTGTTACCGGCCTTCGAGGTGATCTCGATCGCTTCATTTGCATTGGCGGTGCCGAGCGCCTCAATACTGATCGCAATGGGTTTCTCTACCACCGGCGCCGTGACCACGGCGACCGACTCGGGCGCGGCGGTGCCGCCGCCTGGCGCGGCAGCAGCAACTTCCGGCCGGCGGCTGCCGTAGGCATAGGCGGCCGCCGCAATCACGATTACCGCTATCGCGATGATGATTGGCCGTCTGGACTGGTTCAGCATCCTGTAGTCCGTCAGAAATACATTCGCATGATGACCTCGGCGACACAGGCAGGCTTGGTGCTGCCCTCGACCTCGGCCGTGTAGTGTTCAGTGATCTGCAATCCGCCGCTGACTTCCTCAACGGCCTCGAGTGTCACCCTTGCGCGCATCCGCGCGCCGACCCGCACGGCGCTCGGAAATCGCAGCTTGTTGATGCCGTAGTTGATCACATTGCGCACGCCGGGCATCGTGGAACGGTCATCCATCATGAGCCCGCGCAGCTTGTTGTATAGCGCAAGCGTCATGTAGCCGTGCGCTATCGTGCCGCCATAAGGCGAGTCCTTCGCAGCGCGGGCCGGGTCGCAGTGGATCCACTGGTGGTCATCGATCGCATCCGCGAACGCGTCGACGCGCTGCTGCGTGATATCCAGCCAGTCGCTGACGCGCACCTCCTTGCCGACCGACGACTGGAGCAGCGCAAGGGCCTTTTCACGCGGTGTACTCATTGTGTCGATGCTAACCGATGCCCCACGCGCTGGCGCGTCAGCGCTTTTCCAGCCATTCGGCGATTGTCCGCGGCAGCAATTCCTGCGCCCTCGCACTCACATAGATGCCGATGTGCCCGCCGTCGAATTCAAAGCCCGTGTAGTCACGGCTTCCGACCAGGCCGCGCAACGGAAGCGTCGCGGACGGCGGCACCAGGTGGTCCTGCGACGCGTGGATATTCAGGACCGGGCAGTCGACCAGCCGCAGGTCCACGCGCCGCCCGCCCATCACAAGCCCGCCGAGCACGAGCCGGTTCTCCTGGAAGAACCACCGCACGAACTGCGCAAATGCGGCCCCGGCCTGGTCCGGGCTGTCAAAGATCCATTTTTCCATGCGCAGGAAATTCGCGAGTGCGGCCGGATCATCGGCGATGTCGGCGATGCCCGCGTACTTCTGGCTGGTCAGCCTGAGCGGCATCAGCGACAGGAATGTGGCATTCATCAGTTCCCCGGGGATGTTGCCGAATACTTCCACCATCCGGTCGACGTCGACGCCTCGAACCCATTTTGACAACAGGTTCTCCGGCGTGTGGAAATCCACGGGGGTCACCATCGTCACCAGGTTGCGGACTGCCTCGGGATGCAGGGCCGCATGGCACAGCGCCAGCGTACCGCCCTGGCAAACGCCCAGCAGGTTGACGGCCGGCACGCCAATCGCTCGGCGGATGTGGTCGATGCAATTGCCCAGGTAGCGATTGACGTAGTCGTCGAGTTCGAGAAAGCGGTCCGCCTGCCCGGGATATCCCCAGTCGACCAGGTACACGTCGAGGCCGCGCATCAGCAGGCCGCGTATCAGCGAGCGCTCCGGCTGCAGGTCCATCATGTAGGGCCGGTTGACCAGCGCGTAGCAGATCAACAGGGGCGGCAGGCCGGCGCTGGGCGCCAGCGGGCGATAGCGATAAAGGACGACCCGTTCTTCCTGATACACCGCATCGCGGTCCGAACAGCCCTCAGCCGGTGCCTCGAGTGTCGCGAGCGCACGCGTCCCCGCCGCCATTCGACTCGAGAAATCCGCGATCTCGCGGGCAGCCTGTGCCGCATCAATTGCCAGCCGGTTCATCGCTTAAGTTCCTCGCGGAGCACGCGGGCAAGCTCATGCAGCCGCCCGTGAATTGCGTCAATCTCGGCGCGGGTCGGCAGATTGAATGCGCGCGCCCATTCCTCGATCACGCGGCGCTGCTCGAATCGCATCTCGACCATCGCAGACAGCAGCTTGCACTGGGCGGCGGCGAAGTCATCGCTGTGCGCCACTTCGCCATATGCGCGCTCGCCGCAATCAACCCACAGGTCGTGTAACTGGCGCAGGGAAGTAATCGGCGGCGCGGTAGCCGGCGCGTTCGCGAGTGCCACGACGAGATTCTCGACTGCTGCCGTGGCCGCAGCAGACAAGAGCTCGCCCAGGCGCGACGAGGCGCGTTGCCAGCGCAGTGTCGCCGCCATCAATTGCTCGGTCGCCTGCTGTTGCGCTTGCAAGGGGCCGAAAACCGGCACATGCAGGCGCTCGAATTTTTCCTTCAGCCCGTCATGAAGGTGATCGAGGCTAGCGCGGAATGCCTGCGGCGAAACGCCGGGCTCCGACGCCGCCCGCGATTCGACGAGTTTCCAGAGTTCACGGGCGATGCCGAGATAATCCTCGCCGAATTCGCGAATTCGCCGAACCGCCTCGCCGCCGCCATCGAGGGCCTGGCGCAGGAATTCCTGCTGGGCTTCACCGAGCGGGTCCGTCATCTCGTTTCCAGGCGGCCGGCGAATGAGTGCGCCGCACAATCAAGGCTCCACAAATCAATCCGGCATGGATGCATTATATTTTTATAACACATTGTTTTATCTAGATATAATGTTTACTTCGAGATTCCCTTCAGAGGCGGACATAATCTTTGTTGCACTGCAATAAACATTGGTCTATTATGGCGCCAATCCCGTTACAGCCCAGATACTCTAAGGATGCCAGAAATGATGAACCCAACCTTCGATTTCAGCGCGTTTGTGGATGCCAGCAAGAAGGCCTTTGCACCCGCCGCCAAGTTCAACGAGTTGACCCTGCAGGGTTTCGAGCGCGTCGCGCGCCAGCAGCTTGCCTTTGTCGGTGAAGTGCTCGATTTTTCGATGCAGCAGATGCAACTCGCCACGACCGCCAAGGATTTCAACGAGCTGACGGCCCGTCAGGTCGAGCTGACGACGCAGTTTGCCGAGAAGGCGACGCAGCGTTCGCAGGATCTGGTCAAGCTCTCCACGGAGCACCAGGCCGAGATCACCAAGCTCTTCGAAAAGACCGTTGCCGAGACCGCCCAGACGGCCAAGAAAGCCGCCTGATCGGAATCTGACCCTCCCCCCTCGGGACGGCGCGCCTTCGGGCCGCCGTCCTTTTTTTGCCCGTACCGGCCCCTGCCGGGGCGTCATGCCGCAGTGCGTTATCGCACTGCGGCATGATCCGGTACACTCAAGTCATGACCAAGGAACGCCTGATCAAGAAGTACGCCAACCGGCGGCTTTACGACGCTTCGATCAGCAAGCACGTCACCCTCGAGGACATTCGGGACCTGATCGTCAAGGGCGAGAAGATCCGGGTCGTCGAGGACAAGAGCGGTGAGGACATCACCAGGCTGATCCTGCTCCAGGTCATCGCCGAACAGGAGCAGTTCGGAAAGCCCATCCTGACGACCCAGTTGCTGGAGTCGATCATCCGCTACTACGGGGGTCCGATGCAGGACTTCATGGCGCGCTACCTCGAGCAGAGCGTCTCGACATTCATGCGCCAGCAGGAAAGCGTCCAGCAGCAGATCTCCCAGATGCTGAACAGCACGCCGCCGCCGATGAATGCCATGGCGGAGATGACGCGCCAGAACATGGAATTGTGGAACCGGATGCAGGAAAGCATGCTTGCAATGATGGTTTCGCCGCGCAAGTCACGGCCATCCGATGAAACAGAAAGCGCGGATGAGACCGACGCAGAGCCCACTGCGCCGTCGCCCCGGCAAGGCAGCCTCTGATTCCCGGCTGCGCGCCCTAAGCGCGCGCGCCGACGCCCGTCGCGTGTTCCCAGGCAAGCATCGCCCGCTTGCGCTCGACTCCCCAACGATAACCGCCGAGTCCGCCATCACTTCGCAATACGCGATGGCAGGGAATGAGCCATGCAATCGGATTCGCACCGACCGCCTGCCCCACGGCGCGGCTCGCGGAAGGCCGTCCGATGGCGCGCGCAAGTTCCGAGTAGCTGGTCGGCCCGCGTGACCCGAGTTCGAGCAGAGCCTGCCAGACCTTGACCTGGAAATTGGTGCCGTTCACGGACAGCACCACGCGCCCGCGCCGCTCGACGAAGATCTGCGCAGCGAGTGCAGCAACTGCAGCGTCGTCGCGGTCGAGCGTCGCGCGC
>Ga0224510_10001631_pt1 | contig 14473 bp, 12 predicted proteins | sample SF_May12_sed_USG_FD_170161 | JGI IMG/M metagenome (GOLD analysis project Ga0224510, IMG submission 170161) | Sediment microbial communities from San Francisco Bay, California, United States - SF_May12_sed_USGS_4_1 | ecosystem: Environmental > Aquatic > Marine > Sediment | place: USA: California... | reverse complement strand
TGGCGAACCCGGTGCGTTGTGCGGCTCCAGCTTTGGCTCAGGAGCGCACTGACATGCTGCCAATAGGCCGGCCCCGGTCCCGGCCCCGGGGCAGGCAGCGGGAGGAGATTTTCTTCCACCAGCGACGTGTCGATGATGGGCGTCGCATCAGGCGGAAGGTCATCGTCGCCGGAGTCTTCTTCGCCAAGTTCGTAAAGGCGTGGAGGCGGGAGGTCGTCAGCGTCGTTCTGCAGTGCGGGTTTCCCCAGCGTCACGTAGACAATGCGCGTCATCACCCGTTCCAGTTTCTTGTCGTTCTTGGCCCGGGCAAAGGTGACTTGGATACGCGCGACTTTGGGAGACACCGAGAGCTTTCCCGGAGCAATGGGTTCGAGGATCGCGGTGGCACGCATCTCCATGGATTCGGAATCCGGTTCCATCGTGACGATCTGTCGTTCGAAGTGGATCGATTCGCAAATGGCGACTATGGGGGTGTGACTGTGGACCACACCGTTGAGCGTCAGAGACAGCTTGAGCGGGTTGCCGATGCGGATATCTCCGGAAGCGTCCAGACCGGCAAAATCGAAAATGACCGAGCGGTGTCTCGGCGAGGCCAGTTGCGTCGCGTTGGAAGGGGAAGCAGCCTGAAGTTCAGGATGGAAGGCAGGCCCGATCGAGAATGCCAAGAGAAGGCCGGGAATGAGCGCAACAGATCGGAAGCTTGGACGAACCATGTTCCCGGTATCCTACTCATCACGGCGATGCCGCGCAACCAGTTTTAATCCGCACTGCTGCGCCGATCAGGATGCTGAACGCACGCAGTTGGTATAGAATGGCCCCATGCGCGCGTTGGTCAAAACAACTTCCGCCCCAGGTTTGACTGCGACGAATTGGCCGGACCCCACTCCAGGCCCGCGCGACGTCATCGTCAAGGTCGCCGCCACTTCCTTGTGCGGAACCGACGCCCATATCTATCGCTGGGACGACTGGGCTCAAGGGCGTGTGCATCCTCCGCGCATCATCGGCCATGAAGTATGCGGCCATGTCGTGGAGATCGGGCGCGAGGTGTCGCTGGTGAACGTCGGCGATTATGTCGCCGCCGAATCGCACATTACTTGTGGCCGGTGCTTTCAATGCCGAACCGGACAGGCGCATGTTTGCAAGCAGTACAAAATTCTCGGCATCGATCGCGACGGCTCCTATGCCGAGTATGTCGCGCTGCCGGAAGGGCTGTTGTGGCGCACCGCCGCGGAGATCCCTCCGGAGTTTGCCTGTGTCCAGGAACCGCTTGGGAATGCCGTCGATGCCGCCCTGGCCGAAGACCTGACGGGCCATACGGTCTTGGTGACGGGATGCGGGCCGACCGGTTTATTTGCCATTGCCGTCGCCCGTGTGTCAGGCGCGGCCGTCATTATCGCAACCGATACAAGCGAGTACCGGTTGGGGTTGGCCAAACAATTGGGCGCAGACCATATGGTGAACGTAAAAACCAGCCAGCCGGAGGCGGTCAACGACGCGATTCGCGAGCTGACCGCGGGCGAAGGCGTCGATGCGGCGCTGGAAATGTCTGGCGATCCGGCAGCGCTGCACCAAGCCTTTCGTTCCGTCAAGAATGGTGGGCGGGTGACCCTCTTCGGGATTCCAACCGGCCAAGTGTGCTTCGATCTTCCGAATGAAATCATTTTCAAGGGCATTCGCGTGTACGGCGTGACGGGCCGGCGTCTGTTCGGTACGTGGTACAGGCTCGCGGGGCTTTTCAAGGCAGGCCTGGACATCCGGCCGGTAATCACCCATTCATTTCCGATGGCCGAATTCGCGACAGGATTCGATTTGATTCGATCCGGACAATGCGGGAAAGTGGTGTTGATCCCGTAATAGGACTGAGGTGCGAGGACTGAGGGCCGAGTGAAAAGCAAGATCTCCTCTTACTCAGTCCTCAGCACTCAAACCTCAGTCCTGGTTTAGCCATGGCGTACTCGTCCCTTAAGAACGTTCTTCAACAACAGCTTGCCGAGATCCGCGCGAAAGGCCTCTACAAGTCCGAGCGGCGCATCCTGGGCCCGCAAGGCTCGGATATCCTGGTGGACCGAGGCCCGGTCTTGAATCTCTGCGCCAACAATTATCTCGGGCTGGCGAATCACCCGGAGATCGTTCAGGCCGCTATGGATGGCTTGAAGACGCACGGTTACGGCATGGCCTCGGTGCGTTTCATCTGCGGCACTCAAGATTTGCATAAGCGGCTGGAGCAGGCCGTCAGCTCGTTCTTGGGCACCGAGGGCACCGTGCTCTACAGCTCCTGTTTCGATGCCAACGGCGGATTGTTCGAATCGTTGGTGGATGAGCGCGACGCTGTCATCAGCGATGCCTTGAACCATGCCAGCCTGATCGACGGCATCCGGCTCTGTAAGGCGACACGATTGCGATACGCCCATTCGGATATGGGGGAGCTTGAAGGGCGGTTGGAAGCATCGCACAACAGCCGGTTGCGGCTCATCGTGACTGACGGAGTGTTTTCGATGGATGGAGATCTGGCCAAGCTTGACCGGATTGTCGAGCTTGCCGAGCGGTACGATGCGGCGGTGGTGGTGGATGACAGCCATGCGACCGGCGTCCTTGGTCCCCAAGGGAGGGGCACGCCGGCTCATTTCGGCGTGGCTGATCGTGTGGACATGATCACAAGCACACTGGGCAAGACGCTGGGTGGAGCCGCAGGAGGGTTTACCTCGGGCAAGGCTGAGATCGTTGACTTGCTTCGCCAGCGGTCGAGGCCCTATCTGTTCTCCAACGCGCTTCCGCCGGTGGTGGCGGCCGGCGCCTTGCGCGCGCTTGATCTCGTAGCGCAAGGAGACGAGTTGCGCGAGCGGCTCTATGCCAATGCGGCGTTCTTTCGCGCTCAGCTGGCCGCGCTGGGATTTCGCCTTATTCCTGGCGAGCACCCCATTATTCCCGTCATGTTAGGCGAGGCTTCGCTCGCCACGGCGATGGCTGAGGCGCTGTTGAACGAGGCCGTGTACGTGGTTGGATTCAGCCATCCCGTCGTCCCCGAAGGCCAAGCCAGAATCCGCGTCCAGATGTCGGCGGCGCACACGAGAGCCCAGATGGAACGGGCAGTGGCGGCCTTTGCCAAGGTCGGCCGATCGCTCGACGTCATTCGGTAAAACCCGCCGATCTGAATTGACTTTTCGCAGTCGCCCCAGTATTCTCCTTTCCTTTCTCAGAGAAGGAGTGAGGGTATGAAAGTCATTCTGCAAGAGACGATGGACGGGGTGGGCCACCTCGGCGATGTCATCAACGTGGCCAATGGATTTGCCAGGAATTTCTTGCTGCCTCGCCGCAAAGCGGTCGAAGCCGACAGCCGGAGCATCAAAGCCTTCGAACATGCCAAACGAGCTGCGGCGGAGAAGGCCAAGAAGGAAAAACTGGAAATCGAAACCCATGCCAAGAAGGTGTCGGCGGTCACGCTGACCATCGAGGCACAAGTGGGCAAGGACGATAAGATGTTCGGCTCGGTGACGGTCAAGGATATCGCCGAGGGGTTGGCCGCTCAAGGCTTCACCGTGGACCGGCGGAAGATTCAATTGGGGCAGCCGATCAAGGAATTGGGGGAGGTCGCAGTGCCCATCAAGATGCCGAGGGATGTGACGGCGACGGTGACTGTGCGTGTAGTGAAGAAGCAGGACGCTGAAGCGCCGACCCAGCCGTAGGATAAGAGAGAACGAGATGTACGAGGGAATCGGATCAGTCGATGCTCTGAAAACTGCGGATCCAGATGTCTACGCGGCGATCGAAGCGGAAGAGACGCGGCAGCGGGACAAGCTGCTCTTGATTGCATCGGAAAACTTTGCCAGTCCTGCTGTATTGGCCGCGCAGGGCTCTGTGCTGACCAACAAGTATGCGGAGGGGTATCCCGGCAGACGGTATTACGGTGGATGTCAGCACGCCGACACGGTCGAAGATCTGGCGATTCAGCGGTGCAAAGAGATTTTTGGAGCCGAGCACGTCAACGTGCAGCCGCATTCCGGTTCCCAGGCCAACATGGCGGCCTACCTGTCGGTATTGAAGCCGGGTGACACTATACTCGGGATGGATCTGGCCCAAGGAGGGCATCTGACCCATGGTAGCAAAGTCAACTTCTCCGGCATTCTCTTTCGCGTGTTTTCGTACGGAGTAGACCGGAAGACAGAAACTATCGACTACGATGCGGTGCAGAAAGCCGCCGAGGAATGCCGGCCCCGCATGATCGTGGTGGGTGCCAGCGCCTATGCCCGCGTGTTGGATTTTCCCAGGTTTCAAGCCATCGCCAAGTCGGTCGGCGCCTATTTGCTGGTTGATATTGCTCACATTGCCGGTCTTATTGCCGCAGGGCTGCATCCCAATCCCGTACCCTATGCGGACTTTGTGACCACGACGACCCATAAGACTCTTCGGGGCCCGCGCGGCGGGGTCACGATGTGTAAGGCCGAGTATGCGAAGGGCGTCGATAAGCTGGTGTTTCCCGGCTTGCAGGGCGGGCCCCTTATGCACGTGATTGCGGCCAAAGCCGTCGCCTTCAAGGAAGCCTTGTCTCCGTCGTTCAAGCGCTACCAGCAGCAGGTTCTTGCCAACGCGAAGGCGTTGGCGCAGGGGTTGATGGATCACGGGTACAAGATCGTCTCCGGCGGGACCGATACGCATCTCATGCTGGTGAACCTTTCGAATAAGGGAATCACGGGCAAAGATGCCGATGCCGCCCTTGATGCGGCCGGCATCATCCTGAACAAGAACGCCGTTCCTTACGACGAAAAGCCGCCGGCAGTGGCCAGCGGCATCCGGCTTGGCTCTCCGATCGTGTCCACGCGGGGGATGCGGGAGCCGGAGATGAAACAGATCGTGGAGCTGATCGATCGTGTGCTGCAGCACCGGCAAGAACCGGCGGTGCTGGAAGAGGTTCGCCTGCATGCCAAGGCGCTGTGCAACCGGTTCCCTATCTTCCATTCCTACTGATAAGCCCCCATTTATGAGCCATGGTCGCCGCCTGTGAAATGTCCCTTCTGCGATGAGCTGGAAGACAAGGTGGTCGATTCACGGATGGCCAAGGAAGGCGAAGTCATTCGCCGCCGCCGCGAGTGTATCGGGTGCCGCCGCCGCTACACCACGTATGAGCGGGTCGATGAGATCCTCCCGGTCGTCGTCAAGAAGGACGGTCGCCGCGAGTCGTTCGACCGGAGCAAGATTCTTTCCGGGATAAAGAAGGCCTGCGAGAAACGTCCGGTCAGCACGGCGACGATCGAGGATGCCGCCGACCGGATCGAAAAGCGGATTCAGGAGATGGGCGAGAGCGAAATCAAAAGCCGGGTGGTGGGCGAGGAAGTGATGAAGGAATTGCATCAGTTGGACCAGGTCGCCTATGTCCGGTTCGCGTCCGTGTATCGGGAGTTCAAGGACATCGACCAGTTCATGGATGAGCTGAAAGTCCTGGCTCAACAGCGCCGCGAGCGTTGAGCCCCAGCTCTCAAACCCTCCTTCTTGCGTTGCCGGCTCTTGTTTTTCATTCACCCCGACTGATTTGAGCGGCATCGATCGTTCGCACGGGCGAACAGTGTACGCGGAGCGCCGACGACATGGCCACCTTGCAACCCCAACGCAATCGTCGAAAACTGGCGGTTCCCGGCACCACCAATGTGGCCATTATCGGCGCAGGCCGTGGCGGCACGGCGCTGATGGAAATTTTCGCCGACGATCCCCTCGTGCGGATCGTCGGAGTTGCGGAGGTCGATCCGCAGGCGCCAGGCGTGAGCCTTGCCACGCAGTTGGGGATTCCGGTCACCAGCGACTATCGGCAGTTGTTGGCGATGGAACGGATCGATTTGATTATCGACGTGTCAGGCAATGCCGAGGTGTGGCAATTGCTTCAGGACTTCCATCGGATGGGCGTGACAGTCATCGGGGGCGCCAGCGCCAAATTCATGTGGGAGTTGATCGAAGCCCGCATCCGGGCGACGGCGGAGATCGAACGGACGCTCAACAAGTATCAGTCCCTCTATCGGTTGTATGTGAAAGAGACCGGCGCGGCGGTGACGGATGAACGCACCCGCATCGCCTGCGAAATCCACGACGGTTTCATCCAAAGCCTGGCGGGCGTCAATTTCAAGCTCGACCTCTGCCTGCAGCTTATGCGGAAAAATCCGAAAGCCGGGCTCTCGACCATCAAGGAGAGCAAGGCGCAACTCAAACTGGCCATTCAGGAAGCGCGCCAAGTAATCTTCAACCTGCGGCCGCTCCATTACGACAAGATGGAATTGATTCCCGCCCTCACCAACTATCTCAAGTCGTACGAGATCCAGTCGCATATAGCCGCCAAATTCACCGTGAAGGGGGATGAGCAGATTCTCTTTCCACGGACCAAGATCTTCCTGTTCCGCATCATTCAGGAGGCCTTGAGCAACGTCCAAAAACACGCGAAGGCCGGCCGGGTGTCGATCCGGCTGGAGATCGGCCTGGAGATGCTGCGGGTCACGATCACCGATGATGGCGTCGGGTTCGACATGGAGACCGTCCTGCGCGACCCTGAAAAGTGGGACCATTTCGGGATCAAAGGCATCTTGGAGCGGGCGAGGTTGGTCGGGGGAGAGGGGCACGTCGATTCCAAAAAGGGACGAGGCACGAAGGTCGTGGTCGAAGTGCCGTTATTCGACAAAGACAAGAGGGAGGATGAGAGTCATGGAGAAAATTAAGGTGTTGATCGCCGACGATCATCGTGTGGTCCGTGAAGGTCTGGCGGCGATTCTCAAGACCAAAGACGACATCCATGTCCTGGGCGAGGCCCAGGACGGACTTGAGGCGGTGGAAAAGGCTCGTGCGCTCCTGCCGGACGTGATTTTGATGGACGTGAGCATGCCGCGGATGGGTGGCATCGAGGCGACCAGGCAGATCAAGCGCGAGTTCCCACACATCGGCATCGTCGCGCTGACCATGTATGAGGAACAGCAATATATCTTCGATCTGGTCAAGGCCGGCGCCACCGGCTACTTGCTCAAGGATTCGGAATCGTCGCAGATCGTCGCCGCCATCCGGGCGATCTATCGCGGCGAATCGCTCATTCACCCGTCCGTCGCCAGCAAAATCTTGGCGGAATTTTCGTTGATGGCGCAGAAGAAGGGAAAAAAGTCGGCCTATGCCGAGCACGATTTGACGGAACGGGAGATCACCGTCTTACGGCTGGTCGCCGATGGAAAGACGAACAAAGAAATCGCCAACAACCTGGATTTGAGCGAAAAGACCGTGAAGAATCACGTCCGGAACATCTTTCACAAGCTCCAAGTGTACGACCGTACGCAGGCTGCCATCCTGGCAATCCGCAAAGGGCTCATCGAATTGGACCCGCGTCCGTAACCCGTTCTTCGTCGTTCGTATCTCGTGAAGCATATCTCGCAAGCAAAGAGGTAGAGATTCGCTTTCCATTCCGCGCTTCACGATCGACACTTCACACTCAAGGGGAGCCGAGGGGGCGGGAATCGATTAGGCCAGACCAGTCAGACTATTCCGGCTATCGGTTTCCGATTCTTTGGATTTATGCCGCGAGGCGGGTGCCGTCCTTGCCGAACCGTTCCTTCGCCTTCAGACTGCCGGCCGGGTTCCTGTAGGCTTGAGCGCCATCGGCGCATCCCCGTTTAACGGCATCATCCTGTTGGCGCTGGTGACATGTTCCGTGTCGGAGCCAGACGCGGTCACCTTCTGTCCCGCCACGCCGTTGCCGCCGTCGTGGAATCTACATGGTCTCATAGGAAGGTTTACGGAGCCAGGAGGGGGTGCGAGAGAGCGGCCACTGAACGCAGAACCCATAAACTGTTGAAACTTCCGAGAGGTATTGAATTGGGCGCACCCGGTCCCAATTGGCGCGCCGTCACCGGCCGAGAGACGCAGAGTCATCGAGTCATTTCAGAAACCTTCGAGGATGCCAGAGCCTTGCCTCCCCTGCTTGACGCGTCACGCTCCTGTCATTTCGCGGCGTTGACAGAACCGGATCGGCTGCTATGTTTCTCCAGAGAATAGACTTGGAACGGTTCCAGGGAGGAGATGCTATGTCGATCACATCGCATTGGACACGATTGAAGAGAAACTACCCTGTCGTGGCGCTCATGACAGTGAGTCTCCTACTGGGAGGCTGCGGCGGCGGGACCCTGTTCGCGCTGAAAGACTCCAGCCATCCGATCAAACCAACCTCCGTCAGTGTCATCACCGGAGGGTCGGAAGAGGCGGATCTCAAGTTGGCGGAGTACCTCACCAAAGAACTGAAAGAGCGGACGACATTGCAGGTGGTCGACCAGGATGTGGTGAGCAAGACTATTCCGAGTTACCCGATTTCGGTCAAGACGGTCGAGGAGAACGACGGCAAGGCCGCCTGGGTCGATCCCTCTGAAAAACCGAGAATCGAAAAGATCCAGGCCAAGTTGAAAACCAATTATGTGTTCGTCATTTGGAGCAAAGGATTGCAACAGAGCACTGTTTGCTCCAACCGAGGCGGCTGTACGAACACCTATTCGGCAGACGTCTATGGCAACATGCTCGAATATCCCGGCGGGAAAATCGTGTCGCACACGGCGTTCAATGAGAGCAATAGCGACAGTTTTCTGGCTCTGTTTCGATCCAAAGGCTACTACGTCGACAAGATGCTCAAGAATTCGGCGGAAGCCATCGTGGATGAATTTGTAAAAGTCACCAACACTGGGAAAAGCAAATGAGAGGGGAGGGCGCGATGCGGCGGCACACCGTACAGGCAGGGTTGCTGGTTGTTGCGGGGCTGGTGTTCGGCGGCTGCGCCACGTTCGAGCTGACGGATGGATCGTTTCATCCCAAGGGCAAAAAGCTGGCGGTGGTTGCGGGGCTCACGAATCCCAGTTCGCTCGAGGCGGCGGCTGTGTTTACCGACGAATTGCGCAAAGTCAGCCGGTTCGAGGTCGTGCCTCAGAAGCAGGTCGCGCAGGCCATTCCCAATTATCCGCAGCTGATCAAGGGGCCTTACGATTCGGCCTACTTTGAAATCGACGTGAACTACGCCAGGACCGACGTGGCCAGGGTCAAAGACATTCAGAAGCATGTGGGGACGGATTATCTCTACGTCCTCTGGGCCCCGGCGACCACCGCGAACGCTCAGAAGAGTTGGTTTTTCACCAACTATGCCGTCATGCAGGTGATCGCACAACTGTTCGAATTTCCCGGCGGCAGGGAAGTCGGCCACGGCAAATACATGATCCGCATCAACGACGACAAGAAAGAAATGGTCCGGGGCGATATGCAGCACGCGGCCAAGGAAATGGCGGAGAAGACGCTCATGCCGAGGTAGCGATTAGCGTGAAGCGCCGTTCGTGAAGCGTGTCTTGCACGCAAAGATACGGACATGCTTCCTCCGTTTCGCGCTACACCGTTCGACAGGCTCATGGTCCTGAGCAGAGTCGAAGGACAAGATACGGTTCCCCCATCCGCTTTCTTGTTTGTGAGATCTCCAGCCAAAACCCAAATGTCCTTGTCCTGACACAAAAGTCCTGTAGGATCGACAGAGAACCAAAAGCCTGCCGATAGTCTGCATCTTTGAGGTCCTGATCGGGCGGGTACCCGGAGTCGTGTGATATGCATTCAAAAACCATCACTCAGATCATTGCATCGGTCCGCCGGGTGGCCCAAGGGCTATTGGGCCGGTTGACGGGCCTGTTTCTCCTACTAGCCTTGATCCCGCTGGCTACCGCAATGTTCATCGCGTTGCACAACAGACAGACTGTCTTGGAAGAGAATATCGGCATTCAGCTGTCGGCACAGGCTGAGCATATTGTCGAGCGTCTTGAGCATTTGATGGACAATGGGCAGGCCGAGCTGAAGGATTGGGCCGAGCTGCCCGTCATGAACGATCTGAGCGGGGGCGATGCAGGCAGGCGTGTGACTCAGACTTTGACCGAGCTGGCACAGGGCAACCTGGGGTGGAGTTCATTGATGGCCATTTCGCCAAATGGAAAAGTGGTGGCGGCGAGCCTGCCCCATTGGATCGGTGAATCAGTAGCGGACCAGGACTGGTTTCGGCGAAAGTTGGATGAACCGTATTACAAATGGCAGTTGTTCCGGCAGAAAGCCGAAGTAGCAGGTTATTACCTGCTGAGGCCGATCTTCGGCCAAGAGAAGCGACGGCTGCCTATCGGCTATCTGAGCGTCTATTTATCGCAGGAACAGCTGGAACACCACATGCGAGCCATCTTGTCGCCGCAGTCTAGCGGCGCGCGAAGCTCTGTCTCGCTGTTCAATGATGAAGAAGGAATGGTGTTCTTGAGCCAGGCCGACAAAGACCAGGCTTCGACAAAGACAGCCCGCGACCTGTTTCTGCCCGATCAGTTGCACAAATTACGGGACTTGCAGGCCGATGGGGCGGCGCCTTTTGGCAAATGGGCCATCATTAGGGCCAAGGATGGCCGCCAATTTCTGGTCGGGTATGCAGGGGCGCAGGGCCGAGCACGAGTGGGACGATTTATCGGCGTCGCCCGGCCGCTCGATCAGGCCTATGAGCCCATCTACGGATTGCACAGACAGATTATCGGCGTTGGGTTCGCACTGGCTGCCGTCGTCCTGGTCGTGGCGTTCGTGATCTCCACGCGCCTGAGCCGGCCGATCGATCAGCTGACTAGGACTGCGGAAGCCGTGGCCGACGGCAACTTCGCTCCGGACGCCCTGCCGATTTTTCGGCAAGACGAGATCGGAACCCTCGCACGAGCCTTCGATCGCATGAGAGAGGATCTGCGGCTGCTCACCAGGGATCTTGAGGAGCGAGTTCAGGCCCGCACGGTCGAGCTGCAGTCGGTCAATCGGCAGCTGCAACGCCAGCATGCTTTTCTCCGGCAGGTACTCGACATAAATCCCAACTTTATTTTTGCGAAGGACCTGGATGGGCGGTTTACCTTGGCGAACCGGGCCGTGGCCGATGCGTATGGAGTGTCAGTGGACGCCCTCATTGGAAGGAGCGATGCCGATTTCACTGTTGATGCGGACGAAGTGAAACGCATGCGGCACGACGATCAGGAGGTGGTGGAGACAGGACAGGAAAAAGTCATCGCAGAAGAAGCGCTCACGGACGCGACGGGAAGGGTCCGGTGGTTGAGAACTGTGAAACGACCGTTAGCCGGGCTGGATGGCCGCCACAACCAAGTGTTGGGTGTGGCGGTGGATATTACCGCCCTGCGGGATGCTCTTCAGGCCGTCAGGTTGAGCGAGCAACGCTTCCATCAGATGGTCGGCCAGGTCAAGGACTATGCCCTTGTGATGCTCGATCTGGAGGGTCTGGTCGTCCACTGGAACGATGGCGCTGAGCGGATCACAGGCTATGCCGCGGACGAGATCCTAGACCGGCACTTCTCCTGCTTTTACCCCCTCGAGGACATCCAAGCCGGTACGCCCGCTCACATCATCGCGCGAACCATTGAGCACGGATCGGTCGAGGACGAGGGCTGGCGCGTGAGGAAAGACGGAACGAAATTTTGGGCTCGTGCGACCATCACATCAGTTCGTGACAACGCAGGACGCCTGATCGGGCACTCACAATTGATACGCGACCTGACCGCCCAGAAGGAGTCGGAACGAGACAAGGTGTTGCTCCAGGAGCAACTGCAGCAGGCCCAAAAGATGGAAGCGGTCGGGCGGCTTGCCGGCGGCATCGCCCACGACTTCAACAATCTCCTCACCGTGATTGCCGGTTTCAGCCAGATCTTGGAGGCAAGTATGAAGCCGGAGGACCGGCTCTACATGGCCGTAAGGGAAATCATCAAGGCCGCCGAGCGGGCTGCCAGCCTCACGCAGCAGTTGCTGGCGTTCAGCCGGAAGCAAGTGATTCAGCCGACGCAGCTCTCGCTGAACGATGTCGTGGCTCAGATGAAAACGATGCTGCGTCAGCTGATTGGGGAGGACATCCGGCTGGAGTCCGTCTTCGCGGGCAATCTCTTGTCGGTGAGCGCGGATCGCGGGCAAATGGACCAGATCATTATGAACCTTGCGGTCAATGCGCGGGATGCCATGCCGACGGGCGGACACCTGCTTCTGCGCACCGGCAACGTCGTCATCACGCCTGAACAGCGTGAACCGACGGGCATTGTCCAGCCCGGACGCTATGTGTGCTTGGAGGTCCGCGATAGCGGCTGTGGGATGGACAAGGCGACGATGGCGCGGGTGTTCGAGCCGTTTTTCACGACGAAAGAATCCGGCAAAGGCACAGGACTCGGGCTGTCGACTGTGTATGGCATCGTCAAACAGAGCGGCGGCTTTGTCACGGTCGAGAGCGAGGTGGGTGCCGGCGCGTCCTTTCACGTGTATCTTCCCGCCGTCCAGACTGATTCGCCGAGCGAGTCGAAGGCCGATGGCACCCATCTGATCACGCCGCCTCACAGGAAAGATGATGCCACTATCTTGCTGGTTGAAGACGAAGACGGGATCCGGTTGTTGCTCCAGCAGGTGTTGGCGTCCTATGGCTACCAGGTTCTCACCGCATCGGACGGTGAGGCGGGTTACATGGTGGGCAGTTCCCATGGCGGGACGATCGACCTGCTCGTGACCGACGTGGTGATGCCCAAGCTGAGCGGCGCAGAGATGGCCCAGCGCCTGTTGGGGAAATATCCCAAGCTAAAGGTCTTGTACATGTCAGGGTATGCCGACGAATCGATCGTGCAACATGGCGTGCTGGAGCCCGGCATCGCCTTTCTGCCCAAGCCGTTCAAGCCTCAGATCTTAGTGGAGCGGGTTCAGCAGATTTTGAAGGCGGCGTAGGGCCTGGCTCGTGAAGCGCGGGAAGGAAAGGGCGTGCCCACATATTTGTTTGCGAGATACGGTTCGACCCTTCGATGGACTCAAGATCCCGAGCTGTGTCGAGGGACAGGTTCACCGTCCTGAGTACAGTCGAAGGACGAGATACGCTTCACGGGATATGAGGTGTGCGGGCTCGGTCACGCACCCACGCGCACCAGCCCGACCTGCACGGAGAATTTGACGAGACCCGCCACATCGTGGATGCCCAGCCGGTATCGGAGGCACGATGGCGCCAGCTGCCCACGCTCGCGATCCGCTCCATTTCACGCAATTGCGCGAGCAGATCGTGAGGCTGGAGCTGGGAATTGCGCTGTGTCGTGGCGGTGTGAAGCGGCGCTAGTACGGTACTCGTCACACGTATCAAGCAGCTGCCTGGGCTGCGCAGAGGTTGCGCAACAGGGCGGCGACCGGGCGCACGGACAACGGGGATTCGATTCGGCGAATGCGGGCATGGCGAATCGCGCGGTCGCCGCCGATGAGCAGAAACGACCGCGCCGGATCATCCGCGTAGGTCCACACGGCCGCACGGCTTTCAAGGCTGAGGCCGTCGAGCACGAGAATGTCGGCGGTCGCAGGGTCGGTGCGAATAAAGCGCACCGTGTTCCGTTTCGAGATAGCCGCCAAGGCCGCTATGACGACTTGTTCCTGCAGCGGCGACAGTCCGATGGTGGCGATACGTTGCAGTTTCATGCGGTCTGGTTTCCTTTCTGCGCGCCGAGAGTCTCCGCCGTTCGGTTGAGAAAGCGCATAAGCCGTTTCTTCTGTGTTTCTCCAAAGGCAATGAACTCCAGGCCGAACTTCCGTTCATGGCTCCATCGGACGACGGCGAGGTCGATCTCCAGCGGCTCTTCGCCGTCCGGCAACGACAATGTCAACTTGAGGTAGGTCTTAACTCCCGCCGCCTGGTCGGCGTCGATGGCGCAGCCGAGCACCGAAAGATCCATCGCCTGTCCATGGCCTGCTGCTTCCCCGCTGAAACTGACGGGAAAGGAGACAGTATAGCGGTCGTGCTGGCGGCGTTGTATGGTCGATTCGTCTGTCACGATGAACCTCACGTACAACGCTTCACCCCGATACTGAAAACCGGCCAGCGTCTTGAAGGTCAAGGTTAAGGCTGAGGGAGAAGGACTGGATCATCGCTTCGCCGTAACCTCAGCCTATTTCTTTCACCAGTCCGAGATGCCCACCGTGCCGCATGAAGCACCGGACGTCAAGCGTTTGCGTAAATTGTGAAAGTTGGACAGGCTCCTAGCCGGGAGCATCAGGATCGGAGAGACGCACGTGTTGTTCGCCAGGTAGAAATTGCACGCCGAAATGGCGATCTCCAGACCAGATCACGCAGCCGTGCAGGATGGTCGTCGGCTCGTCGGCTTCCCCGGCAATGCGCAACTCCATGCGGCTGCTGGGCGCAAGACCAGGGGTAAGAGCCAGGGCTTTATCGCTGCGAATTTGGCAGCCGCGGTCGCTTACATCAATCAGCCTCCCATGTCCTGCCATGGCGCCGCGAGCACCCGTGGCCGTAAAGGCTACGGGGTTATCCGCCGACAGCCGTCGGCTCGTTCGGCGGTCAGTCACGATGGGAGCGAGCGGTCTTTCCACTGAGGCGAGGTTCGTATCCATGCTCCTTAGGCATAGCAAGTGAGATGCCGTCCTCGTCGTTCGTAGAACCGGCTGACAAACCGAT
>Ga0224510_10001630_pt1 | contig 14475 bp, 15 predicted proteins | sample SF_May12_sed_USG_FD_170161 | JGI IMG/M metagenome (GOLD analysis project Ga0224510, IMG submission 170161) | Sediment microbial communities from San Francisco Bay, California, United States - SF_May12_sed_USGS_4_1 | ecosystem: Environmental > Aquatic > Marine > Sediment | place: USA: California... | reverse complement strand
CGGGCCTGAGCCACACCGGCACAGCAGAACGACGGAGCATTTATCAACCCAACCGAGTCAGCACAGAAAGCAGAGACTCAGATTCGCCGACCGTCGTTCAGACTCATTTCCGGATTGGAAAATACTGTCTGGATGGGTGCGGAGTAGCGGTCCCTCTCTTTTGGGAGTAAATGCAGAGGACATGCCATCACAAGTTGCGACGATTCCATGTTATGAGTGTTGTTTTCCTCGGAGATTTTTGGGGTCTTTGGGGGAACTCCCCTCTTAGGGTGTAGGGAAAAGGATGCAGGGGTGGAGGATTTTCCCTATGGCTTGTCCGTCGAAAGTTTTTTCCCGAGGCGTCGGGCCAATCGCACCATGCCAGGGGAGCGGTCACTCGGGCTCAAAAGAACATTGAGGAAGTGAAGCTGGCTCCCGTCTGCAAAGGCGGCGGCAAGACCCTGTTCGAATTCTCTTTGGGTGCTGATCCGCGAGCCTTTTCCACCACCGATCATCTCGCACACTCGTTCGTACTGCCACTCATGCACATCGTTGAAGGGACCTTCCAGAATCTCGCGCTCTGTCGAATATCCCCTGTTATTCAAAAGAATGACAATCGGGGCTTGTCCGTAGCGGACGCAGCTGGCCAACTCGGTGCCGGTCATCTGAAATGCTCCATCTCCGACTAGGACGATCGGCCGTAGGCTGGGGTCGGCGAACGACGCGCCCAAGGCGGCAGGAACGGCGAAACCCATCGAGGTGTAGTAGGCGGGCGAGAGAAATTCGAACCGATGGCGCACATGGAGATCAGCTGCGGCAAAGAGTGATTCCCCGACGTCGGCAATCACAACGGTCTTTTCGGTGAGCGCGGTATCCAGGTGACGGAATAGCCCCTCGAGCGTGACCGGCGCATCTAAGTTCGGAACAGACGAGGGGGCGACGACGCGAGTCGGAAGCGAGCGCGGAGCATGAGAGAACGAGGGAAGCGGAGATTCTACCAGGCCTTGGACAAAATCCTGGAACTTGATGGATTCGTATCGATGGTGCTTGATGGCGACACGGTCGGCTGTGGCATGGATGGTTCGCCCTTCCGAGAGGAGGGGTGATCGTGCATCCAGATCTTCCACGTCGGACAGGATGGAACCCAAGATCAACAGACAATCGGAGTCATTGATGAACTGTTGCACTTCTTCACGGCCGATCAGCCCGCCGTACACGCCCACATAGAGCGGATGATCCTCCCGAATGATCGATTTCCCGAGCAAGGTTGAGGCGATGGGAATGTTGAGGCGCTCGACCAGACGAGCCAAGTCGTCTTGCAGGCCAAAGCGGCCCACCTCGGCCCCGACGAGCATGGCCGGTCGTTTCGCGGACGCCAGCATCATACGCACTTCGCTGATCGCTTCCTCAAGCGCCGCTGGGTCGCTTGGCGTGTCTTCGATGCAAATTGGTTTGCCCCCGTCGGTCAGCGGGCAGTGGACCATGTCTCTGGGGATCTCAATATAAATCGGTCGGCGGTAACGCAGGAGGGCGGCAAAGGCGCGATCCATTTCCCGTTCTGCGGTCAAAGGGTCGTCCAGTGTCACTGCCGCCACCGTCATTCGCTCAAACACTTCTCGCTGGGTGGAGAAGTCTCGAACCATATGGTGCAAGTAGGGAGTGCGCGTTCGTTCCGAAAGGCCAGGAGAACCGGTGAGCAGGACGACCGGCGACCGTTCGGCATAGGCGCAGGCGATGGCGTTGACGGTATTCAGCCCACCGACACAATAGGTCACACAGACCGCTCCGATGCCGTTGATCCGGGCATAGGCGTCTGCCGCAAATCCAGCGCAGTCTTCTCTCGTAGTGCCAATGTGTTTGATCGGCGAGGCTTCGATCAGTTGATAGAGCGAGAGGACATAGTCGCCCGGGATACCAAAAATGTGGCGAACGCCCAGACGATGCAGGCGATCCAACACGGCTGTTCCAATGGTAGCTTTGTCGCCCATTCTTCTTTATCCTCACAGGGATGGTTGAAACGACCCATCATCAGGAAAACATACTGGTCAGGCTTCGTCAAGCAATGCGCGTGAGATCATCGAGTTGACGACAGCCAGCATGTGACCGCTCACGTACACAGTCATACAGACACACTATATGATACAGGAGAAAAGACGATGATGCCGACGGCCCAGGTTCGCCTTACGTCACTGCGTATTCCTGAAGGACGGCATCTTTGGCTCTTTGCCGGTCATGTCGGGCCGGTCACTGGCCAAGCAGCGGCAGGGGACTTGGTCGATGTCCTGACCGCCGACGGACAGTTCTATGGGCGGGGTCTCTATAACCCTGATTCGAAAATCCGAGTTCGTCTCCTGACATTCGAGGATGAACCTATCGACGAGATGTTTTGGCGGGGGCGAATTCAACAGGCGATTCGTCTCCGGCAGCGAGTGGTCGCACAGTCCAATGCGTACCGGCTGATATATGCTGAAGGCGATAGATTACCGGGATTGATCGTGGATCGCTACGATCAGCTGCTGGTCATGCAGTGTTTATCGTTTGGCATGGACAGCCGGAAGGAACTCTTGGCTGACGTGTTGATGAAGGAGTTGAATCTCACGAGAGTCTATCTGCGGAACGAGGCCAAGAGCCGGCAACTCGAAGGGCTGCCGCTCGAACGGAGGTTTCTCTCCGGCGGCGGTCAGACACAAGTCGAGATTCACGAAGGATCCGCGAAGTTTGTCGTGGATGTGGAGCGAGGGCAGAAGACCGGCTGGTTTTGCGATCAACGTGAGAATCGCCTGGCGGCGGCCAAGCTTGCGGCAGGAGCTGAGGTGTTGGAAGTCTTCTGCCACACTGGCGCCTTTGGCATTCATGCCGCGCTGGCGGGAGCCGTTTCAGTGGAAGGCCTCGACGTCAGTCAAGACACACTGGCCATGGCCAGAACACATGCCTCGATGAACAAGGTGGAGGATTGCTGTACCTATCGCCATGCCGATGCCTTCGAGGAGATGCGTAAGCTGGTGAAGGCGGGGCGACGTTACGACTTGGTAGTCCTCGATCCTCCGGCCTTCGCTCGCAGCAAACAGGCGTTAGCTGGTGCCTTGACTGGGTATAAGGATGTCAATCTCTTGGGCCTAAAGCTGCTGAAACCCGAAGGGTTCTTGGTGACGAGTTCCTGTTCGCATCCAGTCTCTGAGGCAGATCTCTGGAAGAGCATTCGCCTCGCGGCCCGCGACGCCAAGCGAGACATCCGGCTCATCGAGCAACGTGGTCAAAGCGCCGACCATCCCATCCTCGCGAGCATGCCGGAAACGCGGTATCTGAAGTGTTTTATTGTGCAGGTGATGTAAATGGTTTTGGTTTCTCTGCTAGCCGGTCTTTGCACCTAGTGATGTTCGTATACTTCTGTCTGGAAGTCGAACGGCGGCTGACTCATCGAGTCAGCCGCCTTCTCTGGGGATTATTGTTGTTGAATGGCGGAGAGCAGCCACCGTCCATCCTGCACGCGCATGAAAGTCCAGACTTCACAGGATTCCGTCGGTGTTTCTTCACTGCCTTCGACAAGGTAGCCCGGTTCTCCACGTGGGATCGTTGTCGAGACGGTATAATCACGGGCGTTCCAGCGTAGGTCCACGGTGGCATAGGTCGTATCGTCTTCCGACCAGGCTTCACGCACGTCTCCCTTGAGCAACTCCACTCCTTCCACGTGATTCTGCACGCCTCGGCTATGGTCCTCGGCCAAGGCGGTGCTGAAATAACTCAACATTTCCGGTGTTACAAATCGTCGCAAGGCCGCTACATCTTGCATGCTCCAGGCTGATTGAATATCTGTGAGGAGTTGTTGAAAGGTGGCTTTGTCTTCCGACGTCACGGTGTAGGATTTTGTGTCTTGCTCATCCGTCGTGTGATTGGCTGAAACGTCCAGGAGGCTCCCCCTTGCGGCCGTGCTGCGTGACAGTCCAGTGAAGACCGGTGCTGGGGTTTGCCTAGACCTTCTGAAGAAATACAGTGCGCCGGCTCCGATGGCCATCAGGAGGAGGATGAGCCCAAAGGAGTTCCCCGACGTCGATGCTGTTCCCGATCCCGACTCCGTGTCGGTCGTCTTGGCCGTGCTCTCAGTCGCGCCGAAGAGCATATGGCCGATCCAGGTCCCGGCCAGGCCACCGGCGATTCCCGCGAGCAAGGGGTTGCGTTGCCACCATGACGCTGATGTGGCTGGAGCAGGTTGGCCCATCGGACTGTTGGCGGCGGTAGGCGGCGGCGTTGTCGATGGCTTGGCGGTGGTGGACTGCTCGATGGGCTTGGCGCCGTTATTTTGATAGGTGCGGGAACCACGACTGCCCATGCTTCCATACCCTCCGCTTTGTGAGCCGCGGGAAAACCCGCCACCCCCTCCACGAGCCTTGGCAAATGACAGCGTTGGTACGCCGATAAGTGAGACGATGAGACAGATCGAAATGAGGTGTGAACGTTTCACCATGAGAGTTCCTTTCACAACAAGATAACGCCCTGATACGTACATCCGCATATTAGCAGTTTTCGATTTTGAAAACCTGACATTCGTGACCCATCCCAGGCAGACAGATGCGCGAGGCCGGTTTTCACCCTCTCGAACTTCTGTCGGCTTGGTTTGCACCGCATGTTGTGGATCTCCTACAATGACCTGCGGAGGTATCAGCCCGTTTGTTCATGACCGGGTCGTGCGCATCATATCAATTGTTCTCATCTGTGTGAGGAGGCTTCATGGATGCAGATTTGGTGGCACAGCTTGGCCCGCTGGCTGCGCTAGCTGGTGTGTGGGAGGGTGACAAGGGTGCCGATGTGGCTCCGTCGGACGATCGGGGAACGGAAGAGAACAAGTTTCACGAGCGGATCACGTTTGAGCCGATCGGGCAGGTGCGGAATCATGAGCAAGTGTTGTATGGCTTACGCTATGCGACGGTGGCGAGACGAATCGGGGAGGCCGATCCCTTTCATGAAGAGGTTGGTTATTGGCTATGGGATGCAGACGAGCGACAGGTGTTGCGTTGCTTTATCGTACCGCGCGGGGTGGCACTGATTGCCGGGGGCACGGCGGAGCCGACGGCCACGATCTTTTCCCTCTTAGCGGAGGCAGGGTCTGATACCTATGGAGTTTGCTCGAATCGCTTCCTCGTGAAGGAATTTAAGACGGTGCGCTACGAATTGACGGTGACGATTCTCGACGAGAACCGATTCCACTACCGAGAGGACACACAACTTCAGATGCCGGGCCGGTCGGATCTGTTTCATCATACGGATGAGAATACCCTCACACGGGTGACGGACTAGTTTCGGCTGAATAGCGGCACCAGAAAGTGAAAAAAGCATGATGCCTGTAGTCCAACCATTAACCGATGCACAGGCCGCACTTTTGGCGCGCTTCCTCTCTTCACCGCAACGTCCCATAGACACCTTCACCTATCCGCAATTGGCGGGGTTCTTGTTCAGTGTGGCCAATGGACCGGAGTTGATCCAGCCCTCAGAATGGATTCCTCTCGTCTTCAACGATCAAAATCCACAGTACGAGACAGAAGAGGAGGCCAATCACGTACTCCAGGCCATGATGGCGCTTTACAACGACTGCCTCCGGGAACGAACCGGAGGGGCTCGGTCGCTCCCGCCAGGATGTGAGATGAGGCCGCAGCCGATGGACAACCTGACGACCGATGCCCCGTTGAGTCAATGGGCGCAAGGGTTTGGAATAGGCTATGACTATCTGGCAGAGGTGTGGGAGGCCTATACGCCGGAGGAGTTTGATGAGGACCTCGGGGCGGTGCTCATGACACTGACGTTTTTTTCCTCTCCAACGCTGGCCGAAGCCTATCATCAGGAAGGAAATAAAAAGCGCACCCTCTCTCAGCTTGCCAAGTCCGTCATGAAGATCTTCCCCGAAGCCCTGCATGAGTATGCGCAGCTGGGGCGATCAATCTATCGGGCGAGGCTCGAAGCCGGCGATTTGGATCTAGAACCTCCACGCCATACCAAAATCGGCCGCAACGATCCTTGTCCTTGCGGGAGCGGGAAGAAGTTTAAGAAATGCTGTGGTGGGACAGGCTCCGGTCCTGTGTTCCACTGATACGCACGGTTCCGCGGACGGTTAATATCTGGAGCGTTCGGGCAGACACGAGGGAGCGTTTTGTTTATACTCCGTACATGTCACATCGCTCTGGCTCGTCCACCTCTTTTTCGACCGAAGGTCGGCGGACGTTCTACGAAGGCCATCGTTCCCTGGCCTTGTTCATGATCCTCGTGGTGTTCGCGGCCCCGTTTGCAGGACTCTACGTGGCTGGGCTCTTTGGTGCGGTCGTGGGGGTACTGGTCTCTGCCGCAGCCTATGTGCTCATCCCCTACCTATGGAACTGGTTGGGTAAGTGATGCGGCCTAGTTCCTGGCGCCCTCGATCAATCCATCGCATGGCGGACGATGAAGTTCCACCACCGTGGGGAACATGAGCGCCGCGAAATCCCAGTATCGCATACTGATCGCCTCCGAGTGCGTGCCGCCTTCAAAGACAATCTCTCCGTCCTGCGCGAGCGACCGATCCACATAGACCGGAAGTCCATAGAGCATTCCCAAAGGCGGCATCGCACCCACCTCACAGTCTGGGAAGAGCTCCATAATCTCCTGCTCGGTTGCCAATCGCACGCGATGAGTCCCGAACATCTTGCGAAGGCCATGAAGGTCGACGGTCCATCTTGCCGGCAGGACGGTGGTGACGAAGTGTTGTTTAACCTTCACGATCACGACCTTGGCCATGTGCTCTTCGGGTACGTGAAGAGTCCGCGCGACTTGAAGAGCGCCAAATGTTCGAGAGTGAGGGAGCACCTCGTAATGAACATGTTCGCGATCGAGACGAGTTCTGACAGTTTGAGGAATCGGCATGGCGTACCTCCTGTAGACGCAGATCTCCAGGCAGAGCTCTGCTGGTGGGCGAGCAAGACTGTCTATGAGGCAGAGAGGAGAGGCGAAGGTTTGGGTTGAGGATCATGACTACGACTCCTCGTAGATCATGACGACCTGAAGTACAGCGCCATTATATCTTCTTTGGACACAAAAGCAAACTCGTTCTCGCCAATCCAACAATACTCTGCTTGGTGAAGATCACTGGATGAGAGAGCGGGTGGTGATGGGCGACATCAGGCGGCGGCAGCTGGTTGGCACTTCGCCTGCTGCAGTCGATTGAGCCCGTCGAGAGCCGCGGTGCGATAGCATTCGGCCATGGTGGGGTAATTGAAGACGTTGTGGACGAAATATTCCACCGTGCCTCCATACGTCAGGACCGATTGGCCGATATGGATCAGTTCGGTTGCTCCTTGGCCGATGATATGAACTCCGAGGAGGGCATGTGTGTCTCGGTGAAAGATCACCTTTAAGAGACCATGGAGCTCTCCGCTGATGTGACCGCGTGCCATTTCTCGAAACAAAGCCCTCCCGGTGGCGTGCGGAATATCTGCGGCGGTGAGGTCTTCTTCGGTCTTTCCGACCATCGAGACCTCTGGAATGCTGTAGATGCCATACGGAATCACCTTGATTTCATGCGCATCGGGAATCTGAAAGGCATGACAGGTGGCGAGACGGCCCTGTTCCATGGCAGTTGCGGCGAGTGCCGGGAACCCAATGACATCGCCTGCCGCATAGATGTGCGGGAGCGCGGTTTGGTAGTGGGCGTTGACGGGGAGTTGCCCCTGTTGGTCTGTGTCCAACCCGATGGCCGGAAGATTCAACGCTTCGGTATTGCCGATCCGCCCCATCGTGTAGAGCAACATGTCGGCCGTCACGGTTTCACCATTGTGCAATTGAACGGCCGGACGGTTCGAGTCATCAATCACCACATTCAGATGCTCTTGCCCCAGCTGGATCGCTACGCCGTTCTCCTCCATCTGCGTCGCCAGCGCTGCTGCAATTTCCTGATCGAGAAACCGCAACATCTGATTCCGGCGGTCAATGAGCGTCACCGTGATGCCGAAGGCGGCCAGCATCGACGCATATTCAGTTCCAATGACACCACCACCAATAACGATGATGCTGGCGGGATGCTTCCTGGTGCGTAAAAAGGAGTCCGAATCGCAGATCATCACATCGTCGAATGGAATCTCCGAGGGGCGGCGTGGGCGTGACCCCGTTGCGAGGACGATGATCGAGGCGCGGACGTGATCGACGGTTCCATCCAATCGTGTCACGCTCAATGTATGAGGATCGACAAAGCTCGCAGTGCCCTGGAGAATCTCGATCTTGTTCCGCTGCAATTGGTGGCCCACCACGCCGACCTCGGTTTCGATGACCCGATCTTTTCGTGCCATGAGATCAGGGAGGGTCAATCGGCGCGTGAGCTCCGCCCCCAGTTGGGGCAAGCCTCGCCGCCCTAAACCGTGAAGGTATTCGATGGTGTCCTTGAGGGTCTTACTGGGTAAGGTACCGGTGTTGAGCGATGCGCCACCCAGTTGCGATGCCTTCTCGACGAGAGCCACCCGTTTTGACAGCTTCGCCGCTTGAACCGCCGCTTTCTGGCCCGCTGGTCCGCTCCCGACCACCACCAGGTCATAAGATCGCATCGAGGATCTCCCTGTTCACTTCGCGAGGGGTCCTGCACGTACGATAGCGTGGAGCTCCCCGCTCGCCAAGAAAATAGCGGATGTTCGAAGCCGAATCTGGCGAAGCCGGTGGGCCAGATCAAAGCCCCGGTAGAGGCGAACAGGAAAGATATCGTGAGGCGGTGCCGACCCCTTGCATAGGTGTTGGACAGGTTGTATGGTGTGTGCCTATGGGTCAGCTGTACACCATTGCTGGACGTTGTCGATGGCTTCTAGGGATCGGTCTGACGATTGGTATCAGTTTAGGCGCGCCGCTTCCCTATGCCGGTGCGGCCGGTGACAGACCTTCTGTGATTGGGTCGTCGGATTCCGACATGATGACGCCGGCTGCCATCGTCACGGAGATGGACAAGCGGTGGGTGCCGTCAGCTCCGATACCGGGAGATAGCAAGGTGCTCATCCGGACCATTCCGAATGTGTCGAAACAAATTTCGGTAGGAGGGACGACGCTGGTACCCTACATCGGTGCGGGGTTCAGGGGAGGCTACGCCACCGACTTTGACCGCTTGCTCAGTCCTGCGCTGTCTAGTTCATTATCTTCCACCAATTCCACCGATGTCGGACTCAGAAGCTTGTCCGGACAAATGATTCCGAATGAAGTTCAGGTCGGTATCCGGTTTCCATTCTAATCGACCTCCATTCTGATTGCTTCACGTAACAAGCCTACTTTTGCTCTCCGATCACGGCGGATGAAAAACCAAGGGGGACCGCGCAATATTCTTTTGCGCTTGGTCTGCAAACATAGTGTGCGCGATTGGGCGTGCCAATTCATGGAACATCACCTGACTCAGGCAATCGTTTATGTTGGGGAGCATCGAGGGTCGATCGAGTCGGTGAGAGAAGATCGCTGAGGATCGTCTAGGCGCGGGGGAAGATCACGACGTAGGCAGTGAGATCGCTGCCTACGTCGTCTCCTAACACGGTCATTTTCCAACTTTCAGGAGCCAGCCATCGGCCTTGTCACAACCACCCGGGCCTTTGGCGAAGATGTCGAGTCGAATATAGCGCCCCACCGCGCTTTCAGGCAGCTTGCCTTTGACCAGGTTCCCGTTGTGGATAGGTTTCACCGTGACGGGGACCTTTTCGTCCTTGATCTTCACCGTGATGCTTGACGGAGGGGCGGCTTTCGATACGAGAAACGAAAACTCCGATTTCGGCGCGACTTCCACATTGTTCTTCTCAACGGAGAACGGAGCAGGCGTGAAGGCGGAGAAGATCACCTGGTTGCAAGGATCGGTACTGCTCGCGCCTGGACTGGCTTCGTACGCCCACACGGTACCGACTGTGCCGCAGAGACTTGCTGTAATAATGAGCTGCAAGAGTGTTCGTGATATCACGGGTATACCTCTCTCTATAATGATGATGGTGGATGATCAGATTGGCGTTGACGAATCGCCGATATTGTAACGTCTCAGAGCGAAATTACAACCCCCTTTTCCACCCTGTCTTATTAGAAAGTCACTGAGCTTGCTACTCGAACAGAGCGATCTGACTGAGGTTAGGGGCACTCCACCGTTTTTTACCAAGGCGACGGATGTGAGTGGTAGCACCATCGATGGGCAGGTATTCGGGCTGACTCGTAGAACTTGCAGTCAAAAGGAATACGCCTCATCCCGATAGGTATCACTAGGGATAGATTAATCTGAACGCCATACCCTATAGTTCTGCCGTCCTCACCTCAGCCACACACGAGTTCGCAGTATGGCCGACTATCTGGCCCACGTTCGACGTAACGGCGACGGATCGTTCGCCATCCATGATCTCGAAGAGCATCTGCGCGCGGTGGGGAATCTTGCCGCCGAGCTTGCGTTGAACTTTGGAGCGTCTGACTGGGGGCGGCTAGCTGGGTTGTGGCATGATCTTGGTAAATCATCAATTTTCCAAAAAGGTGCTTAACAGCGAGGGTAGAGATTATGAAGACCGCACAATCATTTCCGACCATCGGCTTGGAGGTGGCTGGTCCCGCAGCCATGTTTGCACGACCCGACACCGGGGTGACCCCTATCTCTTATCCTGTCCCAACCTACAGCGCGGCGAAGGGAATGTTCGAGGCTGTTGCCAGAAAAACCAACATCTACATCGACCCTATCCGCATCGAGATTTGCAAACCCATTCGCCACTGGCGATACGTCACGAACTACGGCGGTCCTTTGCGCAAGCCCGGTCAGGTTACCGAAGACAACAACTATCAGTTGATCGCGACGATCCTTGTGGATGTGCACTATCGCATTCATGCGAGACTGAAGGAAAAGCAAAGGTCCGGGCAGCGCAAAATGAACTACGTCGAAGAATTCAAGAAAGAATTTGAACACCGTCTCCAAGAAGGACAAACCTTCTATACTCCATGCCTCGGCTGGAAAGAGTTCGCGCCCACCTACTTTGGTCGGCTCCGTCCAGAGACAGAGCCTGATGGGAATGTGAACTTAGTGATTCCGTCATTGCTGCACTCCATGTGGAGTAACCAATGTCTTTGTCCGACCTATCGCCAAAACTGGGAAATCGTCAACGGAGTTATGTCGTACGAGCAGCGGAGGCCGCCTGATGTTGAGTGAGACGTTTGTCCTGCAACAGGCTTTAGAGCGCGCTGGTGTTGAAATCCCGAAAAAACATCCGAGGGTAAAGCCATTTGCGCCGTCAGGAGGACCGTGTCTTCGTGTGCGGCTAGATAGCAACGGTCATGTAACAACTGTTGAAGCCGTCACAAATGCAGAGTGGGCTGGACTGTGGACGGTCAGGGAAGGGAATCAGAACAGCTTTCCTGTAGTGCGAGTCGCGGAGCCATTCCACGATGTTCCGCGTGACGATACTGTATGGAAGAACCTTGGTTTCGACCCAGAGGGCAAGAGGAGCAAGTCTCCAGAAACAAAGGTTCGTCTGGCCATACTGGAGACTGTGTTTAAGACAAAAAACCAGCGATACCTCAAGAGGTGCGAAGCATTTTGGAAAAGGCTGGTAAGGAAAGCAGACGAGCTTCTATCTCACGCGGATGATTCGGGTAAGTACAGGGCGCTCAGCGAGTTCGCTCACCGTTTTCAGAAGGCTGGCAACGACCCTCAGGTATTGATGAGCGAAGTTGCTGACCACGCGCTGGTTAATCTTCGACAAGCCCGCCTGGATGCTTTCGATACCGTTGAGACACTTCTTGTTGGAAAGGGACCACCTAACGAAAATGGCAAGCTGCCTGATATGAAGGTCCAGATTGTCTTTGATTTAGACAGCGAAGACGATTTCCCGCACCGGTTATACAGCAAGCAGATACGAGAATACGTGGAGCGTGTCTTGCCGGTAGAACACGACACAGATAGCAAGCCCACGCATCCTGCCTCCGTATGTGCATTCACGGGTAAGTCCCAGCCACTCCAGTCGGCATCATTCCCAACCGTGAAGTTGCCCGTCCTAAATAAGGAATTGCCGCTTGTCTCAATGTTTAGCGAGGCAGCGTGTAACTCGCGGTATGGCCTGACCGATTCCTTAATTGTTCCCGTTGCCCAGATCGCCGTCCGAAGAATGCAAGATGCGTTGTTCTACATCGTTGCAGAGCAGCGAAAGGGTAAAACGTGGCGTAGCGTAGCCAATGGAAAGTTTGAGATGGCTAAGAGAGGCAAGAAAGAACTTGCCGATCTGCTCATCGTCTATGTCGATGGTAAGCCAGACATCGACGCCAACATTGCTGATTTGTTTGGCAAAGATGCACGCCAACAGCAGAAGCAGTTCGAAGTTGATGCCCAGGCCGTTTGTAAAGCACTAGATGGTATTGAGCGTGAGCGACCTGGTTCAAAGCTGAATCTGTTCTTGCTCAGAAAGGCCTCGGAGGGACAAGCACACGTCGTGGTTGTCGAGTCGCCCTCGGTGAAAGAGATCCTTAACGCGGCGAAGTGGTGGCAACAGGCTGCAGCCAACGTGCCCGAGATCACCTTGCCGCTACCTGGAGAGAAGGGCATGAAGGCAACACAAGGTAGACCGACCACACCATACCCTGACCAAGTAGTACGGTTGTTGGCTGAGGAATGGGTTACTAACGGTACGAGGTCGATCAAGGTCCGTGGTATCGGTTTAGGGGAAGTGCTTGATCTCATGCTTCGCAAGCCTGGTTGGGAAATAACAAGTCAGCGTATGCTCACCATGGCCGTCCAGCGCAACACACCATTGCTCCTAGGAGTATCTGGAGCCAATCACGCTGGCGATCCTAAGCGGTGGAAAGATTATACGTTACGGTCTCGTCAAATAGCCTTGCAGGTTGTGAGCGCCCTGGGCTTATTGCTCGCAACATCGGAACGCTGGAAGGAGGAGTACATGAACGGACCCGCATTCCTACTGGGCAGGTTACTATCGCTGGCCGACACGTTGCATCGAGAGTACTGTACCCATGTCCGTGACGGCAACATCCCACCTCAACTTGTCGGCAACGCCTTGATGCCGGCTGCCGCGGAAAGACCGCAAGATGCGCTAGACCGTCTTCGTGAGCGAATCATGATCTACAAAGCGTGGGCTGACAAAGGAACTAGCGACAAGTATCGTCTGGCGAAGTGGGCAGTTAGTCAAATGGGACAAGTGTGTAACCAACTAGCGGAACTGACGCTGCCGACGGAACCAGGCCAACCTTTCCGAGCCGAATTATTCCTTGGCTACATGGCTCGCCCTACCAGCGAGTGAAAGCGGATGACTGACATGAACCTAGTTTAGGAGGGCACAATGTCGAGCAAAAAAGATGAAACAATTCGGCGAGCGACCGGCCTGCTTGTGATTGAGGTGAAGAACTCCAACCCCAACGGCGATCCGGATCGAGAAAGCGATCCGAGGCAGCGCAGCCATGACCAACGCGGTGTCGTTACAGGAGTTTCATTCAAGCGCAAGGTGCGGGATCTGATTGATAGCAAGGAGGGGGAAGTGTGGAGGCAACTGGCCAACGGCCGGAAGGCCGACGAATACGACATCCTGGAAGCCCGTCGGCACAAGCGAACTGAAATAGAGAAATTGTTAAACACAAACTTCGATGGGTTTAAGAAGCGCTTTTGGGACGCACGAGTTTTCGGAAATACGTTCTTGGAGAAGAACGGCGAAGACACTATCCGAACAGGTGTCGCGCAATTTGTGCTCGGCACTTCAATTGCCCCAATCCGCATTGAACGATTGACTATGACCAAAATGGCCCCTGCCCAAGGAGCCAAAGAAGGAGGAGAGGCTCCGACACGAGGCATGGCGCCACTCGGCTATCGAATTGTCGAGCACGGTGTCTATTGCATGCCGTTTTTCATTAATCCCACTGCCGCCATCAAATCAGGCTGTACTGCTCAAGATATCGCACTGCTCTTGAAAATTATTCGATATGCCTATCCCCACACGGCCTCTCACATCAGACCTTTCGTGGAAGTCCGTCATGCCTGGTATGGAGAGCACAAAAATGCTCTCGGCTCTTTTTCGGAGTTCGGCTTCGTCGAGGCCATGACGCCTACTAAAAAACGAGACCCTGAGAAGCCGTCCACAAGCTGGGCGGATTACGAGGTGCCCCCAAGCCTGCCCGAAGACCTGAGGGATAGGGTCGCCAACTTCTGCGATCTCTGCGTTTTATTGCCAAGTTGGGTCTCCTAGAGATTATGACTCCTCTGGCGCATAGTCCACGGCGTTGCGTTCCGGCTCAATCCTACCTCGAACATATTGAGAATGTTCGCCAGCGAGCGAAAGACAATGCCGAACGCGCGACGGCATACCATACAGAGGAGTCCGCTAGGTTCATCAGGACGGTGGAGGCAGCAGCCATCTATCATGATCTGGGGAAGCTAGCCCGCATTATTCATGATGGGCCCAAACAAGCTATTCAAGCAACATCCGCAGGGCAATCAAGCCGATGAGTGGGGCGTGCAGGCCTCATGTCGACAGGTCCTTCCCGCTGGCCAGATGGTCG
>Ga0224510_10001629_pt1 | contig 14479 bp, 10 predicted proteins | sample SF_May12_sed_USG_FD_170161 | JGI IMG/M metagenome (GOLD analysis project Ga0224510, IMG submission 170161) | Sediment microbial communities from San Francisco Bay, California, United States - SF_May12_sed_USGS_4_1 | ecosystem: Environmental > Aquatic > Marine > Sediment | place: USA: California... | reverse complement strand
CTTTCATCGCGCGACTGCGACCGATCATGGTGTACGGCGTGTGGCTGCTTGGCTGGGGCTTGCTGGTGTTGAGCAAATTCTTGCCGATTTGGCGGAATATGCGTTCAACGCCGCCATTGAGTTCGTCAATATCGATGGGTTTGTGAATGTAATCTTCTGCACCGCGTTGCATTGCCTGAATAGTGGTGTCCATGTCATGGAACGCGGTAATCATGATGACGTGGATATTGGGGAAATTCTGTTTGAACTCCGGCAAGCCAACCAGGCCAGATTTTCCAGGCATACGAATATCCAGGATAACCAGGTGAGGATGATGCTCATGCGCTTTCATCAGGCCCTCGTCAACACTGTGTGCAGTGGTGACGTCGTAGCCCTGGCTTTGGAGGTGTAATTGCAACGTGCGACAGTTGGCAACGTCGTCATCGACGACAAGAATTTTTCCGGAGAGAGCTCTGTTATTTGTCATATTCATCATTTTACTAAGAGTCGATTGGGCCGGTGGGTAATTCGACAAAGCAACATGTGCCATTGCCGCTGTGCATTTTTTCCAGGCAGATTTTGCCATGGTGTTGATCGATAATCCGTTTCACTATGGGTAAGCCCAATCCTGTTCCCTGGGCGCGCGTAGTGAAAAATGGATCAAAAATTTTGTCCAGATTGCTATCGTCAATGCCGGGACCGTTGTCGCATATTTTAATTTTAATCAGCGGAATGCCCTGCTCATATCCCAGTTCGGTGCGAACCACGATGGAGGGCTGATTGCCAGTATCGGCAGCGGCCTGCAGCGCATTCATCAACAGGTTGCTGAATGCCTGGCAGAGTTTGATTTTATCAGCGTGAATGCGCGGCAAATGGGAGGCATATAACGTGATAACGTCACCGTTAAATTCTTTGACCGCTTTTTGTACGGTGTTGATGGCGGTATTCAGTACGTCATTGACGCATACCCAGTCGGGGGTGATGGCATCTGGTTTGGCATATTGCAACATGTCGCGCATGATCTCTTCCATGTAATTGACCTGGTTGAGGGCGATGGACGACAGTTCTTCGGATTGACTGGAGAAGTTTTCGTTGACGTGCTTGCTCAATATTTGCAGCGTCATTTTGATGGATGATAACGGGTTGCGCAAATCGTGGGCGATCATGCTCGACATTTCACCGATGGCGGTGAGCGCCTGATTGCGGGCAATTTCCCGGTTGCGCGCATCGACTTCTTCTTTCAGACGTTTTTGTTCGCTGATATCGGTGCCAATACAAGTGAGCATGGCTACATTGGTACTGGGATCGTGGGTCAGGGTGTTGTTCCAGGATACGTATTTTCTGCCACCATCCTGGGTCAGTAAACATGTTTCAGTGGACTGTGGTGGCGAGTGGCCGCTGATCATTTTGAGGTACAGCGACTGGACACGCGGACGTTGATCTTCGGCGATAAAGTCGAACCAGTTTTTACTCAGCAATTCGTGTTGTTTGAGCGACAGTAGATTCAGCAAAAACGGATTGGCGAACAACACGGTGCCTTCATCGTTAATGCGAAGCGCGGCGAGGTTGATGTTTTCCAGTGTAGATAAAAAACGTCGCTCGTATTCGTTGTGTTCTTGAATGGATTTTCGGCGAACACTGCTTTGGGCCAGAAAATAGGAAATGGCCATGATCAGAATGGTAACGATGGTATATAGCTGCCAATGGGAATGAAAATACGTGTCCCAATGGGCATTGAGAGTCTTGGGTGAAACGTGAGAGATGATTTTCCATTGCTGGGTTACTGATGTGTCCTGGCGTTTTTTACGGGTGGTGGCTGAGTCGTTATTTTCGCTATACACGTCAGAAAAAGACGAGCTTGGCACAAAGGTGTCAAAGGTGAACAATCCATCCTCGTTGTGAATGGTACCGCGTGTTTTTCTGCTGATTTCGGCCCAAGCCAGCGGATAGCGTTCGACAAAGTTGTGTTGCTCTTCCTGATTGTTGCGGGCGGGCAGTGGCGGGCCCAGCCAGGCACCATTTGAATTGACCAGCGCGACGTGATCGGAAATTTCGCCTGCTCCCCGAGTCAGACTGTTCAGGATGACATCAGCATGCAGGCTGACCATCAATATGCCGCTTTTCCCCGCAGATGCATACAGTGGGGTGGCAAAGCGGATCACGGGGCGCGTTTGGCTGACGTTGTCGCGGGCATCATTGTTGGATTCGAACGATGACATGTAAATGCCACCGATGTTCATGCCGAAGGCTTTGCCGAAATAGGACTTATCGATTTGGTTTTGCAGGCTGGCCCGGTCGACGATGTAGGGATGGCCGTCGCCATAGTTGACGCGAATAAGCTCATTGCCCTTGGCGTCAATGATTTTGATTTGTTCGTAGGTTTCTTTTTTCTCGCTGAAATAGAGAATTTCCTGGGCCAGAGAGAGCCAGCCGTATTCGTCTTCGGGCGAATCGAGCACATCCCAGACTTCGTTGAGCTTGGAGAGAAAGATCATGTCCAGTACCACCGAATTTACTTCGTCGGTGATGGCATTGTCCGCGAGTTTGACGTACTGGGTTTCGTTGTTTTTCAGGCTGCCGCGCGACAGGCGCAGATCGGTGTAGTACTCAATGGCGGCAAAGACCACGAACAGCAGAAACAGCGGGGCAAAATAGGTGTAAAAGCGCGAAAGCAGTTGCGATGGGGCAGAAATGCCAAGCGTTTTTTGAGACTTGCCCATACTTCGTTCTTATCCAGCGTATAAAACAACTACGGGGCTGGGCCCCTTTATGGCGGATGTTCCGGATCTCGGCCGGAATTGAACGAATAGTATAACCCTAGATCAAGTGATGGTACAGATCTTTCACTTTTTGGAGTTTTGCGCGAGGTATTGGGGATGAGGGAGAACGTTTCGTACAAGAGCAGGGGGTTTCCCTGCTCTTGTATGGTGGCACTGTCTTACTTGGAGTTGTTAACCATGTAAGCAACAGCTGCCTTAACTTCGTCGTCAGTCAGGCTAGAACGGCCGCCTTTAGGAGGCATGAAGCCTTTGGCACCTTTGAAGCCTTTGATGGCGTGGTCTTCCAGAGTAGCCATACCTTGACCAGCGCGAGCAGCCCAATCAGCTTTGTCGCCCAGCTTAGGAGCGCCCATTACACCTGGACCATGACAGGTTTTGCAAACTTTGTTGTAGGTGTCTTCGCCAGCGCCAGAAGCAAATACAGGAGCCGCGATCAACAGGCCCAATACGCTGCCCAGAACTACACGATTGATAGATTTAACTGTCATTTTCCTCTCCCAAGAAGATTTAGTAGTAGAGATTGCAACACATTACTGTGGTAAAGCCGTGGTAGGGGGGAGAAACTGCCTGCCAGCGAACCCGCGATTATGGGGGATGGCATGTGGAACCATAGTCTCAAACTCACCTGGCAGGCAGTTAGCTCGTCTACCCACGTTTGCGCTGGGGTGTGCAGATTGGGTGCCAAAAGTTGTTGTGGATGTGCGAGGAGAATATTTTTGGATTATAACTTGTTGAGTAATAAGAACTTAAAATTTATCCTTGGCACAGTGAGCATGTTAGCATTGGCTAATGATTAGTCAGCGTTATCAGTCAAGAGGAAACGAATTGTTTAGTTTAGTATTTTTGTATGAAAACAAACTGTTCAAGGCTTTCTGTCTGGGCGGGAGAGGTTGCGGTCGGAGTTCACCCAGTGGGCGGTTTTGGTCGATTTTAATCGGGGGCTTGATGCTGTTTCCTGCCGCCGTTTCTGCCGCCGATGTGCGGGTGGCGGTGGCGGCGAATTTTTTGTCGACCTTACAGCAGTTGCAGCCCCTGCATCAACGCCAAACCGGCGATAGCCTGCTGATCAGCAGTGGCTCCTCGGCCAAGCTGTATGCCCAGATTGTCAACGGTGCGCCGTTCGAGGTTTTTTTGTCAGCGGACACTCACTATCCTGAATTATTGGAACAGCAGGGCAAGGCCGTGCGCGGCAGCAGATTCGTGTACGCAACAGGACAGCTGGTGCTGGTGGCATCGGATCGTACGGCGACGGTGGATGCGCAAAGTCTGCGCGCAACTTCGCTGCGCCGTTTGGCCTTGGCCAACCCACTGACGGCACCCTACGGAATGGCGGCGCAGCAGGTGTTGCAGCATCTGGGGTTGTGGCAGACGTTGACCCCCAAACTGGTGCGCGGTGAGAGCGTGGCGCAGGCCTATCAGTTTGTTGCCACTGGCAATGCCCAGCTTGGATTTGTCGCCTTGTCGCAGGTGCAAAGTGCCAGCGGCGTGCCACGGGCGTATTGGCTGGTGCCGGCGGACTATTATTCGCCGTTGCAGCAGGGTGCAGTGTTGCTGACGAACAAATCGCCGGCAGCGCAGCGATTTTTGAATTTTCTGCAGTCGGCACCGGCGCAGCAATTGATTCGACAGGCGGGGTATCGTTAATGAGCTGGTGGCCGGCGGTTTTGCTGAGTCTGCAGTTGGCGTCGGTGACCACGGTGCTGTTGCTGTTGCTGGCCACACCACTGGCCTGGTGGCTGGCACGAACCCGACGAAAATGGGCTGCGGTGGTCGAGGCCGTGGTGGCGTTGCCGCTGGTGTTGCCGCCCACTGTGTTGGGATTTTATTTGCTGCTGGCGCTGGGCGCGCAAGGGGTGATCGGTGGCCCCTGGTCGGCGCTGACCGGCTCGCCGCTGACGTTTACCTTCACCGGTTTGGTGATCGCTTCGCTGGTTTATTCCTTGCCGTTTGTGGTGCAGCCGCTGCAAAACGCGTTTGTGGCGGTGGGCCATAAACCGCTGGAGGCCGCCTGGTGCCTGCGCGCCGGCAAGCTCGATACCTTCTGGCATGTGGTGATGCCGCTGGCGCTGCGCGGTTATGTGACAGCGGCGGTGCTGGGATTTACCCACACCTTGGGCGAATTTGGCGTGGTGTTGATGGTCGGCGGCAGCATTCCGGGACAAACCCAAGTATTGTCGATTGCCATTTACGAGCGGGTCGAGGTGCTGGATTACGCCAGTGCCCACGCATTGTCGGCGGGGTTGCTGGCGTTCACTATGGTGGTGCTGATTTTGGTGTACGTGATGAATCGACGGTTTCCTGCCCATGAGCATTGATGCGCAATTTCAGTTGCAGTTAGGGGCGTTTGTGCTGGATGCCCAGTTGCGGGTGGGGCGGGGTGTTACGACCTTGTTTGGTCCGTCGGGCGTGGGCAAGTCGACCGTGCTGCGTTGTCTGGCGGGCCTGGAACGCGCCCAGGGGCGGTTGCAGGTCGGCGAACAATGCTGGCAGGACGATGCGCGCGGGATTTTCGTTCCCACTTCGCAGCGGCCGCTGGGCTATGTGTTTCAGGAGTCGCGCCTGTTCGCCCATTTGACGGTGGAAAAAAATCTGCGGTTTGGCATGCAGCGCGTGCCGCAGGCCCAGCGTTTTGTTGATTGGGACGAAATCATCGCGCTGCTCGACATCGGTCATTTGCTTTCGCGCCGGCCCGAAAAATTGTCGGGCGGGGAACAGCAGCGGGTGGCCATTGGCCGCGCCTTGTTGACCAGTCCCCAATTGTTGCTGATGGACGAGCCGCTGGCGTCGCTGGATCAGGCGCGCAAGCAGGAAGTGCTGCCGTTTGTGCGTCGCCTGCGCGAGCAGTTGCAGATTCCACTGGTTTACGTCAGTCACTCCCTGAGCGAAGTGTTGCAGATCACCGATACCCTGGTGCTGATGCGCGATGGCAAAACCGTAGCCGCCGGGGCAATCAGTGAATTAAGCACCCAGTTTGCTGCAGGGCGTACCTTGGGTGAGCTGGCCGGTGCGGTGATCGAGACCACGGTTTTGGCTCACGATGACTCGTTCGGTCTCACTCAACTGGATTTTGCCGGCCAACATTTGCAACTTCCTCGCTTGCAGGCACAGGTTGGCAGTCGGCAGCGGGTGCATATTTTGGCGCGCAATGTGGGGATTGCGGTGGGCGAGCCGCCCGCCAACACCAGCTTTTTGAATGTGCTGCCGGCGACAGTGACTGCAGTGCAGTTACCCGACGACGTGCGTCAGCCGGTGTTGTTGACCCTGGACGCAGGTGCGCCACTGCTGGCCAGCATCAGCCACAAATCGCTGCACACGCTGGGTTTGCAGCCGGGAATAAACTGTTTTGCGATGATCAAGGCGGTGTCTCTGGCCGAGACAGAAACACCGCCCTGAGTTTTAGGCAATGCGTCGGGCGCGGATGTCGTCGATTAACTCGGCGGCGGCCGCAACGCCAGATAATGCCGCCCCTTCCATGAAACCCTGCCATTCATAGAACGAGTTGGTGTGCTCGCCGGCAAACTTCAGCGCGCCGCAGGATTGCGCTTCCAGGCCGGCGATGGTGGTGAAATAGCCGGGCTGATTGCCGGTGTACGAACCACGCGAATAGCTCTGCTGTCCCCAGTGAGCGCGTTCGGCCAGATAACCATTGCCCGTTTGAATTGCACTCTGCTTCGCGCCAGGCACAACCAAATCCAGATCCGTGAGGAAGGCATCCACCTGCTGTTGCATTTTTTCATCGTGAATGTCCATGAATCCACCGGGCCCACTATGGCAGCCGCCACAGCTGCCCTGGCCGCCGGAGATGGGCATAAACTGAATGCTGCGCGCGCGATTGCCGCCGGCGTAGTCCGTCAGTACCGAGGTGGCGCCAGCGCGACTGTAATTGGTTTCCCAGGTGTTCTGGATATTGGGCAGGTCGCTGTAGATGTCGCCATTACCGCCTTGCACCACCCAGGGACGACCGTGGAAACCGATCATGGTTTTGACATTCTGACCGTAGACAAAACTGCTGATGACGCGTTTTTTGTCGGCAGACAATCCCAGCGAATCTTCCAGTTGCACATTGCGCAACACCGAGAACGGAATCGCCAGCACCACGGCGTCGGCAACTTCCGGCGTGGTCGCGTTGTTGAAAAATAATTCAAACTCGCCAAAGGTGTTGCGGCGCAGGCGCGTCAGTCGCATGCCGTAATGGATGTTGCCCGGCAGTTGTTCGGCCAGACGTTTTGGCACCTGATCCGAACCTTCGATGACGTGATAACGCTCGTCGCTGAACACGCCGTAGGGCGCAAACTGACGGCGACTGTCCAGGTGAATGAACAGCAGCAGATTCAGACAGCTTTGCTGATGGGTTTCCAGGCCGTATTCGACATTGTAGGCCGCGTCCAGCACGCCACGAATCAAGGGCAGGTCGCTGGCGTGGCGGTCCAGATAGCTGGCCAGATCGGTGAAGTCGAGTGCTTTTTCTGCTTCGGTGTGGCTGAAGAAGGTCGGCTGACCGATGCGTTGCAAATCCGGGCGCATGCGCTTGGCCAGTACGCGGTATTCGTCAACCACCTGCGCCTCGCTGTAATGCCGCCCCTGGAAATAATAAAAAACCTCGCCGGGATTTTTGTTCAAATCTTCCAGCGTTAAACCCAGTGCATTGACATAACCCAGCATGGTTTTGTGTGCGGTATCGATCATCTCGCCGCCGCGTTCCACCACCTGGCCGTTAAAGCGATGACTGGACCACATCCGCCCGCCCAGACGGTTGGCGTGGGCCTCATAAATGGTTGAAGAAATTCCCTTGCCGGCCAGTTCAAAGGCACAGCTGACACCGGCGGTACCGCCACCAACGATGGCAATGCGCACACCCGAGGTCAGACCCGCCAGGGCGCGATTGGGCTGGGCCAGCATGGCCGCTCCCAGCGCCGCGCCGCCACCCACCATGGTCAAAAAACTGCGGCGACTAAGCAGATGTTTGTGCTCGGCTTCCTGGACTTTTTCCAAAGCCGCCGAGGTGGAAAGTCGTTGTTGGTCAGCAAAACGGGCAATGCGGATGGAACGGCGAAGCTGGCGGAACAAATCGCTGCGTGACATAAAAGACTCCGTGCAAGTTTGAGTGGACACGAACCGGGATTACCAAGTGCCACCATTCTACACCCGACAACCTAAAGGGATATTGCCCGTTGGGGGGATGGCGGCCACGAAAGGTTTGTGATAGCGGGCGCTGGCCCAAAATGTGTCGGAGTTTTCAGACATGCCCAGCGTCAAAAAAAGCAGATATACTTCGCGCCATTCGCACATTGGGTATGTGCAGCAAACGCAATTGACGGAGGTTGTATGGCGCAAAAGGTAACTTTGGGTTGGATGTTGGTCGCCATGCTGGCGCTGACAGGGTGTGGCGCAGGCAGCAATGGTAGCGGTGGTCCACAGACCGGCAAGCTCAGTCTGCAACTGATCGATGGCCCGGTTGAAGAAGCCGAAGCCGTCGTGGTTGAATTCCACGGCGTATCGATCAAACCCGCAAACGGTTCAGCGATTGATTTCCATTATGATGAACCACGTTCGTTTGATTTGCTGCAACTGCAAAACGGCGCGGTTGCGCCCCTGCTGGATGATATCGAACTGCAAGCAGGCCACTACGAGTGGATTCGCCTGATGGTGAACAGTCAGCAAAACGTAGACGACACCTACATTAAGGTGGCCGGCGTGAAGCACGATCTGCCCATCCCCAGCGGTGACCAAACAGGTCTGAAACTGAACCGTGGTTTCACCATCACGGCCGGTGGTCACAGCCACTTCACCATCGACTTTGACCTGCGTAAATCAGTCATTCAAAACAAGCCGCAAGGCTACAAGCTCAAGCCAGTACTGCGTCTGGTGGACAACGTTGACATCGGCCATATCGGCGGCGAAGTCAGCGAAACCGTACTTAGCGACAACAACTGCGGCGTGACCGACACGGTAGCGGCGTCTGTGTACGTTTACCCAGGTTTAGACGTGACGCCAGACGACATCGGCAGCACCACCGAACCCGTTGCCACCAGCAACGTGGTGTACTCCGCCGAAACGAAGAAATACAGCTACACCGTTGGCTATCTGCTGGCTGGCAATTACACCGTCGCGCTGACTTGTGAAGCGGGTAACGATCACCCCGAAGACGATGACAGCATCGCGTTTGTGAACCCACAAAATGCGACCGTGATCCGCGAACAACACGTATCGGTAAACTTCTAAACCGTTACAGGTTGCGAAAAAAAACCGGGCCTAGTTGCCCGGTTTTTTTTGGTCTGGCGAATGACGTCACCGCCGCCCGGCTTATTTTTTGCTGGATATGCACTGTCGTAAACCAGTGCCGGGATAGCTCAGTTGGTAGAGCAACTGATTCGTAATCAGTAGGTCAGCGGTTCGATTCCGCTTCTTGGCACCAATAAAATCAAAGACTTAGCCAGAAAATGCTAGGTCTTTTTTTCGCCACAAGGAAAGTTTTCGTTCTGTAGTGCACTACGTAGTGCACTAAATGGGGTGCTGGCAGATTGGTTATTATGGAGTTGCCAGTAGCATTCATGGATGGTGCATGGCTAGTGGGGTTGATGTTCCCCTTTTTATCGCCGTTGCCTCAGCACGTTCGCTCGATCGATCTTCCCCAGTCAAAGCTTCACCGCTTGCTAGTGCTCAAAGGGGTAAATGGCTTGTTTTGATTGGTGAATTGGATATGATGGGGCCTATCATGCCGCCTGATTTATCTTGCGGCCAATTTTTGGGCACGGAGGCCGGTTGAACACAAAGGGAGCTTGGCTGCAGGCTTTCCCTGGCCCTGAGTGGGCTCGGTCTTCGAGTTTTCCCTCCGCTGTTCTTCCGGTTGTTTCTGGTTTGCTGTGCCCTCACCATTTTGCTCGATGAAGACAGGGTCAGAATGTGGCTTGGGGTCATCTTTACCTGTCAGCTGAGCCAAACTATGTATGTATTAATGTCTCTAGCTCCTCCAACTGCTGTTTTGCCCGTTGCAACGCTGGCAACAATAGCCCTTCTTCAATCTGGTTATACGCGTCACTCAATAGCGCATAGGCTTCCTGATATCTTTTTTGCTCCCGCCACAGACGCGCCAAATCACAAGATATTTCGAACATGAACATAGGCGCATCTTGTTCTTTGGCGATCTCCAATGCTTGAAGCAGCACATCCTCCACTCCCGACTCACCCTTCAGCAACATCAACGCAGCGCGCTGCCTATATAATTGTGAGGCAAAATATCTTTCGTTATTTGCGTTCATTACAGAAAAAGCTTCTTCGAGTAATAGATTGGCTAGAAGCGCATCGCGACGCATCAACGCCGCATTGATTAAATCGACTAACAAGTACGTGCTGATTTTTGCGCCAGTCTCGTAATACTCTGCCAACCCTGCCTGTGAATCATCTTGTGTTGGCCGCGCCAACTGAAAAATAGGTTTGAGCATGGCGTGAATTAAAATAAATCCATGCTCCTCGGTCAGTGGAATCGATGCTGTTGCACACTCTAATGCCATATCCAGCTCGCCTCGCTGCTTATGACAACTCGCCTTCGACCATTGGGCAAAAACAACAGAGAATGGCTGGCCAATAACATGCGATAACGCAGTGCCGCGATCTGCTGCGACCAATGCCTGATCGGGAAAACCCTTAAACCAAAGAAGTTTAGACAAAAAATAGTAACCCAGGACACCTGGGTGCAAGGCAGCCATAGAAAAATTGGGGTGATTTTCATTAAACAGCGCCATCGCCACAGTAGTATGCTTAAGGGCGCTTGAGAAATGACCACGATACATCTCTACTGAAGCTTTCCCCAAGTGACCGCAAATTAAAGCTGCTTCACGGTTATCAGGATATTGGTTAGTCAACAGTCGTTGCGCATATTCACCAACCTTTTCAAATTCACCTCGAACATTGTGAAAACAGATCAGCCCCCACAAGATAGAATGAAGAAGTGGCGTGCTGTTCAGCGCTTGACCGCAAGCCAATATGCGATCATACACTGGCGTTAACTCGGGAGCCGCAAAGCCGTGAGTTATCTGCATCGCCGTTGAAAGCGCTGTACACAACTCCAATGTGGTGACAATGTACGCAGGATCACTCGCAAACTCATGATCAATAATTGTTAACGCGCGTCCGGCCAATGTCTCCACTTCGTGTGGCGCATGACGTCGAAGGGCGATGCGGGTGGCGAGCACCAAATAGTGCAGAGCGCGAGCACGATCGTGTCCACATTCAAAATGACGCGCCAATTCAGAGGCGAGTTCCTCACTACGTTGCACCGATTGCGCCTCAAACCAGCGACCTGTCTCGAGATGTAACTGACCACGTCGCGACGGCAAACTTAATTGATAGGCTAACTCTTGGTAATATGCATGAATAAATACATAGCGATTACTGCGCCGACGCTCTGGCGAATAGGAGTGACTGCTGTATCGAAAAAGACGATGATTATTCACTAGTCGCTCACAACTACCGTCAGCTGTAAATAGATCAACGCCACACAATTTCGCCAACGTAGCCAATGAAAAGTTACTCCCGCACACCGCAGCAGCTTCGACTATTCTGCGCTCAATTTCATCGAGACGATCAAATTGACGCTCCATCAGTTGACGCAAACCTTCAGGGAGCGTCGACAACGTCATTAACAATGATTGCCAGTCAGGATTATCATTATCCAACAATAGCGACATCTCTTCGGCAATAAGCGAAAGGTAGAGAGGCAAGCCCTCAGTACGCCGATATATCGAGCTAATTAGCTGCGCCGGCAGCGACGAGCCAGGAAAGCGACCACTCAGGTAATCGGTCACCTCTTGCTCACTCAAATGATCCAGTGAGATTTCGTCATAAAGCCTATGCAGTTGCAAAGATTTTCGCAGCGCGCACAACGGACGCTGCTCAACAACGATATCCACAGGTCTGTAACTAGCCAGCAGTAACCAGCGTCCTGCACCGTGCCGGCGAGCCAGATAGGCGATCAAATCAAGTGTCGTGTGATCGCTCCAATGCAAATCTTCCAACACCAATACCACAGGATGGCGCTCCGTCCAGCGCTCCAGAAACTCCCCAAACTCCCTTAACATGCGCTCGCGACTGCCGCTTTGTACTTCAGCCAACAACGCTTGTCGCTGTTGCTCTTTCAGCAACCAAGGCAGCTGCGCCAACCAACTAGGCGCAATATGACGCAGTGTATCAACTATCTCCGTTCCACCAAGTCGGCAGAGTTGATTCAGTGCCTCGAGCACCGGTAAGTAGGCCTCACCCTCGCCAAATTGATCCACGCACTGACCTTGTGCCAGATGAACCTCCGTGGGTAATTGCGCGGAAAAGAACCGCAGCAACGTGCTCTTGCCGATTCCCGCTTCGCCACTTATAAACACAACCCGAGGTCGCCCTAGTTGCGCCTGATGCAAAAACTCATGCAAACGTTGCAAAGAAGCGCTGCGGCCTACCAAAACGTTCGAGTCTGCGACGGGAGCATGTGTATTCACTTCGGCAATAAAACGGTATCCGCGGCGATGCACGGTCTCTATATAACGAGGTGCCCTGGCGTCGTCGCCCAGAGCTTGTCGCAGCTCTTGAATCGCATTTTTCAGCACCCCCTCACTGACATGTCGGGTATGCCAAATTTCGTCAAATAGCTCCTCTTTGCTCACAATTCGGCCAGGCCTTTGGCAAAGGCAGCTCAACAATGCAAACGCTTTAGGGGTGAGATCGACTCGCTTATCCTTGCACAAAAGGTGCGCGGCGGCTGGCTCAAGCTGATAAGGACCAAAAAAAATGCTGGCGGACAACGTTCAGATTCCTGTTCTGCTAATTAGTTAAATCGACCACGACTCAAGTACAATCAATCATCCGCCGATTGTCAAAAACAAACTTTACCGCATGTTTTTCAACACGTTATACAACGATGTCCACATGATCTTCAGCAATACATGACTGAAATATGACCGTTTCGTGACAACTTCCCCTGAACAGCCGCGTATGATAAATCACAGGCTCATATTGGTGTTATTAGGAAACCTGAGCCAACCTATCACATTTATATAAGTTATTGAGAGTCACTATGAAAAAATCGACGACAGTTATCGCAATTGCAACCATCGCCCTATCCACCAGCGCTCACGCAGCATTAATCGACCGTGGCAACGGCATGATCTATGACTCAGACCAGAACATCACTTGGTTACAGGACGCCAACTACGCCATGACCTCGGGTTACGATGCCGATGGTCTTATGACCTGGGCTGCGGCCAACACCTGGGCGAATAATCTAGTCTATGGCGGCTATGGCGACTGGCGCTTAACGAATGTAGATCAAAATTGTATCGGAAAAGACTGCACTGGTAGCGAGCTGGGCCATTTGTACTACGTTGATTTTGGTTTGACATGGGGCCAATCAGTTTTAAGCGGTACCGATGCTGATCTGGATTTATTCAACATTTCTCAGGCCTTCGGCTATTGGTCACCTTCCGAATACGAGTCCAATACCGATAACGCGTGGCTCTTCAGTACAGCCAGTGGTCAACAGGGTTCCAGCAATAAGCAAAATGAGTTTTACGCCTGGGCCGTTCGCGATGGCGACGTTGCCCTAAACCGTGATGCCGTACCAGTACCAGTACCAGCACCTGCACCGGTGTTGCTGTTTGGAGCTGGCATTTTAGGCATGATGGCTGCGAAGCGGCGCCGTAGTTGATTTGGGTAATTCGGCGCATTTGACTTTACAGGGGGGGCTCCCCCCCCCTAATTAACAACGGAAATATTCGAGCCTGACCCTGTCTTTGGTTATTGCTCAGCGAAACATGACTGAAATATGACCGTTTCGTGACAACTTCCCCTGATCAGCCGCGTATGATAAATCACAGGCTCATATTGGTGTTATTAGGAAACCTGAGCCAACCTATCACATCTATATAAGTTATTGAGAATCACTATGAAAAAATCGACGACAGTTATCGCAATTGCAACCTTCGCCCTATCCACCAGCGCTCACGCAGCATTAATCGACCGTGGCAACGGCATGATCTATGACTCAGACCAGAACATCACTTGGTTAAAGGACGCCAACTATGCCATGACGTCGGGTTACGATGCCGATGGTCTTTTGACCTGGGGTGCGGCCAACGCCTGGGCGAATAATCTAGTCTATGGCGGCTATGGCGACTGGCGTTTGGCCAGTATCACCGACACCGGCACGTCTGGGTGCAATTGGGCCAACACAGGTACCGATTGTGGCTATAACGTTGATAGCGCCAATTCGGAACTGGCTTATATGTACCATGTTAATCTGGGGCTGGAGTCCTATCTCAACGAGAATGGCAGTATTGATCCCACCTGGGGTATCTTCGGCAATGGCACTCTTAACGGGATAGATACCAGCTCCTATGGCCAGAATGATGTCGGGCTGATCGATAATCTCCAGTCGAACTACTATTGGTCTGGTACTGAATACGCGCCCGATACCCAGTACGCGTGGTACTTCAATATCTCCAGTGGCTATCAGGACATCATCACTAAAGACTATGAGTTTTACGCCTGGGCCGTTCGCGATGGCGACGTTGCCCTAAACCGTGATGCCGTACCAGTACCAGTACCTGCACCTGCACCGGTGTTGCTGTTTGGAGCTGGCATTTTAGGCATGATGGCTGCGAAGCGGCGCCGTAGTTGATTTGGGTAATTCGGCGCATTTGACTTTACAGGGGGGGGCTCCCCCCCTAATTAACAAC
>Ga0224510_10001628_pt1 | contig 14479 bp, 12 predicted proteins | sample SF_May12_sed_USG_FD_170161 | JGI IMG/M metagenome (GOLD analysis project Ga0224510, IMG submission 170161) | Sediment microbial communities from San Francisco Bay, California, United States - SF_May12_sed_USGS_4_1 | ecosystem: Environmental > Aquatic > Marine > Sediment | place: USA: California... | reverse complement strand
GCCCGAGAGGCACGTCTGCTCACGGGAAACGGCTTCCGCAAGATGAACCTGCTTGGTTACAGCAGCGGAGTCATCACGACATTCGCCCTGGTGAACCAGGAGACGCAGCTTCCGCCGGGGCACCGGAACGTTTCCGGTTTCATTCCGGTTGATTGCGTATACAAGACCGACCCCTCCGACGACCTCTCCTTCTGTGCGGACGTCGCGTACTACCGGGATCTGCTGGACGCAGGTGTCTACGCGGACAACGGCGGCGTGCTGTTCCGCACCGTCGGATATCTTGCGCAGACAGACCCCGACGGGCCTTCACCGATACTGGAGGGACTGACCAATCTGCAGACAGCGCTGGGTTTTGGCGCCACAACCTACGAGTTCTTTGCCAACACGCCGTGGTATCACTTTGTCGCCGGCGTGTTCGATGGGGATTCGCCGGTCGGTCTCCAGTACACGACACTCAATGGCTGGTTCGATTTCATCCAGTCCGCAGCCAGCTACGAGCCGAACCTTTTCATATATGACTCCTCAGTACTCGTATGCGATGAGGTTGACGTCCCGTTCGACGACCACCTGGCCCAGATCAATGTGCCGATCCTGTACGTCGGCGCTGCCGGGGGTTACGGAACAACCGGCATCTATACGACTTCACTCACGGGTAGCAGCGACGTGAGCACCGTCATCGTCCAGTTGCACCCGGCCAATGAGCCCACGCGCGACTTCGGCCATATCGACCTGTGGTCGGCGGACAACGCGCAGACCGAGGTGTGGGTGCCGATCCTGAACTGGATCGACGATCACGCACCCGGCTCGCGGAGTTCCAGCGATATGGCCAAGCACTAGTTGGCTCACTGGACATTGCGGCGAGTCTGCTTCTGTTTGAACCCCTGCTGTCAGCAAAGAGATGCCCGGTGTCGACACAGGTCGGCACCGGGCATTTTTGTTCAGGCTTCGCGGCACGCGCTACCGCGCGATCACCATCTTGCGCGTCACCGTGCTGCCGTTGGCGGTGACGCGGTAGAAGTACACGCCGCTTGCAAGCGCGCCTCCCCGCTCGTTGTGGCCCGCGAACGGGATCTTCTGCCAGCCCGCCGAGGCATCGTGCACCACGGTCCCGCCCACGCGGCGTCCCGCCACGTCGTAGATCTCCACTTTCACGTCCGACGGTGCCGGCAGTCCCACCTGGAACTCTGTCTGCCCGGCGAACGGATTGGGATAGTTCTGCAGCACCGTGAGCTGCGTGATGGCGGGTGTGTTGCCCACGTTGGTCGCACCCGAGACGAACGCTTCGTTCGACGCCGCGCTCTGGTTCTCGTGCACGTCCTTCGCCGTCACAATGTAGTAGAGCGTCGTGAGCGGTGCGCCGGTGTCGGTGAGCAACGAGTCGGTGGAACTCGACAGGAAGTTCACCGGCACGGGTGACACACCGGAAGAGGTGGCCCGGTACACCGCGTAGTTCTTGAGATCCGGCACCCGCACGCGGTTCCATTTCAACTGCACGTCGTTGCCCATGCGCTGCGCGGTGAGGTACAGCGGCGGCGGCGGTGCGAGGTTGTCCACGGAGTAGCCGCTCACCACGTTCGACGGCCAGTTGAAGTACTGGCTTCCCAACGCGTGCGCGATCACCTGGAAGTCGTGCGTGGCGGGTCCCGCCGCGCTGGAGTCATAGCCGGTCGGTACCGTGAGCGAGTACCCCTCCAGGTAGACCGCGTCCTGCGTTCCCACCAGTTCCCAGAAGGCGGACGCCCCCGACGCCGTCGTCTCCTCGCGGATCGCGGGCCCCGCGAACGCTTCCCCCACGTCCGCCAGGCCCACCTGCGGCACGCCCGCCTCGATGGCCGAGGCAACCGCCGCGGCACTGGCCGCGCGCCACACGCTGTAATGAGAGATTAACTGCTGGTTGAGAACGTCACGGTCGCTGGGGAACCAGTTCACGCGCACCTTGCCGCCCTGGTCCGCGGGGACATCGGTCGCGGAGGCGGCCAGCGGCTCGGGATGGCCCCAGTAACCAAAGCGGCCCTCGATGCGCTGTGCGTACACATCCCCGTTATTTCCCGTGCGAGCATCCTGAAAGGCCACGATCACCGATCCGGTGCCGTCGGATGCGATCAACGGGTACATCTGGTGGTAGTCTGCCGTGCAGACCGCCTCCCCATCGACGTTCCACCGGGTCGCACCATTCCCACTGAGACGCTGCGTAAAGAGATCGCTATAGCCGCCGTACCGGTCGTCTTCCCACACCGCCACCACACCACCGCTTCCATCCGGGACGATTCTGCTGTTGTGCTGATCACCCATTGCGGTACAGACGGCGATCCCATCGCCAGTCCATTGGATGTTGCCGCTGCTGCTGACCCGCTGGGCGTAGAGGTCCGTGTCCACGCCGTTGCGATCGTCCTTCCAGACCACGATGGCGCCGCCACTCCCGTCCGGCGCGATGACCGGCGTATTCTGATTGGAATTGAACACGCTCTGCAAAACGCCGTAGGGGCCCCACTGTGTCGTTCCCGTCGCGCCCACACGATGCGCCATCGCCATGTATCTGCTGCCGGGAGCGTTCCACTCCGACCACGCCACGAGGACACCGCCGGAGCCATCGGTGGCCACGCGGACGTCGTCGTATATCGCGCCATTGGAGATCTTGATACCATTGGTTGGCCACACCGCCGCCCCGGTTACATCGATCCGCTGGCCGTAGGCCTCCTTGTTTCCCGTCCGCGAGTCGTTCCAGACCACAATCACGCCGCCGCCACCGTCGGAGACAGCCTGCGGAATGACCTGGTAACCCGTCGCGGTGCACACCGACACGCCCGTGGGATCCCAGAGGATATTGCCCGACCCATCGATGCGCTGGGCGTAGATGTCCGCGGGGATTACGTAGTCCTCCCAAACAAGGACGGCACCGCCGGCTCCGTCGGAAACGATCAGTGGCGTGTACTGGTCGCCCGCATTGGTGCAGATCGGTATGCCGTCGAGCGTCCATTGAATCGTGCCCGAGGCACTGACGCGTTGCGCGTAGATGTCGTCGGGGCCGTTGCGCTGATCATCCCAGGCGACGATCACTCCCCCTGCACCGTCGAGGACGAGCCTCGGATCGTACTGGTTTCCCGCCGCCGTACACACGGGCACGCCGTCGATGGCCCACAGCGTCATGCCGAACGCATTCACGTGCTGGACATAGATGTCCCACTCGAAGGTGCGGCGGTCCTGCCACGCGATGAACGCGCCACCGGATCCATCGGGGATGCAATCGGTGAGCTGTTGAACGTAGAACGCCGTGCACACCGCCAGCCCGTTGTACTGCCACGAGGTGAGCGTGAAGGCAGGGGCGAGGGCGGGCACAACGAGACAAACCACTAGAACGGCAAGGGTTAGCGGGGCCTTCATGTTCAACCTCCGGGATGGATGGGCGGCAGCCGCCGCGGTTCAGGCGGAGTGAGCACCCGGGCCGACTGATCTGAGGGTCGACGCGCGAAACTCTGTCCAAAGGTTAGGACGGGGGAGAACCCCGGAAATCACGGGCGGGATGGGGGTTTTCGGGGGGGGATCGTTTTGAGGAACGCCTCCCGCTTGCGCGCCGGGAAGCGCTCGATCGCGTAGCGCAGCGTGGTGCGCGGGATGGCCGGGCCGTGCCCGCGCAGATACCGCTCGAGCCGGCGGGGATCCGTCTTTCCCGCTTCGCGCAGACCCCAGCCCACGGCTTTGTGGATGAGATCGTGGGGGTCGGCGTGCAGGCGGGCGGCGTTTGCGTAGAGCACATCCAGCGCCGTGCCGCTCCGCGCCAGCGGAATCAATCCCACCACCGAAGCACGGCGCACCCAGAGGTTGCGGTGGGTGGACCACCCCGCCAGTTGCACCGCGCGCGCGGGATGCTGAACCAGGAGCGGTCCGATCAACCGATTGCACACCGCATCGGTGGTGGCCCAGTTGGCGCAGCGATTGTGCGCGAGCCAGCGCTTCCAGCGCGAGAGCAGTGCCGGGCGAAACGAACTACGATAGAGCGCCACCACTTCAATACCGATGGCCTTCGCTTCCAGGTGGGGATCGGGGAGCAGGAGCTCGGCAAACGCCATGGCGTCATCGACGGTCCAGAGCTCGCGGTGCTGCGTATAGATGGAGCGCGCCAGCGCGCGCATGAGTGGGGTCTTGACGTTGTAGAAGGCGAGGCCGCTATCGCCGCGGAAGTAGCGCGCGGGGTCGAAGTCGCCGGCGGGACGCGACATCTTCTCGAGGGCTCGAAGCGCCTCGCCAGCGGCGCGGGTCAGCTGCGATTCGATCCCGGGTTGTTGCACCATGGTGTCAGAACCTCCACGTCGAGCGAGAGATCAAGCGGGGAAAGTGGCGCGATAGGCCGCCATCAGAGATCCGTGTGATGCAAGACACTCGTCCCGCGTGACGCTCGCTAGCACCGTTCCGCTGCGGATGAAGGTCGCGCGGTCGGTCACAGACTCCAACATCCCCACCTGGTGGTCCGCCAGCAGAACGCACGCCCCGTGTTCGTGAGCGCGCGCATCGATGAGCTTGAGGAACGCGTCCAGCGTGCCAACGTCGAGGCCGGTAAAAGGCTCGTCGAGCAGCAGGACCTGCGGGTCGAGCAACAGTGCAAGCAGGAGTGATCCCTTGGTACGGTTGCCACGTGAGAGTTCCCGCGGCGGGCGTTTGTAGTCCCCTTTGAGCTGCAATTCCTCCGCGAGCCGTTCCCCGCGCGCGCGGGCTTCTTCAACCGTCAGCCCGAACGCCGGTCCGTAGGTCTTCTCGACGAACGCATCGAGCCGCGTGCTCTCGTAGAACACCCCCTCGGACGACGCCCAGCCGATGGTCAGGTCGCGGTAGCCGGGGCCATCGCTGGTGCGGACACTCCCACCCTGCCAGCGGCGTTGTCGCGAGAGCAACTCCAGCAACGTGGTTTTCCCGGAACCGTTGGGGCCAAGGAGTGCGGTCACCTGACCGGACGCAAAGACGAGCGAGCAATCGTTGAGCGCAGCATGCTTGCGCGCATAGGTGTAGGAGATGTTGTCGGCGTGAATGATCATGGTGTCTGGAAGCGAACAACCTGGCCGGTTTCATCAGCGATGCCGATATAGGATCCAGTCTCGTCTATGGCCAGACAGGCGATTGGTATATCGATTTCGTAGACTTGCACTTCGTCGCCGTCTACATCAAGTATGATTATCTTGTGCTTTTCCCCATCTTCGTCGGGAGGTGCCAGGAGATGCAGGCGCCCGCCTGGGTCCGACATCGCATCGCGGAGAACGACCCCACTCGCAACGTCCATTGAGGGACCGCTCAAGCCTTGGTCCGTCAGTTGGCTCGCGCGTCTCGTCGGAATGGGAAACGTCCGCTCGAGGGCCCCGTCAAGAGACCAGATCTCTATGTTGCCATACCCCCACAGCGGCACCCGGTAGAACGTGTGCTGATCCCTCGCGACGAGCTTGCACATCATTCGGAACAAGAATTCGGCATCTGGCGCCAGCCCCCTGCCACCAGCGTCAAGGACACCCGTGCGCACCCACTCCTCTCGGCCGCCTTTCCTCTCACGGGCGAGGCGGATTATTGTGGGTCCGGGTTGGTTCTCGGCAAGCACCGAAAGAGGCGTAGCAACAGCGGCCACCGCCATGCCATCACGTTCAAGCAACGAAACAATCGGATCCTCGTGGTAGATCGTGTCGTCGAAACCACCATCGCCATAGCGGCGCGTTTTCGGGGGCAATAGACTGTGCACAAAAATGACTGTTCCGTCTTGACTCATCAAGTTGACGCGAGAATCCAACTCGCCGGGCCCCTCCCCGGACCGTGCCATCAGACTGACGCCCGCTGCCAGCGACCATGCGACGAGCTTCTGCGGCGATCCCGACAACACGAGCAAAGTTCCATCGCTTCGACAGCGACAACGCGTCAAACCGCCCTCTTCACCAACTGCAAGAGTCGTCTCGGTGGTTCCACGGAGCGAATGAATGGTGGGCGACTGAACTTCCTGTGCGCGTTGGCACGTCACGGCCATGGCAGCAACGACGCACACTGCAATTATCGGTAGCTTCGGCGGAGAATGAAGCATGATGCTGCAAACCAGAATGTGCTCGCACTCAATGCCTGGAGAAGATGGAGTGGCGTTCCAATGAGACTGGTCGCCTCCACCGGGTCAAGCAGCCAGACCGGCATCAGGAGCGATTGAGCGGCTTCCACTGCGAAACGGCTATCGGCAAGTCGAGAAAGAGCCCACAGCAACACCACTGCCATGGCATAGATAGCCGGGTACACTGTCTTGCTTCCCGCAACAACATTGCAGAACATGACAAAGGAAGCCCCGAACAGCCCGAGAACGCCGCACGCCAGAAGGATGGAAGCGGTCGCGCCGTCACGCACCAGTCCGGTATTCAGCGTAATAAGCGCGACCGTCACGGTCAGAATGATTGCGCGTAGACTACGAGCAAGAACATAGCCCGATAGCAATGACCTGAGGCCGGCCCGAGGCCAGACAAAAAGTCGCAACGCACCGCGGCGGTTCATCTCGCCGTCCACGATCCAGATGGGGAGGAGCAGAGGCAGCCAGGTGGAAAGGAGCAAGTGGCGAGCTTCGATCGGGTCGCGGCCGGAAAGCGAAAAAAATGAGGTGTGCACCGCCCCGACCAGGTACAGCACCAGGAATACCAGCTGCACCCGATCGGGGCGATGCCGAGCGAAGAACGCAACCAGAGGGTATGTTCTCAACCTTCCACCATGGGTATCTTCAGATCCGACTCCTCTCCCGTCGTGTTCGTCGTGAAACGGCTAGTCGCCTGTTACTCCGTGTCTGACTTGAGAGAAGGCGCCCCCAATCTCCTCGAAGACACAGCGCGTCACATCCACATCGCAGTCCAGAAGGCAGGCGTTCGCCTGCTGATTCCACACGATCGGTTCCCCCTCGTTGGGCGCAAACGTGTTTACGCAGTAAATGCGACACGTGAGAAAGGTGGCAAAGCAGGACGACTTGGGGGGATGGGCAATGGCAACCTCGGGATTTGGCGCCACTGACACCAAGAGGAAGACAGCACTCAGCAGACCGGACAGAGCGATTACTTGTTTCATCGGTATCCCTCCTCGATATTGGACCAATCCGCTTCCAAACTCTATTCTCGGGTCCTCCAGATTGTCAACTTGGACCCCGGTTACGTCTAAGCGGCATGCGCAGCCTGCCCCTCCTGCTCATGCTGGTCACATGGCAACCTGAGTACCGACTGTCTCTTGTCGCGCCCCTGCGCCACCAGCACCGCGCCCGGCCTGGGAAGGCGGGGTGCAGGTGAAACGCATGATCCTCCCCGGCGACCGCGCCACGGTACGTACCCGCGAGCCCAGGTAGTTGTAGGCCTGTCCGTACTCCTCCACTAGCGCCTGTCAAGGTCCGGCGGGCAACCCGGGAATCACGGTGGCACTGCCGAGCAGTTCCGGAGATCCTACTTTGCCAGTACAATCTTGCGGACGTCCGTCGCCGCACCCGCACTCAAGCGCACCAGGTAGACTCCGGATGCCACCTGCACACCGTTCTTGTCGCGGCCGTCCCACGTTACCTCGTGCCGGCCTTCGTCCGAACGGTTGTCGAACAGAACACGCACGCGGTGTCCCGTTGCGTCGTAGACACCAATCGTCACATGCCCACCACCGCTCGGAACCTCAAACGGGATCACCGTGGAGGGATTGAACGGATTGGGGTAGTTGGGTTGCAGGGCAAACCGGTTGGGCACCACGTCTCCGCCCACGCCCGTGGGCGCAACCGTGTAGAAGACCGTGAGCTTCGGCCGTCTTGCCGGAGGGCTCTGGCGCGAATCCCACTGACGTGCCGAGCTGACCACCGTCTCATCGCCTTTGACCACCCAGCCGAAGGCGGACGCGGGGCTGTCGAGCCACACTTGAACGTCGGCCACCATCTGGGCGGATGTCCATGTGTAGTTCCCTGAGGTGACAGGCACCGACCGGCTGGCGCTCGCCGCGAACACAAAGTCGCCGCCCGGTGTCGTCCACAGCAACGTTCCCCGGAAGCGGTCCAGCCACGTTGCATCGCCGGGGGTGGCGAGACCGCCAGAGCCCTCGCCCAGACCCTGGTTGGCAATGGAGGTTCCCTCTCCCCAGCTCGCCAGTGCGCGGTGCAGCGAGACGATCGTGGTGGCGGGCCCAAGAAGATTTGCTTTGGAAAGGGTCAGCTGCAACGCCACGCTGTCGATGGTTGCACCGGCCGGGATGACCGCTGCGACGTCGAACGCAACCAGACCGCGGCGCGAGTCGGCCGGGGGGAGTGGGCCGCCGGCGTTGTTACCGGAATAGAAATGTAGCCCGAGCGCGTTGCTCAGCGTATCCGACTCCGAGTACATGGTGTTATCGAGGACCGGGGTGAGGACCACGCTGGCTGCGGCCGGATGGCCGACCTGAACTGCCACGAGCATCACGCAGAATACAGATCCAAGGAGTACTGTCTTCATCCTGATTGCCTCCAGTTTCGTTCTTCGGTGTGCCTGGATTCCGCGAGAAGAAGCCTCAAAATCCGCAAATCGCGAACCCGCGTCGCCTCCGGAATCCACGGCTGCTCACCAGACCCTGGGGGCTATGGGGCGGCTAATCGCACGTGGAGGTGGGATTTTACCAGATTCCGCCAGCGGCAGTCCACCCCACCCTCATCCTGCCGGGCGAAGGCGCGGAAACCCTGGTGACGGACTAAGAAAATTGCGCGGAACCTTCCGGCGTCCGGTTACGTTCAAGCGGCATGCGCAGTCTGCCCCTCCTGCTCATGCTGGTCCTCTCCCTCGCCGGCCCGGCCGCCGGCGCGGGGATCGACGACCGCATCCCCGCACTGGAAACGTACCTGGACCGGCTGGAGAACCTGGGCTTTGCGGGCTCGGTTCTGGTGGCGGAGGGCGATCGCACCCTGCTGGCATCCGGATACGGGCTTGCCGACCGCGCGACCGCCCGCCCGTGGACGCCCCAGACCGTCTCCACCATCGGCTCCATCACCAAGCAGTTCACCGGCGCCGCCATCCTGGCTTTGTCCGACGACGGGCGCCTGAGTGTGAGCGACCCCATCACGAAATATTTTTCCGACGTGCCATCCGACAAGCAGTCCATCACGCTGCACCAACTGCTCACCCATTCGTCGGGCATCATGAACCTGGAAGGCGTGGGCGACTTCGACGCCATCAGCCGCGACGAGTTCGTGCGGCGCGCCATGGTGCAGGAACTCGCCTTCCCGCCCGGCGAAGGCTACGAATACAGCAACGCGGGCTACAGCCTGCTGGGCGCCATCATCGAGCAACTCACGGGCGCGAGCTATGAGACGTTCGTGCGCGAGCGTTTCTTCCTGCCGGCCGGCATGAAGGACACCGGCTACATCCTGCCCGACTTCGACATGCAACGCGTGGCACAGGGGTACGAGGGGGACGAAACGTGGGGCACGGTGCTCGAGCACCCCATGGCCGACGACGGGCCGTACTGGGTGCTGCGCGCCAACGGCGGCATTCACTCCACGGTGGAGGACATGAACCGCTGGGCCCAGTACCTCCTCTCCGGCAAGGCGCTCTCCCCCGCGTCCATGAAGGCGTACTGGAGCCCGCAGGTGGACGAAGGCGGCGGGGACAGTTTCTACGGCTACGGCTGGGTGGTCATCGACAAAGACGGAACGCGGATCATCACGCACAACGGCGGCAACGGCATCTTCTTTGCCGACATGCTGATCGTTCCTGCCTCCGGTGTGGTCGTCGTGCTCCAGTGCAACGTGCTCGCGGACTTCCGTGCGGTGAATCAGATGCTGCAGCAGATTGGGGCGCATCTCATGCTGGGCGAGCCGCTGCCGGGCGTGCCCGACGTGGTGAAGAAAACGCGAGCCGAACTGGAACGCTACGCGGGCGGATACGCGCTGGCGGGCGGAGGATCGCTGAACGTGACGGCGGAAGAGGGATTTCTCGACATCACCGCCGATGACTCGCGCGCGTTCAGCGCGCTGTTCTCCACCCGGCCGGGCGATCCGCAACGCGCCGCGCAACGGAACGAACAGATCGAAACCATCGTGTCGGCCTGGTTGCGCGGCGACGTGGAACCGCTGTGGGACGCCTACGGCGAGCGGGTCACCATGGACCGCCTGCGCGCGGCGCAGGAGGAAGCCATGGCGGAGTGGGCGGAGCAGTACGGCGCGCCCACCAGCCACCGCGTTCTGGGGACCGCGTTCCGCGAGGAGGACGTCACCATGGTGCGTGTCGAGTTCGAGCGCGGATACGTGGACCGCCTCTACGTGTGGGATCCCGAGAGCGACGGCAAACTGCTGGGCGTGTCGCGCAGCGGAATGGAGCCGGTCCTGCACGTGTATCCGCAACCCGACGGCACCTTCGCAAGCTGGGAGAACCGACGCGGCACGTGCCGCCCGCTCACCATCGAACCCGCCGACAACGGCACCATGCGCCTGGTCTTCACGGACGCCGAGAACCTGCAAGCGATCCGCCCGGCGCACTAGTTCGCGTGCAACTTGATATCACAAACTGTGATTTCAAGTTCCTAACTTCTTGTGCCAAAACAACAACGCTATACATCGAGACGTCGGCGAATGGCGGGGCTCACCTCGATCGCAGCAAAGAGTCGTTGCGGGTAGAGGTAGTCCTCTCCGGACTCGTCGATCACGCGAACGAGGCCAAGTTTCTCGGACTTGGCGTCCGCCACAACGCGGTAGATCTTGCGCACATCCAGCGAGGTGTCGTATCCGGTGTTGTCTAGGCACACGACAAACCGGGCACGGCGAGACTGGTTCTTAGTCGAAGAGCCGTTTGATCTTGATCCCGCGGCGCCCGACGCCGTGCGCTTCGTACCAGTGGATTTCTGCCTTGCGGATCGTGCCATCTTCCAGCCTTACGTACGTTGTCCCTTTCAGCTTTCTCCAGCGCCCTTCTCCATGTTTCTTCCGCAGACGCTTGAGATCACGGATTCCCGACCCGGTTGCAATCACCTCGATATTTTGGATCGCGCCAATGACCTCAAAAGACATCCACCCCTCACCCCTCACACCTGAATGTTAAGGCATGGCGCACGTGAATGCCAGCGACCCTTTGCCGGTGTCACGCGATGGGTGTAAACGGGGTGTACAGTTGGCGGTCGGGACTCGGCGCAGGCTCTATTCACGCTCTGGTAGCGGTTACAGCATCCCCGCCATCTCCACGTAGCGGCACAGCGCGTTGGCCAGCTTCATTTGCCGCGGGCTCTTGCACTCCGGCTCGAAGAGCTTCGGGCTCGCCACCAGGATGGTGGCGCAGCGCGCCCGCGACGTCGCCACGTTGAGGCGGCTCAGACTGTAGAGGAACTCCATCCGGCAGTTGGCATACCGGCGCCCTATTCGAGACGTGCTATAATCCCGTCTGAACACAAGTAGCGAGTCCAACGCCCCGGCCGCCTGCGACAGGAGGGAGTCATGTCACGGCCGTACTCGCTTTCTCGTTCCAACCCGCCTTGCCGCCCGCTCCCGATCGCGCGCGGCCCCGTCCTCATCCGGCCTGACCCGGCAACCAATACGCCCGGACCAAAGCAGGACTGTCCATGATTGGCCGCGTATTATCGCAGTACCGCGTTACCGCGTACCTGGGAAAGGGTGCGATGGGCGAGGTCTATAAGGCCGAGCACACACGCCTCAGCCTGACTGTCGCCATCAAGTTCATACCCGAAAGCCTTCTTGGCGACGCCAAGGCAAAACAGCGTTTCGTCCGCCAGGCCGAGGCGCTGGCCGCCCTCAATCACGAAAACATCTGTCGGTTCTACGAAATCGGGGAAACAACCGAGGGACGAACGTACATCGTCATGTCCCATTGCGGGGGTGAGACTCTCCAGGATCACATCGCCAGCGGTGAATGTTCCATCCGAGACGCAATTGGTATCGCCATCGGCATTGCCAGTGGCCTGGCGCACGCTCACGACAAAGGCGTCATCCACAGAGACCTCAAGCCAGCCAACCTCATGTTCGACAAGGGCGTCATCAAGATCGTTGACTTTGGTCTTGCGTTGCTCACCGATCACTCGAGCCTTACCAGCAGTGATGCAACCGTCGGCACGCTGATGTACACGTCCCCCGAGCAGGCTGAAGGCGAGTTACTGGACGGGCGCACGGATATCTTTGCCGTTGGATCCGTCGTCTACGAACTCCTGACCGGAAAGCCGCCGTTTCAGGCGGAACATCCCGCGTCCATCCTCTACAAGATTGTCAATCAGCCCCACCGTCCCGTGCGTGAGCTGCGCCCGGATGTTCCGGAATCGCTTTCCCACGTGGTGGACCGGTGCCTTGCAAAGAAGCCGGAGCAGCGCTACGAGAACGCCGACGCTCTGCTCAAAGACCTCGAAGCGGTGCTCACGGAGCTGGAGCCGGAACGACGTACCACATCATCGTATTGGATCAAGCGCCGGCGCAAGCGGGCGGTGCGAGTGGCACTTGCAGCTGCCACGGCGCTGGTTGCCCTGGGTATCTGGCAGCGGTGCTGGATCATCCGTACCACCGGATTGGGGTTCTGCAGTGGCGAGCCAGGCATCGCGGTGTTGCCAACCGATCCGGTATCGGGTACCGCAGAAGATCGAGCACTCGTTGCAGGGTTTGCGCGCGATCTCAACGACCGCATTCGCGCCCATCGCAATGCTAACCCCTCGGTGTGGACCGTGGATCCCGCACGGATCAGCCGTGCGGGCGTTCGCACGCCAGAGAAAGCGCGTGCACTGGTCGGGGCGCGGCTGGTAATCGCTGCTCAAGTAACAGCGGATACCAACCCACTCACTATTGCCGTTGAGAGCTATGACGTGAGAAGTTCGGCGACATTCAAGGAGAAGGTCGAGGTCCCACTGGGCCCGTCATTTGACAGCAACCGTATTGGCGCTGATGTGCGCAAGCTCGCCGGCCTGAAAACCGTCGCCACCGCGGACAGCGGCTACACCCGCAGCGCGGAGGCGTACCGCGAGTATCTCATCGGGCTGGGGCACCTGGCGGGCGATGGCAGCAGTCTGGATGATGCGATCGTGGCACTCGAACAGGCGGTCGCGGTGGACACCGCATTCGCCCGCGCCCGCGCTGTCCTGGGAGAGGCGTACCGGCGCCGCTTCGAATCCGGCCGGGATACGCTGTGGGCGGATCTGGCGGGCCGGACCTGCCGGGAAGCGCTGGCTTCATTTCGCAACCAGCCGAACGCTTTGGTTACGCTTGCGCAGGTCTATAGCACCCGAGGCAAACCCGACGCTGCAAGCCATGCGCTGGTGAGCGCGCTTGCGTTAGACCCAAGAAACCGCGATGCGATCTGGCAACTGGCCGCTGTCTACACTGCCAATGGCGAGCCACACGAGGCCGAAGCTGCTTATGTCCGCGCGGTGGACACCAACCGCGCCGATCCGATGACCTATGAAATGCTTGGGTATTTCTACCTCACACATGGGCGCTATGCCGATGCCATTGCCCCCTTCGAGCGACAAACCCGCTTAACACCAGAGTACGGACAGGCCTACAACTACCTGGGCTCCTGTTACTTTGCCATGGACTGCTGGGACGGGGCCTTCGCCATGTTCACCCGATCGTTCGACCTGGCCCGTAACTTCGAGGCCTGCGCGAATCTTGGGACGCTCTACTACATGGACAACGATTTCACAACGGCGGCTCAAATGTACCAGTGGGCTCACGAGTACTTCCCGGCGAGCGTTGATGTCGTCAGCGCTCTCGCCGACTGCCACTACTGGATTCCCGACCACCGCGAACAGGCCATCGCGCTCTACCACGACGGGACCGGCATGGCTGAGGCCCGCCGACAATCGAGACCCAACGACGCCCACGTGCTCGCTATGCTCGCGGGCTTCTACTCAATCATTGAGCCGGACAGCGTGCCGTCGCTCACGACGCAAGCGCTGGCCGCAGGACCGGACGATCCCGATGTCAACTACCGCGTGGCAGTGGCTTACGAGCTCACGGCGCAGCGCGAAAAGGCGCTCAAGCACCTGGCCCGCGCGCTCGACCTCGGCCAGTCGGTTCGACAGATCGACACGGAACCATTCCTCGCGGAGCTCCGGAAGGACTCGCGGTACAACATCTTGCGCAAGGGCGTCAAGGAACGTGCGCCGGACTGCCCGCGGGTTACCAAAGCCATTCGCGATTGATGGGAGGTACGATGGCACAACTCAGGCGTCTCATACCGCACCTTGTTGTCATGGTGCTTGTACCTCTCGCACATCTGGAACTCTCTGCGGCGCACGCCGTGGCGCAGAGCACACAGGACCTGCGTGGCGCCGTTTGCGCCGTTGTTGATAGCGCCAGTCTCGTCGCACGGGAAGGCAGGTGGTATCCATCGTATGTTGGCTCAGACTCGACGATCGCGCTCAGAGGATGTCATGGCTCCGGGTTACTTCTGACGCCATATTCGGTTGTCACCGTCAGTGACGTTGCGTCACCATCCTCGCCTCTAGCCCTGGTCTTTGATTTTCGTGATGATATTGCAGCACCTAAATTCTTTCGTCAGGATCAGGT
>Ga0224510_10001627_pt1 | contig 14481 bp, 9 predicted proteins | sample SF_May12_sed_USG_FD_170161 | JGI IMG/M metagenome (GOLD analysis project Ga0224510, IMG submission 170161) | Sediment microbial communities from San Francisco Bay, California, United States - SF_May12_sed_USGS_4_1 | ecosystem: Environmental > Aquatic > Marine > Sediment | place: USA: California... | reverse complement strand
AAGAGTACGCATCATGCGCAGGACGTTCAAGAGAAACATACTGGCGGTATTTATACGTTGGCAAAGTTATGATACAGCCACGAGTAACCAGCGGTACGCACGAAGTGCGGTTTGGTGGAGGGCAGGGAATCCTGCCATCGTTGGCTCATCTTTTCCATTTTAACATACGAGGGGTTGCTCTGGCAGCTTAGAAATTTGACCTGCGGTTTAGGCACTTCCCCTAGTACCACCTCGACAACCTATCCCCGTCGTAGCCTTCACCTGTCACCATCACTCCCTTCGCAGTGAGAGAAGTGCTGATTCATTTTTCTCTCAAGACCGCAACAGGGCCAAATGGCCTTGAATCTGGTATGGGAATAAGGCCATCTTCGGGGCTTGCGCTACGCGCGAACCCGTGTAGAGTCGCACATGATTAGGAACACATAGCGTATCCATGAGCGTGAGGTCGGCGCGACAATGCACGCGAACCTGCGATGTGAGTGGCAGTCACGAGGGCGCAGCGCCCTGCTGGCAACAGCAGCAATCGTCCTGGCGTGCCTCGGCGTCTTCCCTGGGCTCGCCGCCGACATCAGCTACGTGTATGACGATGCGGGCCGGCTGCGGGCCGTCATCGATCCCGCAAGTGACATTGCGATCTACGCCTACGACAGCGTCGGGAATCTAACGGGTATCACCCGGCAACCGTCCACCACCCTCGCCGTTCTGCAGTTCACTCCCTCATCGAGTCCGATCGGCACGACCGTCACGATCTATGGCACTGGCTTCAGTGCCACCCCCGCATCGAACACCGTCAAATTCAACGGTACGACCTCAACCGTCCTCACGGCGTCCACGACGGTTCTGACGGTAACGGTGCCGAGCGGCGCCACCACTGGGCCGATCAGCGTGACGGTGGGAGCGAACACGGCCACCAGTTCCTTAGCGTTTACCGTCGGCTCCGGGGCCCCGACATTGGCCAGTTTCAACCCAGCCGTGGGGACCTATGGGGCCACCCTGACCCTGACCGGGACCAACTACGATACGACCCCGATCAATAATCGAGTCGCCTTCGCTGCCGCCATGGGGGTGGTGGCCACCGCCACGAGCACAAGTATCACGGTCCCAGTGCCGAGCACGGCGCAAACCGGGCCGATCTCCGTGTCCACGATCCAGGGCAAAGCCACGAGCAGTCAAGAGTTCTTTGTCGCGCCACCCGGCGTCGTCACGACCGATGTCCAATACACCGGTCGCATCACCGTGGACGGACCGACAGTCAACGCGTCGATCACCACCGCAAACAAGACCGGCTTGATGGTGTTCGATGGGACCGCCGGTCAGCGGTTGGGTCTGGGGATCAGCAACATGACGGTGCCGGTAGTCTTCGTGTCAGTGTATCGCCCGGATGGTGTGGTCATGGGACCACCCGTGTCAATTGGATCGAGTGGAGGCGGCATCGAGCTCGCGGTGTTACCGATGACCGGCACCTATACGATTCTCCTCGATCCCTACCTGAATTACACCGGCAATCTCACCGCGACGCTTTCGACAGAAGTCACGGGCACGATCACGCCGGGGGGCGCAGCCGTTCCGATCTCTATCACCCGTGTCGGGCAGAACGCCCGCTATACGTTTACCGGCACAGCGGGACAGACCGTGAGTGCGGGTCTGACGGCCGTCACGATTCTCGATGGGAAAGTGTCCATCATCAAGCCGGATGGCAGCACTCTCGTGGGGCCAGTCTCCTTCAACACCAGCGGGGGCGCGATCGATACCCAGGTCCTGCCGACGACCGGTACCTATGCGATACTCGTCGATCCCTCGCTTGCGTACACCGGCAACGTGACACTGACTCTCTACAATACCCCGGACGTGACCGGAACCATTACCATCAATGGAGCCACCGTGACCTCGACCTTGACCGTCCCCGGCCAGCGCGCCCGCTATACGTTTGCCGGTACGGCTGGGCAGTGGGTGAACCTCGGCCTGACTGCCGTGACGATCAGCTCAAGTACCGTCACCCTGCTCAAACCAGACGGCACGACGTTGGAGGCTGGGCCTATTGGCACCAGCGGAGGCAGCATTGATCCCATCACGACGTTACCCACGACCGGAACCTATACGATTGTGGTGGACCCCGCTGTCCTCGCGACCGGCAGCATGACGCTGACGCTCACCTCGCCACTGACCGGCACGATTACACTCGATGGGGCCTCGGTGCCGATCAGTCTCACCAAGGCGGGGCGGACGGCCCGCTACACATTTAGCGGGACGAGTGGACAGTGGGTCAGCCTCGGGATGACCGCCGTGACGATCAGTTCCGGCACCGTGACGCTCCTCAACCCAAGCGGGACCCCCCTCGCGTCCACCTCGATCAGCACCAGCGGAGGCGGACTGGAGCCACCCAACAGCTTGCCCACGACGGGGACCTATACGATCGTCATTGATCCCGCCGGAACGAATACCGGCAATATCACGCTGAAGCTCATGTCCTATCTTTCAGGCACGCTGAATCTCAACGGCACGGCGACCACCACCACGATCACGCAGGTGGGCCAGAATGCGCGGTATACGTTTACCGGGACGGCCGGCCAGTGGGTGAGTCTCGGCATGACGGGCGTCACGATCACCGCCAGCACGGTGATGCTTGTGAGACCGGACGGGACGACCTGGCTCTCGGTGCCGGTCGGCACCACCGGCACCAGTTTGGATTCCCCCACGGCACTGCCGACGACCGGTACCTATGCCGTGATCGTTAATCCCTCCGCGCAGTACACCGGGACTATGATCTTGACGCTGTCCACCGACGTGACGGGCACGCTCACGATCAATGCCGCTGCGACGCCCGTGACGATCAGTCGGGCGGGGCAGAATGCGCGCTCTACGTTTAGCGGCACGGCGGGGCAGCAGGTCACGGTCCGGATCACCGGCAATACGCTCAGCAGTACCACCGTGAATCTCTATACCCCGAGTGGGAGCTATCAAACGGGTACGAACAGTTCCGCAGCCAGCTTCAATCTCACCCCCGTCACGCTGGCGACCACCGGTACCTACACGGTCACGGTGAATCCCACCGGCCTGACCACGGGGAGTCTCAACCTGCAAGTGACGAGTCCTTAGGAGTTCCTATGAAGGCGCTGGTCGGACATCGCACCTGGTGGGTCTTGTCGGTGATAGGATGGACCTTGTTCGTCGGCTCGGCGGCCCTCGCCCAGACCTTTGTGCCGGTCGAGACGTACATGGTCGCCGGTCAGCCGTTGCGGCCCGGCGATATCAACCTTCCCAATACCACCACGACCGTTTATTTTCCCCAAGGGGAGGGTGGCCTGCGTTTCGGCACCGTGGTGGCCGGCACCAGTTCCAGTGGCCTGCTCGATAAGCTGGGCTGGTTCCGCACGCGAGACGCCAATTGCCAAGTCATCCCGTTCCCAGCCGGATGGGGTTTCGTTGGCGGAGTCATGAGTCAGTACTACAATAAGCTCAGCCCACCAAGCCCTCCGCATGTCGGAGGGATCCTGGTCGAAGACCTGAACGGCAATATCATTCAGAACACGGTGTGGGGGACGTATTTCGGCGACTGCGAATACCTCTGGAGTCAAGCAGGGCATGCCCCCAACGGTGCGAATGATGCGGTGGCCAAACCTCTGCCACCGGTGAAGTCCAAAAATCCCGGCGACGGGTTTTCGTGCGCGGGCGAGCCGTGTGATACCAGAACCGGCCTCTACTACCAACAAGACACCGACATGGAAGTGCCGGATGTGATGCCCATTCGTCTCACTCGCACCTACCGCACAGAGGATACCGCCCCACGAGTCTTCGGCATTGGGGCGAGCCATCCCTATGATCAGTACCTCTTGCGCAATGATCTCTGTAGTGAGGTTCGCGTGATCTTGCCGGATGGCGCCTACATCGCCTTTCTCCGGACGAGTGGCACTAACTGCCTGGATAGTACCCTGCAACACACCACGACCCAGACGGCTTTCTATGGGGCCACGATTGCTTGGGACCAAGTCTTCCAACGCTATCGCTTGAAGTTCAAGGACGGGACAGAATGGCGCTTCAGCGAGTACGGCGCACTCGTGGCCATGCTGGATCGGACTGGCAATACGCTCACGTTGACACGAGCGGCAGGCGGCGGCCTCGCCGGGAATCTCACGAAGATCACGACCCCCAACGGCCGCTACCTCACCTTCACCTATGACACGAGCAATCGCATCACCCAAGTGACCGACATCCTCGGGCGCACAATCATCTATACCTATGATGCCAGCGGCCGCTTGTGGAAAGTCACGAATTCCCTGAGTGGCGTGAGCGAGTACACCTACGATACGTCTCATCGACTGCTCACTGCCAAAGAGCCGAATGGCAATACCCATGTGACCAATGTCTATGATGCCAACGGGCGGGTGCAGACGCAAACACAAGCGGACAGCACGACCTATCAGTTTGCCTATACGGTGGATGGGAGCGGGAACGTCACCCAGACCGATGTGACCGATCCACGAGGGTTCGTCACGCGCTATGCCTTTAACAGCGCCGGGCTGACCAGCTCGGTCATCGCCGCCGTCGGCCAGCCGGAGGCGCAGCAGACGACGTATGAATGGCAGGCCGGGACAAATCTCCTCCTGAGTGTGACCGATCAGTTGAGTCGCAAGACGGCCTATACTTACGACAGCAAGGGTAATGTGCTGACGGTGACGAGACTCGCCACCACGCCCAACGCCGTGACAACCACGTTTACCTATGAGCCGACATACAGCCAAATTGCGACCGTCACCGACCCGCTGAACCACACCACGACGTTTGGCTATGACAGCAAGGGCAATCTCACGACGATCACGAATGCGTTGAACAAGATCACGACGATCACGGTGAATGCCCAAGGTCAGCCCCTCACGATCAAAGACCCCCTCAACAACATCACGACCTTTACCTATGAACTCGGTGACTTGATCAAAGTGAAAGACCCCTTGAACCGGGAAACCCAGCGCATGCTGGATGCGGCAGGGCGGTTGCGCAGCATCATTAATCCCCTGGGACAGAAGACGGTCTATACCCCGGATTCGCTGGATCGCATTACCCTACTGACCGACGCCATCAATGGCGTGACGCAGTTCGGCTACGATCCCAATAGCAATTTGCTCACCGTCACCGATGCGAAGAGCCAACAGACGGTGTATACACCCAACAACATGAATCGGACGATCACGAGAAGAGATCCGCTCCTCAGGACTGAAACCTACACCTACGACAACAATGGGAACCTGGCGACGGTCCTTGACCGAAAGAGCCAGACCACGACCTATACCTACGACCCGCTGAATCGAAGAACCAAGGCGACGTTCCAAGATGGCACGTCCACCAACTATACCTACGATGCGGGAAACAGAATCACACAAGTGCAAGAAAAGAATGCGGGTGGGACGGTTACAGCGACGATCACACGAGCGTACGATGGCTTGGATCGGTTGACCCAAGAAGTGACGCCGCAGGGGACGGTCAACTATACCTACGACAACGCCTCACGCCGTGCGACCATGACCGTCGTGGGCCAGACGCAAGTGACGTACACGTACGACAATGCCAACCGGCTCACGACCATCACCCAAGGGACCAATACGGTGACGATCGGCTACGACGACGCCGACCGACGCACCAGCGTGACCTATCCGAATACCAACAAGGTCGAATATCTCTACAACGTGGCGTCCGAACTCACAACGGTGACCTATAAACAGGGCGCGACCACGCTGGGAACCTTAACCTATACCTATGACGCCGCTGGGAACCGCATTAAGACCGGAGGAACTTTCGCACGTTCAAACTTGCCACCCGCATTAGCAACTACAAACTACAACGCCAACAACCAACAGCTCACGTTCGGGACCACCACCGAGACCTACGATCTGAACGGGAATCTGGCAACGACCACCGATGCCGGCGTCACGACCACGTATACCTGGAATGCGCGGAATCAACTGACGGGCATTACCAAGACCGGTTTCACAGCGTCATTCACGTACGACTCCTTCGGGAGACGTACCGGCAAAACCATCAATGGAACGATCACGAACTTCTTGTATGACGGCTTGAACCCGGTGCAGGAAAAGAATGGTGCAACTGTTACCGCGAATCTCTTGACCGGCCTTGGCATCGACGAATTCTTCACCAGAACTGATGGGGTTGGGGTACGAGCTCTGTTACCTGACGCCCTGGGCTCAACCGTTGCATTGGGGGATGGGACAGGGGTACTCCAAACGCAATATACCTATGAACCCTTCGGGCTTACGACGCAGACTGGAGCTGCGAATACGAATAGCTACAAATATACTGGGCGAGAAGATGACGGTTCGGGAATGACGTACTACCGAGCGCGATACTACCAGCCACGATTTCAGCGGTTCATCGCGGAGGATCCGATTGGGTTCAGAGGGGGAGTTAACTTCTATAATTATGTTGCTGGAAATCCTTTGAGATGGACAGATCCGTTCGGGTTGGTGGTGGAAATTTGTTCCAGGTTTTTGACTCCGCACACATTTATTTGTGTTGATGGAAATTGTAGCGGTAAGTACCCGTCTGGCAACCCAATAGTATCACCTGGCGAAATACGGGATAATTCAGAAGACAAATCGTCAGCCAGCTGTTCGGCTGTCCCGGGTCAGCAAAGTAATCCAGCCTGCTTTGAGAGCTGTGTTGAGAAACGGATTCTCAAAAGAGGCCCCTCAGGGGATCTCTACAACTATGTTGGTGGTAATTGCGGCCAATGGGTAGTAGAGGTCATATCGGAGTGCCGGCTGCAATGTCCGAAGTGAGGGGTTAAGTGCTTCCAGAAGGATTCTTATGGCGAGCCATAACGACATGTCTTCTCATCCTTGATTACTTCCTGTTTGCAACTGGCAACCCCAGTGTTTCGTATAGTCTCCTTGGAGGATGGTTTTGGATTTCTCTTCTTGCAGCAGTAACAGTTGTCTCTTCCTACGCTCCTCCTAGCTTTCGGGGAAAAGGCGCTAGGCCATTTTATTGGCTGCTCTCTATCGTCGGAATCTTTTCCGTCGTGGTCTTTTTCGCGAGCTCCTATGCGAGTAACTTTGCCGCCGCCCGCATGGAAGCACAAATTCTATTCTTTGTGAAAGATCCAGCGAGCAGCACGGCAGATGTATCGTCAGAGGAGCGGCAGTTAATGATGAAGCTAGTTGATGAGAAATACGACACGAAGCGCGAAACCTTTATCCCAACGTTTCGGAGTATGGACTATCTACTTACGATGCAGAATGGAGACAAGTACCGCCTAGCCATCAGAATGAGCTGGAATGAAACGCCTGTCATCTCCCTGCGCCGTGTGAATGGTTGAACTATGAAGGAAGAAACTTAGCCAGATAACACTTGTGAATTAACATGAGGATGATGGGGGTATTGCTTGACCTTACACCGCCCGCCACCGTGACCGATCCGCTCAGCCACACCACCACATTCGGTTATGATCCGAAGGGCAACCCCACGACGATCACCAATGCGCTGAACAAGGTCACGACGATCACGGTCAATACCCAGGGCCAGCCGCTCACGATCAAAGATCCGCTGAACAACATCACCACCCTTACGTATGAATTGGGCGATCTCATCTCGGTGAAAGATCCGTTGAATCGGACCACCACACGGATGATCGATGCGGCGGGGCGATTACGGAGTCTAATCAACCCGCTGGGGCAGAAGACGATCTATAGCCCGGATGCCCTGGATCGCATTACCCTACTGACCGACGCCATCAACGGCGTCACGCAGTTCGGCTATGATCCCAACAGTAATCTGCTCACCGTCACCGATGCGAAGAGTCAACAGACGGTCTATACCTATAACAACATGAATCGGACAGGGACGAGAAAAGATCCCCTGCTCAGGACCGAGACCTACACCTATGACAACAACGGCAATCTTGCCACGGTGCTTGACCGCAAGAGCCAAACCACGACCTACACGTACGATCCGTTGAACCGAAGAACGAAGACGACCTTTCAAGACGGGACGAGCACCAACTATACCTACGACGCAGGCAACAGAATCACGCAGGTGCAGGAAAAGAATGCTGGAGGCACCGTCACGGCCACGATCACGAGAGCCTATGATGGCTTAGACCGATTGACGCAGGAAGTCACAGCGGAAGGCACGGTGAACTACACGTACGATAATGCTTCAAGGCGAGCCACGATGACGGTGGTGGGCCAGACGCAAGTCGTCTACACCTATGACAACGCGAATCGGCTCACGAACATTCAGCAGGGCACGAGTAACATCGTCATCGGGTACGACGATGCCGACAGACGAACGAGTGTGACGTATCCGAATACGAACAAGATCGAATATGGATATAACGTTGCCTCGGAACTGACGACACTCACATACAAACAAGGCACGACGACGCTGGGTACACTAACCTACACCTACGACGCGGCTGGGAACCGGATTAAGACGGGCGGCACGTTCGCCCGGTCCAACATTCCTCCGGCTCTCACCACGACGACTTACAACGCGAACAATCAGCAATTGACATTCGGGACCACGACCGAGACCTATGATCTGAATGGCAATCTGGCCACGACCACCGACGTCGGAGTCACGACCACCTATACGTGGAATGCGAGGAACCAGCTCACTGGCATCAGCCGGACCGGTCTCACGGCCAGCTTTACTTATGACAGCTCCGGCCGAAGAACCGGAAGAACTGTGAATGGCGTCGTGACCAATTATGTCTACGATGGGCTCAATCCGGTCCAAGAAAAGAGCGGCGCAACAGTAAATGCCAATCTCCTGACGGGTTTGGGTATCGATGAATTCTTCACACGCACAGATAGCGCCGGCGTGCGTTCACTTCTGCCTGATGCCCTCGGCTCAATCGTGGCTCTTGGCGATGGAACAGGCATACTCCAGACCCAGTACACCTATGAGCCATTTGGCTTCACTACTCAAACCGGCGCCGCCAGCACGAGCAGCTATAAGTTTACTGGCCGAGAAGATGATGGGACAGGGCTCCTGTACTATCGAGCGAGGTATTATCACCCACGGCTGCAGAGATTCATTGCAGAAGATCCGATTGGATTTCTGGGGGGAGATGTAAACTTGTACGGTTACGTCTCGGATAACCCGGTGATGAGGCGTGATCCTCGTGGTCTATGGATTCCACAAGCTATTGGCACATTGGTGGGCATGGGCGTTGGTGGTATTGGAGCTTATATTAACGATCCTACTGCCAGTCTTCAGACCATCCTTCAAAGTGCAGCGGTAGGTGGTGCAGCTGGCCTCGCTTCAACCCTACCTATCCCAGGGCTTGGCCTGGCCAGTTCGGCTTCACTCTTAGGAGGAATCGCAGGAGCTTCAGGAAATCTAATCCTACAAAAGCTAGTTCCTTCAGCCTCATGTGCTCAAAGAACCGATTGGCCTTCTGTGGCTATCGCAGGCGCAACAGGTGCGATTGGAGGGTTAGGTGGGGCCACGTTAGCAAGTATTACGAGTAAGCACGGGATGCCGCTTCTAACGGATCTAGGACAACAAGCCGTTAGCGCAGCCGGGGGAGGAACTTTGGGTGGATTGCTAGATACAATCTTTCAATATCAGCATCGACTTCAAACTGAGATTGGGGTAACGCCATGAACTGGGAGATATTTGGCATAATAGGACGTATTTTCGTGGCACTTGGGCCACCCGTAGGCGCCTACCTTGTATTTCATGGCATCACAGATGGGGTCCTAAAACAAAGGATACTGAGTAGACATCCAGATACCTACGCTGTCGGTAGGCAAGCAGTGATTCTGGGAATGATTTTTGTGGCACTAGGAGTGTTTCTGATTGTGGCCGGCTTGGTCGGGATCATGGACATGTTTCAATGAAGACTTTCTTTACGGCCTGGACCTCCTCACCAGTGAGACGACGCCTCAAGGCACAGTGAACTACACGTACGATAACGCTTCTCGCCACGCCACCATGACGGTGGTCGGCCAGCCGCAAGTGGTCTATACCTACGACAATGCGAACCGGCTCACCAACATTCAGCAGGGCACGAGTAACATTGTCATCGGCTACGATGATGCCGACAGAAGAACCAGTGTCACCTATCCGAACACCAACAGCATCACCTATGCCTACAATGCAGCGAGCGAGCTCACGACACTCACTTATAAGCAAGGCGCCACCACGCTTGGTGATTTTACCTACACGTATGACGCAGCAGGCAATCGGATCAAGACCGGCGGCACGTTTGCACGGTCGAACGTGCCACCTGCATTAGCCACCACAAGCTACAACGCCAACAATCAACAGACCACGTTCGGGACCGCCACTGAGACCTTCGATCTGAATGGGAACCAGGCAACAACCACGGATGCGGGCGTCACGACGACCTATAACTGGAACGCTCGGAACCAACTCACGGGGATCAGCAGAACGGGCTTCACGGCATCATTCACTTACGATTCTTTTGGCCGCCGCACCGGCAAGACCAGCAATGCCACCACGACTAACTTTGTGTACGATGGACTGAATCCCGTCCAGGAAAAGAACGGTGCGACCGTGACCGCCAACCTACTCACCGGTCCTGGGATTGATGAATTCTTCACGAGAACCGATGGAGTCGGAGTTCGAGCCCTCCTGCCAGATGCCCTTAGTTCAACAGTTGCTCTTGGAGATGGAACAGGAACGCTGCAAACCCAGTACACCTATGAACCATTCGGGATTACAACTCAGACCGGAGCAGCCAGCACGAATAGTTACAAATACACAGGGCGAGAAGACGACGGTTCAGGTCTCTACTATTACCGCGCGCGTTACTATCAGCCGAGGTTACAAAGGTTTATTGCTGAGGATCCTTTGGGGTTTGGAGGTGGTGGAGATGTGAATCTTTACGAATATGTCAGCGGCAATCCGATGATGTATAGAGATCCGTACGGACTCTTTGAGTTGCCGCTGCTACCTCAGGAAGTTGTAGATGCATCAGCAGGGATTGGTGATGCGCTTTCTCTGGGGCTGACAGATCTAATCCGAGACGCACTAGATATAAACACTGTTGTTGATAAATGTTCAGATGCCTATAAGGGAGGGAAATACGCAGGGTATGCATTAGGTGGTTCCGGTCTTGCGTTACGCGGAGCTGCCGCACTTGGCGGAACACGCCTAGGGAGTTTCTTAAACAGCAATCGATATTTACGGACAGGGCCTGGCAGAATGCCAGCAAATGGTCCTCTTCCAGCATCAACCAATGCGCCAAGGATATCGATTGGCCCAGGACCAGGGAATCCGCATATCGATCTGAGAGTTCGTGGTATTGATTGAGGGAACATTGTGGGTGACGATTCTTCCGATCTAAACAATACGATCAAGGTGATCGTTGGTGAACGACTAAATGTTCTGTCGTCCAAGACGTTCGCGGAGCTCAGAGAACTTCCAGGCCAAAGCAGTGAAGAAATCGTTCTCCAGGCAACCAAACTCACCTTATCGGTATGGCACGATGTTCTTGCTACACAAGATCATCGGATCGTTGTTCAAGTCTACAAGCCAGGAGTGTTGGGCATCGGACGCATGCACGCCGATGGCTTTATCGTTAACAGCCACAATGAAAAGAGGACGCTTACTATTGAGGAATGGGCGCCATTCAGTTAACGACCGCGACTAATCGCATCAAAGCTGAGGGCTTCTTTGCCTGCGGCAACTTGCCCCAGGTCCTTGCCACGACCAACTACAACGCGAATAATCAGCAGACCACACGCCCGATACGTTGGACCGCATCACCCTGCTCACCGACGCCATTAACGGCGTCACGCAGTTCGGCTACGATCCCAACAGCAATCTCCTGACTGTCACCGATGCCAAGAGCCAACAGACGGTGTACACGCCCAACAACATGAATCGCACGACAACGCGGAAAGATCCGTTACTCAGGACCGAGACCTACACCTACGACAACAACGGCAACCTGGCGACGGTGCTCGATCGAAAGAGCCAGACGACAACCTATATCTACGATCCATTGAACCGCCGCACCAAGGCCACGTTCCAGGATGGGACCAGTAAAAACTGCATCTACGAAGCGGGCAATCGCATCATGCAGGTGCAGGAGAAAGACGCAAGCAGCTGTCTCTGGCAAGGTCCGAGGTTTGATGGCAGGCCCATCGCTGCATGAAAGCTCTTGATCCAGCCGCTTCATATTATTATTTGCTTGAGGAGGTGTGCTCTCTTTGACAAATCGAACGGTTCATCTTGGCTAAACCTGGTGCTTACTACGTCCATTTGGACTAGGGCCGAATTATTCTTGGCCTCTCATCACGAACATCCTGTTTGTTGCTGACATTTCTTGCTGAATTTTCCTCGTTCCTATAGTCCACCCCGTTAATTCTCCACAGCCACGATCCGCGCATCCTTGCGTCCAGTGCGGCGATTCTGATTAGTGCTCCTTCGTTGTCCTAACCGCTCGCGACGAAGGAGTCATCATGATCCACCAGACACACAGCACCTCACCATCAAAACTCCTGCGTCCTCCTGACTACTCCTGATCACTGAAGCGCAGAACAGGCCTACTTCCACCCGGCATGCTGATTCGACTAGGGTCGGCGCATGTCACAGCGCGTAATGAAAGGAATCGTATGGAGACGACTTGGTTGACTGCCTCGGAACTCGCGGCCGTCTTGAAACTCAGTGTGGTGTCGGTGCGTCGCGCCTATTGGAAGGGCTACCTGCCCGTGATTCGCATCGGGCGCATGGTTCGGTTTGATCTGGACCAGGTGCGAGCCGCGATCCAACGGAACGGGCACCGGATGCTTCAGACTGTTGACCGTGCCGAGGGACGGACTCGCCGCGCGCCCGGCGGCGCCAGCCGACGGCGCGAGGCCGCCCCAAGCCCCCGCTTAGTCAAACGGGGGCGCAAATTCCAACCACGTCCACGGAGGTCTACATGAGTAGCTGGCTGTTCTCCATCGGATGGTTACGGTTCACGGTTCCCACTTCGACCGTCGAGATCATCAAGACGGTTCTCGCTGAGGGAGACTGGATTCGAGACGAGAAGGGCTATGAAGGCTATCGCGAGGTGTGGTTCTGCCGGGGCAACGACAGTGGCTATGGCCGGATTGCCACCGGAGCGAAACGGAATCCTCGGGAAGTCCATGTCGATCTGTCCCAAGAACTGATCAGTCATTGGACCTTTGACAAGTTTCACGCATTGGCGGAGTGGGTCCTGGAGCACGACGGCCATTTTGGCCGCATCGATGTGGCCCTTGATGATCGGCTCGGCATCATTGATGTCGATGGCGTCTATGAGGCGGTGGTGAAGGGCCACTGTGTCTCGCACTTCCGGCAATGCCAGATCATCGGCGGACTGGATGTGCCCTCCGGGTTGGACCGCGGCAAAACCCTCGCCCTCGGCTCTCGCCAATCAGATACCTATCTCCGGATTTACGACAAAGCGGCCGAACAACAGGCCAAAGGCAAGACAGCAGATGGTCCCTGGATGCGCTGGGAGATGGAATGGAAAAGCCGACGGGCCCAAGCGGTGGGCCTCGCCCTCGGTTCGCTCGATGGGGACTCATTTCGCAAGTACATCGTGGGCGTATTCCGAACTGCCGTGGACTTCCGCGACTGCACGAGAGCGGACGATCCCAAAGATCGTTATTACGCCCCACTCTTAACCTGGTGGCAAACGCTCACCGACGGCATGCAGCGGGCCACGCTCCACATCGTCACGACCGTCCGCAAAATCGAGCATGTCAAACGCTGGGCGGAGAAGAGCCTGGCCCCCATGCTGGGCCTGCTTTGTGCGCATCCCGAAGCCGGTGAACGCTGGCTCGTGAAAACCATCGTCAATGGCGTGGATCGCTGGCGCAGCAAACACGTGTCGCTTCTACAAGACGGACAGGACCTCGCGAAGACCACACACCGGCTCCGGTGGTGGAATCCACGGGATGGGTTCTCCGCAGCCTACAGCACCGAAACAGCCTAACCAGGAGGACGTCATGAATCAGGTCTCAGGACAGACGGTGAAACTCCTCAACGAGGAACGAGCGTTACTCATGAGTCTCGCAGCCAGGCGCGATGTCACCTACTCCGACATTCTGCGGCTGGGCCTCTACCAGTTGGCGGCCACCGATGGGCTCCAGGCCCAGGTTATCCAGGCCATCCAGGCGCGGGTGGACCACCTGCTTGAGGTGGAAGCAGCCTGGTGCGGCCTCCGTGTCGAGCAGGTTGCTGAATCATCTCCATTCATACCCACCCACACAGGAGCCGTCTAATGGCGAAGGACATCTCAGAGGATGGGACAGACCGGACAGGACGTCAGACCGATGAACCAGACGCGGAGGTGGTGTCCGCTGAACATCGGGTGTGCTGCCGTCGCTGTCACAGTGCCGTCCTCACGCTTTCTCTGTGCGGGCCACACCTTCGTGGCCGCTGTATGGACTGTGGAACCGTGTGGGTGGCTCGCTGGTCGGACCTCCAGCGAGCGAGTGCCAAAGGTCCAATTCATTAATTTAA
>Ga0224510_10001626_pt1 | contig 14487 bp, 16 predicted proteins | sample SF_May12_sed_USG_FD_170161 | JGI IMG/M metagenome (GOLD analysis project Ga0224510, IMG submission 170161) | Sediment microbial communities from San Francisco Bay, California, United States - SF_May12_sed_USGS_4_1 | ecosystem: Environmental > Aquatic > Marine > Sediment | place: USA: California... | reverse complement strand
AACTAGAGCCAGCATGCGTAATTGTGCTAGCAGATAGAGCCGAATGTCGTACTGTCCCTACATTCATATAGTTGGATGTCTCTCACTGAATGGTGGCTTGATATATGCCCTGTTCTTATCTTGAGTAAGGTCTTTCAGACCCACATGGTCGTTGTGCCGGTCGCTCCGTCGGAAAATTATTCGTGGACGGGAAACGAATGCTTTCATTGCCCAGAGACCAAACGATTCGAAGTTCATTTTCCCAAGACAATGGGATAGAGGATTGAAACTTCCGTTCAACGAAGCGGTAGCACAGTTACAAGATGCCTCTAGCTATACGAAATTCTCCGACTGAATGGAGCACAATACTGGAGGCCCGTTGTCGTTTTCTATGAGAGTCATACCTGAAAGATTCTCTTTAGAATCCACAGGCCTGTTCAAAAGCATGTCATTCTCTGTCGTTCAACCGAGTGCATTCCACGGTGAAGGAGCCTGTCATACACGTAGCGGCACAATATCGTACGAGTCACAGGTTGCACGTATCCGATAGTATCCCGGCAAATTCTGGAAGAGAGGAGTAGACGGTGGACGACATGGTTGGAGCGAGTCCCGCCATTTGCGGAGTGTTCGAGAAGATTGCCAAAGTTGCTGCGACTGAGATGCCGGTGCTGTTGACTGGCGAAACCGGTACTGGAAAGGAACTCACCGCACAGGCTATCCATGCACGGAGTGTTCGCAAACTAGGACCATTCGTGCCGATTAATTGCGCCGCCATTCCCGAAACCTTGCTCGAGTCGGAACTCTTTGGACATGAACGAGGAGCCTTTACCGGAGCTATCCACCCCCAAAAAGGCAAGCTCGAAGCCGCGGACGGCGGAACCTTATTTCTTGACGAGGTTGGCGATCTCCTTCACTCCTCACAGGTCAAACTGCTCAGGTTTCTCCAGGAAGGAACCTTCGAACGAGTCGGAGGACAAGAGACCCTTCATGTCGACACGCGAGTGATTGCGGCCACCAATGTCGATCTCAAAGCTGCCATGGACCAAAATCGATTTAGGGAGGACCTCTACTATCGATTGGGAGTCTTGCATATTCATCTTCCGCCGCTTCGAGATCGCGGAGAAGATGCGTTGCTGATGGCGATGGTGTTTCTTCAGCAAGCAGCCACGACGACGCATAAGACAATACGTGGCTTTTCGGTTCAGGCTATTGATGCACTCCGCAGGCACTCGTGGCCGGGAAATGTGCGAGAATTAAAGAATCGCGTCCGACGCGCTGTCGTCATGAGTGAAGAGGAGGAGATCACACGTCAAGACCTTGACCTGAGTGGTGAAGACCTTCCTGCCACGGACTCATTGGATTCCCTGCGAGCGGCCCACCAGCGAATTGAAACCGAGTTACTCATTAGGGCACTCACGCTCCATCGTGGGAACATGAGTCGGGTTGCACGCGATCTCCAGGTGAGCCGATCGACGCTTTACCGCAAACTGAAACAATATGGGCTGGAAACGATTACCACCACACTCATGCATCCCACGGTAACGACACGATCGACGCGTAAGCAGACTGACAATCAAGTTCTGACAAAGCAAGTTCCGTGATGACGACAGGATCCGCGGTCGGAGCATCACTCGAGCCAGTTTCTCAAGTTCCTTCGTAGCCGATCCCATAAACGGCTGCCCTGATTGTGCGGGCTCTTTTGCTCCCCCTCTTCAATTCATCCTGTCATGTGGAGAAGATACTTCCTCAGGTTTTCACGGCGCAAAGTGATCATGGCATGGCATAACAAAAGTGTTTCATAGTGAAACACTTTTGTTATTAAATCTGTACACGATATGTAGGTGACTTGAATTGTATTCTGTCATCAACTGCAACTGACTCCTGCTATATCTAGACATCCTGGAGAATTCTTTTCCATGAGCAGGCACGAAAGACTCTCTCACGATAGAACACTTAGCATGAGTGGAACCGTAGACTAAATCGGAACAACTAATCCTGGCACATACTCAAACTCAAATACAATTGCAGTGTGATTCAGTTTCTCGTAAGCACAGTTCTATGCGAGCGATGTCCCGATGTGCCATCTCAAATAAGGGGTATGTCTCAAAATACTACACTGTGTGTGAAATCAGTCACTCATCACAGGTTGAATGATAAATATATTTAACAACTATTAGGAAACTTAAGTATTTTGAGCGTGGTACTTGATTTGCTTAACGACACAGGGTCGGCTCAGGAATGACAGTGAGGTAGCTGTTTGTGGATTCAGGGGATAACTCAATATTCATAGAGTGCTAGCAGGTATTTTTATGGCTCATCTCGTGTTGTTGTCCACCATGCAAGAAGATCAGGGAGCAGCCAGTCCGTCAGTGAGTGTCGCTCACGCCAAATCCGTACAGAGGTCGCCAAAATATTCTGAAGATGGTTTGGCCCCTGGATGGTGGTGCCAGAACTTTCATCCTCTCTGGAATCCCTTAGTGCACTGGATCCGGCGTCAGCGGCACATGACCTTGTCGGAGTTTCAGCTGATGACTTCTCGCATACCTGAGTTGCCCGCTATTGAAAAGTCCATCATTATCTCCGCCTTTATTGCCTATAAGAACATGCAGCCTTGAACGGCACCCGCGCACCGCTCATTTCACGCAGTCCTCCCTTTCAGCCTCCTCAAGCATTTGCACTGGCAAGGAGAACGCCCCGAGGGATCAACCAGCTTGTCAATGAGTCTGACGTTGATTCTCTGGCGAAAAGGCGGTGGCCGCACAGCCTATGGGCATCGGTCGTAGGTCGATGGATTCGTCGGGAGGGAAACCTACACCACAGCTCGCTCGCACTCGCGTAGTTTGCGGGCGTTCAAGAAGTCGACCAGCGAAACTCGTAGGATACGACCAAGACGCAGCCGTGTGGGCAGTGACAACTCCATAAACTCCAACCCACACCCAAAGCCCTGCGCCCAGATAACTCGACCGATCTCAATCGGTAGTGCACGAACCTGATCAGGCAAGAGCAGGCTCACGCGCACGATACTGCCCAATACGAGTTCACGGTCGGACACAATCGAACAACCCTGCAGGGAGAGATTACGAAGTACCCCTTCGCACACATAAGACTCGCCTCCGAGAATGAGCGGTGAGTCGAAGGAAAACCGCACGTAGGTTCGAGTATGAGGAAAGTTGGCCATGTGATGGGGGCGATTCTACCCAACAATGGGTGACTCTCATATCCCTCATTGGATGGGTTGGAGTGAGAAGCCGGCGGAAGGGGCAAGCGGCGTTCAATCAACACAGGTTCTCAAATCATGACAAACCTAGTCATTTCTCAAAGGATCTAATCTGCGCAGACGGCTGATACCCTATCATGATCGGATAGGTCTGGACCTGGAATCATCAGCAATCCAGCCATATTTATCCCCGGCGTGATGTGCGAGGGGAATGGGCAAGGAGGTAGGGGGGATGCGAGCTACTCGCCTTTAGCGTATCCGGACGGCCGTCCCTGAAGCCCCACAGAAATACTGAGCAATTCCGCCTCCCGAGGTAGTGACTGTCTCTTTTTCAGGAGGAATGGGGGCACCGAGCGTAAGGACAGAACCTTGTGCATCAATCTGTCCGATCATTCTGGCGCCAGTGAGAGTATAGGAGTGATCAGTTGCGGTGAATGTTCCTTCCTGAACCAAACTCCCATCAGGTTTTAGGAAATAGGCCAGTTCCGCCGTTTCCTCAAATGACGAGGCGGTGGAACTGGGAAGGACTAGTGTCCCTCGTTGAGTCAGCCTAGCGGACCCATTTCCCTCATAGACGATGGTTCCATTGAAGTAGAGATGTGTTGTCGAACCGATCACGACGTCAGTACAGGTCTTGACCGTACTGAACCGAAACGTGCCTTTGAGGGAAGAGCTGGACTCACCTCGAACGTCCTGGGCCTGTGCCGTTCCGGTTAACAGCAGGATGAGTCCGATCGCCATTGCCACTACGCAGCTAGTGACTCTCCATATCATAAATACTCCTTCTTGCGAGAATCGCTGGAGACACAGAACGAATCATTGTGCACCCAAACGAACCAGTGTGCATGAGAGGTTTGACGGATGACGGTGAGATGGAATAATCCTGAGGTATCACACCTTGAGGTGCTTCCACGGTACAGATGGCGAACAGAGAGTAATTCATGAGGGCCACTTCCACTCGAGCGGAGGCAGGTGCGCGTTTCACGTCCTAGCCACAGGAGTCCTCTCTTACATGCTGGGCATCGACGAAAGCAACACAATTACATGCAATTGGCCTAGTGCTTTGGTATGGGGCAGATGTCATCGAGGACAAGTTGTCTCGGCATGTCTTAGGGTTGATGGGAGAAGGGGATATCACCGAGGCGAGCTGTATAGGGGGGGGGCGACGCAACAGTCGATACCAGCTGATGACTGCTACGTGGAAAACTGTGCTCGCTCCTATCCCGGCTTAATACTGGCGCGTTGCGGGAAGGGGGACTTGTCCAGTTGTACAGGCCAGTGATGAGGGAATCTCTAACTGCCCAGACGGACGGAATCCCCAGGCAGTCGCAAGAGCTTGGCAGGTTAAATGCTCAACGATCTCATGAGTGCGTTCAACGCACTGCGGGTAATGGGCGCTGCCACGGAAGACCATCTCCCGGCTTCTTTGTAATAGACCACGAGCGGTGATGCTGAGATTGAACCGTGCGCCGCAATGAGGCTCGATCAGCGCTCCCGTCTTCAGCTCTTCCTGTTCAAGAAGGAGCACGAATTCAGTCCCAAGCTCGGCCGCGAGCCGGAATGCTTCCCCATGATCAAGTTCAGCGTGGATCTTCTGTGGAAGAGCCAGAATAGGGGAGTAGTGGTGGGACCGAAGCCATTTTTCAGCGACCTTGCTCAAGGAAGAATTTCCCCAGATGAGAATGCGCTGTTTTTCAGTAGGCAAGTCTGAGTGAAACCCATTGGTGATTGGGAAGTGAATACCAGCAGGCGGACGCTTGGACGTACATCCATTCAGCAGGAGTATGATGGCAAGCAGGTAAGCGAACGAGAGAGCCTTGGGGATGGAGTTATGTCGTTCCACAAGAAAGAATTATAACAAACACGCGTGGGATGAAGGGGGCGTCCGGCTCATCTCAGTGGGGACTATGACATCTTGTCAGAGGTCTGGACGAACTGGTGGCGGTCTCTCAGCTTCTGATCGACCAGCCCTGGATGAAGCTGCCCGGGTTTTTCCGTCATATGCTTCCACAAGCCGATGCACACAGGCATTCTTCGCGTGTCACGCCGTAGACGTGGCAGTTCTGATGGATCCTCTGTCTTACGAAGACATGTGCATTGCCTTATTGACTTGCCCAGGGTTGGATAGGCACCGTCGAGATGGCATTCTGTGGCGACCCCTCGATCACGCGATCACTGTACGCGAGATAGACATAGGTCTGTCGTTTCTTATCAAAAAATCGGACGACTTGGAGCTTCTTGAAAACCAGGGACCGATTCTCACTGAAGACCCGCTCGCCTTCTTTCAGCTCACCCGTCGTGCGGATAGGACCGACTTGACGACACGAAAGCGCAGCGTCTGAGGTTTCCTCCGCTAAGCCTACCATGCCTTTCAAGCCACCTTTTTTGGATCGGCTTAGATAACAGGTGATGCCTTCAATCTTGGGGTCGTCGAACGCTTCAATTACAATTTTGTGATCGGGCCCTAGCATTTTGAATTTGGTATCGACACTACCAACTTCCTCTGCATGACTGACCGACACGGCCATGGCACAACCGAGCAACGTGCTTAGGAATATGTTTGTTTTCATCTACCGACTCTCCTGTCATTGTTGGGCCTTATCTGCATGTCACATATAACTCGTGGTAGGCGCGAACGCAAGAGCGGCTGTCTTCGGCTCGCTCCGATGAGCACAGGGCATATAATTTAATTGTACTTCTATCGGCAAATGCAGGGCAGGTACCGCATGCAGAGCCTAGATACCTTCAGTGCGGCATATGAGCCATGCATGCGTGTGGATAGGCGACGCAGGCCCTCACCGTTCCTACTCGCAGTCTTTGAAGTGGGTTTGCTGACAATGCTGCACCAACTCGTTCGCCTGCTCGATCTGCGCAGGTCTCAGCTGTGAGGTGAGATAGTCTCGACGATTCATGGCTGTTTTCTGCTCAGTGCCACTCAGCATGGTCGAAGCAATGGTGTACCACATCAGCGCACGAACGACGTCTTTCCTGACGCCGCGGCCTCGCTCATAGATCAGCCCGAGGTTGTTCTGCGGACCGGCGTAGCCCTGCGCGGCGGCCTTACGAAACCACAGCAGTGCCATAGAGTGGTCCTGCCGGACACCTCGCCCCTTTTCATGCATCAGGCCAAGGTAGAACTGGGCTGATGCCACTCCTTGCTCAGCGAGAGGACTGAAGAGCCTGGCCGCTTGCGTATAGTCTCCGCGTTCATAGGCGAATTCTGCCTCCTCAAGTGACTGTGCTGCACGGACGGATTCAGGCTTCGTCCCTGACGCGCAGGCCACAAGCAATAGGATCGTAACGACACAACGCCACATCGACACCATCCTTTCAACACGTACCATTCTCAAGCAGGGGAGATTGCCTCAACAGGTGGAAGATAAACCATCAGCCACATATTTTACTTGCTAGAATCCGGCTGGTCTATGGATTTGAACAGGGGAAAGTAGGAGGCAAAGCGGGACATTCAGCTGCAAATGCGGTAAATCGACTAACTGTCCCACAGCGAGGGGATGCGCTCAAAGCGTATAGACCCCACACTATTCTATCTCTACTATTCATAGAGTCGTTCTCCACGCTTGAGCCAGACACCCCAAAACGCCGAATAGGCATGAACCTTGTCTGTTTCAGTACCCAGGCCGGTGACGACCGGGTGTCCGGTATTCACCCATTCGAAGAGGCCACCATAGACATTGACGACGTTGGTATATCCTTGCTGGTGGAGTTTCTCCGCGATACGTTCACTGCGGTATCCCACGGAGCAGTAGACCGCCACAGGGTCCTGTCGCTCAATTCCGGCAAGGCGGGCCGCCTCAAAATCGTTGTAGCCCACCCAAATGGCACCTTGAATATGGCTCACCTCAAATTCTCGGTAGGACCGGGCATCGAGCAAATGAAAGGGTTCAGACATGAGTTGGTCGATCGATACCTCCGGCACGCGGTGTGATAAGAGCGTCGCAAGCAACAGATCGTAGACCTTGCCGCTCACATGGGTTGGGGCTTGGAGCTGACGTCCCCAAAGAAAGAGGAAGGCCATCAGCAGCATCAATCCGATCATCGCGGAGTAGCGCATCGGTCAAGGAGTTCGTACTCGGAAGTGAGGGCCACCCCACAGGCCACTTCCCAAAGCGCCTGGTTGATACTGCCAGGTTTTACCTGCTGTTCATGGCCCTGTTCGACCAACACCGCGTTTCCTGTTCCCGTACCCATATGCTGAGAGAACTCTGAAGAGGCCAAGAGCCGAACCTGCTTGCTTGTGCAGTCAAATTCCTTATGCGTCTTCGTCGAGAAAAACCGGTGAGGGCTCATCATGAACATCCCGAAGGAGGCATTCCCTTGCATCACCTTGTAGTCGACTAACTGCCACAGCGTCGCCAGATCGCTGCCTCGGCGAACCAACTTAGGATCGTAGTACACCTTCTCTCGCGATGGGGATTGGTACGCACTCTCGACGGCGACCCAAGTCCCCCCTTGGGGTATCTCACCATAGCCCTGAGGGTGACGGATTTGATACCCAGGCCCCCCGCAGGACGGAAGGATGAGAAGGACAACTCCACAACAAAGGCCGATACGGATGACCTGACGCATAGCGCCCTCAGCGAATGTTCTATTCTATCTCAGGAGGAAGAGGAGCGTACAAGGGCGTGGGGTCTGCTGACAATGGAAGGACGAGACGTGTTCATCGATTTCGTTGATCGTCGTTGGATGATTGATCAACGTCACTGTACGGAGAGATGTGAGGGGGACGCAGATTCATGATAGAGGTCATCGCGATCGGTGAGAAGTTCTTCGGGTGAGAGATGAGGTGGCACGGAGACATCCAATACGGGCCGTTTCTTCCCTTCAGCGCCGACCAGAAATAGTTTCCAGTGACTATCGATTGGTTGTGTCTGCGTCATTCAGCCGAACACGTGGAATAAGAGGGATTCAGCATTCCCATCGCTCATACTCACGCGCTACGGCAGGTCCCTGGTGATGTCAATCTTGTAATCACGAGTGGCCCTGTCAAGTGTACTTCACTGCGTGAAGAAGAGTGAGAGAAGAGAAGGTGGCGACGCGCCGATGTTCCCTGAGGGGCCAGAGCAAGTACCGAGGCACGCGGTTTGTACGGGATACTTTATTGTTGTGGTTTTGGCTGGCGAACCATTCGCGGACGGAAATCCTCAGTCAAATGAAACATGAGTGCAGGCACCATCTCCTTGCGAGGATTCGAGTCTCCGATGATGGTGCGTATTCCTCGCTTTGGTGACACGCTGACGCCAGTGAGTTGGCGCTTCGCCCAGGCAGAGCTGCTCCACACGCTGGCACCCACTTGTGTCTCCATCAGTTTCCCGGACACATCGCCTCTAATCTCCGTCCGTATGCTTCCATTTAGAGTGGTGAGATCGTTGACTGTGACATCGGTCTTTGGATCGGAGTAAACGATTTCCCCCAGGAACACGGCAGAGACTCCATACTTCTTGCCGATGTGTGTCATCGCATCGGCATCCAACTGCGTGGCGCCGATTGCTTCCAGCACCGCCTCCTTGGTGCCCAAGTCGAGGATCGGCGTACCGGGGAAGGCGCCTTGGACATGTTCCTGAAACTGCTGTGTGGCAAACGCAGTGAGCGCTGGGTCGGAATTGGTGGTGAAGTGAACGAGTCCAATCGTGCCATACTTCTTGAGATCCATCCGTGGGGGAACGGGGACCAAGATGGTGTTGGAGCAGCCCCAGAAGAACAGCAGCGTCAGCAAGGCTAGGGATTTCGTTACTCGTCGCATCGGATACCCCTCCTGGTTATCCAAAACCACTCTCGGAAAGTATAGCTGACGCTAAAAAGAGGCCCTGGGTTGGGAGTTCGGTTGGATATCATATGCGCCGAAGGGCTATGAGATCATGATTGCGGTCTGCGGCTCGCCCCCCTCTGAGTCGGCCGCGCTTCGACAGGCATGACTCGACGAGACTTATGCGGGCAGAGTCTGAGGGGGGGGCTTCACCACTCCAGGGCGGTCCTGAAATGGGATCAGAGACTGTGTCGGTTGCTGCCAGTGTTGGCGCGCTAGCCTTGCGTTAGTCTCCCGCTAATTAAAGACGCCGAAATCCTTAGTGCTGCTCGCATAAAAATGTCCCGACTCTTTTTATGCAGTCCTGAGTTTGGATTCTCAGGTTGTGGTTGCGTGCGACCGTACGTTCACCTCAGTGTCTGGCACCGTCTTGAACCAATGCGATCCTGGTGGGATGCACAACATCACGAGGGCTGTGACTTCAGCAAGTAACTTAAGGTCCATGAGGAGGGACTGTGGCGTCAAGCTCAAGAACATAGCCCCAGCGTACCAAAATATTGTGCCCCATCCCCAGAGAGGGCGAATCCAACCAAGCACCATCGTGCCCAGTGCTTGCCTATCCAGACGGCATAAACCAGTGCCACCTCGGCGAAGAACGAGAGCTGTGGCAGTAGCTGCAACAACCATCCTTCATCGTCGACCCTGAGCTGTTGAACCCCGCGGAACAAGACTGGCAGGCGAAACAGGAGCGTCAACCCCAAGAGTCCGACTGCATAAAGAACGACACGCGGCCGATCATTCAGAAGACGCCGTCTAGGTCCGGCCCCCTGTCGGAACCACTCCGATACGGAATAGGCCCATACAAAATGAAAAGGAATGGCGGTTGTGAGCGTCAGAACCGGGACATCGCTCAACCAGGCAAATAGCCATAGCAAACAACCGAGGAGAGTGGTACTCCACCCGCGTAACGAACGATAAACAGTATCCTGTACGAAGAGCGCACGAAGCAGGAGGGCGATGCCAATCCAACCGGGCAACTGAGCGAGCCCCCAAACCTGAGGCCATCCCATCACCAGGAGGAGTCCGACCTGGCCCATGCCGTGACCGGCCGCAACCATGACGAATCCATACAGGAGTAGTATCCCTACGACGGACAGTAGCCGCTTCCACTGCATGAACGAATAGTTGCATTGGGGGAACGACTTCGCAAGAAAATGACAAGATCTCTCACAGGAGGGCAGTTGGGTGTGTCAATGAAATTGGGAGTAGCATCAGGCCAAGATTCTAGACCATCTTGTCTATCTGGAATCTTCTGTATGGAAGGACGCGACTACTGTACGGAGCAGGAAGGCGATTAGGCCACCATTCGATAAGCGTGACTTGACGAGGCTCCCTACGGGCAAGGCAAGCAGGGCAGGTGGAGTTGAAATTGAGGCGGGGTGCCTGCCGTACAATCGAACGACCATTCCTGAATGATGCACGATTAAAGATCCCCCCACTATCCTCGCTATCCTCCAGCGAAGACCGGGCGAAATCCCGCGTCGATAAGAATGCGGGCGACAGCATCACGCTGATCGCCTTGGATCTCGATCCGTCCGTCCTTGACTGTTCCACCTGCGCTGCAGACCTTCTGCATTTGCTTAGCAAGCGCTTCCTTCTCCGCCTGGCCAATCCCAATGAACCCTGTGATTACCGTGACCGTCTTCCCTCCGCGGTGCGCCGTCTGCCGAAGAATATCCACACGCCCACGGGTTTTCTTGTGTACGGCTGGCGTTGAAGCACTCTGAGGAGGAGCAGCTTGGCTGAGTGAAGCTGGTGGCACTTGCACATGCTTCAGGGCGGCGAATGGGCTTGCCCATGCGATTGGCCCACCGTCAGTGGGAAGGCGCTTCTTCTCTTTCATGTGGTCATTGCTCCTGGCAAATCCTGCAGCGTACCGAGACCTTCGTGCTCACCCGCCCACCACGGCACGACAAAACTCGCCGATCACCGGGTAAGGCCTCCCGCTGCCACCTGATACTTATCTCTGGCACTTCACCAGCGAACGACGCTTCACGAGATATGTTTCAGGCGTGATAGCGACGTGAGAACGCCGCTGGCGGACTCTTTCCGCATGCTGCTAGAAAGGTTTCGGCCTGTACCCGTGATCGTGGCCGGACTCGTCCTCATAGCGGCTTCTCTCTCGCAGTTCTCGTTCAGTCTCCACACGATGCCGCTCTGCCGCGATCATTCGGGCGAGCTCAGCAATATGCTGGTCGGCAAACGCTTTGACCGCCTGTCGTTCGTCGGTCAGCCAGCGTGTCAGCGACTTTTTCTTGACCTGCCAGGCTTCCGCTAGGCCAAATTCACCCGTGGGCACAATTGCGCCGATGCTATGAATGAAAGTCCGAACTCCGCTCAGTATGCGCTCGTCATGGGAAAAGCGCGACACAAGCTCTCTTAAAACGCTGTCGGTGGAGGTTGAACCAAGATAGTTCTGCAGAAGCGCCAAAGTGAAATCTCCCTCCGCGTCTCCGCCAGCCTTTACCAACTCGCCAAGCGAGGTTGCCAGTTCAGGGGTGCATGTGGGGAATGCTCTCCTGAGCAGGCTTCCTCCACGAAAAGGGAATTCCGCTCGGTCTTGCGCAAACCACGCCAGTCCCGTGGTAATGGCGAGTTGAGGATCTTTCGACAGCACCGCTTCCAGTCCTTGGAACTCAAACGGAATGAGCTCACCCTGTGCGTCGTCGCCGATATCATCCCCCTTCGCAAGTCGAGCGGCCACGAGCTCGCTCAATCGCTCCCTTTCCGTCTCTCTCATGCGAACAAACGCCAGTCCGGCGCGGTCCTCGTCCGCCCACTGCACATCGGCCCCATCAATCATCAGCGCCCATTCGAAGCCGGGGACTGCGATCCGCAGCTCTAAGGAAAGACCAGGCAACATGAGGAGCTGACTTTCCAAGCAGCACCCGTTCCGTGAGAGATCGAGAATGGTGCCCATCCCTTCGGACTCCACCGAGCCCGACACCAGAGCCTGAAATTGCACCGCAACTCGGGGTTCAGTCCGCTGTTCCTCGACCCTCAGATTCATAACTGATCGAAACTCCTCGCTTCTACAAATTGAAGTCATCACATCCCTCTCAAAAAGAGAACCAGAGGAGAGGGGACTTGTTCTTGTGCTCTGATTGACCCCCTGTGGCTCATTCGTTCAGGGACACATTATCTCTCGCAGGTCTGTCACTCGGCAACAGCCCTTCGAGCGGAATGAAGGGGAGGGAGGCTCTGTGGCAGGCGGGGTCTCCAGCAGCTTGACTTGGGAACTTTTCCGAGTCTACGCTGCGCTTCGTTTCGCCTTTGTCTGTATAACAAGAGAGAAGGGTGGGGTAGGCAGTCATGTTTCTTGGTACGGGTCATCAATGGTAACGACAGCACGGTAATCAGACATTCGATATGATGAACATGTTCCTGATGACGATTGTCCTTCTCCTGGTCCTCCTGCTGATCGGCGTCGTGCTGTACGTGCGAGCCCCCCGCAAATATCAGTCTGCCGATTCGGTCGCCACGTCCTATGATGACTGGACGAACGACGGCATTCTCGAGTTCTACTGGGGCGAACATATCCATCTGGGACACTATGGCTCTCCACCCGGCAGAAAGGATTTTCTCCAAGCCAAGTCAGACTTTGTGCATGAAATGGTGCGGTGGGGTGGGTTAGACAAGCTTCCTTCCGGGACGACGGTGTTAGATGTGGGCTGCGGCATCGGCGGCAGCAGTCGCATACTGGCCCGGGAGTATGGCTTTGCGGTGACCGGAGTCACCATCAGCCCTCAGCAAGTCAGACGGGCTCAAGAACTGACCTCCCCAGAGGTGAATGCCCGCTTTCAGGTCGATGATGCGCTGGCACTGTCGTTCCCTGATGCCAGTTTTGATGTGGTCTGGTCGGTCGAGGCAGGGCCGCACATGCCGGACAAGGCACAATTTGCTCGAGAGCTCATGCGTGTGCTCAAACCGGGTGGAATTCTCGTTGTGGCTGATTGGAATCAGCGGGACGATCGCCAGGTTCCCCTCAACTGGTGGGAAAAGCCGGTGATGCGGCAACTGCTGGATCAGTGGTCTCATCCGGCCTTTTCGAGCATTGAAGAGTTTTCAGAATTACTGGAGGCAACCGGTCTGATGGCGGGTACAGTCACCACAGCGGACTGGACCGCTGAAACCCTACCCTCATGGCTCGATTCCATCTGGCAGGGAATTGTCCGTCCCGCAGGGATTGTTCGGTTCGGCGTGAGTGGGTTCATAAAATCAATGCGGGAAGTGCCCACGATCCTGTTAATGCGTCTGGCATTTGGGACAGGGCTGTGTCGCTTTGGCATGTTTCGGGCCGTGCATGCCACTGTCCCTACGAGTGCGCGGTTGTCTGCGAAGACTGATGACAGGCTGGTACGGTCATGAATATGAAGACATTGTGAGATGGGAGCTGTGAGTCTCTACGACATCGACCTCGTCACCATCGATGGCACGCCGCAGAAAATGGATGTCTACCGCGGCAAGACGCTGCTCATCGTGAATGTTGCGAGCCAGTGCGGCTTCACGCCGCAGTATGACGGACTCCAGGCGCTCTACGACAAATTCAAAGATCGGGGTTTCGTGGTGCTCGGGTTCCCCTGTAACCAGTTCGGACAGCAGGAGCCGGGCGGCGACGCGGAGATTGAACAGTTCTGCACCAGAAACTTCAGTGTCACCTTTCCGATGTTCGCAAAGATCGAGGTCAACGGCACGAACGCACATCCGCTCTACCAATATCTAAAATCGGAGAAGCCGGGGATTCTCGGAACCGAGGCGATCAAATGGAACTTCACCAAATTCCTCGTCGGTGTCGACGGCACGGTCCTGAAACGCTATGCGCCGAGTGATAAGCCGGAGATGATCAAAGCCGACCTGGCCACGAAGCTCTAGCAGGGTGCTGAAAAAGTCCGCCAGCGGTGTTCTCGCATCGCTTGCCTCGCGAAGTCGGCGAAGCGGGCTCAGAGGCTCAACGTACCGAAGCGTATGCCTCGCCTCTTCGCTCGCTGCGGCCTAGCTGGACGGCCATTTTGAGAATCCTGCACGGCCAGTTAGAGTCCTCTCAAACTTTGATACCTGTGATGGCCGCAGGAGCCAAAATGAGTGTTTCCGCAACCTGCTAGACGGCTGAGGGCGTTAAGAAGCGAAGTCTTGACCTGCTCAAAAAATCAGAATGTCCCCGTTTTATCCCTTCGTGATTACAACGCAAGAGAACAATGAAACTGTGGTTCTGAATAGCGTGGTCGCCAGCTAAGCCATCATAAAGTCGGCGTCGAGAATGAGGCGATGTCTCGATTTGAACGGGGAGGTGAAGGAGCCAGGAGAGCTATGCATGGTTCTGTGTCATGCACGATACAAGATCTGATAATCATCTAGAAGGCTCCTCATTCTAACGAGTAGGGTTGGTGTTCAGCAGGTTCGAACATTCACCCGACTAACAAGGAGGAGCGTATCATGAAACTGTACGGAGGGCTTGATTTACACGCGA
>Ga0224510_10001625_pt1 | contig 14496 bp, 12 predicted proteins | sample SF_May12_sed_USG_FD_170161 | JGI IMG/M metagenome (GOLD analysis project Ga0224510, IMG submission 170161) | Sediment microbial communities from San Francisco Bay, California, United States - SF_May12_sed_USGS_4_1 | ecosystem: Environmental > Aquatic > Marine > Sediment | place: USA: California... | reverse complement strand
CTTCATCGCCTCGGAGGCGATCTCGGCCACCTTGGCCTTCAAGACCTCGTCGACCTTGGGCGGCTCGACCTCAATCTTGACCTTGCCGGCGGCGGCCCGCAGTTCATCCTGCATGTCGAGGATCGGCTGCAACCCGGCATGACCGAAGTAGATCCCCTCAAGGATCTCCTGCTCGGAGAGCGAATCACTGCCGCCCTCGACCATCACCACGGCGGTGCGGGAACCGGCGACCACCAGGTCGAGACGGGATTCCTCCATCTGGTCCTTGGTGGGGTTCAAGACATAGGCACCGTTGATGTAACCGACCCGGATCCCGGCAATGGGGCCGTGGAAGGGGATATCGGATACCGACAGGGCGCAGGAGGCGCCGATCAGGGCCAGCATGTCCGGCTCGTTCTGCTGGTCGGCGGAGAAAACGGTGGCGATGATCTGGGTCTCGTACTGGTATCCTTTAGCAAACAGCGGCCGCAGGGGCCGATCGATGAAGCGGCAGGTAAGGGTTTCTTTTTCACTGGGGCGGCCGATCTCGCGGCGGAAGAAACTGCCGGGAATCCGGCCGGATGCGTACATCCGTTCCTGATACTCGACGGTAAGCGGCAGGAAATCGACATCCGCCTTGGGCTCAGGTGCCCTGGTCGCGGTGACCAGCACCACGGTTTCGCCATAGGTAACCAACACCGAACCACCCGCCTGTTTGGCGAGACGGCCGGTCTCAACGGTCAGGGTACGCCCGCCAACTTCAACTTCTACTTGCTTAAACATTCAATCTCCTTCGGCTGCATGAACAGCCGGCGTCCGGCGGCGCATAATCGCGTCCACGCCGGTGTTGGCCGGAAACACTACAAACGACCCATGCCGTTTGACTTTCCAAGCCTCTCCTTGCGACGGCGGCAGCCGTCAACAACAAATATCCCGGTCGCAAATCGGAACCCCGCTGAGGGGCCCGGAACTTGGCCGGGAAACGACAAAACCCCCGACCCATCCCGCCCGTGGTCAGGCGTGGATGGGAAGCGGGGTTTTACGACGGTGCGAAAGTCAAGCTTTCGCGCCGTTATTTTCTGATGCCGAGTTCCTTGATCAGCTGCAGGTATTTATCGGCGTCTTTGCGCTTCAGATACTTGAGCAGTGAACGACGCTGACCGACGAGCTTCAACAGGCCACGCCGGGAATGGTGGTCTTTCTTGTGGAACTTGAAGTGCTCGGTCAGGTAGGTGATCCGCTCGCTCAGCAATGCAACCTGAACCGCCGGGGAGCCGGTGTCGGTTTCATGGGTGGCGAACTTGTTGATGATTTCTTGTTTCTGTCCAGCGTGAAGTGTCACAGTTTTCCTCCTACAGATTTTTCCGTATCCAAGTCAATAGCGACCTGATTATACCTATTTCTTTAAAATACTCACTAAATTTTTAGGTCACCGCTCATTTTGCCCCTCCGCCGAACCACGATGGAGTAACAAAAGTATCCCTATTTACGCATGCCGTCTTGGCCGGTGATGCCGGCGTCAACCCGCCTTGGCTTCCCCCAGCGCGGCCAGCGCCTCATCAACCGTCAACCGGTGCCGCGCCAAAAGTTCCTGGGCCTGCTCCCGATCGGCCAGCCTGTCGCCCGGCAGCGCCTTTGTAACGGAAAACGGCCCGCTTTGCAAGCGTCTCAATGCAATTAAATGCGCGCCGCAGCCAAGCGCATTGCCGATATCGGCACCCAGGGTCCGCACATAGGTACCCTTGCCGCAATGGACCCGGATCGTCAGCCAGTCCGCGCCGAGGGCGAGCAGGAGCAGCTCCCTGATGATGATCGGACGGGGCGGCTTGACCACCTCGATGCCCTTGCGGGCATAGTAATAGAGGGGCTTGCCCTTATGCTTCAAGGCGGAATAGCGGGGCGGCGTCTGCACCCCCTCACCGACAAAACCCGCCAGACATGCCTCCACCTCGGCGCGGGACAGTTCGCGCACCGGCTGTTCGGCCACCACCTCGCCCTCGAGATCCTGGGTGTCTGTCTCAATACCCAGCCGCAGGGTGGCCTCGTAGGTCTTGTCGCCGCCCATCAGCTGATCGATAATCCGGGTCGCCGGCCTCCCGGCGCAGAGGATCAACAACCCCGAGGCGAACGGATCGAGGGTGCCGGCATGGCCGACCTTCTTGATCCCCAATGCCTTCCGCACCTGCCGCACGATCTGAAACGAGGTCGGGCCCACCGGCTTGTCGATCAAAAAAACTCCGGCCTCCACGTCTGGACCGGATTCCTTCCCGGTCGGCACGACAGCAGGCGGAGCTATGGGCACGGTGGCCTGATACTGCACGTCTTTCATTTGAGGCCGGCTTCCACCACCGCCTCGAGTTCCGGCAGCAACACGGCCCGAACCGCCTCAATGGTGGTATCCCGCCATTTACAACCGGCCGCGTTCCGATGCCCGCCGCCGCCAAACTTGGCCGCCACCTGCGCCACATCGTAACGGGACTTGGAGCGCATGCTCACCGAGATCATGCCGGCCGGCGCCTCCTTGATAAAGGCAGCAACCTTGACCGTCCGCAGGGAACGGGGGTAGTTGATGAAGGTTTCGGTGTCGGCCGATTCGGTGCCGGTGGCGTCAAACATCGCCTGGGAGACCGAGATCATCGCTATCCGGTCGTTGTCGTACAGCACCAGGGTCTCCAGCACGTCCTTCATCAACCGCAGCCGATTGACCGAGAAATTATCAAAGAGCTTGCCGGAAACCTCCGCCGGCTTGACCCCCTTGCCGATCAACGCCGCCGCCACCCGGAAGGTTTCGGCGGTGGTGGAGGAATACTTGAACGAGCCGGTGTCGGAAACGATGGCCGTATAGAGGCAATACGCCGCCTCGTAGGAAAGATCAACGCCCAGCGCGGTGGCCAACTCGTACACCATCTCGCCGGTTGAGGCGCGATGCGAATCAACCCAACGCAGGGTGCCGAAATCCTTGTGCCCGGCATGATGGTCGATCACCACCACCGTGCCGGCGGCCAGAAATTCCTCCTGCCGCAGGCCAAGACGGAAGCAGTCGCCGCAGTCCAGGGCCAAGATGCAGTCATATTGCCCGAGGTCCGGAAGCGTGGTCTGTAACTTTTCACAGCCGGGCAGAAACGCATAGAGATGCGATATCTCGCTTTCGCTGTAGAGAAAGACCTGTTTGCCCATGGCGGCGAGGATCTCGCCCATGGCCAGTTGCGAACCCAGCGCGTCGCCGTCGGGATGGATATGGGTCGCCACCAGAATCCGCTCGGCGGCTTGGATTACGGCGACAATCTGGTCAAGGGGACGGCTCATGGTCTTCCTTCTTGATTTCCGTCAGCAGATCTTCTATGCGTCGTTGCTGCGCCTCGTTGCGATCAACCTTGAAAACAGGCTCCGGAGCATGACGGAGTTGCAGCTGTTTGGCGAGATGGCTGCGGATAAAGCCCTTGGCCCGCTCCCAACCCTGGGCCGCCTCTTTTTCCTGCCGAGGAGAACCCATCACCGTGTAATAGATGATCGCCTGCTTCAGATCATCGGTCATGGACACGCGGGTGACGGTGACGTTCAGCAACCGGGGCTCCTTGAGCCCGTGCAGCAGCAACAGCGCCAACTCCTCCATGACCAGATCGGCCACCCGCTGCGGTCGTCGCTTGGGACGGCGACCAAGCCCCAACGGCAGAGCTATCTCTTTTGTTTTCTTCACTACGGGGTCCGATGTTAACTATTATGCGCCCAGGCAAACCATGGAAGCAAGTCGCCGGCGGAAAAATTCGCCGGCGACCGCAATGCTACCGATGGATGACTACCTGCAGGGGATGCCTAGAGGATGCCGGCGACCTCTTTCATCTGGAAAATCTCGAGGATGTCGCCAACCTTGAGGTCATTGAAGTTTTCAACGCCCATACCGCACTCGTAGCCGGTCTGAACCTCCTTGACGTCGTCCTTGAACCGGCGCAGCGAGGAGAGCTTGCCGGTATAGACGACCACGCCCTCCCGGACCACCCGCACCTGGGCGTTACGCTCCACCTTGCCGTCGGTGACATAACAGCCGCCGATGGTGCCGATCTTGGGCACGTTGAAGGTCTCGCGCACCTCGGCGGTACCGACAACCTGCTCCTCGAAGGTGGGATCGAGCATACCGACCATGGCCTGCTCGACATCCTCAAGGGCATGATAAATGACGTCGTAGGTGCGGATATCGACCTTCTCGTTCTTGGCCAGTTCCTGCACCTTGGTGCTGGGCCGAACATTGAAGCCGATCACCAGCGCATCGGAGGCGGCGGCCAGAAGCACGTCGGACTCGATGATGGTGCCGGTCCCCTGATGGAGGATCTTGACCTTGATCTCGTCGGTGCTGAGCTTTTTAAGCGATTCGCCGAAGGCCTCCAGGGTACCCTGTACGTCGGCGCGCAGCAGCACGCGCAACTCCTTGACCTCGGCCTCCTGCATCCGCTCGAAGAGGTTGTCGAGGGAGATCTTGGAGCCGCTGGCCAACTCGCTCTCACGGCTCTTCATCTGCCGCTCGGCGCTAATGGTTTTGGCCATCTTCTCATCGGCGACGACGATAAACTCGTCACCGGCGCGCGGCACGCCGCTCAACCCCTGCACCTCGACCGGCGTCGACGGCCCGGCCTCCTCGACATTTTCCCCCTTGTCGTTGCGCAGGGAACGGACCCGGCCATGATGGAGACCGGCCACAAAGGAATCCCCGGCCCGCAAGGTGCCGTGCTGAACAAGAACCGTGGCCACCGGGCCGCGCCCCTTATGCAGCTGCGCCTCGATAACCCAGCCGCGCGCCTTCCGGTCGGCGTCCGCCTTCAGTTCGAGCACCTCGGCTTGCAGCAGGATCTGCTCCAGCAGCTCCTCGATGCCGATATTCTGCTTGGCCGAGGTCTCGCAGAAGATGGTGTCGCCGCCCCATTTTTCCGGCACCAGATTGAACTCGGCCAGCTCACGGAGCACCCGGTCCGGGTTGGCGTTTTCTTTGTCGATCTTGTTCACCGCGACCACGATGGGCACCTCGGCGGCGCGGGCATGGTTGATCGCCTCACGGGTCTGATCCATGACCCCGTCGTCGGCGGCGACCACCAGCACGACCACGTCGGTGACCTTGGCGCCGCGGGAACGCATCTCGGTAAAGGCGGCATGGCCCGGGGTATCGAGAAAGACCACATCCCCCTTGGCCGAACGGACATAATGCGCGCCGATATGCTGGGTGATACCACCGGCCTCGCCCGCCGCCACGTCTGTTTTACGAATGGCGTCGAGGATCGAGGTCTTGCCGTGGTCGACATGACCCATGACGGTGACCACCGGCGGCCGCGGCTTCTCCTCGCCGCCGCTCTCCTTGTCCTCGATGCCGAGAACGATCTGCTCCTCGGTGACCCCCTGCTCGACCTCGTAGCCGAAATCGCTGGCCACCAGGGTCGCGGTGTCGACGTCCAGCGACTGGTTCAGCGTCGCCATCACGCCAAGACCCATCAGCTTGGCGATCACCTCGCTGGCCTTGACCCCCATCCGATGCGCGAAATCGCCCACCGAGATGGTCTCGAAGACCTTGATCCGCTTCTTGATCGCCTTGGTTTCGGCGATATCCATCAGGCCGTGCGCGGACATCTTCTTTTTCTTGGGGCCGCCGCCACGACGGCCCCGGCCGAGACGCAGGCCGGCGGCCGGCAAGCGCCCGCCCAGTTCCTGCACCTCGTCGGCGTCGATAATCAGCCCGCTGGTACGCTTTACCGCGCCTTTCTTGCCGCGTTCACGATCATCGGTATCCCGAAATTCGACAAATCTCTTGCCCTTCTTGGCCTTCTTGTTGATGTCCGCCGCCGCGGCATCGGGAACGGTTTCCACCTCGCCCTCCACCGGCTTGCGCTTGGGCCGTTCCGGCCGCGCAACCTTCGGCCGCGGGGCAGGGCTCGGGGTTTCGGGGATAACCACCGCCCCCCTCTTGATCACCCGCGCCAAGCCTTTGCGGGAGGGCTCGGGAACCGGCTTCTCCTCGGGCTCTGCCGCCACGGCCGGGGCCTCTGCCGCCGCCGGCGGCACGGCCTCTGCAGCCATTGTCACGGGTTCGACGACTGCCGCCGGTGCTTCCTCGGCGGCCGCCACGACTTCTTCTCCCTTCTCGGCTACGGGCTCAGCGACCGGCGCGGCCTCGACAACCGGCGGGACGGCTTCCGCCACCGGCTCGGCCACGGGCTGCGCCTCCGCGACCTCGGCAACCGCCTCGGTCTCGGGCACCGCAGCCGCAACCGGCTCGGCCGCTTCGGCGGCCACGGGCTCCGGCTCGGCAACTACCTTGGCCCGGCGGCGGATGATGGTCGTCTGCCCCTTGCGCTGAATCCGCTTCTCCTCGGTGGTCGTGGTGGCATCGCTCTCGAACTCACCGCTCACCGCCTTGGCCTCATCAGAGGATGACGCAACCGCATCGGCCGGCTCCGACTTACCGAATATCTTCGCCCGAATCATCGCAACCTCATCCGGTTCCAGAGTAGAATTGTAAGCCTTTACGTCAAAGCCCAGTTCTATGAGTTTGGCCGTCAAGACCTTACTTTCCATTCCTGCTTCTTTGGCCAACTCGTAAACCCTGATCTTACTCATCACTCACCCCTGATAAAACCTTCAGCTCTTCGCTCCACACCAGATCTTCGCGGCGTAACGCCCGGAGAATCCTCTTCCTGCACCGCGGGAGCTTTCGCAAACAAAACGTATTGTCACAGCAGTAGGCACCCCGGCCGGCCAACCGCTGCTTACGATCAATCACCAAAACACCCCCGTCGTCACCCGCCAGCCGCAACAAGGCCGCTTTGCCTTGTTTCCGGCCACAGGCCAGACAGGTTCGCAACACGTCCCCTGCCATTATTCCGCAGCGGACGGCTCCTCCTCGCCCACCCCGTTCGTCTCAGCAGCCGCCGGAGCGGTTGCCGCCGACGAGGCGGAGGCACAATACCGTTGCGCCGCCTCGATCAACCGGAGGGCCGCATCGCTGTCGTCGCCGACCAGTTCTACTATATCCTCGACCACCGAATCGGCAAGATCCTGGGCGGAATCGATCCCGTCGTCATACAGCTTGTCGGCGAGCTTCGTATCGACCCCTTCCACCATGGTCAACGACTTATAACCGTCCTCCATGGATTTGGTGTATTTCTGCTCGCTGCAGACATCGATCCGCCAGCCGAGCAACTGCGAGGCAAGCCGCACGTTCTGTCCGCCACGGCCGATGGCGAGGGACAACTGGTCGTCCGGCACCACCACCTGCAGGGTTTTATTGTCTTCATCGACCACGACCATGGAAACCACCGCCGGCGCCAAGGCATTGGAAACATACTTTGCCGGGTCCGGGCTCCAAGGCACGATATCGACTCGCTCGCCCTGCAATTCCTGAACGACATTCTGCACCCGCGACCCCTTCATACCGACGCAGGCGCCCACCGGATCGACATCCGACTCGGAGGAAGAAACAGCGATCTTGCCGCGAACCCCGGGCTCCCGGACGGCATTCATGATGGTGACGATGCCGTCGGCGATCTCGGGCACCTCCATCTCGAACAGCTTCACCAGAAAATCGTTACTGGTCCGGCTCAAGACCAACTGCGGTTCACGGGTCGATTCACGGACATCGAGAAGCAAGGCGCGGATCCGGTCGCCTTGCCGATAGGAGCGGCGCGGCATCTGCTCGCTGGAAGGCAGGATGGCGTCGGTGCGCCCGAGGTTGACGATGATATTGCCACGCTCGAAGCGCTGCACGATGCCATGGATGACCTCGCCCTTGCGCTCCTTGTACATATCAAAGATGACGCCGGACTCGGCATCCTTCATCCGCTGAATAATAACCTGCTTGGCAGACTGCGCGGCAATCCGGCCCAGATCGACAATCTCCATCTTGGAGCCCAGCTCGTCGCCGAGCTGTACCTCGGGATCAAGCTTGGCGGCATCGGCCAGGGAGACCTCGGTCTGTTCATCCTCGACCTTTTCAACCACGTTCCGGAACTGAAAAACCTCCACCTCGCCAAGGTCTTCATTGAACCGAACCTCGATCTCACGCCGCTGGCCGTATTTCTTCTTGGCCGCCGAGGCGACCGCCTCCTCCAGCGCTTCAATGAGCAATGCCCGATCTATACCCTTGTCCCGACTGATCTGATCGATGATCCTACGCAAATCTGATAACATTTTTCTCCCCACCACATGACTTCAAGCCGGCCATGCGCCGCTCCATGCCATGTTTCCATTGCCAGCCCCGCTCTTGGAGCCGCTCATCAATCCACGCGGCACACGCGCCGCCGGATCACGGTTACTATCCCTTCAAAACTCAACAACCAGCTTCGCCTTGGCGATCAGCGCCATCGGCACGACAACCCGCTCGTCTGCAACGGCGATGGTCACCGCGGTCTCATCGGCCGCCTCGATAACCCCGACAACCGCCGAGCCATACACACCGATGGGCTCACGGGTGGTCAATTTCGCCTTCCGCCCCAGACAGCGCTGATAATCCCTCAGGTTCCGCAACGGCCGATCCAACCCCGGCGAGGAGACCTCCAACCGGTATGCATGGCCGACCATATCCTCCACATCCAGAAGATCGCTCACCGCCCGGCTGACATCGGCGCAGTGATCGAGTGAGACGCCTGTCGCGCAGTCGATGATCAACCGCAGCACCCAGCCGCCCGCTTCCGGCCGAAACTGCACCTCCACCAATTCAAGATCGAGTTCGTCGATCACCGGCCCGACCGCTTCGGTCACCGCCGTAATCACCCGGAGTTGCGCTTCTGTCTGAATCGTTTTCTTCATATAAAAAACAACTGTGTCCCAAAAACAAAAAAAGCGGGCTTACGGCCCACTTTCTCTAGATAAAACTGGACACCGGCGACGCCACTGTCCTCAGAGATGGTGTGTTGTTCCGGCCTACCGCCAATGGGGCGTTGGCCATGAACAAGCAGGTGGCGTCAATCCACCTTGAGAAGGTCGCCGCAGGCGGCGACAGAGCACACAATTATTGGAGCGGACAACGAGATTCGAACTCGCGACACCAAGCTTGGGAAGCTTGTACTCTACCAGCTGAGCTATGTCCGCCCTTTAATTGAGAACGACAATATACCAAGAATTGATCATCTGTCAAGGGGCGGAAATGACACGCTCTCCCGCACTTCCCCAACCCCTGCTGCACATTACCGGTTAGGCGACAGATCAAAGGACAGCGCCCCCCCGATTGCGATGCCTAAGCGAGCAGGCCGTTAAGGGTGGCCAGGACGTTCATCAGGTCGAAGGGCTTTGGCAGCACCGCAACATTACGGTAGGAGGCCACCGCCTCCTCGATACTGCCGTCGTTTTGCCCCGAGGCCACCACCACCGGCACCTCGAATCGTTGCTCCCGCAGCGCCCGCAGCAGTTCCAAGCCACCCATCTCCGGCATCCGCGCATCGGTGATGATCGCCTGAAACCCATTCGGGTCGGCGTGGTAGAGCTCAAGGGCTTGTCGACCGTTAGCCGCGGTGCCGACCCTCTTCCCGCTCAACTGCAGAAACTCCGCCAGCAAGGCGATAATCTCAGGCTCATCGTCAACGCAAAGTATCTTCATGCCGCCTCCCTCCCTTGCGATACGGCCGGCAACCGTATCCTGAAACAGGTTCCATGCCCGGCCTTGCTTTCAACCTCGAGAACCCCGCCATGCTCTTCGATGATCCCATAGCTGATCGCCAGGCCAAGACCGGTACCCTTGCCGACCTCCTTGGTGGTGAAAAAGGGATCAAAAATCTTCTCCCTGACCGATTCAGGAATGCCATGGCCGCTGTCCGCAATCTCCAGAACCACCTGCCCGCCATCCCGCCAAGCCCTGACCATGATTCGCTTTTCAACCGCATCCACCAATGCATCGCGGGCATTGCTCAACAGATTGGTCAATACCTGCTCAAGCCGAATCGGGTTGCAGAAAACTGTCGGCAAATCCTCGGCCACCGCCTGTACAACATCTATCCCGGCGATCCGAAATTGCTCCCGGAACATGGTGAAGGAGTCGTTGATGATTTGCTTCAGATCATGCTCGGCACGAGCTTCATCGGCATCCCCCCTGGCAAAGGTGCGCAGATGATTGATAATTGCCGCCGCCCGTTTCACCTGCCGGCTGATCTTGGCAAGTTTTTCAACCGCGGCGGGCGACTGATCGGCCGCCAGGGCCATAGTGCCGAGTTCCGCACTCATCCCGATAATATGCAACGGCTGGTTCAACTCATGGGCGATACCTGCCGCCATCTCTCCCAGCGAGGCCATCTTGGCCGACTGCACCAATTGACTCTGGGTACTCTTGAGTTCCTGATTGGCCGCCCGCAGAGTGAGATTCACCAGCCGCATTTCCTCCTCTATCGACTTCCGCTCGGTGATATCCCGGGCCACGCAGACCACCGCACCTGCCGCCGATTCGGAGCTGATCCGCGCCCCCGAGAAGATGACCGGCACCTCGCGTGCGTCCTTGCCGACCAAGACCAGTTCGATGCCGGCGCCATCACTCAGCACCCGCAGCAATGTTTCAACATCACCTTGCGCCACCAGCAGGTCGCAGTCATCAACGAGGTCGGCCAACGGACGGCCGCGCAACTCGTTTTCGTCGTACCCTAGCATGGCGACGGTGGCCGGGTTGACCATGACTATATGCAACCGGGAATCCAGAACCAACAGGGCATCGGCCATCGACCGGAGGATATTGTCAAAGAACTCCTTGGAGACCATGGTGTTCCCAAGCGTCTCCGCCATCCGGTTGAACGACTGGGTCAGGAGCCCAAGTTCATCGGCAAAGACAACCGGAATCCGCTCGGCAAAGTTGCCGTCGGCAAACTGTTCAGCGCCCTTTCCCATGCCGGCGATGACCCGAAACACGCGCCGGTTCAAATAAAAATAGATCATGATGATGACAAGGGCCAACATGCCGAGAAAGGCGAAGATGAACCTGCTCAACTCCATCCAGGAAACAAGAAAACCGGTGGGCGGCATATCGATGTCGATTATCGCCAGACCCGAGTTCCCCTTTCTGGCAGTGGCAATATCGAGAGGCTGTACGATGCGCAGAAACGATTCATCCCCTTCCCGGGCCGACATCTCCTGGGTAATACGGTGGAGGATGGCGCCATGGTCCAGCGCAACCGTTGACCTGCTTCCCTTGCGGAGGGGATCGGTGTGGGCGACCAATATCCCTTGCCCGTCTACGAGCTGCAACTGCCTTACCCCGGGGCTGGTACCCACCGCCACCACATACGCCTGCACCCAACTGGGGTCTTTGTCCGTCAACTCGATGGCCTGAACCAGATTGCCGAGAACGGTTTCGCCGTACAGCCGGGCCTGGCTGTACAAAAACTGCCGTTGCTGCAGCCAGAAAAGGCCCAGCACCACCAGGAAACTGAGCAGCATAATCACGACCCCGAGCAAGGAAAACCCAAACACCAGGGATCGACTTGTATTGTTGTTTGAATCCGTCATACGGGTGCCATCTGGGTTTTGATGGTGGATTTACGCCTGCCAAGCACCAGGCTGACCAGAAGCACCGCGATCCCGGTTGCCAGCAGGGTTGCCGGCATCATCACCCGATAGGCAAAGAGTTGCCAACTCCGTTGCCGGGCACTCTCAAGTTGATGCCGGACCGCGCTGCCGGTTGATTTGCCCGACCAGACGCTGAGTATATGCTCCGTCTCGCCGGTGGTCGCATTGACCAGATAATCGCCGGGATCATCTTCAATGATGTGCACGACCTCACCGGTGATCGGCTCCACCCAGAACTCGCGAAACATGTGAAAACTTACAACCTTGTAGCGATCCAGGTCCCCTTTCCCGCTCACCCCCGGTTCGACATAGGCATCACGCCATAGTTCGGTGAAATCCACCTCACCTTCCGAGCGGTAGACATTGAGACGCATGCCATCCAACTCCTCACGACGATGAAAAGACATGCGATTCAGGAAGAGGTCGTAGAGGAAAACCGGATAGCTCGCCGCATCGGCGCCTTGCGGAAACAGGTAGTAGGCGCCGGCGGCCTCAGGATGACCGGGATAGGAAAGAATCTGGCCGTTGACGGGATTAACCGCAAAGCGAAGGCTTGATTCCCAGGTGACCTCGCCGCTGTCGACGGCAAAGGTCCGGTAGAGGTCCGAGATCACCGCCCGCTCGGGCTGCCACTCAACCACCTGCAGATCGCGCTGATAGAGATTCAACCTCTTGCCGATTGGCAATTTACCCTGCGCATCGGCATATAGAACATTGCCGATATACTGGGCATGAAAGGACCAGTCCCGGGGAATTCGCATCGTCAACCCCGGCGCAACCAGCGCTTTCCAGGCCATGGCCAGAACAACAAAGAGCAGCCCGACAGCCATCAGCAGTCTATGCATAGCACCCACCAGCCAAACTCTTCGCCAGGCAGCAACTAAGCAGCGCCAACGATTTCACAGAACAACCTACAGCGACCTAAGCACAATACCCGTTTCGGCGCAAAATGCAATCGTGGTGGCGACTTTTAACCGGCAAAACCCGGGGTGAGATGGAGCATCAGCGAAAAGAAACGCTCGCGTGACAGAATCCGGACATGGGGCCGTGGCTTCGTCGCGCGAGCGCTTTTATAATACGGCGGGAGCGGCAAGCCCCCGGGGAGGAACGTACTAGAGAATAGCCTGTAACGCCTGGGTGGCGAGATTGAGGATAACCGCCGGAGAGACGCCCATGGCAACGATCAGGACCATCAAACCGATACTCACCGCGCCGGTCAAGCCACCGACCACGACGCCCGGTCGCTCTTCAGGGTCGTTACAGAATGCGACCCGGACCACCGAGAGGTAGTAGTAGATGGCGATGGCGGTGTTGAGCGCAGCCAGGATGACCAGAAGCAGATGGCCGGCCTGCAACGCGCCGGCCAACAGCATGAACTTGCCCATGAAGCCTACGAACGGCGGGATACCGGCCAGGGCGAACATGCCCACCGCCAGCGTCAGCGCCAGCAACGGCGCCCGCCGGTGCAAGCCGCTCAAATCCTCGATCAGGACATTCTCGCCTTCCCGTGAAACGGTGCAGATGACCAGGAAGCAGGCGAGATTCATCACCACATAACCGAAGATGTAATACATGGCGGTTGCATAGCCGCTCTCGTTCAGGGTGAGAAGCCCCAGCAAGACAAAGCCGGCATGGGCGATGCCGGAAAAGCCGAGCATCCGCTTGACATCCTTCTGCACCAACGCGGCCAGATTGCCGTAGAACATCGACGCCACCGCCAAGACCATCAGCAGGTTGACCACCATCTCGCTGCCGGGAGCGACAAGGGTGGTGATCCGGATCAGCATCGCCACCGCACCCAGCTTGGGCACCGAGGCGATGAAGGCGGTGGTTTCGTTGGAACTGCCCTGATACACATCGGGCACCCAGAAATGGAAGGGGAATACCCCGAGCTTGTAGAAGAAGCCGCCCATCACCATCACGATCCCGACCATCACCACCGGCGCACCGGACAGGGCATGCAACCTGGGCAGCAGTTCGTTGAAGTAGGTGGTGCCGGTAAGGCCGAAGAGATAACTCATCCCGAAGAGCATGACGCCGGTCGCCACCACCCCGAAGAGGATATACTTGATGGCGGCCTCCATCTGCCCGCGCAGTCCGGCCCGGTCGTCACGCATGGGCACCATCAGATAGAGCGAATAGGAGGAGAGCTCAAGGGCGATGAAAAAGGAGAGCAGCTCAACGCAACTGACCATCATCACCAGTCCGAGCGTGGAAAGCAGCATGAACAGGTAATATTCGGGCCGTATCTCGACATCCACCCCTTTCAGTTCAGTGCCGAGCAACAGCACCACTACGAGACCCGCGACGATGAGCAGCTTGAACAGCTGGGAGAAATGGTCCACGGAGTAGGCGGCATAGAAAAGGGTCCCCTCTTGCCCAAAGGCGGCAAAGGCGGCAATCAGCGACACCAGTGCAACCCCCAGGGTCAAGTTGCGTGCCCGCACACCTCCCGACGGGGACAGGCTCTGGAAGAAAAGAAGCAGACTGCCGAAAAGGAGGCCTAACTCAGGTAAAAACAGCATTGGATTCATTGTCCATCCTTCACAAAAATTTCCATGGCGCCTCCCGGATCAGGGAAGCAATATCCTGGCAACCTGAGCGGTGCCCTGCGCCCCATGCACCTGGGTAAGCAGATTGGCAACGCTGACATGCATCACATCCATGAACGGCTTGGGCGCAAGACCGATCCAGAAGACAAAGGCCAGCAGCGGCGCCAGGGTAACAATCTCACGCAGGTTCAAGTCGGTGAGATAGGACTGATCCGGGTTGTCGGTGCCGCCCCAGACCACCTTCTGCAGCATTCGCAGCATATAGGCGGCGGCGAGCACCGCGCCGGGGATGGCGCATGCCGCCACCATCTTGTTCTTGGCAAAGCCGCCGACCAGGATCAGAAACTCGCCGACAAAGCTGTTGGTGCCGGGGAAGGCCAGCGACGACAGCGAGAAGAAGGCCAGGAAGGTGACATACACCGGCATATAGCGCCCCACCCCCTTG
>Ga0224510_10001622_pt1 | contig 14528 bp, 8 predicted proteins | sample SF_May12_sed_USG_FD_170161 | JGI IMG/M metagenome (GOLD analysis project Ga0224510, IMG submission 170161) | Sediment microbial communities from San Francisco Bay, California, United States - SF_May12_sed_USGS_4_1 | ecosystem: Environmental > Aquatic > Marine > Sediment | place: USA: California... | reverse complement strand
CTTGCCACTGGCCCCGTACGCCTGCGACCCGGCGCGATCGAGGGGCCGGCGCGTCGCCGAGCCGGCATCGCCGCCGCGCAACGAGCACCAGCGCGATCGCGACCGAGTCGTGCACTGCACCGCGTTTCGGCGGCTCGCACACAAGACCCAGGTGTTCGTCGCGTTCGAGGGTGACCTGTTCCGCACGCGGCTCACCCATTCGCTCGAGGTGGCGCAGATTGGTCGATCGATCGCGCGCACGCTGGCGCTCAATGAAGACCTGGTGGAGGCGATTGCGCTCGCCCACGACCTCGGTCACACGCCTTTCGGTCACGCGGGTGGCGACGCGCTCGACCAGTGCATGCGCGAGTGTGGCGGCTTCGAGCACAACCTGCAAAGTCTCAGGGTTGTCGATGCGCTCGAGCAGCGGTACCCGGAATTCGACGGCCTGAACCTGAGCTTCGAAACGCGCGAGGGGCTGCTCAAGCACTGCACGCGCCAGCGCGCGCAGCGTCTGCAATCCGGCTCGGCCGGTGACGTCGCCCGCCGTTTTCTCGACGATCTGCAGCCCAGCCTCGAGGCGCAGTTGTGCAATCTCGCCGACGAGATCGCCTATGCCGCGCACGACGTCGACGACGGCATGCGCTCGGGCCTCCTCGACGCCGAAGCACTGGGCGAGGTGCCTATGCTGGCACGGCATCGCGCTGCCGCGCTGGCGCAGCACCCCCAGCTTGCACGCAGCGGCCAAAGGCGTCTGCTCGCCGAGACGCTGCGCCGCATGCTTGCCTCGCAGGTGCGGGACGTGATCGATACCACCCGCTCGATGGTGGCGCAGCACTCGCCTGCGGACGTCGAAGCCGTGCGGCGCCTGCCGCCGCTCGTCAGCTTCTCTGTCGAGTTGCGCGCGCAGGCAAGCGAACTCAAGCGCTTCCTGTTCGCGGCGCTGTACCGGCACCCGAGCGTCACGCGGACCACCGACCGGGCCAGGGAGGTGGTGCGTGCGCTGTTCGCGGCCTACGTCGCCGCCCCGACGGAACTGCCACCGGAGCACCGCGCGGCCTACGAGCGCAGGGGCTTGCGCGCCCTGGCCGACTACATCGCGGGCATGACCGACCGGTTTGCCGCACGGGAGTACGCGCGCCTGCACGGTTCGCGGGCCTTCGAATCGGATCGATAGCCATGGCGCGCTTGCCGCGACTCGTCGTTGCAGGCGAACTGCATCGGGTGCTTCTGCGCGGCCACGCAGCGCAAGCAGTGCTCGAGGATCCGGTGGATCGGGACGCACTCGTCGAAGCACTTCGCCAGGCCCTGCCGGGCTCCGGTGTCGCGCTGCACGCCTACGCGCTCATGCGCAACGAAGCTCACCTGCTGGTCACGCCAGCGCAGCGCGACGCGCTGGGCCGCCTGATGCAGGCGGTCGGGCGCCGCTTCGGCAGCGCGCACAACAGACGCTGCGGCAGGCGCGGCGCGCTCTGGGAGGGGCGGTTTCGCTGCGGTGTGATCGAGGCGGAAACTTACTTGATCGAAGCGACGGTACTCATCGAGAGCTTGCCGGTCCAGGCGGGATGGGTGGCCCAGGCCGCCGACTGGCGATGGTCCAGCGCATCGCACCACCTCGGCCGCTTTCGCGATCCGCTCGTCAGTGAGCACACGGCCTATTGGAATATCGGAAATACGCCGTTTGAAAGAGAGCGTGCGCATGCTGACTTAATCAGCCGGGGTGTTGCACCCGAGGTCGCAATGCAGCTCGAAGCCGTCGTGATGCGCTCGCATGCCCTGGGCGGGGAGGCATTCCTGCGCCGCATCGGCCAAGCCATCGACCGCCCCATTGGCCCCGGACGCCGAGGCCGCCCGCCGAAAGCACCCGAGAAACCATAAGATTGTCCCTATTTAAAATAGCAAGAACAGGGGCGACTTATTTATTAGAGCCTGACCCTATTTAATTTGATTGTTTGGCATGCTGCGGTGCAGTAGCCTCGCGTTTCCACACCCGCAGCCAGGACCGTGCGATGAACAACGCTGCCGCCCCCGATGAACGCCGACTTGCCGCAGAGCGGGGCTTGTACGACCCGGCGAATGAGCACGACGCGTGTGGCGTGGGCTTTGTCGCGCACATCAAGGGACAACGCTCGCACGGCATCGTCGAGCAGGGGCTGAAGATCCTCGAGAACCTCGACCACCGCGGCGCGGTGGGCGCGGACAAGCTGATGGGCGACGGCGCGGGCATCCTGATCCAGATCCCCGACGAGTACTACCGCGCCGAGATGGCTGCGCTGGGCATCGACCTGCCGCCGCCGGGCGAGTACGGCGTGGGCATGATCTTCCTGCCGAAGGAACATGCATCGCGGCTGGCCTGCGAGCAGGTACTGGCGCGCGCCGTTCAGGCCGAGGGGCAGGTGCTGCTCGGCTGGCGCGACGTGCCGGTGGACCGCGACATGCCGATGAGCCCCGCGGTGCGTGCCAAGGAGCCCGTGATCCGGCAGATCTTCATCGGCCGCGGCCCCGACGTCATCGTGCCCGATGCGCTGGAGCGCAAGCTCTATGTGATCCGCAAGACGGCGTCGGCTGCGATCCAGGCGCTCAAACTGACGCACAGCCGCGAGTACTACGTGCCCAGCATGAGCTGCCGCACCGTGATCTACAAGGGCCTTCTGCTGGCCGACCAGGTCGGCGTGTACTACAAGGATCTGGCCAACGAAGCCGTCGTCAGCGCGATGGCGCTGGTGCACCAGCGCTTCTCGACCAACACTTTCCCCGAGTGGCCGCTCGCGCACCCGTACCGCATGGTCGCCCACAACGGCGAGATCAACACCGTCAAGGGCAATTTCAACTGGATGCGCGCGCGCGAAGGCGTGATGAAGTCGCCGGTGCTCGGCGACGACCTCAGGAAGCTCTACCCGATCAGCTTCGAGTACCAGAGCGACACCGCCACCTTCGACAACGCGCTCGAGCTGCTGACGATGAGCGGCTATCCGCTCGCACATGCCGCGATGATGATGATCCCCGAGGCGTGGGAGCAGCACGAGGGTATGGACGTGCGTCGTCGTGCCTTCTACGAGTACCACGCCGCGATGCTCGAGCCCTGGGACGGCCCGGCCGCGATGGTGTTCACCGACGGCAAGCAGATCGGAGCGACGCTTGACCGCAATGGGCTGCGCCCGGCGCGCTACATCGTCACCGACGACGATCTCGTGGTGATGGCCAGCGAATCCGGTGTGCTGCCGATCCCCGAGCCGCGCATCGTCAAGAAGTGGCGACTGCAGCCCGGCAGGATGTTTCTGATCGACCTCGAGCAGGGGCGCATCGTCGATGACGAGGAGCTGAAGAACCAATTCGCGTTCGCCAAGCCGTATCGCCAGTGGATCGAGAACGTTCGCATCAAGCTCGACGCACTGTCCATCGAGCCCGCGACGCCGCTGCCGCATGCCGAATCACTGCTCGATCGCCAGCAGGCCTTCGGCTACACGCAGGAGGACCTGAAGTTCCTGCTCGCGCCGATGGCGGCGAACGGGGAAGAAGCGATCGGCTCGATGGGCAACGATTCGCCGCTGGCGGTGCTCTCGGACAAGACCAAGCCGCTGTACAACTACTTCAAGCAGCTGTTCGCGCAGGTCACGAACCCGCCGATCGACCCGATCCGCGAGGCGATCGTGATGAGCCTGAACTGCTTCATCGGGCCCAAGCCGAACCTGCTCGATATCAACGCGGTGAACCCACCGATGCGCCTCGAGGTTACGCAGCCGGTGCTCGACTTCGACGACATGGCGCGTTTGCGCGCGATCGAACGCCATACCAACGGCAAGTTCAAGAGCTACGAGCTCGACATCACCTACCCGCTGGCCTGGGGCAGCGAGGGCATCGAGGCCAAGCTCGCATCACTCACGGCCGAAGCGGTCGATGCGATCAAGACCGGCCACAACATCCTGATCGTCACCGACCGGCGCATGCGCCGCGAGCGCGTCGCGATTCCTGCACTGCTGGCACTGTCGGCCGTCCACCACCATCTCGTTCGCGAGGGACTTCGCACGACGGCCGGCCTCACCGTCGAGACCGGCAGTGCACGCGAGGTCCATCACTTCGCTGTGCTCGCCGGCTACGGTGCCGAAGCGGTGCATCCGTATCTGGCGCTGGAGACGCTCGTCGACATTCACGGTGAGCTGCCGGGCGACCTGAGCGCCGAAAAGGCGATCTACAACTACGTCAAGGCCATCGGCAAGGGCCTGTCGAAGATCATGTCGAAGATGGGCGTGTCCACGTACATGTCGTACTGCGGCGCTCAGCTCTTCGAGGCGGTCGGCCTCGAGAAGGCATTCGTCGACAAGTACTTCCGGGGCACCGCGACGCAGGTGGCCGGCATTGGCGTGTTCGAGGTCGCCGAGGAAGCGATCCGCATGCACCGCGCGGCCTTCAGCGACGACCCGGTGCTGGCCGAGATGCTCGATGCCGGCGGCGAGTACGCCTGGCGCGTTCGCGGCGAGGAGCACATGTGGACCCCCGACGCGATCGCCAAGCTGCAGCACAGCGCGCGCGCCGGCAAGTTCGAGACCTACAAGGAATACGCGCAGATCATCAACGACCAGAGCCGCCGCCACATGACGCTGCGCGGCCTGTTCGAGTTCCGGATCGACCCGAGCAAGGCGATTCCCGTCGAGGAAGTCGAGCCCGCGAGCGAGATCGTCAAGCGTTTCGCGACCGGTGCGATGTCGCTCGGCTCGATCAGCACCGAGGCACACACCACGCTGGCCATCGCGATGAACCGCATCGGCGGCAAGAGCAACACGGGCGAGGGTGGCGAGGACCCGGCGCGCTACCGCAATGAATTGAAGGGCATCCCGATCGCGGCCGGGACCAAGGTCAGCGACGTCATCGGCACCAAGGTCATCGAGGCCGACTACGTGCTCGAGGAAGGCGATTCGCTGCGCAGCAAGATCAAGCAGGTGGCCTCGGGGCGCTTCGGCGTGACCACCGAGTACCTCGTTTCCGCGGATCAGATCCAGATCAAGATGGCGCAGGGCGCCAAGCCGGGCGAAGGCGGCCAGCTGCCCGGCGGCAAGGTCAGCGAGTACATCGGCTTCCTGCGCTACTCGGTGCCGGGCGTCGGCCTGATCAGCCCGCCGCCGCACCACGACATCTATTCGATCGAGGACCTGGCGCAGCTCATTCACGACCTGAAGAACGCCAATCCGCGCGCATCGATCAGCGTCAAGCTGGTCAGCGAGGTCGGCGTGGGTACGGTGGCCGCGGGCGTGGCCAAGTGCAAGGCCGACCACGTGGTGATCGCTGGCCACGACGGCGGCACCGGGGCGTCACCCTGGTCGAGCATCAAGCACGCCGGCACGCCGTGGGAACTGGGCCTCGCGGAAACGCAGCAGACACTGGTGCTCAACCGCCTTCGCAGCCGCATCCGCGTGCAGGCCGATGGCCAGATGAAGACCGGCCGCGACGTCGTGATCGGCGCGCTGCTCGGTGCCGACGAGTTCGGCTTCGCCACGGCGCCGCTCGTTGCCGAGGGCTGCATCATGATGCGCAAGTGCCACCTCAACACCTGCCCGGTCGGGGTGGCCACGCAGGATCCGGTGCTGCGCAAGAAGTTCGCCGGCAAGCCCGAGCATGTCGTCAACTTCTTCTTCTTCGTTGCCGAAGAGGCGCGCCAGATCATGGCGCAGCTGGGCGTGCGCACCTTCGACGAGCTGATCGGCCGCGCGGACTTGCTCGACACCAGGAAAGGCATCTCGCACTGGAAGGCCAGGGGCCTGGATTTCAGCCGGGTCTTCCACCTGCCGGCGGTGCCCGCGGACGTGCCGCGCCGCCAGGTCGAGGTGCAGGACCATGGCCTGGACAGGGCGCTCGACGTCATGCTGATCGAGAAATGCCGGCCCGCGATCGAGCGTGGCGAGAAAGTGCAGTTCATGCAGGACGTGCGCAACGTCAACCGCTCGGTGGGTGCGATGCTCTCCGGCGAGCTGATCCGCCAGCGCCCCGAGGGCTTGCCCGACCACACGATCTTCATGCAGATGGAGGGCACCGGCGGTCAGAGCTTCGGCGCCTTCCTCGCCGCCGGCATCACCCAGTACCTGATCGGCGATGCCAACGACTACACCGGCAAGGGCATGTCGGGCGGGCGCATCGTCGTGCGGCCCAGCATCGACTTCCGCGGTGAGGCCACGGCCAACATCATCATCGGCAACACCGCGCTGTACGGCGCCACCAGCGGCGAGGCGTTCTTCCGCGGCGTCGCGGGGGAGCGCTTCGCGGTGCGCCTGTCCGGCGCCACGGCGGTGGTCGAGGGCACCGGCGACCACGGTTGCGAATACATGACCGGCGGCACCGTGGCCGTGCTCGGCCGGACCGGCCGCAACTTCGCTGCCGGCATGAGCGGCGGCATCGCCTACGTCTACGACGAGGACGGGCACTTCGCGGGCCGCTGCAACACCAGCATGGTGACGCTGGACAAGGTGCTGTCGCGCGACGAGCAGGACCCGGCCACCTACCACAAGGGCCAGAGCGACGAGGCCCTGCTCAAGAAGCTGATCGACGACCACCACCGCTGGACGGGCAGCCTGCGGGCGCGCCACATCCTCGATCACTGGGCCGAGGCACGCGCGAAATTCATCAAGGTCTTCCCGCACGAATACGCCCGTGCGCTCAAGCAGATGAATGCCACGCAGACGGCGGACGCCACGATCGCCAAGGCCAAGACCAAGACGACCGTCGCCGCCAAGTAAGAGCAGCACACCATGGGCAAAGTCACCGGCTTCCTCGAATACGAACGCCTCGAAGAGGGCTACGAACCCGTGCCACAGCGGGTCAGGACCTGGAAGGAATTCGTCATCGGCCTGACCGCCGAGCAGTCCAAGATCCAGGGCGCGCGCTGCATGGACTGCGGCACGCCGTTCTGCAACAGCGGCTGCCCGGTCAACAACATCATCCCGGACTTCAACGACCTGGTGTACCGCGGTGACTGGAAGAACGCGATCGAGGTGCTGCACTCGACCAACAACTTCCCCGAGTTCACCGGCCGCGTGTGCCCGGCGCCCTGCGAGGCGGCATGCACGCTCAACGTCAACGACGACCCCGTGGGCATCAAGTCGATCGAGCACGCGATCATCGACCGCGCCTGGGCCGAGGGCTGGGTCGCACCGCGCCCGGCGAAGGTCAGGACTGGCAAGAAGGTTGCAGTCGTCGGTTCCGGCCCGGCCGGCCTGGCCGCGGCCCAGCAGCTCGCGCGTGCGGGCCACGACGTCACCGTATTCGAGAAGAACGGTCGCATCGGTGGCCTGCTGCGCTATGGCATTCCCGACTTCAAGATGGAGAAGTCGCACATCGATCGCCGTGTCGATCAGATGACGGCCGAGGGCGTCGTGTTCCGCACCGGTGTGCTGGTTGGTGCGCTGCCGAAGGACAGCAAGGTCACCAACGATGCCAAGGAGTCGGTGACGCCCGAACGGCTGAAGTCCGAGTTCGATGCTGTGCTGCTGGCCGGCGGCGCGGAGCTAAGCCGCGACCTGCCGGTGCCCGGGCGCGAGCTCGATGGGGTGCACTTCGCGATGGAGTTCCTGCCGCAGCAGAACAAGGTCGTCGCCGGCGACAAGGTCAAGGGCCAGATCATGGCCACCGGCAAGCACGTGATCGTCATCGGCGGCGGCGACACCGGCAGCGACTGCGTGGGCACCAGCAACCGCCATGGCGCGGCCAGCGTGACCCAGTTCGAACTGCTGCCGCAGCCGCCCGAGCAGGAGGACAAGCCGCTCGTGTGGCCGTACTGGCCGATCAAGCTGCGCACCAGCTCGAGCCACGAAGAAGGCTGTGACCGCGAGTTCGCGATCGCCACCAAGGCGTTCGTCGGCGGTACCGGCAAGGACAAGGGCCGGGTCGTCGGCCTGAAGACCGTGCGCGTGCAATGGCAGGGCGGCAAGATGGTCGAGGTCGCGGGCAGTGAGCAGGAATACAAGGCCGACCTCGTGCTGCTCGCGATGGGTTTCGTCGCACCGGTGGCCAGCGTGCTCGAAGCTTTCGGCGTGGAACGCGACAACCGTGGCAATGCCAAGGCCAGCACCGAATTCGCGGGCGGCTACCGCACCGGCGCCGACAAGGTCTTCGCCGCCGGCGACATGCGTCGCGGCCAGAGCCTGGTCGTGTGGGCGATCCGCGAAGGCCGTCAGGCGGCGCGCGCGGTCGACGAATACCTGATGGGCGAGAGCCACCTGCCGCGCTGAACGGGCTTCGGCGAGCGCCATGCGCCCCTGCGGCGTCGGCGCGGCAAATTTCACACTTGGTCACGTTCGTCGTGGTAGCGCCCGGCCCTCTGCCGGGCTTGCAGTGATCCGCGCACACCACACGGTTCGCCGTTCATCGCGGCGCGCGCGCCGTCCGTCCGATACCCGATCCCGCATGTGCACGACCGCACAGCACGGGCGGGCGTTTGCGCTGCACCATGGATGCACCGGAACAGGCAATGCGCCTCCCACGAGCCGTGAGCCCGTGCAGGCGTTCGAGGTGTATGCAGATGCAACGCAATGCAACAGGTGGCCGTCATCGCATGGCACGCGGCTTCACGCTGATCGAGGTCATGATCGTGGTGGCCATCGTCGCCATCCTCGCCGCCGTCGCGCTGCCCGCGTATGGCGACTACGTCCGCCGTGGCCAGCTGCCCGAGGCGTTTGCCGGCATGGCGGACCTGCGCGTGAAGATGGAACAGTACTACCAGGACAACCGGCAGTACGGCACCAACGGCGGCAACTGCGCCGACGTCGCCACGCCGACCTGGGCCGCGGGCACGCCGACGCTGACCTATAGCGGCGCCCAGTTCTTCACCTTCACCTGCGCGGTCACCAACGCTGGCCAGGGCTACACGATCACCGCGACCGGATCGAACGGCCGCGCGGTGGGCCACACCTACACGATCAACCACAACAACGCGCGCGCCACGACGTTGTTCAAGGGCGCAGCGGTCACCAGCACCTGCTGGCTCACGAGGGGGACCGAATGTTGAGCCCCCGCCCCCAAACCCGCGGCGTGACGCTGATCGAACTCGCGGTCACACTGACCGTGCTCGGCCTGCTGCTGATGGCCGTCATGCCCAGCGTCGGTGTCTGGATCCGCAACACGCAGGTGCGCAACACCGCGTCGTCGATGCTGGCCGGCATGCAGCTCGCGCGCAACGAGGCCATCCGCCGCAATGCGGCCGTGCGCTTCTCGCTCGTGAGCCTCGCCAACTCCACGGTGATGGACAGCAGCTGTGCGCTCGCCAGCTCCGGCGTGTCGTGGGTGGTCAGCGTGCGCGACCCTGCGGGCAACTGCCAGTACACCCCGGCGATGGTGGCCGCCGATGCCACCGACCCGATGATCGTCCAGACCAACGCCGGCGGCGTCGGCGGCACCAACGTCGTGGTCGAAGGCAAGCTGGCCGACGGCAGCGCGGGTGCCAGCAGCGTCACGTTCAACGGCTTCGGGCGCGTCGAAGGCGCCTCGCCGATCGGCTTCATCAATGTGCGCAACGAGACCACCGGCAACGACTACCGCAACCTGCGCATCGAACTGGCGCCGGGCGGGTCGGTGCGCATGTGCGACTTGGCCGTGACGGCAACCACCGATCCCCGCTATTGCCCGACGCGAGGCACACCATGAGCAAGGCCTTTTCCCACCGCGGCGCGCGCCGCACGGCACGCGGCTTCATGCTGCTCGAGGTGCTGGTGGCGATGCTGATCTTCTCGATCGGCGTGCTCGGCATCGTCGGCCTGCAGGCCGCGATGACCAAGGCGCAGACCGGGTCGAAGTTCCGTGCCGACGCCTCGTTCCTTGCGCAGCGGCTGATCGGCAACATGTGGGCCGACCGCTCGACCCTGGTCAACTACGCCGCCGCCAACTGCGCCGGCTACACCCGATGCAGCGAGTGGGTCGCAGAGGTCGCGCGCGCGCTTCCCGGCGGTGCCGCAGCGGTGACGGTGACGGCACTGCCCGACGGCACGGATCCGGCCACCGGCGCTGTCGTCGCGGCCGACGTCACGGTGACGATCACCTGGACGCCACCGAACGAAGAGCAGCGCACCTACACCACGACGTCGTCCGTCTCCAGCAAGAGCCCGACATGAACCGTCCTTTCATTCCCATTCGCGGCGGCCGCGCGCGCGGCGTGACGCTGATCGAACTCTTGGTCGGCATGGTGGTCGGCATGCTCGCGGTGCTGCTGATCAGCCAGGTGCTGCTCGTGTCCGAGGGCCAGAAGCGCACCACCACCGGCGGCGCCGATGCGCAGGTCAACGGCGCGCTCGCGCTCTACTCGATCCAGCGCGACGTGCAGATGGCCGGCTACGGCATCACCAGCAGCCCGACCGTGATCGGCTGTCCGATCAGCGCGCGATACAACGGTGCCGCTCCGGCCGGATTCGCCACACGGCTCGCGCCGCTGGTCATCACGCCCGAGGCGTCACGCCCGGCGGGCAGCGTGGGCGACTCGATCCGCATGCTGGCGAGCTCCAAGCCGTCGTACTCGGTACCCACGCGCGTGATCCCGCCGGCCTATGCGGTGGGCAACACCGAGTTCCCCGTGCGCGCGGCGCTCGGGTTTGCGCAGGGCGACCTCGCGCTCGTAGCGACTGACGGTGCCCAGCCCTGCTGGGTGTTCCAGGTGACCGGTGCGCCCACGGCGCGCGCGTTGCCGCGCGTGAATACGGCGTGGAACGCGGCCAACGCGCCCGACGTGGCCTATGCCGACGGCGCGGTGCTGATGAACCTGGGCACGCTGGTCGACAACATCTACGAGATCAACGGCAACGTACTGCAGCAATCTGTTTTTGATGTCGCCAACCCGGCGGCCCGCGTGGTGCGCGACCTCCAACCCGACGTCGTCAATCTGCGTGCGTACTACGGCCGAGACACCTCGGTGCCTGCCGACGGCGTGATCGACGTCTACGACCAGACGACCCCGGCCACCAACGCCGACTGGTTGCGCGTCAAGACGGTGCGCGTGGTGGTCGTGGCACGCAGTTCGACCTACGAAAAGGACATGGTCACGCCCGCGAATCCGCAATGGTCGGTGGGCACCCTGCCCGCAACCGCCGGCGCCACCACGTGCGCCTCCGGCGCCTGCCTGACGATCGACGTGGGTGCCGGCGTCACGGGCGACGTGCCGGCCAAGCACTACCGCTACAAGGTCTTCGACACGGTCATTCCGTTGCGCAACATGCTGTGGAGTTCGTCGTGAACCACCGTCACCTTTCGCTGCGCGGCGCGGCCTGGCATGTCCAGCGCGGCGTTTCGCTGCTGTTCGCACTGCTTTCGCTGGCAGCCATTTCGCTCGCGGCCGTCGCGCTGGTGCGCTCGGTCGACTCCGGCACGCTCGTGATCGGCAACCTGGGCTTCAAGCAGGATGCGACCGCGGCCGCCGACCGCGCGACTGAAGCCGCGCGCGCCTGGCTGATGACGCCGGGTCGTGACCTGACCGTGGATTCGGCTGGGGGCGTGGGCTATTACGCGACGTCGCAGGATGGCCTCGATCCCACCGGCCGCCTGACCAGTGCGACCAACCGGATGGCCGTCGTCGACTGGGGCGATCCGGACAGCTGTTCTTGCTATCCCACGACGTGCTCGTCGTGCAGCCGGCTGCCGTCCAACGAGATTTCGCTCAATGGCGGCGCGGTTCGCGCGCGCTACCTGATCACGCGTCTGTGCCCGGTCACGGGCGCCGTGGTGGCCACCAACGCCTGCGCCCAGCCGGCGGCGGTTGCCATCAGCTCGGAGAAGGCGCGCGGCGAACTGCGCGTGGGCACCGAGTCACGCCCGAGCGAGGTCGCACAGGCGCCGTACTACCGGGTCATCGTGCGCACCGTCAGCGGGCGCAACACCGTCAGCTTCACCGAAACGGTCCTCTACTGAGGACCGAGCATCAAAGGGAGAGGGGAGTCATGAACCACAAGCAGACCCCGACGCGAGACCGCGCGCTCACGATCATGCACGCCGTGTGCGCCACGCTGGCCACCCTCGCCATCGTACCGGCCGCGCAGGCGCAGGTGACCGACATCTCGCCCAACCCATTGACGACGTCATCGCCGAATCAGGTCAAGCCGAACCTGATGTTCATCCTCGATGACTCGGGTTCGATGTCGCGCGACTACATGCCCGACGATGCCAATTTCGATGCCGCGACGAAGTACGGCCGAAGCGCGGCACAGTGCAACGGCCTGGCCTACAACCCCACGGTCACCTACAACCTGCCGGTCGACTCGACGGGCGCGAACCTCGCCGCGGGTACCTATACCTTTCCGTTGGCGTCCGCCCTCAATAACGTGAGGACGATCAATTCAGCCGCGCCGACGATTGGCACCGGGTCGTTCACCGTGACGACCGGCAGCAACGGCCCGAACAACGGCACGCTGGTGACGCTGTACAGCAACAGCGACCAGTCGCTGCGAATGATCGGCACGGTCACCGCCGGGGGCGGCACATCGACGCTCACCGTCAACGTCACGGAAACGCAGGGCTCGGGCACGCTGACCAACCCCCGCATGGCCGACGGCGACAACCGCCCCTTCTATTTCACCTACAGCGGCAGCAGCGCGCCGTTGAGCTACACGTACAACGCGAGCGGTCTGATCACGACGACGGACTTCTACAAGGACTGCAACACCAACATCGGCTCCAACCCGGCCAGCGGCGCCACCTTCACCAAGGTCGTCGTGACGCCGTCCAACATCACGCAGAACTACCGCAACTGGTACACGTATTACCGCACCCGGATCCTGATGGCCCAGACGGCGGCGAGCCTGGCCTTCCGCAGCATCGATGACACCTTCCGCGTCGGCTTCACGACCATCAGCTCCCCAAGCGTGAGCGGCACCAACTTCCTCGACGTGGCCGACTTCAATGCGACGCAGAAGTCGTCTTTCTACACGAGCCTGAACGCGGCCAGCCCGGGGCCCGCGACGCCGCTGCGTGGCGCGCTGTCCAAGGCCGGCAAGTACTACGCCAAGAAGGCCGCCCTGAGCAACGGCAATGCGCAGACCTACGACCCGGTCCAGTTCTCATGCCAGAAGAACTTCGCGATCCTGACGACCGACGGCTACTGGAACACCCGCGACGAGGTCAACAGCACCGGCACCGACAGCTACGGCCCCGACCAGCTCGACAACACCGACGTGGGCCAGCAGGATGGCGCGGGCACGCCGCGGCCGATGCTCGACGGCGCCTTCGGCGTCACTCAATCGCGCACCAGCAGTCTGCAACGCAGGACCACGCAATGGCAGACGGGCACGGTCATGCTGCAGCAGCGCACGGGCCACCTGCAGGAGCGCACTCGAGCGAATAGCAGTTCACCGTGGACGGGCTGGTCCGACGTCAATTCCTGCACCTGGGATACCTCCGGCGGCAGCCGGCGCGACTGCCAGTACAACTGGGGCGGGTGGTCCAACGCCGCCTCCTGCACGACCTCGAACAGCGAAGGGTCGGGAACTGGCGGCGGAACCACCTGGAACATCGCCAACGGCACTGCGTGCCAGTACACGACGCCGGTGTGGACCAACACGGCCTCGTGCACGGCGTCGTCGCCGCCGCCGTCGGCGGGTTCCCCCTACACGGTGGCTTCTGCCACGGTCTGCAATCTGAGCGTCAGCGCGTGGACCAACGTGTCGTCATGCACGGTGGACGCCACGACCGAATGCCGCTACTCGCCATGGACGGCTTGGACGAACATCGCGTCGTGCACGGCGGCCGCGCAGTCGACCGCATCGCCCTACACCGTGGGCACTGCGACCGAATGCCAGTCGTCGACCAGCGGCGGCAGTTCGAATTCGCTCGCCGACGTCGCGATGTACTACTACAACACGGACCTGCGCGACGGCAGCTTGAACAACTGCACCCTGGCCAACGGCACGAACGTCTGCACGAACAATGTGCCGCCTCGCGGCACCGATACCGCCATCCATCAACACATGTCGACGTTCACCGTCGGCCTCGGTGTCAACGGAACACTCGGGTATGCGGACGACTACCTGACCGGCGGGTCGGCCGATTACCAGGCGATCATCCAGGGCACGAAGGACTGGCCGATCCCCACCGCGTCCTCGACCGGTGGCAGCGCCGAGAACATCGACGACCTCTGGCACGCGGCGGTCAATGGCCGGGGCAAGTATTTCAGCGCGCGCGATCCGTCCGCGCTGGCGCGTAGCCTGAGCGATGCGCTCGCTGCGATCCAGGCCCAGACCGGAGCCGGTTCTGGCGCGGCGGCCTCGACGCTGCAACCGGTGGCCGGCGACAACGCGCTGTTCATCGCCAAGTACACCTCGGCGGAATGGACCGGCGACCTGGTGTCGCGCTCGATCGACCCGCAGTCGGGCGTGATCTCGACGACCGATGCATGGTCGGCGATGTCGCTGCTCGATTCGCGCGTGGCCGCGGGCACGGCACGGAACATTTACTACATGAAGCGCGACGCCGGGGCCAACACGGGAGCGCTGCGCAGTTTCACGTACGCCAACCTCACCACGGACGGGTTGAACGGCAACTTCGATAACGTCTGCAGCAAGACGATCCCGCTGACCCAGTGCACCGATGGC
>Ga0224510_10001618_pt1 | contig 14547 bp, 17 predicted proteins | sample SF_May12_sed_USG_FD_170161 | JGI IMG/M metagenome (GOLD analysis project Ga0224510, IMG submission 170161) | Sediment microbial communities from San Francisco Bay, California, United States - SF_May12_sed_USGS_4_1 | ecosystem: Environmental > Aquatic > Marine > Sediment | place: USA: California... | reverse complement strand
GGAGCGGGGTCGCTTCACAAGGCCCTGCAGGAAGACCACGATGGGAGCCTGCTCGATCTGGGCGACCTGCTCGGCGGAGTCGACAAAGGTGACGGCGAGAAGATCCTCGGCCACATCTTCGGGGACTCCCAGCCGGCAGTGGAGCAGACGCTCGCCAACCGGGCCGGGTCGAGCCCTGGACTGCTTCGTCAGTTGCTTCCCATCCTCGCTCCGATGGTGCTGGCTTGGCTGGGCCGCAAACAGCGTCAGGGCGGCCTCGACTCGGGCGGACTCAGCGATGTGCTCGGGACGGAGCGCAACGAAGCTGCGAAAGGCATGCCCGATCTGGGCGATCTCCTCGGCTCCGTTCTGGGCGGAGGCGGCGGGCTCGGCGAGATGCTGGGTCAGGCAACCGGCGGCGGGGGTGGGGGCATGGGAGAGGTGCTCGACCAGATGAGCCGCGGTCAGGATGCGGCTCGGTCGGGCGGCGGCGGGCTGCTCGGGATGCTCAAGAGGATCCTCAGCGGCGGCCGCTGACCCCCACACATGTCGAGTCGAGATTCGTGGGGCCTTCGGGCCCCACGTTTCATGTGTGGACTCGGACGAACCGCTCGTTGATTTCGCCTTCGTAGTAGAAGACGGCTTTCCCGATGTTGTCCTCGGTCCACGTGATCGTCGGGAAGTCGGGGTCGGGGCGATAGCCGCCTGTGAACACCTCGTTACGGGTGCCCATCGGGTCGAAGAAGTAGATGGTGTTGCCGCGCGTGACGCCGTGACGGGTGGGGCCCACGTCGACCTGGATGGCGTTGTAGGCGAGAATGTCGGCGGCTTTGCGGACGTGGTCCCAGTCGTCGAGCCAGAAGGCGAAGTGGTGGAGCGCCCCGTTGGGTCCGGAGACCACCGCCAGGTCGTGGGGTGAGTGGGACCGCTCCATCCAGGTTCCGATCTGGTGGCCCTCGGCGTCGAGGAGCTGTTCGGTGAGTCGGAACCCGAGGACATCCATGTAGAACTTCGTGGCCTCGCCCACCTCTTCGGCGTTGATGAGCAGATGGTCCATTCGCGGCGGGGCGATGCCCATCGTGGATTCGGGCAACATGCGCGGGTTGAGCTTCCCGAGGGCGTTGCCCACCTTCTCCACCTCGTAGACGAGTTCCATCTCGTGTCCGGACGGTGTCTCGAACCGGATCGATTCGCCCTGGCCGATCTCCTCGCCTTCGGAGATGCGGTGCACGGCGAATCCATAGGTCTCTACCCGGTGCTCGAGGTCGTCCAGGTCGTCCTCTCGTTCGACCTTGAACGTGAACCGGTCGAGGCCGGTGCGGGGGTCGTAGCGGACTGCGAGTGAGTGGTGGTCTTCCTCGTCCCAGCATTTGAAGAAGATGCGGTCGTCGGTGCGCTGAGTGATCCCGAGCCCCATGACTTCGCTGTAGTAGGCGGCGGCCAGGTCCATGTCTGGGACCTTGATGTCCACGTGGCTGAGACGGAGGATGCCCATGGGGGCACGGTAGGGGAGGCGTTCTGCGAAGTGGGAACCCGTCCCGCCGAGGGGAACACCCCCCGTCCCTCCCGAAATTGCGTACGCCAGTGCCGAATACGGCACTGGCGTACGCAATTTCGGGAATAGTGTCGCCCGTGTGACCGTGCTCGTGTACGGGGCCGCCAACCCCGACATCGTTCATCACGTCGACCGGCTGCCCGGGCCGGGCGACGACATCAGATCCGACCGCTGGTTCATCACGTGGGGCGGGAAGGCGGCCAACGCCGCCGTCGCGCTCGCGACGTGGGGCATAGAAACCCGGCTCACCGGTCTCGTGGCGGGACTCGATCCGCTGGGCGATGCGCTGGCGGCGGCTCTGGAGCGACCCCACCTCGACCTTGCGCGGCTAGAACGTGCATCGGACGAAGCCACCCGTCATTGCCTGGTCCTCGTAGATCCACGAGGTGATCGGACCATCGTGTGCGCGGGCTACGAAGGCGCTCGATGGTCGGCCGTCTCTACCTGGGAGGGGATCGAGATCGTGCTCCTGGACGGGTTCGCCGGGCAGGCGGCCGCGGCGGTCGCCGCCGAGGCGCGGTCCCGGTCGGTCCCCGTCGTGTGGCTCGACTGCCCAGTCGAGCGGACCGGGCTCGCCGACTGGGTCGTGTGGTCCGCCCACGAGCACACAGTCGACGAGGCACGAGCGTCGGGCGCAGGGTTCACCGTGTTGACGGCCGGTGCCGGCGAGATAGTCACGTTCGGCGCGGGGGAGTGGCGGGTCGCTCCCCCTGAGGTGGAGGTGGTGGACGCCACCGGAGCCGGAGACGTGTTCGCCGCCGCCTGCGCCCGTGGGTTGTACCTGGGTTGGGATCCGGAGCGGACCGTGCGGTGGGCTGCCGCCGCCGGCGCCGCCCTCGCCGCTCACGGCCGTACGGGCGGTCTCCCGCCCACCGCGGCGATCGACCCCCTGTCCGAAATTGCGTAGCTCAGTGCCGGATACGGCACTGGCGTACGCAATTTCGGGGAAAGGGGGGTTGTGAGCGTCCCGTAAGCAGGAACGGTGTCCCTCATGGCGGAACGGTGGCGTAGGCTGAGGTCATGAACTCACCCCGTCCCGAGGACATGCGCACGGCGATGGCCGACTACGTACGCACCGTGCACCAGGCCTACCTCTCCACCGCCGCCCAACAACCGCCCGCCGTCCGTGGCCGCATGCAGCTGCTGGACGGAGAGTTCACCGTGGTGGCCGCCGGGGTTCAGAACCTCCACGTGATCGCCACCGCTGAAACCCTGGCCGCCCCGACAGGCCAGGAGGTGGCAGTCGCCGACCAACTCGAAGGAATGGAGTGGCAGCTCCGGTTCTACGACCCGGTGGTGCTCCCAGCCCTCGGGGTCATCGACGAACGGGGTGGTCCGGCCGGGGACCTCGTGCGACGGGCTCTCGGGATCACCACCTACCTCTACCACCTCATCGTCCAGCCCGGGAGCCAGCTCACAGGTCACCACGCCGGGCATGCCGGCGCCGGCCTCGCCAATTCCCACATCGCCGAAGCGAGGGACTTCGACGCCATTCGCGCCCACGCCAAGGGCCAGGCCGGTCTGGTCGACGAGATGGAAGGTGCCGCCCTCGCCGGGCTCGTGCGGGCCCAGGCGTTGATCGCCCGCGAGATCGCACCGTGGGACGAAGCCATCCAGTCGATGGCCAGGACCCGACCCGACCCGGTGGCGCTCCGGAAGGCGCTGCTGGCGGCCGTGAGGGCCGAGCCGGCGTGAGCGACGACCGCCAGGTCCTCAGTTCGGTCACGAACGCGGCCCGTCTCCTGAAGCAGTTCTCGGCCAGGGAGCGGGAGTTCGGCGTGTCCGAACTCGCCCGGCGACTGGGGCTCGGCAAGTCGACGGTCCACCGATTGCTGGTGACCCTTGCCGAACAACACCTGGTCGAACAGGACGAGGTGTCGGGCAAGTACCGGTTGGGTCTGGCGATCTACGACCTGGGGGCGGCGGTCGCCACGGGCCTGGACCTCCACGAAGCGGTGATGCCGTCGATGGAGCAACTCCGGGCCGCCACCGGAGAGACGGTTCAGGTGGCCGTGCTCGACGGACGGGAGGTGGTGTACATCGAACGCCTCGACAGTCCCAACACCCTCCGCCTGTTCCTGGAGGTGGGACGGCGGAACTGGGCCCACTGCACCGGCACCGGCAAGCTGCTCATGGCCTACCTCTCGTCCTACGAACTCGATCGGGTCCTCGAAGGATGGGAGCTCGAGGCCGTCACCCCACACACGATCACCGACGAGTCCAAGCTGCGAAAGGAACTGGCGAAGGTGCGGTCCCAAGGTTTTGCCCAGAACCTCGGTGAGTCCGAGGTGGGGGTGCTCAGTGTGTCGGGCCCGATCAGGGACATCACCGGTCGGGTGCGAGCGGCGCTCAGTGTGGCGGGACCTCAGCAGCGGATGGAGCCACTCCTCGACAAGATCACCCTCGCCGTTCAAGAGATGGCCGCCGTCGCCAGCCGCCGCCTCGGCTGGAGGAGCTGAGGTCACCGAGACACCCCTGATTCGCTGCGGACGAGTCGATGGCTTACTCGGACGGATCCGGGTTGGTTCTCATCGGCTTCCAGGACTGGCCCGCAAATGTGGATCCGGGCGTTCTCGTCACCACGTCGTGGAACACCTGGTGGGGCTCGACCTGGCGGTCAGGTACGACCGAAACGCTCCGTCGGTGACCGTCTTCGACGGCGAGATCGTCGTTCACGCCCAGGCGTGGGACGAGCCCAGGATCAACTCGGCGACGCTGCATGAACTCGCTCTGGGCTACTACAGCGTTGACCGGGTGGTAGCGCGGGGTCGCTCACAAACGGTCGAGGTCGATTCCGAGGTGACCGAACAGCTCCTGTTCCCACCCTTGTTCGCTGAGCCCGAACTCGGCGCGTGCCTCGGGAGACATGCCGCGCCAGTAGTCCAGGCTTGCCTTGATCCCGGCGAGCATGGCGTCCTCCATGGCGTCTCGACGGGCGACGTTGGGGTCGGGTGATTCCAACCACGGGCGAAGCCATGTGAACAGCTCGTCGGCTTCGGGATTGAACGAGTCGAGCCACCCTTTCTCAGAGTCGTCTTCGGCCAGTGCCTCTTCGTCCCAGAACACGACGGCGCCGGTGGACGTGTCGATGCAGTCGTAGCCCGGGTCGGTCCAGGTGATGGGCAGGAGCTGCCGTGGCCACGGTTGACCATCTGGACCCTGGGGCGCGGAGGTCAGTTCGAGGAAGGCGTCGATCGCCTGGGAGGCAGTCAGGAGTCCACCGTGTGGTCCGAAACCACCATCGGCGACGTCGGTGTAGAGCCGTCGAAGCTGGTCCGGAAACCGGACGGCGGCTCGTGCCTCCAGCTCGGCGAGCGCCGCCGGTGTCACGGTTGGATTGGGCGCCGAAACGGTGGTTTCCGTCGTCACCCCGCTCAGCATGTCTCCGAGATTGGCGGTGACGATGCGCATCGGACCCATGTCGAGAACCGTGCCAGCTGGAGGGACGTCGGTCCGGAGTGCCGGGTCGGCGATGCGGGCGCGAATCCGCTCGATGACTTCATCTGCCATGTCCTATGGCACGCTATCTGTCTCCCGGCAAACGTCCAGTGATCGGTCTATGCGCTCGCCTCGTCCCGTATGTGAGAACGGCGGACCGCATGCCGGGACGGCCGGGCTACAGTCGCCGGATGGCCACCCCCCGCGAACGCGCCCAGGCCCTGCACGCCGCCCTGAGGACCAGAACCCCCATTCCTGCCCTCTCCGAGACGGAACCGGGGCTCACCGCGGTCGACGGATACCTCACCCAGCAGGAGTTCGTGAAGCTGCTGCTCGCCGACGGTGATCGCATCGTGGGGTGGAAGCTGGGTCTCACTTCGAAGCCGATGCAGGACATGCTGGGCATCAGCGACCCGGACTACGCCCCCCAGTTCACCTCCCAGGTGATCGACGACGGCGCCTCCATCCCCGTTTCGGATTACATCCATCCAAAAGTCGAGGCCGAGATCGCCCTCGTCCTCGGCAAGTCGCTCAAAGGTCCCGGGGTGAGCCTCCTCGACGCCGCTCAGGCCGTGGAGGGTGCGGTCGCCGCTATCGAGCTGGTCGACTCCAGGATCGAGAACTGGAAGATCAAGCTCCCGGACACGATCGCCGACCTGGCTTCGGCCGGTTCCACGATCCTCGGGTCCCGGGTGGTGCCCGTCGACTTCGACTTGAGACTCACCGGGATGGTGATGTGGCACAACGGCGAGATCGTCGCCACCGGCGCCGGGGCGGCGGCGCTCGGGAACCCGGTGTACACGCTTGCCTGGCTGGCCAACACGCTCGCGCCCTACGACGTGACGTTGGAGGCGGGGATGTTCGTGATGACCGGCTCGCTGCACGCCGCATTCGACGTGGCGGTGGGCGATGTGATCCGAGCCGATTTCGATCGGCTCGGATCGGTACGGGCAAAGTTCGTATGACGAGGTTTTCACGCACGAAAGGCAGCATGTTGCTGCCTTTCGTGCGTCAGAACGGTGAAGGAGACGGGCGGTGAGCAAGACGGCGTGCGCGATCGTTGGGTCGGGAAACATCGGAACCGACCTGATGTACAAACTCCAACGGTCCCCCCACCTCGAGTTGGGCCTCGTGGTGGGAGTCGACCCCGAATCGGACGGGCTGGCGAAAGCCCGCGGACTGGGCATCGACGCCACCCACGACGGCGTGGACGTGCTGTTGGACCGCGCAGACGAGTTCTCGATCGTGTTCGAGGCCACCTCGGCCTGGGTGCACCGCCAGAACGCACCCCGCTATGCCGAAGCGGGACTCAAGTGCGTTGACCTCACACCGGCCAAGCTCGGCCCGCTGGTCGTTCCGCCCGTCAACATGGGCGCCAACGTCGCCGCCGACAACGTGAACCTCATCACGTGCGGCGGTCAGGCGACCACACCCATCATCCACGCCGTCGCACGAACCTGCGAGGTTCCCTACGCCGAGATCGTGTCAACCGTCGCATCGCTGTCGGCCGGGCCCGGCACGCGCCAGAACATCGACGAGTTCACCACCACCACGTCCGCCGCCCTCTCCGAGGTCGGCGGCGCCCGCTACGGCAAGGCGATCATGGTGCTCAACCCGGCCGACCCGCCCATCCTCATGCGCAACACCGTGTTCTGTGCGCTCGGCGATGGATACGACCGGGATGCGGTTGCCAACTCGATCCTTGCGATGGTGGATGAGGTGTCCCAGTACGTTCCCGGCTACCGGCTCAAATCCGACCCGGTGTTCGACGAAGACCTGTTCCACACCCCGGGCGGCGATGTGAAAGCCCGGGTGGTGGCGCTCCTCGAGGTGGAAGGAGCGGGCGACTACTTCCCGCCCTATGCCGGCAACCTCGACATCATGACCGCATCCGCTGTCCGCGTGGGTGAAGCCATGGCCCAGTCGATGAATGGGGGTGCCTCCTGATGGCCCGCTTTCGACTGACCGACTCCACACTCCGCGACGGCTCACACGCGGTTGCCCACCAATTCACCGAAGATCAGGTCCGCCGGGTCGTGTCCAGCCTCGACGCCGCCGGGGTCCCCGTTATCGAGGTGTCCCACGGTGACGGTGTCGGTGGTTCCTCGTTCAACTACGGGTTCAGCCACACCGACGAGATGCATCTGATCCGGGCTGCAGTCGAAGAGGCCAAGCAGGCGAAGATCGCCGTACTCATGGTGCCAGGCATCGGTACCAAGGATGACCTTCGCAAGGCCGCCGACGCCGGAGCGACCGTCGCCCGCATCGCCGTTCATTGCACCGAAGCCGACATCTCCCAGCAGCACATTGCGCTCGCCGGCGAACTCGGAATGGAGTCGGTCGGGTTCCTGATGATGGCGAGCATGATCTCGCCGGAGGGGCTCGCCGAACAGGCTCAACTCCTCGACAGCTACGGCGTCGGCACCGTCTATGTCGTCGACTCGGCGGGCGCCATGACCATCGACGACGCCCGCCGCCGCGTCTCGGCGGTGAAGAAGGTTGTGTCGTGCCAGGTTGGTATCCATGCCCACAACAACCTGAGCCTGGCCGTGGCCAACTCGCTCGCCGCTCTCGAGGAAGGCGTCGACCAGATCGACGGCTGTACCACGGGCCTGGGCGCCGGGGCCGGCAACTGCCCCACCGAGATCCTGGTGGCGGCGTGCGAAAAGTCCGGCATCTCCACCGGAATCGACCCGCTCGGCATCATGGACGCCGCCCAAGACACCGTTCGGCCCATCCGACCCGACCAGGGCGTGATCGATCGGGACGGCCTCCTGCTCGGCTACGCCGGTGTGTATGCGTCGTTCCTGCTCCACGCCAAACGAGCGGCGGAGCGTTATGGCGTCGACACCAAGGACATCTTGCTGGAACTGGGTGAGCGCAAGGTGGTCGGCGGCCAGGAGGACATGATCATCGATGTGGCCATGGAGCTGCAGCGGCGTGCCGCCGCCGCGCAGGTGGCTGGACAGTGAGCGAACTCGCCGACAGGCTCGTCTCGGCCGTCCGCACCCGAACCGCCCTCGACCCGGGGGCCACGGGCCTCACCCCCGAGGCGGCCTACGACGTCCAGGACGAAGTCGTGTCGGCGCTCGGTCCAGGTGTGGCAGCCATCAAGCTGGGGCTGACTTCGAAAGCGAAACAGGTCCAGATGAGTGTCGATGAGCCTCTCTACGGCTGGCTCGTCGACGGCACAGAGATTCACAGGGGCGATCCGCTCGTTGCCGGGGAACTCATCCAGCCACGGGTGGAGCCGGAGATCGCCTTCATCACCAGCGCCGAGTTGGGCGGACCGGGTGTGTCCGCCGCCCATGTACTCGCCGCCACCTCGGCGGTGATGGCCGCCATCGACGTTCTCGACTCCCGGTACGCGGGGTATTCGTTCACGCTGCCCGACGTGATCGCCGACAACGCTTCTGCGGCCCGGTTCGTGGTCGGCGATCCCATCGACCCCACCGGTGTCGACCTCCGCACGGTCGGGTGCGTCTTCTCGAAGAATGGTGAGATGGTGGCGACGGCCGCGGGAGCCGCCATTCTCGGCCACCCGGCAGCGGCGGTGGCCTGGTTCGTTCGCAAGCTGGCGGAGCGAGACAGGGTGCTTCCAGCCGGGTCCGTCGTGCTGGCCGGAGCGCTCACGGCCGCCATCCCCGTGGAGACCGGTGACTCCGTGACGGTCGAGATCGACCGGCTGGGAACGCTGGAACTGGCGGTCAGATGACCGGGGGGAGCCCGGTCATCCGCTCTGCGTCTTGCGCTCCGCGTGGTGCGCCAAAGAGGTCATCGTGATCGTGGCGGCAGCCGAGAAGCTGCAGGCCGCGCGGCTCGACAGGCGCGAGATGGAGACGTTGACGGGAAGGCACCCAGGGATGACGCAGGTCGAGGCCTACGCCATCCAGACGGCGGGAATCGGGTTGCGGCTGTCCGGTGGAGAGGTGCTGGTCGGAGGCAAGCTCGGGTTCACCTCCAAGGCGATGCAGCGTGCGATGGGAGTGCCCAGCCCCAACTACGGCTGGATGACCGATGCCATGCTCATCCACGACGGAGTGGTTCCGCTCGATGAGCTGATCCATCCCAAGGTCGAACCAGAGATCGCCTTCCTGCTCGATGCCGACCTCGTGCCGCCCGTGTCGCCGAGTGACGTCCTCGCCTCCACCGTCGCGGTAATGCCATGCCTCGAGGTCGTCGACTCCCGATACGTGGACTTCCGGTTCGGGCCGCTCGACAACATCGCCGACAACAGCTCGGCGGCGCTGGTGATACTCGGTGATCCCCACCCTGTCGCCGGCCTCGATCTGGTCCGTTTGGGTGTGGTGGTGGAGGCCGATGGCGCACTCCACGCCACCGCCACCGGGGCTGCAGCTCTCGACCATCCGGCCGCAGCCGTGGCCTGGATGGTCAACAACAACACGACCTCGTGGACGTTGTCGGCGGGACACATCGTGATCTCCGGAGGATTGACCGGACCGGTCGATCTGCGCCGGGGGACGGTGCTCACCGCCTCGTTCGACAGAATCGGATCCGTCGGCCTGCGCGCCGCCTGAAAGGAGAGATCATGCCGCTCGTCTACATCAACATCATGGAGGGCAGACCGAAGGAGAAGATCGAGAAGATGATCGCGTCGGTGTCGGAGGCGATCTCCGAGTCGCTCGAAGCGGACATCAGCTCGGTCCGGATCATGGTCAACGAGATGTCCGAGCACCAGTACGGCGTGGGAGGCAAGCCGTGGCGGATCGTCAAAGCGGAGAGAGCGGCGGCGAAACCCTTCGAAGGGCAGGACTCGTGAAGGAGGTCCGTCATTTCATCGGGGGCGAGTACGTCGATTCCATCGACGCCAAGACCTTCGAGTCGATCAACCCCGCCGACAACCAGCCCATCGCCCGGGTCGCCGAGGGCTCCGCAGCCGACGCCGATCGGGCGGTGGCGGCAGCCAGGAAGGCCTTCGAAACATGGTCCACCATGAGCCCTACGGCGCGGAAAGCCATCCTCCTCCGGGTCGCCGACCGTATCGACGAACGAGCGGATGAACTCGCCGAGTGGGAAACCCGGGACATGGGGAAGCCCATCGTCGACTCCCGAACGAAGGACGTGCCTCGGTCGGCGCACAACTTCCGGTTCTTCGCCGACTACCAGGAGATGGTCGGCACCCATTCCTACGACAAGCCATGGGAGAAGACATTCGGATACGAGCTCCGAGAGCCGATCGGAGTGGTCGCTGCGATCTCGCCCTGGAACTTCCCGCTCATGCTGCTCACCTGGAAGGTCGCCCCGGCGCTGGCGTTCGGATGCACGGTGGTGGCGAAACCGGCCGAGCAATCGCCGGTGACCGCATCGATCCTGGCCGAGATCTGCATCGAGGCCGGGATGCCCGACGGGGTCTTCAACGTGGTGCAGGGCTTCGGACCCGATGCCGCCGGGGAGGCGCTCACCAGACACCCCGACGTCGACGCCGTGACGTTCACCGGAGAGTCGAACACAGGCCGCGCCATCATGGCGGCCTCCTCGGGCGGGCTGAAGAAGTTGTCGTTCGAGTTGGGTGGGAAGTCGCCGTGCATCGTCTTCGGCGACGCCGACCTCGATGCCGCCGTCGACGGCGCCTTGCGTGGTGTCTTCTACAACCAGGGAGAAGTCTGTCTCGCCGGCTCCCGCATCCTCGTCCACCGTTCGATCTACGACGAGTTCTGTGCGCGCATGGTCGGCGGAATCGCCAGATGGCCGGTGGGTGACCCGTTCGACCCCTCGACCCGGGTGGGGCCTCTCGTGTCGACCGAACACATGGAGAAGGTGTTGGGGTACATCGACCTTGCCGAATCCGAAGGCGGGAAACGTCTCATCGGCGGCGGTCGGGTGACCGACGGCGCCCTCGCCCGCGGCAACTTCGTCGAGCCGACGATTTTCGCCGACGTCGACAACTCGATGCGAGCGTGCCGCGAGGAGATCTTCGGGCCGGTGGCTGCGGTCATGCCGTTCGACTCCACCGACGAGGCAATCGAGACAGCCAACGACTCCCCGTACGGACTCGCCGGCATGGTGTGGACGAAGAACCTCGACACGGCCCACGACGCCGCCAGACGGATGAAGACGGGCAACGTGTGGGTGAACTGCTTCTTCGTTCGAGACCTTCGGCTTCCCTTTGGCGGGTACAAGCAGTCCGGCGTCGGACGAGAAGGTGGCGAGTACTCCTACGAGTTCTTCACCGAATCGAAGGCGGTCGTCATCAAGTTCGATTGAAGGCGCCGGAGGACCCGGAGCCGTACCTGGTACTTGGTACCTGGACCGCAGGAGCGTGGATGAGGATCTCGGTCGGAACCGTGGACCAGTTGCCCGTCGGTCGGTGTGTGGCCGTCGGCGACGGGTCCGTGGTGGTTGCGCGAGTCGGGGAGGTCGTCGTGGCGTTCCAGAACCGCTGCCTCCACCAGGACTCGCGGCTCGAAGGCGGTCTGATCGAGAACGGCCGATTGACCTGCCCGCTTCACTTCTGGCGGTACGAAGTCGAGACGGGCCGCCACATCGGCGGGCGCGGCAATCTCGACATGTATCCGGTGGAGGTGGTGGACGGAGAGGTGTACGTGGAGGCCCCCGACCCCGCCCCGCCCATGGGCATGCGGGAGATGATGTTGCGCCATGCCAAGGAGTGGGAACGTGGGGACTGACATGGCAGTGGTGTGGGACATGGGGGGAGTGTTCAATCGCTATTTCACCCAGGTCATGGTGGATGTCGGGCGGAGCGATGGGTGGCCTCTGCATCGGATCCCCCTTGGTCCGAGTGGTCAGGTGGAGGACACCGACTACGAAGACATGAACGAAGGCCGGATCGAGGAGGCGAGGTACCTGGAGATCCTCTTGGGGCGACTCCGCGCCGAAGGCATCCCGTTCGACCCCCGTGTCGACATCGACCAGGACCTCATCCTCCGACCCGAAACCTGGCGATTCATCGACCGCCTGCACCAGGAAGGCCGCACCCAGGCGATTCTCACCAACGATGCATCGAAGTGGATGGGGGAGCGGTGGTGGGAGACGTGGGAGCGGGCTTGGTACTTCGATCCGATCGTCGACGTGGCAACGCTCGGCGTGCGAAAGCCTGCACCGGAGGCATTCCTGGCGGTGTGTGAGGCGATGGGGAGGAGTGCGGAGACGTGCATTTTCGTCGATGACATGGCCGTGAATTGCCGTGGCGCGGAAGCTATCGGGATGACCTCGCTTCGCTTCGACATTCTCGAGCCGAACAACAGCCTGACAGAACTGGCAGAAAGGATCCGGTTGCCATGAACACCATCGATCAGCCTGTCATCACGATGGAAGCCGCCCGAACGGTTGTCGACATCGCTGTCGCTCACGCCCGCTCGATCGGGGTGTCGGTGGTGGTGGCCGTCGTCGATCCGGCCGGGAATCCGGTTTCGTTCACGAGGATGGACGCCTCGCCGCTCCTCTCGCTCGATGTCGCGTCGGACAAGGCGTGGAGTGCGGCATCTTTCGGGCAGACCACGCTGTGGTGGGCCGAATTGATGGCGGACGAACCGGGGCTCGCCCACCTCGGAAAGAACAATCGGCTGATGCCGGTACCCGGCGGCGTACCGATTGCGTCGGGGGGTCGTGTCGTTGGCGCCGTCGGGGTGAGCGGCGCCACCGGCGAGCAGGACCACGAGATCGCCGAGGTTGCGGCGTCATCGTTCGGGCGCACGGCTCTGACTGCGACCGGGATGGAAGCCACGATTCGGAGCTACTTCCAGGCCTGCAACAGCGGAGACGCTGCCGCCGTCGCCAGCCATTTCACCGGCGACGCCGTTCACTACTTCCCACCGGGGATGTACGAAGGCCCCTTCGAAGGTCCGGCGACGATCGGTCGGAAGTGGGCAGAGGCGGTGGCGACCCTTGGCTCGGTGTGGACCGTCGATTCCTTCGTCGGTGATCCTGCGGCGGGGGTGGCGGTGATCGAATGGACTCACTTCAAGACGTCGTCAGGAACGGTCTTGCGAGGTGACGAGTGGTATCGGTTCGACCCGGGGTCCGGCCTCATCTCGGAGATTCGTGCCTACTACGCGTCGCCCCAGGAGAAAGGCTTGACCCGGCTCGAGCTCGGAGGCTTCGACTACACGGGCCGCGGGTATCCCATGCAATCGCCAATCGATCGGGAACAGACGTGAGAACGAGCACGGACAGAGTCCTGACGACGCACGTCGGCAGCCTGGCCCGGCCACGTCCGCTCCTCGAGACGATGCGCGAGAAGGAACACGGCCGGCCATACGACCGTGAGCTCTTCGACGACCAGGTAGCCGGCGCCGTGGGCGACGTCGTCTCGAAGCAGGCGGCCGTCGGGCTCGACGTGGTCAACGACGGCGAACAGGGCAAGGCGAGTTTCTTCACCTACGTGGTGGAGCGGCTCGCCGGCTTTGCCACCGACGACGGCGAACCCGTGTTGCCACCGTCGTGGAGGCGAGAGATCGAGGCATATCCCGGCTATTACGACAGGTACTTCTCCAAGTACACCGAGACAGTGGTGCCGCTCCGGGTCATGACGTGTACGGGGCCGGTGAGCTACCAGGGGCACGACGCCATCACCGCCGACATCGCGAATCTCCGCAATGCGTTGGCGGGCGTGGAAGTCGAGGAGGCATTCATCCCTTCCACGAGCCCGCGAGGGTTCGGCAAGAACGCCTACTACGCCACCGAGCGCGAGTACCTGGAAGCAGTGGCGGAGGCACTTCGAGAGGAGTATCTCGCCGTCATCGACGCGGGCTTCCTCCTCCAGATCGACGATCCGTGGCTCATCGAGATCCTCACCGGTGGGCCCGGGAGCGAGCAGGCCGAGCGTGAGCGTGAAGCGCGAGAGCACATAGAGATCCTCAATCACTCGTTGCGGGGGATACCCGCCGATCGGGTTCGGCTCCACACCTGTTACGGCCTGAATGCCGGCCCCCGCACCCACGATCTGATGCTCGCCTACGTCGCCCCGTTCATGCTGGCCGTGAATGCGGGCGCCTACTCGTTCGAGGTCGCCAATCCCCGCCACTATCACGAGTGGAAGATCTGGGCCGACATTCAACTGGCCCAGGACAAGGTGCTGATCCCCGGATTCCTCGGCCACGCCAACAGCTACGTCGAACACCCTGAGCTGATCGCCGACGGCATCTGTAACTACGCCTCGTTGGTCGGTCGCGAGCGGGTGATCGCCGGCGCCGACTGCGGGTTTTCCTCCCGGGCGAGCTTTGCCCCCGAGGTGCACCCGGACGTGGTGTGGGAGAAGTTCCGGGCGCTCGCCGAAGGAGCGCGTATCGCGAGCAGGAGGTTGTGGGCATGACGGGACAGGCAGTGGTGGTGGGGGCGTCGGGCGCGGTGGGTTCGGTGTTGTGCCGGCGGCTCGTGGCCCGCGGGATGCGGGTGGTGGGTGTTGCGCGGAACACGGAGGCGCTGGCGGATCTCGACGGTGTGGTTGCATGCCCGGCCGACGTCACCCGCAACGACTCGATCGAGGTGATCCGAGGGGCTGTGGAAGGGCCGGTGGACCTGGCCGTGATCGCCGTTGGACTTCCCGTACGCGGATCTGTGGAGACCATCGATCCGGATCTCCTGGCCGTCGGCGC
>Ga0224510_10001617_pt1 | contig 14548 bp, 2 predicted proteins | sample SF_May12_sed_USG_FD_170161 | JGI IMG/M metagenome (GOLD analysis project Ga0224510, IMG submission 170161) | Sediment microbial communities from San Francisco Bay, California, United States - SF_May12_sed_USGS_4_1 | ecosystem: Environmental > Aquatic > Marine > Sediment | place: USA: California... | reverse complement strand
CTGCAAGTTTAAACAACACTACATATACATGTTTGGTAATAGAAATTTGAGGTAAATATTTGTCCACAAATCAAATCTGCTTCTTCATAACGTTTGAGGTTGTACTTAAAATTACATCTGACTACTTACGATTAAATAAGTGCACACACTCGAATATTTAAAAAAAACTCAATCAATCTCAGGTGAATCAATTTTTTTCAATGGTACAGAAAGTTTGTTTAACACTAGCTTTTATGCATTTTACATCTACTTTATCTTAATATTTTTAAACTGTAAGCCAACATATCATTTCGCGTCAAAGCCACGTCTTAATTGTGCGCTCAAAAATATCTAACCGCCAATTTATAATAGTATTTTACATTTGTGCATATTTTAAATGCATTTTTTTTCTGAATAAAATTTGCCACTAGTAGAATAGAGATATAAATGGGGGAAAGTCTTATCAATCATATACATAAACATAATTTAAAGTTATTGTTCTTTAGTGCAACACAGTCATGTGGAAGCAATGTTGTTCCCTGTAGGGTCATCAGACGAATCTATACTCACTCCAAAAAGAAAGTATACACTGGTATACTTATGTTTTCTCGTTATTTGTTGTATTTAATGATTACGCATTATCACTAACATACTAAATTTTTTATTCTCTACATCATTCAGGTGGTTTGGGTTATGTTTGAGTTTGCAAACAAGGGAAAATAACCATGCCTATGAAAACCAAATTGCTGCTCAATTATCAATACCAGAGTAAATTGATGAAACAAAATGTAGAAAACAATATCTTTACGATGTCTCCATCAAGAAAATTATATTATATGCTAATAAAATCAGCAGTTAGTAAAAAATAACTTAAAGATGACAAATTTTAAAAGGCAAAAAATTACCTCCCTTTGCATTGACATAAGAACATACTTTGAATGCAATATATACCTTAACCCTCATATCTGTATCCGAATATCGATTACAAATCATTTGTGTGGTGGCATATGCAAAAACAGAATAAATTGCAATGAAAAACATTCATTGGTTGGGCCCAGAGACTTAAAACTGGTTCCAATGCAAATGCCATTTGGAATTACTGCAATCGCAGTTAAGAAAAACACAAAAACAGTTTTGTCTTATTAAATGAAGTCACTGGAGATGTGAAATAACGGGGATTTCAATTACACTCACTTAATCTATTGTTTAACAGTTTATCATATTGTAAAATAATGCGTTTTGAATCAATTTAGCAAATGAAATCCCATCCACAATTGTAACCTTATTTTGTTTTGTTTTCCGTTTTTACCCCTATCATGATTGAAATGCTATTGCATTCGCTACAACTAGTTTTCTTTTCTGTCATTTTCATATACAGATATGTTATAACGTTTAGCATACGCAATTTTATATCATTACTGCAAAGCACTAATAGGAAATTCTACGTTAACTAAGTGTATACTTTCTTTTTTGGATGAGTATATAATACCATAAACATTTTACACTGAAGTAATAACCAGCAACACAGTAAACTTGCGATAGCACCAGTCTCGTAAAACGGTCATTTGCAGTCGAGTGCAGACACATTATTGTTGAAAATAATGAGCTATCATATTCTACATCATTGCGTATGCATACTGTTAATGATATCATGATCGACCATCAGTCCAGAGGAAATAATGCGATGAGAATTAACAACGTTAATGTGTTAATGATATTTATGTTATCTGTTTCGGCGATTGCTTTTCATCTTTATAACATTTTATGTCTTCAAAAGGAATTTTCTTAAAGCGTGAAAGTATCAATAATGTTAGTATAGGTAATATTATCGTTTTTGTGTTATGTGTATACATGTATTTATATCAAATGTATATATTTTGAATGGATGATCCCTGAAGGCTAAAGTAAATCGTCATCTATTTGTGTATGGCCACTTTTCGTCAATAACTCTTTTATGCTTTAAAAACTCACACAATAAGTTGAAGTAAATTTGTCTTATATTTTATCTATCTTACGAGCTAAATATCTAAATGCTACCGTCACATTTTAAAAATTACTATAATAATATTGATTTCATTGTGTGCGTAAACGTATGTCTGGTATACGATATCCCTTCAAACGATTAATGACAGTTTCTCTTTGACGAACATACTGCAGAAAAATAATTTGTTTCTTATTAAAATTAAGTAGATTACTGGGTTAATCATGTGTTATTTTTCGAGTTGAACGTGTGTCATTCGGTTTTAATCGGAAACGAACACTATATCGCACATGTATAAGTTACAGGCACAGTTTTTATTTACACACCACTTGTAACCTTCGAATAGAGAGTGGATTTTATTGATTGCTACGGTATAACCAATGTATACATTTTTAATTAAGAATAACAACCAAATACAAATTCAGTAATTTAATACTTTAACAATGAACATTTAAAACGTACTTTCATTGTTCAACCTTTGCATAAGAAAAAGTAGAGCGACCTTAGACAAAATTACTATGTCAAATTGACTGTACTGAATTGAGCAAATAAAAAGAGTTGTTTGTAAGTTCAGTAATTTACGGTATCATATTTCTCCCAATCTTAACCTACATCTAGCGATAAACAATGCGTGTAAACTGTTACACTTGTACGATATGAGTGCAACCTCCCGTCGTCTGAAGATACTTCATAGATATTATGTATCTTCCACCCGAACGGTCTTAAGATTAATGCAGAGGCAGATCATCATGTTTACGACACGAGTGCATTTGTTTTGTAACTTTGTTGTCAGATTAACAAAATAGACAAAACAAAATTGGGACGATGGCAAGAAATGATCAAATATGATGTTTTTGTTCTTCATTTCAACACGCCCAACCCGATATTTCCAGAAAAGTAAACATGGAAAAGATATTATGTTTCTCCTGAATAGTTCAAATTCAATTTTTGATTGCATGAAATTAACAGCTTTAGGTCAGAGTTTATAGATCTACCCTCATCTAATTTAAAAAGAATTTTGGACTTATAAACTTTTCATATATAAGTTTACTTTAGTTAGGTCTTCAGTAAAACATGGCTTAAAACTTAAATGGCATGTTAAAGTTGCCAAAACGCGACAACCCAAGCAATTAAATCCTATAACTCAATATTTTAACAAATGCTCAACACTTTCAGATACATTAATATCTTGGTGGTAACCACATTGACAGTTACGGCACGGTTGTTGCACCTGGATGTTTGTGTTCCACCAAGATGACAGATGTTTCAAATCGTTCACCGATTTTTCGTATATGCATATGTGCACATATTTTGTTTACCTTTTAGTCATATTGATTTGGGGGAGCATATTTTGTTTTAACCACTTGTTTGCTGCGTGAAAATGAATAAGTATCATCAAAACCTTAAATGTCTTCACATTAATTTTATAAACACGCATTGTTCTGGGTTCATTAAATAAACATTCAGTTTGGGTTGAATCAACCAAACAATTAACCTTAAAGACCACAGCACACATTTGCATCGAGACCTCGACGAGCGCATTCTCATCAGTTAAATTGCAGTAACACTACAGCGTATGGCATCAGCGTGTGCCAGCGTATGATCATACGGTGTACGTTGTTTTACGGAGAGGCTAAACTATTTATTTGCACATATTCATTTTTTTTCAACGTATGCGAACGTATAGCATATATATGCGTTACTCATATGCGTAAGGCATACGCTGAATGCGCCTAACGGGCCGAGGACATATTTACAGGCATCTTGGCACCACGGAGTCTAGTTTTAAAATGAAGGGAAAAGTCCCCAGTGGAAAGGCGGAGCTACACATACGTTACTCATACTCTCGCATACGTTATGCATACGTTACTCATACTCTCGCATACGTTATGCATACGTTACTCATACTCTCGCATACGTTATGCATACGTTACTCATACTCTCGCATACGTTATGCATACGTTACTCATACTCTCGCATACGTTATGAATAAGCTTCTCATACCCTCGCATACGTTATCCATACGTTTTTCATACCTTTGCACACGTTATGCATACGTTACTCATACGATTGCATACGATATGCATACGTTACCAATATGCTTGCATACGCTACACATACCTTGATAAAAGCTACACTGACGGACCGTTGTCCATAGCTCGGGTTTAAACACTTAAAAGTTGTGCGTAAAAATAATTGTTTTCCCGAAGTTTTCATACGCAATTCATACGTTCTATCATACGCTGTTGTGCGACTGCACCTTTAACAATAATATCGATAGTTTTTCGACTTTGTTCTGCTTTTAATTTATTGTTATTACCTAAAAGTATAATGTTATAAGAAATTCCCTTGAAATATATTTATAAATTATGTTTTAAGCATAAATTGTACGTGCATAGCATAGACGACTTTTCGTAAACTACGCGTAGTTAAACGAATGAGTTAGTGTTTATTTAATGTTTAAGCAGAAGCTCAGCTTATTAGAGTAAGCTCATTTTTCATCAAGTAAAAACAAAACCGCATAGATCTATGACTTATTTTATGATAAAAACGTCCTCTCTGTTTTAAGAAAATAATAAAACGCATGAAAACGATTAATAAATGTATAGTTTACAATGGTTTTAAAAAGATCAAAAGCGTAAAACGAAATCTAAAGTATGCTTGTAAATATATCATCTTTTGGATAAGAGCTATATATGTCAACATTGTAATGTATTTTCTGTGTTTTTACAGCGCAATAACCCAAATTGGTAAATATTTGATTAATTGGATACAATAAGATTAGTAAAAAAGGGGTAAACTATTAGTGAGGACATTCTTCCAAATGTAGCAGCCGAACGAGCATGTGACTTAAAGTACTCAGAAATTTTGACCAAGGCACGTTGAGGCGGTTAACATAATGTCGGCGCTCTACATGAAAAATCTGATTAAAACCGAGTTGTCCCAGTGGTAGAATACAATGAACTATCGCTAACAAAAAGCCCAATTATAAACCCATAAAAACTTATTTTTTTCCAAAGCTAAAGCATAAAATGATCAAAAGTTTTATAATACTTGTAAACATTTTCAAGAAAACAATTAACCTTTTCACTACATCATACATTTGTTGTTTGTTAAGGTTTTCTTAATGATCGAAATGATACTTTAGAGCCAGGCTGTCTGATTTCATTTAAATCAAAATGCTCCTAAAATGATTACAGTATCAGTATCAATCTGTTTTTTTATTATATCTTAAGTGAAAAAGAAAACAGCCTCGCCCGCATGTATAACATTTAATTTGAAACAGCGATTTGTTTTCGTTACAAAGTGTCAGACTGTTGTTTTAACATCAAGACCATGTTTTTCTTCAAAATTAATTGACCATTTACGTGTAATTAGAACATTTATGCGAACTGTGCATTCTATTGACTATAAAATACATAGTTTTGCTTCATTGTTGTTCAGCAAATTGTTAAACTGTCGTTCGCCTTGCATCATCTAAATTAACAATTATTAAACAGTTAACATTGTAAATAGTTGTCGTCTAGGCTCCATTAAGACGAAATTATAGCAACAATTACGATATACTATTAACTGTTGTTTAACAAGACAGATTCGGAGCCTCGTTGTCCTTTTCCTTGCTCGGACTAAATCAATGTCAACCATCCCGTTTTCTGGTTAAAACCAGACAATACAATGCAAACAATGCACACGCACCATACATAAATTTCCCTTTAAGGAATTTCAAAACATTTATGAGAAAAACAGCATTTTAGCATCTTGTTTCAAATAGAAAAGCTCAAAAGTATAATTATTATGCAAACATTTCTCCTCAGGTATTGCGTCGTGTTATACAAAACTGTGTTTTGATTTCTGTATTGTGACATTGGAGAAATCATTTAAGTAATTATAAATAAAAAATAAAATAAAATTCCGAAAAACACAAACAATCGTTCTTTTCCAAATGTCTCTTGCGTCTTGCTGTTCTGTGTGTTTTTGTGCTGTTCTGTGTTTTTGTTTTTTTACAGGCCATTTTGTCATTTGCTCTTAAACTTGACATATCTTCATTGTTTACAACATTCTTTCTTTGAACATCTCTTTAATTTATATTTAAAGATGCTAGGTCTGTATCTTGATACCCTTATAATCGGTCACAAATCTTGCAATATGTTAAGCTAAATAATTAACATTGCAAAAGGTATTGCAAAATTTTGTGACAAATAATGTGTTTTTAGACAAAAAGTAAAAAACACAACAACAACAAAACAAAAACTAACAAACATAAAAACCCTTGCCAGAGCCGGGAATTGAACCCGGGAGCTTTTTGCACCCAAAGCGGATGCGTTACCACTGCACCACCGAGTCAACTGAGAATATCGATTGTAGTCAAGCTAATTAACAGTTTCGACGCTATGGATCAAAACGTAAATAAAAAAAGCCGAATTTGCGGGCCACACATTTACAACAATTTAATTTGTCACTGTAACAGTTTTACATGCATGAATAACTATATTTGGCAGTTTCTCATATTTACGGGAATAGCTTTCACTGTTTGAATATTTTTGGAATGTAATATATAAACAATTCTGACCAAAAGATACAGGCATAGCATCTTCAATTAGGAATGAAAATTTATAATGAACAATTATCTGTTTCAGTCACACGGGTCAAACGGAGCTTGGTCATGTCAAACCACTCGGCGACAAGAAACGCCGCCCGTCAGGCCCCAAACCTCACAACCTCAAACGCTACTTCGTGTCCATCCCTGAAGCTGACCACAAGTACATGCCTGTGCCAAAGTCGTTCAGGAAAGCTCAACAGGCAAAGAGGCAATACCTTGACGCATTCCTAAAGGCGCTTTATGATCGTCTGCCGTTCATCGAGTTCGCAAAATCGTACAATTTCCGAGAGAACGCCGTAGCGGATCTGGTAGCTGGGTTAGCTGTCACTGGTCTCCATTTCCCACAAGGCCTTGCATACGCGATCTTAGCCGGACTTCCGCCAGGGATCGGAATGGTGTCGACCATATTTCCAGTTATCTTGTACATGTTCTTCGGTTCCGCAGCCCACACGTCCATCGGAACTAACGCTATCGTGTCCATCATCATTGGAGACATGCTCTTGGAACCAAGTATGAAGGAGAGCATGGCAGCGGCTTCCGCCGGTAGTTCCCTGAACTCGGAAATTGATATCAACAGTACAATCAGTACACTGACTAACACTACAACGTCGGCTTACCTTGCTTACGATGTGAAAGATGATCCGCACTCAGGTTACATGCACCAACGAATCGCATTGGTCGCTGGAGCAACATTCTATTGCGGAATAATCTTCCTCATCATGGCCTTATTCAGAATGGGTTTCCTCGTGACCTACCTTTCCCAGTCCTTCATGAGTGGATTTACTACAGGTGTGGCTGTTCACATCTTCAGCAGTCAAATCAAAACAGCTCTTGGAATGAAACTGCCCCCAACCGAAGGTGCAGGAAAGCTTGTGATGCTTTACTACGGCGTCTTTGCAAACATCATGAAAGTTCACATTGCGGATTTGGTAGTCTCGATTATATGTATCATCATTCTGCTGTTTGTGAAGATTGGTATCAATGAACGATTGAAACTAAGAGTCGCCATTCCAATCGATTTCATCCTTCTGGTTGTGGTTACCATCATTTCTTACTTCGCAAAACTTCCAACCAACTTTGAAGTAAAATCAATTGGGACCGTAGATCTTGGCATACCGGCGCCAATTCTACCAGCATTTACACCATTTGGACCACTGATTACTTACTCCTTACAAATAGCTCTTGTCACATTCTTCCTGAACATATCTGTCATAAAGATAATTGCTCGTAGAAACGGTTACGAAATCAACGAGAATGTGGAGCTCAATGCCTATGGAATGTGTAACATCATCCCTGCCTTCTTTTCCAACATTCCGGCCAGTATCGCGCCACCCAGAGCATCATTGCTTTCTAGTATGGGCGCTAAAACAACTTTTAACGCCGTTTCCACAACCGCCATAATGCTGCTTCTTGTGTTCTACTTTGGCCAGTTCTTCGAGTCTTGTCCAAAGGCTGTTCTTGCATCAATGATCATGGTCGCAATGAAAGATTTGCTCAAGCAGGTAACAATCCTGCCCAAACTCTGGAAAGTCAATAAAAACGATTTCACCACGTGGCTTATCGCGGCTATCGCCACCGTGTTCATCGACATTCCCTACGGACTTGTTCTTGGCGTCCTAGTTTCACTGCTGTCGGTTATCAACCAGAGCCAGCGCGGCTGGGTTTCCATGATTGGTAAGTCCGACTCAGAGGATCTGTACCTTGACGCCAATGATTACGGAGCAATCCACGAAATACCCCGGATTAAGGTTGTGCGAATGGAGTCTTCTTTATACTTTGCCACTGCCGAAAAGTTCCGAAAACTTATCTACAAGATCATTGAAGAGGACGCTGACAAATATGGTGAAGAATCAGACGACGAGCCTGATCATCCGAACGGTCATCTTAATCCAACAAAGAGCGGCGTGACTCTTGATTCTGTGTCGAAAGCACACCCTGACACAATTGCTGAGGACGACGCAGAGGAAGATGGCGACGACAATGAAACAGAAAAATTGAGTAAAGAAAATGGTACAAAGGGTAAGAGCGATAAAACTGACCGCCAAGACAGCGTTGACAAGTTCCGAACCAAGGTTCTAATTATTGACTGCATTCCGATTAACTTCATCGACGGTACTGGTCTCGATATGCTCAAGCTAGTCATATTCGAGTTAAAATGCGTCGACATCAAAGTGTTCCTGGCCCGATGCTCACGTTACATGCTTCACCTGTTGGAAAAATCGGACGTCTACGACGGCTTCCCGCGCGAGCACGTGTTCATTGACCTACCTGACGCCATTTACTTCGCGTTACGTCACCTGGATCACGATGGCACCTGCCCGGCGGAAGAGAGAGAGGAGAGGGACCAGAACTCGGTGGACCATTACTCGGTGGACATGCCAGACGGCCGGGGCTCACTTCCGGCACGCAACATGTCGCACAATCGTCTGTACTCTCTGCACTCCCAACATTCAGACTACGACGCGTTCATACACAGAAAAAGTATTTTCCAGCCTTACACGTAGATAAAAACTCAACGACTATATTTCTTTGCTGAATAACAATTTTTACAGAGTTAAGTGCCTTAGTATATTATTTACAATAATGTCTTAATATTCAAATGTAAATATTTTTAATATTTTCATGTAGGCATGTACAGTGTATGTGTTATTTGTATAAATCAAATGCGAAGTGAACTATTTCGTAGGTTGTACACTAGTGTTGCCTTGTTATACTCAATGTACAATAAACACATATATACCGTATTATTTTTACATATTCTTGTATAAACCATTTAATCATGATGTGTCTTTGTTGATATAGAAATGTCAGCCGCAAATAAAAGCGTGAGCGACTTTATGGACCTGTTATTTTCTCTCGTTATTAATTTTACTGTTTACTTCGTATTATGACATTATATTTTGCCTCTGTCATATTAATCTTTGCATTTATGTAACTTAATGTAATGACGGGCGTAAAATGTGCAGTTGAGAAGCTTGTCTCATAATAAATCATAATTAAACATGCGTATAACAGTTGTACTTGTGCATATTGCGCATTTGTCATCATTCTTGTTTCTTAAATGTAGATTCGCATAATATAATAGCTACATGTAACGTAGTGTATGTAAAACTATAAGGCATTACATGTTTTCAAACGCTACGCACAGTTTAATTAAAACCTCCGACTGTTTGATAGTTCATTAGTTTAACCAATATTTATTTAATATTTAATACAAATTAATATAAAATATATAGATATCGAGGTTAATGCAGTAGCAATATGTGACAATATGTAAACGAATGAAGAATTGAGAAGGAATCTTGAAGATTATACAATGTCTCGCCTGATTGTTCTTTGTCTTTCTTCAGACCCGATTGTTACTCAGTTAAATGAATGTTGACCATGCAAGATGCCAACAAAATCATTAATGATACAATAACTAGATAGAAGGCTTTGTAAGCAGAACAAGAACACCATGTTCTTATGTCACAATGTCAATATCGTCTCGTATTCGTGGCGTAGAGGGCTGAAACTACATGTATGCCAAATTTCATGACAATCGGATGACTTTTATATTTTGCCTAGAAACCTATTCATGCGCCTTAAAGAAATGACATTTTATACGCAAACACAACAAAGCTTTTAAAGAACACCGGGGACAAACACATACTGTTTTATTTCGTGCTTTTAGTGTCCCAAATAACATAAAAGCATGCTGCATGAGTTGGTGTTCGTTCTCTTACAACTTTAAGCACATATTTGCTTATTTGCTAACAAGCTAATTCTGATGGCATAAATATTAAATGAATAGAGGGTCAAACTACATCTAATATGCGTAAACCTCGATCGTTACGTATTACAGTAGGAACCACCGCAATAAAGTTCGCAAGAATACACCACACCAATAGCATACACGCTTTTGTTATTACAATTACAAGTCAGACTATGGAGTTATAAGAATGTCAGAATATATAAACAAAACCTGTTGGGCGATTTACTTAGTTTATGGCAATAATTCCATGTATAATAAGGCGATAAAGCCGCGATACATTCAAGCTTCAAGCTAAAAACTGCGATGGTTGATTCTATAATATATATTGAAGAGATGGTCAAAGGAAAATGCAGACAGTTTAAGAAAACAATCACAAAATACACCCCACATACAAGTTCCAACAACACAATAATTAACACACAAAAAAACAACAACAACAAACATAAAAACATAAAAATGAAATAAGATAATACGACCCCTATTCCGTTGGTTTGTTACATCACTTTTGTTTTCATTTAGACTTTAAATACCGAAGATATTTGTCGACATGCAAAATGTAATCTTGTTCGGTTTGTCAATGTGTACGTAAGCATCTGTCATCGAGATGTATGAAATATTAAGGTTCCGGTCAAAACGAATGTGACAGAAGGCCAAACAAAATATTGTGTTTATGGCAACGGTCTTAAAAACTTTAGGTAGGGTTGGCTCTGTTCTTTTTTAAGGAATTGAAACCTCAAGAAAAAAAACGTTATTTTCGTAAAAATAGTTTAGGGTCGGCCAGTTCCGATAGGTAGGGTTGAGTTGCCCGAAACACAGGATTTTTTAGGCCTAATTGGTAGCCTGTGTCCTTTTTTATCTTTGATTTGCATAATGTGTTTTTTTAATGTTTTTAAGAAGAAGAAAAACACGTATTTATTAAAGCGTAACCGTTTTGGGGCTTCATACGACAGGGTGACAGTAAGCCCATATATTAATAGACTTCGTTATTAATGACAGAAAACAACGTGTGACAATGACGACAAGCACGTCTAGTTTACCAAACAAGCACAGTCGTCCTTCACAGCTCTCATTTGTTATATTTATGAGGTTACATAGTTTTTCACCTTCTCCTGAAATAAGGTTCGTGCCAATTGACAAATGTGTCGACTATGTAGACGGAAATGTACTGTTGTTTACTTAATTTTCTTGATATATTATATTCTACCATATAATGCAGAGTTGTTTGGAAATCGCTTACATTTTTTCAATATGGTTTGTGTTTAATAATGCATATGAAACACTACATCGTTTCAAATGTAATCTTTTTAATACAGTTTTCAACATTGATTATGCGGCCATGATCGTTCAGCCTACTTTCATTCTTACTCGGTAGCTCAGGTGTTCTTTAAGATGCAAGTTTTATATCCTGATACCATTCTAATCGGTCACACATTTTGCAGTATACTGAATGAATAAACATTGCAAAAGGAATTGCAAAAAAAAAACAAGAATAATAATGTGTTTGGGACAAAAAAAGTAAAAACACACAAACAATCCTTGGCATAATCAGAAATCGAACCGGGTGCCTCTCGCACCATAGTCTTATGCGTTACCTCTAGACCAATAAGACAACTAAACATACCGTTTGAAGTCAAGGTATTCAACTCTTTCGACGTAATGGGTAATAAACAAAACCTCATTTGCTGTCCACACTTTTTCAACAAAGTCATTGTTTCTGTAATATTATAAGTTCAAGGACAGCTATAATTGGCAGTTTCTCATATTTACCAGAGTGTGATTCACTGCTTAAGTATGTTAAGAAGTAACATGTAAACAATGCTGGTCAAAAGATACAGGCATAATATTTTAATGGAATCAGTACCGAGTACACAGTCATACAAATACCAGTAAGTCACAGCTTTCTGTTGAACCTCGTTCCGAGGTGGTTGACCGTTTTAAACAGAAAGTAAAACTTTGAAGTTCATGGTAAAAAATAGTTAATACACGTATGTTCAAATGGCGTACGTCATTCGATGCGTTCTCTGGGTCACGACTTTCCATACAACACCCAAACAGCGTGATGATTAATCTTGAACGTTTATTAAGTGGACAGGTCGTTCTCTTCATTAACCAACGTTAGATTTCAGAACGGCTTGTCAATGAGAGTTACCTCGTTACATATCTGGATTTGTATGGTTTGTTAACGTCACTGTTTCCTGTATTGTTAAAGTACTGGTCGTGGTTTAAAGAGAGAAAGGCTGATCTTTTTGAGTCAAGATGTGTAAACTAAATAGGGTTACACAAAAGGCTGCTGTTTTCTCGTGCAGGCTATGCTTCCTGAGGGCTTTCCCTTTCATCAGTTTACTATAATTATGTCATTTATCCAGAAAGGTGATTTTGTATTACATTCAAAACAAGTAAAAGATTCCCAAACATCTTTGCGTTTTGATTATTTGATGTGTTTGATTAACATAAAAAACTTATTTGTTTCTACATGTCACCTTGGACCACACAATTACATGTAAACGGCAGCTTGCAAACCTCAATGTTCGGACTTTCAACAAAATCCCTCTTATATTTCGGTTAAAAAAGATAACATAACCAACCATTTAAATAAGTATGGTTCTAAGCCGATATCTGCTACCTTCCCTTTAAATCTTTGTTTAAATTCCAATTAGTAATAATTATTGCTTAATCATGATTATAAAAATATGCTAATTACGTGTTGTTGTCTTAAACAAATGTTTGCTTAAATGTCAGTTTCAAGTATCGAGATAATAATAAAGGAATAAATGAATAATAATGTAAACACGTTTTAACTTTAAAAACACAAATGACAGCTTCGTTGTTTAGAGCCTCCATTTACCATAAACCAAGCTTTATAATTTTGACCCTCGCCTTGGCCAAACAAATTGGCTATGATTTTTTCATGAAAACATTCTGCGGTCATTCGCCCGAACCTTTTAATCAAATATGTCAGTGTTCAGTCACATGCAAATGCTGGAGTATAGATACTCTGTACTAGGTATATTCATGTCCGCTAAGGTTACCAGGAAAAAAGGAGAAAATGTTAACTGACCGCTAAACAGTTCACACATCACAGAACATGTGCACAATTATAGAGTGACTAAAACATAAACAGAAAATGTTAATACTTGCAGTGGCGAAACAAACATAAAACAAAAAGTGTTTATGGAAAGTTTAATTATGTTATTACATGTATTTATAATAAAGATTCCTCCATACAAATAGAATTGCCTTTGTACGGCCTAAGGACACCATAATGGGTTAAAGGGTCGTCAGTGGCGTGGCACTTCGTTACCATTGATGATCAGCTTTAATAAATCCGAGGCTGCTATTTTCCCATGCGGGCTATGCTTCCTGAGGGCTTTCCCCGTGTCTCAGATTAAAACAGATTTCGCTTTCACCAACCGCACACTAACTAAACATTAATCGGAAAATAAAGAAAATAAAATCCGTTAATTCTTTTCCATTTAGGCAACTTTAAATATGAGCCGAAAGACAGAAAAGAAAGCTCGTTAAACTCTAGAACCCGTTTATATCCAGCCACACCACCACAACCAATACGAAAGGTAGTAGATGTATGGCGTGTGGAACGTTGCAAAATTCAATAAATATGTTTATGTGCTTTAATTTTATATTTATATTCAATTATTTTTCATTTATGTTGTAAAAAGTAATATTTATATTGTATATTTCCGCATTTGCATGGTATAATTATATTTATGTTCAATATTTCTATTTACATTCAAAACATAATTTTATTTATTCATATGGTAAAAATATTTTTGTTGTAAAAATTATACGTTTATATTCAATAAAAAGCAAAAAAATAATATGTGTTCAATAATTGCATCATGGGGAATGCGGGAGACTATAAAACCCGGGATCGGATGGGACTGGCCGGGACCCGGTCCCGGGTTTTAGCATTTGGCACTATTGGATCCCGGGTCCCGTGTTTTGATGTTATTGCGATCACTGATTTATCTATTTGTCTAATGCGTTACCTCTAGACCAATGAGACAACTAAACACATCGTTTGAAGTCAAGCTATTCAACTCTTTCGACGTAATAAGTAATAAACAAAACCACATTTGCGGTCCACACTTTTTGAACAAAGTCATTGTTTCTTTAATATTTTAAGTTCAAGGATAACTATTTGGCAGTTTCTCATATTTACGAGAGTGTGATTCACTGCTTAAGTATAATAAGAAGTAATATGTAAACACTGCTG
>Ga0224510_10001616_pt1 | contig 14560 bp, 15 predicted proteins | sample SF_May12_sed_USG_FD_170161 | JGI IMG/M metagenome (GOLD analysis project Ga0224510, IMG submission 170161) | Sediment microbial communities from San Francisco Bay, California, United States - SF_May12_sed_USGS_4_1 | ecosystem: Environmental > Aquatic > Marine > Sediment | place: USA: California... | reverse complement strand
TTCGAGACCCTGGCGAAGGCCGAGCGCTCGCACGCCAATCGCTTCCAGAAAGCGCTCGACGCACTGGCGGACTGATGATGGCGCGCATCGAGCGCGACAGCCTGCTGCCGCTGGAGGCCTACGCGCGCGAACGCAACGCGTTCCGCGCGCGTACCCTCGAACACAAGAAGCGCCGCTCCGTGCCCTTGGGCGAGCACGTCACCCTGCTGTTCGAGGACGAGCTCACCATCCGCTACCAGATCCAGGAGATGCTGCGCATCGAGCGCATCTTCGAGGAGGACGGGATCCGGCAGGAGCTGGAGGCCTACAACCCGCTGGTGCCCGACGGCACCAACCTCAAGGCGACCATGATGATCGAGTATCCCGATGTCGCAGAGCGCCAGCGCGCCCTGGCGCGCCTCAAGGGCATCGAGGATCGGGTATGGGTGCAGGTGGACGGCTGCGCGCGCGTGCCGGCCATCGCCGACGAGGATCTCGAGCGTGAGAACGAGGAGAAGACCTCGGCGGTGCATTTCCTGCGCTTCGAGCTGGATGCGCAGATGCGCAAGGCGCTGCGCGCGGGTGCTGGCCTCGCGATCGGCGTCGATCACCCGCAGTACCAGGCCGCCGTCGAGGCCGCGCCCGCCGTTCGCGCCGCCCTCGCCGCCGATCTCGACTGACGCGCCGCGCACGGCGGTTCGCGTGGCTCGCGCTGGCGGCGGCGCACGGCGCCGTGCTGGCCCAGCCGCCCACGGACTGGGAGCGCCGGCAGACGGAGCGCAGCTGGCGCGAGGCCAAGGTCGAGCCGCCGGCCTATCCCGAGAAGTCGAACCTGCTGCCGTTCTTCGTCAGCGCCGCGAGCAACTTCGATTTCTTCATCGACGCCAGGTCGCTCTCCGTAGGCGAGGACGGCGTGGTGCGCTACGTGCTCGTGGTGCGCAGCCCCCAGGGCGCCGAAAGCGTGAGCTTCGAGGGCATCCGCTGCAGCACCTCGGAGGTGCGCATCTACGCCACCGGGGCGAGCGGCGGCTGGTCGCGCCGGGCGAGCCCGTGGCGGGAGATTGCGCCGCGCAGCGTGCAGCGCTGGCACAACGCGCTGCGCGACGAGTATTTCTGCCCGCTCGGCAATCCGATCGGCAGTCCGGCGGAGGGCGTGGCCGCGCTCAGGCGCGGCATGCATCCGAGCCGCGCGCCGAGCGGCGACTAGTGTCCCGAGTCAGAAATGCGTGATCGTTTTTCTTCGATCTCGGGACTGGGCCGCTCTTGCCCAGTCCCGAGACACAGGGGCGATCACGTTGGCGTGGGCGCCTGCGCCATGCGACGGTCTCAGGGTCTCGTGATTTCCCGCAAGAACGAAAAGGCGCGGGAAATCACGAGATCGGCTAAAAGCTGAAAGGCGACGGATTTCGGACTCAGCACACTAGTGTCCCGAGTCAGAAATGCGTGATCGTTTTTCTTCGATCTCGGGACTGGGCCGCTCTTGCCCAGTCCCGAGACACAGGGGCGATCACGTTGGCGTGAGCGCCTGCGCCATGCGACGGTCTCAGGGTCTCGTGATTTCCCGCAAGAACGAAAAGGCGCGGGAAATCACGAGATCGGCTATAAGCTGAAAGGCGACGGATTTCGGACTCAGCACACTAGTCCGCCTGCAGCAGCACCAGGTTGTTGCGGTGGATCAGCTCCGGTCCGTCCACGTAGCCGAGGATCGCCTCGATTTCGCCGGAGGGCCGGCGCATGATGCGGCGCGTTTCGGCGGCCGAGTAGTTCACCAGGCCGCGCGCCACCTCGCGCCCCTCGGGGTCGAGGCAGCCGACCACGGCGCCTCGTTCGAACTCGCCCTGCACGGCGGTCACGCCGACGGGCAGCAGGCTCTTGCCGTCGCGCGCGAGCGCGCGCACGGCGCCTGCGTCGAGCTCGAGCCGTCCGCCGAGCGCGAGATGGTCGGCGAGCCACTGCTTGCGCGCGGCGAGCGGGGTAGTCTGCGCAACGAGCAGGGTGCCGATGCGCTCGCCGCGCGCCAGGCGCAGCAGCACGTCGGGCTCGTGCCCCGAGGCGATCACCGTATGCGCGCCGCTGCGCGCCGCGCGCTGCGCGGCGAGCACCTTGGTGATCATGCCGCCGCGCCCGAGAGCGCTGCCGGCGCCGCCCGCCATCGCCACCAGGCGTGCCTCTCCGGCCTGCGCCTCGCTCACCAGGCGCGCGCCGGGCGCGCGCCGCGGATCGGCCTCGAACAGTCCCGGCTGGTCGGTGAGAATGACGAGCGCGTCGGCTTCCACCAGATTGGCGACCAGTGCGCCGAGCGTATCGTTGTCGCCGACCTTGATCTCGTCGGTGACCACGGTGTCGTTCTCGTTGATCACGGGAATCACGCCCAGCTCGAGCAGCGTGGCGAGCGTGAAGCGCGCGTTCAGGTAGCGCTGGCGGTCCGCCATGTCGGCGTGGGTGAGCAGCACTTGCGCCGTGGCGAGCCCGTGCTCGCGAAAGCAGGACTCGTAGCACTGCACGAGGCCCATCTGGCCCACGGCCGCCGCCGCTTGCAGCTCGTGCAGCGCATGCGGGCGCCGCGTCCAGCCCAGGCGCAGCAGACCCTCGGCGATTGCGCCCGAGGACACCAGGAGGCAGCGCCGGCCGAGCTTGCGCAGCTCGGCGATCTGCGTCGTCCAGCGGGCGATGGCCGCGACATCCAGCCCGCGCCCTTCGTTGGTGACGAGCGAGCTGCCGACCTTGACGACCAGGGTCCTGGCGGCGGCGAGGGGACCGGTCATCGGCCTAGGCGGCGCGCCGCGCGCGCGTGGCCTTGGGTGTCGCCGCGAGGAACCGATAGGCCGCATTGCACAGCTCGCGGCAACCCGCCCCGCTCAGGGCGCTGACCTTGAACCAGGGGCTCTTCCAGCGCAGTGTGCGCAGGATGCCCGCAATGCGCGCATCGGCGTCCGGCGCCAGGTCGGCCTTGTTGAACACCAGCCAGCGCGGCCGGCGGTACAGCGTCTCGTCGTACTTGCGCAGCTCGCGCACGAGGGCGCGCACGCCTTGCGCGGGCGCTGCCGCCTCGTCGAACGGCGCGATGTCCACCACGTGCAGCAGCAGGCGCGTACGCGCGAGGTGGCGCAGGAACTGGTGGCCGAGCCCCGCGCCTTCGGCGGCGCCTTCGATCAGCCCCGGTATGTCGGCCACCACGAAACTCGCGTCGTGCGCGATGCGCACCACGCCAAGCGACGGATTGAGGGTCGTGAACGGATAGTCCGCCACCTTGGGGCGCGCGCTGGACACCGCGCGTATCAAGGTCGACTTGCCGGCATTGGGCAGGCCGAGCAGGCCGACGTCGGCCAGCACGCGCAGCTCGAGGGCCAGCTCGCGGCTTTCTCCCGGCTCGCCGCGCGTGTGCTGGCGCGGCGCGCGATTGATGCTCGACTTGAAATGCAGGTTTCCGAGCCCGCCACGCCCGCCGCGCGCGAGCAGCGCACGCTCGCCGTCGCGCGCCAGGTCGGCGACGACGTCGCCACGGGCCGCGTCGCGCACCACGGTGCCGAGGGGCATGCGCAGCTCGATGTCGCGTCCCCCGCGGCCGTACTTGTCCGAGCCGCCGCCCGCCGCGCCATCGCCGGCGCGGTGCAGGCGCGCATAACGATAGTCGATCAGCGTATTGAGGTTGCGATCGGCCACCGCCCACACGCTGCCGCCGCGCCCGCCGTCGCCGCCGCTCGGGCCGCCGCGCGGCACGTAGCGCTCGCGCCGGAAGGCGGCGCTGCCGTCACCGCCCTTGCCGGCGTGCACCTCGATCTTCGCTTCGTCGATGAATTTCATGTCGCAGAAACTAAAAAGCCCTACCGGATCCGATAGGGCTTGGTTGGGTGGGCCGTGCGGCCGTCAGGCCGGTACCACGCACACCGTCTTTCTGCTGCGCTCGCCCTTCACCACGAACTGCACCTTGCCCGGGACGCGCGCGAAAAGGGTGTGATCGCGTCCCATGCCGACATTGGGCCCGGGGTGCACCTGCGTGCCGCGCTGGCGCACCAGGATCTGCCCGGCGTTGACCTGCTCGCCCCCGTAGGCCTTGACGCCGAGGCGCTTGGACTGCGAATCGCGGCCGTTGCGCGAACTGCCGCCTGCTTTCTTGTGTGCCATGTTCGGGTCCTTGCGTTCAGGCGCCGGCGACGATGTCGTCGATGCGGATTTCGGTGTAGTTCTGGCGGTGCCCCTGCGACTTCTGGAAGTGCTTGCGCCGCCGCAGCTTGAAGATCTTGACCTTGTCGCCGCGGCCGTGCCCGAGGACCGTGGCCTTCACCTGGGCGCCCGCCACCAGCGGCGCGCCCACGCGCACCGCGTCGCCCGCGCCGACCAGCAGCACCTGGTCGAAGGCGACGGCGGCGCCGACGTCGGCCGCGAGCGTCTCGACGCGCACCTGCTCGCCGGAACTGACGCGATACTGTTTGCCGCCGGTCTTGATGATTGCGTACATGGGAATTCCGTCGCCAAAGTCCGATAAAGACTTGGAATTATAGGAGATTCGGGCCGCCCGCGTCAAAGCCTTGTATGCTTCGCTTCGCGTGCTTGCCGCACCCGCCATGCCGACTACCACCGCCAGCGCTCTCCTGTCCCCGGTCGCCGAAGACTTGCAGCAGGTGGATGCGCTCATCCGCACGCGCCTCGACTCCGACGTCGCCCTGGTGCGCCAGGTCGCCGAGTACATCGTGGCCGGCGGCGGCAAGCGGCTGCGCCCGGCGCTGCTGCTGCTGACTGCGGGCGCCCTGGGCTGCCGCGGCGCGGCCTGCCACGAGCTCGCCGCGGTGGTGGAGTTCATCCACACGGCGACACTGCTCCACGACGACGTGGTCGACGAATCGCAGCTGCGGCGCGGGCGGCGCACGGCCAACGCCGCCTTCGGCAATGCGGCCTCGGTGCTGGTCGGGGATTTCCTCTATTCGCGCGCCTTCCAGATGATGGTGGGGCTCGACAACCTGCGCGTCATGCGCGTGCTCGCCGATGCCACCAATACGATCGCCGAGGGGGAAGTGCTGCAGCTGATGAACTGCCACGACCCGGATGTGGATGAGGCGCGCTATCTCGACGTGGTGCGCAGAAAGACCGCCAAGCTGTTCGAGGCCGCGGCGCGGCTCGGCGGTGTGCTCGGTGGCGCCGCGCCGGCCCTGGAGGAGGGGTTGGCGGCCTACGGCATGCACCTGGGCACCGCTTTCCAGGTCGTCGACGATGTCCTCGACTACTCCGGGGCGGCGCAGGAAACCGGCAAGAGCCTCGGCGACGACCTTGCCGAGGGCAAGCCGACGCTGCCGCTGATCCGCGTCATGCAGGCGGGCGGCGCCGAGCAGCGCGCCCTCGTGCGCCACGCCATCATCGAAGGCGGGCGCGACGACTTCGTGCCCGTGCTTGCGGCCATCCGGGAGACGGCGGCGCTGGACTACGCGCGCGCCGCAGCCGGGCGCGAAGCCGAGGCTGCGTCGCGCGCGATCGCCGCGCTGCCGGCCTCGGCGTACAGGGAATCTTTGCTAGAATTGGCGGCCTTTGCGGTGTCGCGCCGCAGCTAGCGGTCCGGCGATTCGGGGTGTAGCTCAGCCTGGTAGAGTACTGCGTTCGGGACGCAGGTGTCGCTGGTTCGAATCCAGTCACCCCGACCATCCTCACTTTCCTAGAATAGGGCCATGGGACGCCTGATCCTGCTCGCCCTTGCGGTGCTGGTCCTCGTCTGGCTGCTGCGGCGTGCGCTGCGCGCTCGCCAGGGCGGCGCGCCGAAAGTGCCGGGCGCGCCGGGCGAGCTGGTTGCGTGCGCGCACTGCGGCGTGCATCTGCCCCGCGCTGAAGCGCGCAGCGCGCCCGGCGGCGACTACTGCAGCGAAGCGCACGCGCGGCTCGGCCCGCGCGAGCCCTGATGGCGACGCTGGCCTACGCGCCGTTGTTCGCACGCGAAGACCGGCCGCCGGATTCGTTCTGGATCTCGCTGCAGTACTTCAACCTGTACCGCATCGTGGTGGCGCTGCTGTTCCTCGGCGCCACCTACTTCGCCTACGAGCCGGCCAATTTCGGCGCGCATGATATGCGGCTGTTTCGCGGCGTCTGCGTGGCCTACCTGATCCTCGCCATCGCCTTGCAGTTCGTGCTGCGCGCGGTGCACGAGCGCTTCAACCTGCAGCTCTCGGTGCACGCGCTGCTCGACGTGCTCGTCATCCCGCTGCTCATGTACGCGAGCGGCGGCATGCGCAGCGGCCTGGGCGTGATGCTGCTCATCTCGCTCACCGGGGCCGGGCTGGTGGCGCCGCTGCGGCTGAACTTCCTGTACGCCGCGCTCGCGGCGATCGCCGTGCTGCTGGAGGAAACCTACTGGGTGCTGGCGCTCGATCTGCCCTCGGCCGGCGTGGTGCCGGCAGGCCTGCTGTCGATGGGCTTCTTCGCGATCGCGGGGGCCACCGGATGGCTGGCGCAGCGCCTCGCGGCCAACGAGCGCCTGGCGCGCGAGCGCGGCCGCGCGCTGGCCAATCAGACGCGCGTCAACCAGCTGGTGATCGCGGACATGCAGGACGGCGTGGTGCTCCTCGACCGCCAGGGCCGCGTCGTCGAGCACAACCCGCAGTCCATGCGCCTGCTCGGCATGGATGTGCTGCGCGGACTGCCGCTCGCCGCAGTGCTGCCCGGCCTGGCGGCGCGCTGGCGCGAGTGGCGCGACGCCGGCGGCCGCGCGGCGGTGTCCGTAGACCTGGAGGCGCGCGGCAAGGAGGTGCGCGCCCGCCTGCTCGACACCGGCAGCGAAGACCAGTTCACGGTGGTGTTCGTCGAGGACATGACGCGCTCGCGCGAGCAGGCGCAGCAGCTCAAGCTGGCGGCGCTGGGCCGGCTCACGGCGAATATCGCGCACGAGATCCGCAACCCGCTCGCCGCCATCAGCCATGCCGCCGAACTGATCGCCGAAGAGCGCAGCGACGCCGATCGCGGCCGCCTGACGCGCATCATCCACGACAACACGCTGCGCCTGGAGCGCCTGGTCGCCGACGTGCTGCAGCTCAATCGTCGCGACCGCGTCGCCACACAGCGCATTGCGCTGGCGGCGTGGCTGCGCCAGCTCCTCGAGGAGTACGTCGCCAACGAATCGCTGCCGGCGGCGCGCATCGTCATCGACACGGTGCGTGACGAGTGGGTCGAGTTCGACCCCGAGCATCTGCGCCAGGTGCTGTGGAACCTCCTGCGCAACGCGGTGCGCCACGCGCGCGCCGCCCCGGGCAGCGTGCGCATCGCCGCGCACGCGTTCGGCGACAAAGTAGAATTGAGCGTCACCGACAACGGGCCCGGCGTGCCCGCCGCCATGCAGGGCCAGTTGTTCGAGCCGTTCTTCACCACCGACAGCAAGGGGACGGGCCTGGGCTTGTACCTCGCACGCGAACTGGCCGCTGCCAACGGCGCGCTGCTCGAATACGTCAACGACCTTCCGGGCGCGCATTTCCGCATCGTCTGCCGCGGCGGAGCGTCCGCATGAAGCGTGGCGAGCGCCGCCCCGCCCAGCGCGAGCGCCACGTGCTGGTGGTGGACGACGAGCCCGACATCCGTGAGCTGCTCGAGCTGACGCTGGCCAAGATGGGGCTCGCGGTGGTTTCGGTCGGCAGCCTGGCCGAGGCGCGCGATGCGCTGCGCGATGCGCGCTTCGACCTCTGCCTCACCGACATGCGCCTGCCGGATGGCGAAGGCCTTGACCTGGTGCGCCTCATCAGCGGCCTGGCGAAGGACCTGCCGGTGGCGGTGATCACCGCGCACGGCAGCGCCGAGAATGCCGTCGCCGCCCTGAAGGCGGGCGCCTTCGACTACGTCTCGAAACCGGTCGGGCTGGAGCAGCTGCGCGCGCTCGTCAAGTCCGCGCTGTCGCTGCCCGACCAGGCAGACCCGCCGGCACGCGACCTGCCGCTGCTCGGCGGCAGCGCGCCGCTCACCCAGGTGCGCGAGCTGATCGGCAAGCTCGCGCGTACACAGGCGCCCGTGCACGTGTCGGGGGAGTCCGGCAGCGGCAAGGAGCTCGCCGCGCGCCTGATCCACGGCGAGGGCGCGCGCCGCGAGCGCCCGTTCGTGCCGGTGAACTGCGGCGCAATCCCCGAGAACCTCATGGAAAGCGAGTTCTTCGGCTACAAGAAGGGCGCGTTCACGGGCGCCGACCAGGACCGGGACGGCTTCTTCCAGGCCGCCGACGGCGGCACGCTGTTCCTCGACGAGGTGGCGGACCTGCCGCTCGCCATGCAGGTGAAGCTGCTGCGCGCCATCCAGGAAAAGCGCGTGCGCAAGGTGGGCGCGACGCAGGAGGAGGCGGTTGACGTGCGCATCATCAGTGCCACGCACCAGAACCTGGCGCGGCTGGTAGAGGCGGGGCGCTTTAGGCAGGATCTGTTCTACCGCCTCAACGTGATCGAGCTGACGATGCCCCCCTTGCGGGAGTGCCGCGAGGACATCCCGCTGATTGCAGCGAGCATCCTGGAGCGCATCGCGCGCGCCGGCGGCGCGGCGCCCGCGCGGCTGTCGGAGGCGGCGCTCGCCGAACTCTCCGACTACGACTTTCCCGGCAACATCCGCGAGCTGGAGAACGTGCTGGAGCGCGCCACGGCGCTTTCCGGCGGCGCGGAGATCGGCGCCGACGACCTGATGCTCAAGCCGGTCGCGCAGGACGAGGCGGGCGCGCGCGCGGCCGACGGCGCGCTGGGCGCGCCGCTCCCTGAATACCTCGATCGCGTGGAACGCGAGGCGATCCTCGAAGCGCTGGCGCGCACCCAGTTCAACCGCACGGCCGCCGCCAAGCTGCTCGGCATCACCTTCCGCACGCTGCGCTACCGCATGCAGCGCCTGGGCATCACCGATGAGACTCGGCCCTGACGGGCTGCTGCGCGGCGCGCGCCACACCGCGTCGCCCAACTGCGACGCACGGCCGCGCGGCGCCGCCGTCTGGCTGCTCGTGCTGCACGCGATCAGCCTGCCCCCCGGGAAGTACGGCAGCGATGCGGTCGAGCGACTGTTCACCAACCGCCTCGACGCCGGCGCGCACCCGTACTTTCGTGGCATAGCGTCATTGCGCGTGTCGGCGCATTTCTTCGTGCGCCGCGACGGTGCGCTGCAGCAGTTCGTCCCGGTGCACCGGCGCGCCTGGCACGCCGGCGCCTCGCGCTGGCGCGGCCTCACGCGCTGCAACGACTATTCCGTCGGCGTCGAGCTGGAGGGCGTCGCGGACCGCGCGTTCGCCGAGGCACAGTACCAGTGCCTGGCGCGCCTCGCGCGCGCGCTCGCGGCGCGGCTGCCGCTGCGTGCCTGCGCCGCGCACAGCGACATTGCGCCCGGGCGCAAGCGCGACCCGGGCGCGCGTTTCGACTGGCGTCGCTTCCACGCGGCGCTGGCGAGCCACTAGAACTTGTAGCTGGCTTCGCCGCAGCCCCAGCCTTTAGTAGGCTCGCTGCACCGCGCCATTTCTGCGTGGCGGCGCTCGGCGCGCCATGCCGCTTGCAAAATAATCAACCCGTGGTACATTGCGGCCACTAGAAGTGGTTAGCAATCAGGCGTTCAGCACCATATATTGTGGTTCCCCTGCAGGTCGTCACCGAACTGCAACGAGCCGGCAGGCCGCAGCGCAAGGGAGGCAGCAACATGCAGATCGCGCAAGAGAGTCCAGCAACCGGCCCCGTGGCAGGCGCGAGCGTTGCCGACTCCAGTCGCGCGATCCATGCCGCGTACGCGGACTACAAGATCATCCGGCGCAACGGTGCCGTGGTCGGCTTCGAGCCGGCCAAGATTTCGGTGGCGATGACCAAGGCGTTCCTGGCCGTGAACGGCAGCCAGGGCGCCGCCTCGGCGCGCATTCGCGAGCTGGTGGCGCGGCTCACCGAGCAGGTGGTGGGCGCGCTGCAGCGGCGCCAGCCGCAGGGCGGCACCGTGCACATCGAGGACATCCAGGACCAGGTCGAATTGGCGCTGATGCGCTCCGGCGAGCACGACGTCGCGCGCGCCTACGTGCTGTACCGCGAAGAGCGCTCCAAGGCGCGCGCCGCGGAGAAGGCCGCCCGCGAGCGCCAGGCACCCGGCACGGTCCTGCACGTGGTGGACAACGGGGCGCGCCGTCCGCTCGAGCTCGAGGCCCTGCGCAGGCTGCTGGAATCGGCGTGCCAGGGCCTGGAGGGTGCGGCGGCGCCGGCGACCATTCTGGAGGCGACGCTGCGCGACCTCTACGACGGCGTGCCGATGGAAGAGGTGCGCAAGTCGGCGATTCTCGCCGCCCGCGCCATGATCGAGAAGGATCCGGCCTACAGCTACGTCACGGCGCGCTTGCTGCTCAATACCATCCGCCTGGAAGTCCTGGGCGAGGAAGCGAGCCAGGAAGCGATGGTGACGCGCTACGCCACCTACTTCCCCGAGTTCGTGCGCCGCGGCATTGAGGCCGAGCTGCTCGATGCGGAGCTGGCGAAATTCGACCTGGCGCGCATCGGCGGCGCGCTCAAGGCCGAGCGCGACCTCAAGTTCGGCTATCTCGGCCTGCAGACGCTGTACGACCGCTACTTCCTGCACGTGCGCGGCCGCCGCATCGAGCTGCCGCAGGCCTTCTTCATGCGCGTGGCGATGGGCCTGGCGCTGAACGAGAAGGACCGCGAGGCGCGCGCCATCGAGTTCTACGACGTGCTGTCGACGTTCGATTTCATGAGCTCGACGCCGACGCTGTTCAACGCCGGCACGCAGCGCTCGCAGCTCTCCTCGTGCTACCTGACGACGGTGGCCGACGACCTGACGGGGATCTACGACGCCATCAAGGAGAATGCGCTGCTTGCCAAGTACGCCGGCGGCCTGGGCAACGACTGGACCCCGGTGCGCGCCCTCGGCTCGCACATCAAGGGCACCAACGGCAAGTCGCAGGGCGTGGTGCCGTTCCTGAAGGTGGTGAACGACACGGCGGTCGCGGTCAACCAGGGCGGCAAGAGGAAGGGCGCGGTCTGCTCCTACCTCGAGACCTGGCACCTGGACATCGAGGAATTCCTCGAGCTGCGCAAGAACACCGGCGACGACCGGCGTCGCACGCACGACATGAACACGGCGAACTGGGTGCCGGACCTGTTCATGAAGCGCGTGATGGAAAACGCGGAATGGACGCTGTTCAGCCCCTCGGACGCCCCCGAGTTGCACGACAAGGTCGGCAAGGCCTTCGAGGAGGCGTATCTGCGCTACGAGGACAAGGTGGCGCGCGGCGAGCTGAAGCTGCACAAGCGCCTGCCCGCAGTGCAGCTGTGGCGCAAGATGCTGTCGATGCTGTTCGAGACCGGGCATCCCTGGATCACGTTCAAGGATCCGTGCAACCTGCGCAGCCCGCAGCAGCACGTGGGCGTGGTGCACAGCTCGAACCTGTGCACCGAGATCACGCTGAACACCTCGGCAGACGAGATCGCGGTGTGCAACCTGGGCTCAGTGAACCTGCTCGCGCACATGGGCGACGCGGGCCTGGACTTCAAGAAACTGCAGCGCACCGTGCGCACGGCGATGCGCATGCTCGACAACGTCATCGACATCAACTATTACGCAGTCGACAAGGCGAAGAACTCCAACCTGCGCCATCGTCCGGTGGGCCTGGGCATCATGGGCTTCCAGGACTGCCTGCACGTGCAGCGCGTACCCTACGCCTCGCGCGAGGCGGTGGAATTCGCCGATCGGGCGATGGAAATGGTGGCCTACAGCGCGTACTGGGCCTCGACCGAGCTCGCCGAGGAGCGCGGCCGCTACCCGACCTATCCCGGATCGCTCTGGGAGCGCGGCATCCTGCCGCAGGATTCGCTCGACCTGCTCGCCGCGGAGCGCGGGGGCTACGTCGAAGTCGACCGTTCCGGGGCGCTCGACTGGGAGCCGCTGCGCGAGCGCATCCGCGCGCACGGCATGCGCAACTCGAACTGCATCGCCATCGCGCCCACGGCGACCATCGCCAACATCGTCGGCGTGTCGGCCTCGATCGAGCCGACCTACCAGAACCTGTACGTGAAGTCGAACCTGTCGGGTGAGTTCACGGTGGTGAACGAGTTCCTGGTGACCGACCTGAAGCGCGCCGGCCTGTGGGACGAGGTGATGATCGCCGACCTCAAGTACTTCGACGGCAACCTGGCGCGGGTCGACCGCGCCCCGGCCGAGCTGCGCAAGCTCTACGCCACGGCCTTCGAGGTCGAGCCGCGCTGGCTGGTGGAAGCCGGTGCCCGGCGCCAGAAGTGGATCGACCAGTCGCAGTCGCTGAACATCTACATGGCCGGCGCCTCGGGCAAGCGGCTCGATGAAACCTACAAGCTGGCCTGGATCCGCGGCCTGAAGACCACCTATTACCTGCGCTCGATGGGTGCGACGCACGCCGAGAAGTCGACCTCGAAGGCGGGGCAGCTGAACGCGGTGCCCGCCGACGGCGGCGTGCCGGTGGTGGCGGCCGACGGCGAGGCGAATTTCTGCGCCATCGACGATCCCGAGTGCGAGGCCTGCCAGTAATGCTCGAGTTCGAAGACGAAGACGGCAAGCCGAACGCCATCTCCGGCCTCGCGGTGCAGCCGACCAGCGGCTTCATGCCCGGCGCCGGCGGCAAGGAAGAGCGCTTCGCCGCCGGCAACGCGTTCCGGCGCATCACGGTCGAGGACAAGCGCATCATCAACTCCAAGGCCGACGTCAACCAGCTGGTGCCATTCAAGTACAAGTGGGCCTGGGAGAAGTACATCGCCGCCTGCGCCAATCACTGGATGCCGCAGGAAATCAACATGAGCCGCGACATCGCCCTGTGGAAGGACCCGCACGGCCTGACCGCGGACGAGCGGCGCATCGTCACGCGCAACCTCGGCTTCTTCGTCACCGCCGATTCGCTCGCCGCCAACAACATCGTGCTCGGCACCTACCGCCACATCACGGCGCCCGAGTGCCGGCAGTACCTGCTGCGCCAGGCCTTCGAGGAAGCGATCCACACCCATGCCTACCAGTACATCGTCGAGAGCCTGGATCTCGACGAGGGCGAGGTGTTCAACGCCTATAACGAGATCGGCTCGATCCGCGACAAGGACGAGTTCCTGGTGCCCTTCATCGACACGCTCACCGATCCGGCGTTCAGGACCGGCACGCCGCAGGCCGATCAGGACCTGCTAAAGAGCCTGATCGTGTTCTCGTGCCTGATGGAAGGGTTGTTCTTCTACGTCGGCTTCGCGCAGATCCTGGCGCTCGGCCGGCAGAACAAGATGACCGGCTCCGCCGAGCAGTACATGTACATCCTGCGCGACGAGTCGATGCACTGCAATTTCGGCATCGACCTCGTCAACCAGATCAAGCTGGAGAACCCGCACCTGTGGACCGCGGACTTCCGCGAGGAGCTGCAGGCGCTGTTCCGCCGGGCGGTGGAGCTGGAATACCGCTATGCCGAGGACACCATGCCGCGCGGCGTGCTCGGCCTCAACGCGCCGATGTTCAAGGAATATCTGCGCTTCATCGCCAATCGGCGCTGCCAGCAGATCGGCCTGGATGCGCTCTACCCGGGCGCGGCGAACCCGTTCCCGTGGATGAGCGAGATGATCGACCTGAAGAAGGAGCGCAACTTCTTCGAGACGCGCGTGATCGAGTACCAGACCGGCGGCGCGCTGAGCTGGGACTGATGCGAGAGGAGAAACGCCAAGTGCATCGAGTGACCGCCTGCAAGGTGCAAGACGACTACAAGCTCTGGCTGCGGTTCGAGGACGGCCTGGAAGGCAGCGTGTTCCTTGGCAACCTGCTCGAAATCGGCGCGTTCAAGCTGTGGCGCGACGTACGCGAGTTCGAGAAGGTGAGTGTGGATCCCGAGTCCGCCACCGTCACCTGGGAAGGCGGCATCCGCCTCGATCCTGATATCCTCTACCAGGATCTGGCGGCGAGAGGCGGGCGTTGATGCAGGATTGCGGAGAATTCAGTCCGCATCCGGGGAGAGATTCCCGGGCGCGGTTGAATAGTTCGACCAGAGATGGCCGGACTTCTTTTGTTCAACTACCAGCAAGGAGCTAGTCATGGCAAAGAAAAAAGCCAAAAAAGGCGGCAAGAAAAAGAAGAAGAAGAAATCATCAAAGAAAAAGAAGAAAGCAGTTAAGAAGTCATCCAAGAAGAAGGCAGCGGGCCGGAAGAAAAAAACCGCCAAGAAAAAAAAGGCGAAGCCCGTTAAACCTAAGGCCAGCTCTGCGGGCACGATGACGGTGGCAGTATCGCCGGCATCCTCCGCCGCGATTTCCGGCGCGCGAACCGCGCTGAATCCGGCGGCCGCTTGGCCGTTTCCAACCGGCACCCGGCCGTAACCGGGGGCTGAACGGGAATGTGGCGGGGGGCGCAAGCCCCCCGCCAGGCCCCTCGAAGCTCAGCGGACCGCCTTGGTCATTCGGCGCAACTGAAGGTCTGAGGTCGGTCCGCGAGGCTTCCCTGGCTCCCCGCCGAAGGGTCGGCTGGGAGCAGTCTCAGCCGGCATTTTACCGGGGTTCAAAAGCGCCACAAAACAAGTTCGTAGATCGAACTTGTTCATGTCGCATCGCAATAGATGAATATTATTAACTGTCAGAACATATTGACGATATTGAGTAATTTGTCATACCATGACGGA
>Ga0224510_10001614_pt1 | contig 14584 bp, 16 predicted proteins | sample SF_May12_sed_USG_FD_170161 | JGI IMG/M metagenome (GOLD analysis project Ga0224510, IMG submission 170161) | Sediment microbial communities from San Francisco Bay, California, United States - SF_May12_sed_USGS_4_1 | ecosystem: Environmental > Aquatic > Marine > Sediment | place: USA: California... | reverse complement strand
TAGCGAGCTACCCGTGCGGTTGCAGCGCGAAGCGTAAGACCGGACCAGCACCTTGGATCCGGTCATGGGCTGCACGTGTAAAATTAACTATAGCGTCTCCTCATGCCTCCTCCTATTCTCGCCAATAGGACAGTAGCGAATCAGATTCCGTGTGCCCCTCCTGTTACGTCTAAGGAAGGGCTGATTCCTATATGCGATGAAAGATCTAGTCATGGATGAATCATGGGGGGACCAGCTATCCAAAGAGAGCGACAGAAACAATAAGCGTGAGACGTGCTCTCCATACCATCAAAGCCAGATTCATCGGCCCAACTCTGATCATGATGCAGTCTGGCCTATCAGAAGCATCTTTCTAAACGCCCTGCCCGTATCTGAACAGATACACCACTGTATCTTATCGGGTAGGCATCACCGTGATCGAATGTTCCAACTTGAAAAGTGTGACCATTTTGATAGCGCGGCTTTGAGGAATAATTCTTGCTGAAAGGAACTACATCGGAGCGACGTCCTGAATTGGTCGTTCTGAAGTGCCTCATACAAAACATTTTTCCCAATGACCATCAACTACCGAGGAGATGCTTATGATGACCTCTATCCGGAGAACATGTCCATTCTTATCTTTCAGTCTGGCAATCTCACTCGGAATTCTCATCAGCAGTACCGAACAAGCGTGGGCTCAGACCTCTGACCCGCAGTCATCGTCCACCGACATCAAAGCCCTGGTTGAAGAGACGTTACGACAACATCCAGATCTCATCCTTCGCGCGTTGGAACAAGATCCGGTGATGATTGCGGACCTCGTGGAGCGCGGAACCGAGATTCGCAAAATCAAGATTGAGGAAGCTCGCTGGCAGAACGAGATGGCAAATCCAAAAGTTGCGACCGTTGCGGAAGATCGCCCTATTCGCGGAGCGCGCAACGCGCCGATCACGGTCGTTGAGTACAGCGATTTCGAGTGCCCCTATTGCAGAGCCGTATACCCGACGCTGCAGGAAGTGTTGGTAGCGTACGGAGACAAGGTCCGTCTCGTCTACAAACATAACCCATTGAGCTTCCACGCCACGGCCGAACCAGCCGCGCGATATTTTGAGGCGATCGCACTGCAGAACGAAGAGGAGGCTTGGCGATTTCATGACCTTGTATTTCAGCAGCAGCGGAACTTGTCCCGCGGCGTCGAAGCCGTGCAGGAAATTGCCGCGACACTGAACATCGATCATGCACGGCTCGAACGCGATCTACAGAGCGACGCAGTAACGCAACACATTGCAGCTGATCGAGCGGAAGCAGAACGGTTCGGCTTCGACGGCACACCCGCGTTCGTGATCAACGGAGTGTCGCTAGTCGGTAATCATCCCAAGCGAGACTTCGATCGTATTATTAGGAAAATGCTGCCAGAACCCCAGGCACTGGCACGGTAGGCTTGTCTACTTATACTTAGGATGGTCCCGTCATGAAAAGACTGAAGCACGTGGTCAGCATCTGTGCGATCGCAGCGCTTGTCTGGCTCTGCCCACTTTCATCGGTTTGGGCGGGCAACTTCGATGCCAACATCCACTTTCATATCAACACGCAGCGGTACACTTACGCCGAAATCGTAAAGTGGCTGCAGGTCAACATCGAGAGGGCCGAATCGCTCTATAGCAATAACCCGGCTTTGGTCATCCACCCGACGTTTATGCAGGAGAACCACAGCGCAATCAAGGTTCAGACGGATTCCAACGGGAAGAATTTTAGTTACCTTGGGTTCGACAATGCGTCCGACCTTGAAAAGTTTATGGACGACAACTTCGACAATCAGGCTCGCACAAAAACAGACGGACATCTCACAGTGCTTGTCGTCGACACGGTTGTAAAGAATGAGGACAAGAACAAGGGCTTGTGCGGTCGAGCGACCTTTCCTCACTGGGTCAATCCGTTCAACAGAAAGCGGGGCATCATTATAGCTACCTGCGTTGTGGCGGACACGGAGCCGAAAGTCTTGACCCAGCAATACCTACTCGCACATGAACTTGGGCACTTTTTCTCACTCAAACACACCTTCGAGCCCTATGTGAATCTGAATCCCCTCAGTGTGTCGAACTGCAACAAAGAATTCGGTAATCACATCAAGTGTAATTCCTGCCAGGGTCAGGTTAAGCCCGATAGTGCCGGTGATCTCCGTGAGTGCAAAGGAATCTCCAATGTCATGGACTATTGCACGTCAGAAATTGGCAAAGAAGTCCTAAACGCCTGCCAATTGAACCGCGCTGCCAAGCAGCGCGAACGCTACCAGACGAGTGACGGCAAGACCGATTATCAGGCGATGGCGGGTTTGCGTGGCGAAGGACAGTGTGAAGCCGATGCTGACTGTGAGGATGGAGAGTTCTGTACCGCTGGGATACTGAATCTTGCTCGAAATATCTGCAAACCCAAGTCAGACCGTGGAACTCTCTGTACCACCAAGCGGCAATGCGCATCTGATCGATGCAGTTGGGGCGTTTGTGCGGATGCAGATGAGTGTCGGGCCGACTCAGATTGCGGCACGGGCAACTATTGTGGAGATCCTATTTCAGGAAAGCGCACCTGCAAAGACAAGTTGAGCGACGGTTCCGTCTGTACCAAGGACGAGCAATGTCAGGCTGGTCGATGCAAGACGGGATTCTGTTCAGCGCTGGCTTCGGCCTCGATGGGCGAATCCTGCCGCTTTGACGACGAATGCCGAGAAGGCAAGTGTAACGCACCGGTCGGCGGAGTGACTAAAGGAACGTGTGTCTGCAGCAAAGACTCCGATTGCGGCGCTGGCAAGTGGTGCGACGAGGGATTCGACGCCAAAGTCAATGCGTGCCGGCCGAAGCTCGACAAGGGAGAGAAATGTGGTGCAGTCGGCACATTCGGCAACGACCATAAATGCAAGTCCGGCACATGCTCGGGGTTGCCCAACTTTGTGTGCAAGTAACTCGCTGTAGGTCTGAGTTGAGCAGATGTCCGATAGGAGGGATTGTCATGATCGCGATACGAACAAGCTGGGTTGGGCGCCTCTTAGTCCTACTCTGTATGACTGCAATGTGGTCCCTCGATACGGCTTCTTCGGTCTACGCCGGCAGAGCAGCAGAGAGTGGGGAACCCTCTAAATCTCTCTCGAAGGTCGAGCGGAGCAAGGCCATGTCCAAGGCTGGTGCGAGAAAGAAGGTCACGCCTCATCAAATCGACATACTTGATCGCTGCGAGGCGGAGGCACAGATTCTCATCAAGCCTTGCATGAACAAGACAGGTGATGAGCTCGAAGAGTGCTCTCGCGCCTACGATGAGGCGGTAAATGCCTGTGTGAATCCAGGACCGCCACCAAAAGGACAGGAGTCCCAGAATATATATCGCATCCCTTATGCCGACGGCACCAATGTGAAAGTCACTCGTGATTTCAGCACTCACAATCCGATAGGTCGTTTCGACATGCATGGTAAGGGCGGCGGTCCCCATCGAATCGTGGCAGCAGCAGACGGAACCATCCGGCATATCGAGGACAGCCGATCGAAAAATCAGCATATCTGGAGGATCCTTCGCAACACACCAGACTGTTTTAATAACTATGTGTGGATCGAACATGCGAATAATGAATGGTCGAAGTATTCACACATGCAGTTCGGTACCACGACCACCAAGGCCAAGCTCAAGGTTGGTGACCACGTGACCCAAGGGGACTATCTGGGTGATGAAGGCAATGTTGGATGCGCCTCGCCAGGACATTTGCACTTTGAGATCGTGAAGATTGAGGTTGATGATTCCAACCCCAAAGTCGACGATAAAAGCGGTGACTTAGAGGACTATGACTTTGAGGAACAGCGCAATCCTCGCTTCTCCAACCTCACGGGGAAGGTCTTCACCATCAAGGATGGCGAAAACTACATCGCCGGTGGTTTGCCTGAGTGCCGAAAGGACCCGGATTGTCCGGAGGGCAACTATTGCAACGCCGGTTTGGACCTGTCCGCGAATCGTTGCATGCCGCTCAAGGAGGACAACGCGACGTGCGACGTTGCCGGCGGCGGGCACCAGTGCAAAAGCGGATACTGCAAGTTCGGCCGCTGCTACACGCCACACTCCGTGGGGTTCGGCCAGACCTGTTATGTCAATGATGCCTGTGCGGAAGGCAAGTGCAGCGACATCGAAGGACTCAAAGGGGTCTGTGTCTGTAAGACGGATGCAGATTGTAGCGACGATAAGTACTGTGATGCAGGCATTGACCTCAATCAGAACAAGTGCATGCCTAAGAAGGCCGATAACCTCACCTGCGATGCAGTCGGAGGGGGACATCAATGCAAAAGTGGCTACTGCAAATGGTCAAAGTGTTACACGCCCAATTCGGTCGAAATGGGTGGCACCTGCTACAACGATGACGCTTGCAGGGGGGGGAAATGCAGTGCGCTCGACGGAGCCAAAGGGACGTGCGTGTGCCAGAAGGATACCGATTGCGACTCCGACGAATATTGCGATGGAGGGCTAGATATTAAGGGCAACAAGTGCCGCGCCAAGTTGGCCAAAGGCGAAACATGCGGAAAGGCTGGGTCACTCGGCAACGACCACAAATGCAAGTCGGGTGAATGTTCAGGCTTTCCAAAATACGAGTGCAAATAGTCTGCGCAAATACGTGCCCTAGGAGAACAAGCGGCTGGTGTCCGTCGTGTCGTTCCAAGGAGGATACGCCTTGCGGTCCTTGATGATGGGTGTGTGTACAACGAGGCATGAGACTCATCGGGAGCAGTCCCGAGGGTCGGGAGGGGATGTAATGAAATCAATATGGCTCTTAATGTCACTCGGCCTGGTGTTGCTCACTGTACCAGCCAATGCCAACCTGTGCGACAGCGTGAAAGATAAAACCACAACGAGCGAGACAAAGAGCGACGTGGATTTCTATGAAGAACTCTTCCCTGATACGGAAGATCGCGGCCATCGGATGTGGAACGAGGTTATTCTGCAGTGCAACCGGCAACGCGACACCAAGGGTAACGATGTCGCCAAAATCACAGCCAGTTCGGGAAACAATGCCGACAAGCTGATTCTCAAGCAGAAGGACTTGGAGCCCAAGGTCATTCGTGGGCATTACAACTTTTTCGGGACGGTTTTTACCCAGCTTAAATATGTCTATGTCCTCAGCAAGCAGGGTGGGGTATGGACGATAATTATTCCCTATCGTCCGATCATCAACGATGTGGTGCCTAATCGGGTTGATTTCAACAACGATCACGCCGGACAATTGTATGACGCTACCCAGATTGAGAGCGCATCAACCAGTACTGGTAAGCAGGTCTTCGTTCTCAAGTCTTCCGCCAAACCGATTGCCTCAACCCTGTGTTCAACGTCCACCTACTTCCCCGGTGAAGCCGATGCATATGGGAGCAAGAGATTGCACCAGCGTGACCCAGAAAACAAAGCGATCAGTCTAGGGAAAATCGAATACAAGTATGGGAAAGACGATACGTACAGCGATAATGATTGGGGCTGCCGAGTGGATAAGAACCAGGAACTGTATTGGAAACCGGATCCAAATGTGAATCAGGCTGTGAAGGTAAAGCCTGAGGACTGGATTCTCGATAATTTTGTGCGGACTGCCGAGAGCTACTGGTCGATCAAGGATCTTTTCCAGCTCAAGCTGCTCATGAAAGGGCGAAACGAGTCTCAGTTCCCCAGGTCGACGTTGACCCTGCTTGAGGATGACGACCATCTCACCATTCGATTTGCCACCAAATTCCTCCCATATGACTTCAATCAAATGTACAAGTCCAATCTTATTCAGTTCAACAATTTCTCCACGATGACCACCGATGGCACCTATTGGCACGAAGTCGGTCATGCATTCGGCTTAGACGACGAATACGGGAAAGAGAAGGACAAGAAGGACGGCGTCGAATACAAGGACAACGGCTGCGACAACGAGCAGTATGCGAACTGGTCGCCTAAAACATACCAGATGTGTGTGACTGGGGCTTCAGAAAAACGGACGATTTACCACTACCTGGCTGTTTCGCGATATCTCACGAAGCAGAAGGAGTGTAACGCCGATAATGATTGTGGCAGCGGTGAGTATTGTAACGCAGGGGTCGACTTCAAGAAAAATCAGTGCATGGCCAAGAAGGCCGATGATCAAACCTGTGATATTGCCGGTGGCGGGCACCAATGCAAGAGCGGCTACTGCAAATTGTCTCGGTGCTACACGCCCAATTCGGTGCCCATGAGTGAAACCTGCTATCTCAATGACGCCTGCAAAGAGGGCAAGTGTAGCAGCCTTGATGGGACAAAAGGTACCTGCGTCTGTCAGGCGGATGCCGATTGTGGGAAAGGCAAGTACTGCAACGCAGGGATTGATGCGACAAAAAATAGTTGTCTAGCTCTGAAAAGCGACAACGAGACGTGTGACATCGCCGGAGGCGATCATCAGTGCAAGAGCGGCTATTGCAAATTGTCTCGGTGCTACACCCCCAATTCGGTGCCAATGGGTGGAACCTGCTATCTCAATGATGCCTGCAAAGAAGGTAAGTGCAGTAGCCTGGATGGAGCGAAAGGCACCTGCGTGTGTAAATCAGATGCGGACTGCGGACAGGGAAAATGGTGCGACGCAGGAATCGATACGACAGTGAATGCGTGCCGCCCGAAGCTCGATAAGGGCGAAAAGTGCGGCAAGCTAGGTTCGTTCGGCAATGATCACAAATGCAAATCTGGGGAATGTTCTGGAGCGCCCAAATACGAGTGCAAGTAGTGAAGTTGAATGGAAGCCGATTTCGGTGGGTGAGACCTACAACCGGGATAATACAGGATCGGAGGGGGGATGGGAGCAGGAGCGCATAATCCTTGCTCTCATTCCGCTTTCGCTATTTCGTCCCAGTGGTATGTGGAACAATAAAATTCTGAAAGCAACGGAATCAGTTCATAACGTTCAGAACCTCTATTATTGATCAGGTCTGACTCTACTTCCTCCACCGCGAACAACTGAAGGCTGTGCTGGATGCAGATCCGATGTTTCAACCGATCCTGGCGACGGCGGAAAAGCCAAAAGAATAGTCACGTCGTTTCTGCTAAGCCTTACTGCCTCAGGCAACAACACTGATAACTTGGGCGTTACAAATCCTTCCTCGGCTCTCTCGCACTAAGACTGGCCTTATCTGGAGCCTGGGGAGGTAGCAACGCAACGACAAAATGATCCGGTCAACGGTACTCTCAGACATCGGCTTTCACATAAAATTGGCCTGATGCCTTGATCTCCTTGAATGTTTCATTCCAACTTTTTCTATATCCTGGTCCGAGCCATACCAGTTGCGAAATGATGCCATCACACACATATCGCCCCCGGTAGCGAACCAACCCGGTCTCCATAAGGAGCCCGGTGCCTCCGACAAGATCTCGCAGTCTCTGCGTAAGCCCGATCACCCCGAATGCACGATCAGTGGTCGAATCGATCATGATCGAATGAAGTTTGGTGTCACGAAGATAGACCCACTGTCGTACTTCGAGCCCTTCGATAGCCGTGACGACCTCTCGATCCAGCCTGGTGTTTCGTGCTTCAAGTTGCCCAATCGCCTGACGCAGCAAGGCCGGTTTACCAGCAAGCTTCGCACGCGCCTTCGCAAGCAACGGAACGACGCTTCCAGTGATGAGAGCTTCCTGTTCACCTAAGACCTCAAGCATCAGAAGCTTGTAGACTTGGATGAACCGCTGCGCGTCGGGAGGAGCGAGGTACATTCTCAGGCCTAACGACACCGCACTCTTGCGGCATCCCTTCTGAGCGCGAGGTGAGGGCTATAGCACACCATGCTCTATCTCTTGCAGGTAGATGAAGGTTGGAGCTTTGACCCCAGCGTTTCTTCTGATTTCGACCAGTTCAGGAGACTCGAAGAACCGTCGGGCTTTGTCCAGCGAAGACCACTCCGAGAAATGGACGATCTTATTGGCATCGTTGTCATAGCGCAGCAGTTGGTAGCTGATTTCCCCGGCCTGTTTTCTCAAGTCAGCTGCCTGGTCAAAAACTGCCTTCCATGCCGGATACGCCTCGACCTCATGAATGATTAACACGTGTTGCATGAAAGTGCCTTTTGAAGGGCCCAAACGTTCCGATTCACGCGCCTGCGTAGCCGGTCACGTGGAACCGGTTATTGGCTAGCAGTTCCTCACGCCGGGTGCCGCCAGAGAACCGACGGACGATGCCGTTCGTAAACCTAGACACGACGAAACCTTCCCGGTGTCTCGTTTATGAGCGGTAACATCACGTGGTCAGCGTGCCACCCGAAGTTATCGCCAAACACTGGCACATCACCCACCAGCCAATTTTCGTTATCGTAATACAGCAACAACTCTATCGGTGCCCCCGAAGTCGTGTAGTGCTTGGCGAGCTTGGTGCGAAGCATTTCGCGTTCAGGAAGCTTGACATCGTAGTCCCACATCGACACTTGTTGTGGAGCAATGTGCATTGCTTTTAATCTGAGTCTTTGCATCCCTTTGTCAAGTAAACGGCCCAGCTCGAAGTAAACTAGCTCGCCGTCTAGTAGACAGCGAATGTCGGGCTCCCCTTGCGGCCGTGATTCTACAGAAGCCGTGTCAACAGGAAGTACGGCAGTGCGCACGAACTCCAAGAACACAGCCCGCTCATGTTCAGCCTTCGAGGTTACCGTTCTCACCTTGCCAGCCAACCATATTTAGACAAATCAGCATTAAGATCCGGATCTGGCAGTTCCTGTCCGTCTGACGCGCCAGTACTGTCCGCGAACAATACGCCACAACTATTATTGTTTCAATGAGTTGTAAGTATGGAATCATTTCTCACGGGGTCTTATACGAATCGATATAAAGCCTACTCTTTTTGAGAAGGCTCCCATCCCCATCCCACTGCTGCCGCATGCTCGACACATTCCAACGAACAGAGAACCGTTAACCACAGAACACAGAGGTCGAACGGCTGCTCTTCAATTCGGTGGTCGATCGGTTTGGGTCGCGTAGAAGCTATTCTGACATACCCTAAGTCCCATTAATCCGTCCTATGCTTACCAATGCCCTCACCCATACGGTGTAGCCGCAAATTCAATCTGCTGGGCGATAGCGAAGGAATCTCCCGCTGATTAGGATGAATCAAACATAAGGGACGAGGCAAACACTCTTCTACGGAACAGAGGAGGTTTCAAACAAGGAGGTGCTCTATGAGTGATCTGCACCTAAAGGACATCAAGGACGACCTCACCCACGAGCCAGGATGGGTCTATTTGTATGGCGCACTTATTATCGAGTTCGTCGGATTCGCACTCTACTTCGGCGGTTTCATGAGGTGATTTGTATGTAACTGACGGAACTGGCATACGGGTCGGAGCCGTGTTCAAACGGCTCCGACAGCGGTGGGGCACTGTCATCTGAGCTAGGTCCACGCCTTTCCGACCCTTCCTGAATGACATTCTTCCACGTCTGAAACGTGGCGCTGCCCTGAGCACCACCTTACCAGAACGGAATTGCGCCGGATTGCGTTTAACACTCGTTAAAACCTGTTTAAACTGTGCGGTTTTCGTCGAAAGATTGCGCTGGATTACGCCAAATTTTCGCTTTGTGTCGCCTTCGGCGCAATCACGACTGAGGAGTCCAGGAAACCATCAGGCAGACTCCTCCCAGCATGGTCTTTTCTACTCTCTTCACGTATCGTACATGACGATGTTCCGCTTGAGACCCCACGATCTTCGTTTTCCACCGGTTGAGCAGGCCACTCCTGAAGGACTGCTTGCCGTCGGTGGAGACCTCCGTCCTGAGCGCTTACTCGAAGCCTACCGGCACGGCATTTTCCCCTGGTACAACGAGGGGGATCCTATTCTGTGGTGGTCACCGGATCCACGTGCGGTATTGTTTCCAGAGAAGCTTCACATTCCACGCAGCCTGAACAAAACCATGCGGCGCGGTCTCTTTACTGTCACGCTCGATACCTGCTTTCGACAAGTCATGGAAGAGTGCGCGGGCCCACGTCCACAGTATCCGGAAGGAGGGACCTGGATCACGGATGACATGTTGAACGCCTACACGCGCCTGCATGAACTTGGCTATGCCCATTCCGTTGAAACCTGGCTGGACAACCAACTGGTCGGTGGTGTCTACGGCGTGGCTCTCGGTGGGGCATTCTTTGCTGAGTCCATGTTTACCAGGGTCGATGATGCTTCAAAGGTTGCGCTCGGGAGGCTCGTCCAGCAACTTCAGGCCTGGGGCTTCCGCCTTATCGATTGCCAACAAGCCTCTCCCCATGTCATGCGGTTTGGTGCGGAAGAGATTCCACGTTGTGAGTTTCTCAAGCACCTCTCCGTCTCGCTCACTCTTCCTGATAGGCCAGGACGGTGGGGATTCGATAAAATATGACTGCAATTCCAATGACTTCCCTCGTTAATCAAACGTTCTCGCAATCATCTTACATTCAAATTATTGACTTACATATATGACAGCTGTAAGCTATTTTCTGCAAAATAGGGAGGTTCCTATGGAGTCTGCTTATGTGACAACAAAAGGGCAGTTGGTGATTCCCGCACGAATTCGACGAAAGCTCGGCATTAAACCCGGCACGAAAGTCTGTTTTGTGGAGCGAGGTGGCGATATTCTTTTTCAGCCAGTCACGAAAGAATATATCCGCAACGTATGCGGCATGCTGAAGAGTCCCACTTCCACCACGCAAGAGCTGTTGCTCGATAGGAAGAAAGACAAAGAGAGAGAGGAGGCCAAGCTTGAAAAGCTCAGTACTTGATAGCTATGCCGTTCTCACCTTTCTCTTTCAGGAATCTGGCCATGAGAAAGTCGTCACCGCCTTTGAGAGGGCTGCAGAGGCTGACACCACTCTTTTCATCGCCGCTCCAAACTGGGCTGAAGTGCGGTATATGATCGAGCGGAAAGTTGGACTTGCCCACTGGCACGATGCACGCACCAAACTTCTGGGCCTGCCCATCGAGATTGTCCCTGTCGATCAGGAATTGGCTGAGATGGCGGGCGAAATCAAGGCCCGTAAGAAAATGTCATTGGCAGATTGTTTCGCCGCGGCGTTAGCGTTGAAAAAGAAAGTTGATCTGTACACGGGAGATCCTGAGTTCAAATCGGTCGAGCAATCCCTAAAGATTATTTTGCTGTAAAGAAGCCTGGCCAATATTGATCGAACAGGATGCATGACCAGGTTTCATCAGGATGACACCCTCATTTGACAGCCTTTTCTTCACTCGCTTATGATTTGCTTTAATAAAAAGGAGGCGGGCATATGAGTTTTACGATTACACCGAAAGAGCTGAAGGCTCGGATCGATAAAGGGGATCAGTTGGTACTCTTGGATGTCCGCGAGCCCTGGGAGAACCAGTTGGCCAGACTGGATAACTCCGTGCTGATTCCGCTCGGCACGTTGCCTCAGTCACTCTCAAAATTGGATCGGGATACCGAGATCATCGCCTACTGCCACCACGGTATGCGCAGCGGCGATGCAACGGGATTCCTGCTTCAACAGGGATTTTCGAACGTGAAGAATTTGATCGGCGGAATCGATGCCTGGTCGATCCAGGTGGACGGGAGCGTTCCCCGGTACTAAACCCAATAGGAACGCTCGCCACTGGGGATCCACTGCGTAGGGCGGGGATCTACATCGGTCGACTGCGGTTGACCGGAGTGCGGTGCAAATCGGGTGACCGATTATCGCGTCTTGCCTTGGAAGAACTCCACCGTTTGCTTGAGCCCCTCCGCGAGGTCCATCTTAGTTTCCCACCCAAGCTCTTGCTTGATCCTCGATGCGTCCACCACGCTCCTGATCTGCTCGCCGGCTTTCGCAGGGCCGTGAACTTCCTTGGCGCTGGACCCAGTCAATGTTGCCAGCATGCGGAATAACTCGTTCACGGATGTTTCTGCCCCGGTCCCGACGTTATAGACTCCATGCGCATCCTGGCCCATGGCGGCAAGATTGGCCTCCGCCACGTCTTCGACGAACACAAAATCTCTGGTTTGGCGGCCATTGCCGTTAATAATGGGCTGCTCGCCGTTCAACATCTTTTGAATGAAGATCGCCACCACACCCGCCTCGCCTTCCGGATCCTGTCTCGGTCCATAGACGTTGGCATAGCGGAGACTGACCACGGGAATCCCACCGACTCGCTGGAAGTACGATAAGTAATGTTCCCCGCACAACTTACTGATGCCATAGGGCGACAAGGGATTGGTGACATGCGACTCAGGGGCCGGAAAAGCCTCCTGTTCACCGTAGATCGCCCCACCGGACGACGAGAACACCACTTTTCGGCAGCCATATCGAACCGCTTGTTGCAATACGTTCATGGTACCCAGCACATTGACCTGCGCATCAAAGACCGGGTCCGCCACGGAATTGCGCACACTGACCTGCGCCGCAAGATGCAGCACGATGTTCGGTCGTTCATTGCGAAAGATCCGTTCGAGACGCCAGCTCGTAATGTCGGTCTTATAGAGGCTGGCCGCGCGATTGACATTCTTGCGCTTCCCGGTCACCAGATTGTCGACGATGACAACTTGATGCCCCTCCTCAATCAGCCGATCCACCACATGCGATCCGATAAACCCTGCCCCACCCGTCACGAGTACTTTCATTGGCCCTCCTGAATGAACACTCCGCGCTTCCGACACCCCTTACATACCATGAATCGGCGCATTGTACTCAAAGATTGCAAATATCTCTTGATTCCCTTTTTTCCCTTTGACGGGAGAGAGCACGGTTTCTCGAGTCTGTAACCCCAGATCCCCGGCAAAGCGGACCACTCGCTGAACCACCTCCGCCCGCTGTCCCTCATCCCGCACAATCCCCCCTCGACCAACCTGACCTTTGCCGACTTCAAACTGTGGCTTGATCAAGGCGACAACAACAGCCTGCGGCCTGACGAACGGCGTAATGGCCGGAAGGACCTTCGTCAAAGAGATAAACGAGACATCGATGACGACCAGATGAATCAGGTCTGGAACGGCCGAACGTTCCATATGACGAATGTTGGTGCGCTCGAGCAGGACGACACGTGGGTCATGACGGAGCCGCCAATCGAATTGCCCATAGCCCACATCAACAGCATAGACCTTCATCGCTCCCCGTTGGAGCAAACAGTCAGTGAACCCGCCGGTCGAGCACCCGACATCGAGACACATCCATCCTCTTGGATCGACCTTCCCCGCGTCCAGTGCCGCGTCGAGCTTCTCCCCACCTCGACCGACAAACGGTTGATGCTCCCCGATAATCTCGATGGAAGCATCGATGGGAATCAGCCTGGACGGTTTATCGACAAGGACTCCATCAACCCTGACCTTTCCCGCCAGAATGATCCGTATGGCAGCGTCACGGCTCTGGACGAGCCCCTGAGCCGTCAACACCTGGTCACACCGATGCTTCTCGCGTCGAACTTGTGTCGCCATACGCATCGAAAGGGGGAGAACTGCAACGGAACCGAGGATCAGAGAACCACCTGACTAGGCGTCTTCGGCAGAGCCAACGACATCAATGTCATCCGAGGTGAATGCCCGCAACTGCTTCTTCCCATTCTTATCCTGCACGAGCACTTCGACTTTTCGTTCGGCCTCTTCCAAAACTTTCAGACAACTCTTTGACAGCCGAATGCCTTCCTCAAAAATCTTCAACGATTCATCGAGGGGGAGATCCCCCTTTTCTAACTCTCCCACAATGGCTTCCAGTCGAGCCATCGCCTGTTCAAATTTCACCCCAGCCACATCCTTCTCCCTTCAAGAACGGTCATTATAGCGAAGCCCCGGTACGATTTTAAACCGATGGATTCGACCGCACTTCATTCACCGTACAACGAGCCTGGCCGTTGGTCAGACGGGCCACCACCTCATCTCCGACAGCTACCTGCTCAACACCTCGGATGATCTGACGCCTCGGCACTGTTTCAAGAATCGCATACCCCCGCTCCAGAACTGCGAGCGGACTCAACCCATTCAATCTCCAGAGGGTGCCGCGAGCCAGTTGCATCTTTTGTGTCAAGATATGATCCATCGCGGTGGTTAAACGCGACCGCACCTGCGGGATAACCCCCAGATCCCGACGGATGTGGAAGATTGGATTGTGTGACATCAGCGCTTGTGTCCATGCTTGGGTATCAGCCAGCGATCGCCGCAATGTCGCCTGCGCCACGTCTCGCATGCCAGCTACGGCATCATCCACCCGCTGAGCTTCTTTAAGAATCCTGAGCCGAATATGGCCCATATGGGCCAGCACAAGATCGAGGCGCTGCTGCTGATCCAAACATTGTGTCGTGATGGCTTGCCGACAGCGCGCAATGAGCATGTCGAGTCGTTCGACAAGCTCCGCTAAGACGGGAACAACCAGTTCAGCCGCAGCAGAGGGCGTTGGAGCCCGGACATCTGCTGCGAAGTCGGTCAGCGTCACATCCGTCTCATGCCCGACGGCCGATACGATGGGCACCGCTGAGGCGGCAACCGCCCGTACAACCAGTTCTTGGTTGAAGCTCCACAGATCTTCCAAGGACCCACCGCCCCGTCCGACAATGATGACTTCGACGGCTTCCAGGCTATTCAGCGCTTCAATGGCGGCCACGATCTGTTCCGCCGACCCGTCGCCCTGCACGGAGACCGGCACGAG
>Ga0224510_10001613_pt1 | contig 14590 bp, 11 predicted proteins | sample SF_May12_sed_USG_FD_170161 | JGI IMG/M metagenome (GOLD analysis project Ga0224510, IMG submission 170161) | Sediment microbial communities from San Francisco Bay, California, United States - SF_May12_sed_USGS_4_1 | ecosystem: Environmental > Aquatic > Marine > Sediment | place: USA: California... | reverse complement strand
GGACATCCTCCTCCTCGACGAGCCCACCAACCAGCTCGACCTCAGGACCATCAACTGGCTGGAGGATTTTCTTTCCCGCTTCAACAACACCGTGATCATCGTCTCCCATGACCGCCACTTCCTGAACCAGGTCTGCACCCACATGGCGGATATCGATTTCGGCAAGATCCAGGTCTATGTCGGCAACTACGATTTCTGGTACGAGGCGAGCCAACTGCAGTTCCGCCAGAAGGAAACCGAGAGCAAGAAGGTCAAGGCCAAGGCCGAGGAACTCAAGGAGTTTATCCGCCGCTTCAGCTCCAACGCCTCCAAGGCCAAGCAGGCAACCTCGCGGAAGAAGCTGCTGGACAAGCTCACCCTCGACGAGATGCCGATCTCCTCGCGCAAGTATCCCTATATCGTCTTCACCCCGGAACGCCCCTGCGGCGACGTCATCCTCGAGATCACCGGCATGAGCAAGGCCATCGACGGGGTAACCATGTTCAAGGACTTCACCCTCACCGTCAACAAGGGCGACAAGATCGCCTTTGTCGGCCCCAACTCCCTTGCCAAGACCACCCTCTTCCAGATCCTGGCCGGCGAGATGGAACCGGACGCGGGCGGCTACCGCTGGGGGGTGACCATCAACCACGCCTATTTCCCCAAGGAAAACAACGAGTACTTCAAGAATGCGGAGCTGGATCTGGTCGGCTGGCTACGGCAGTATGCCCACCCCAAGGAGAACGAGAGCTTTGTGCGCGGCTTTTTGGGCAAGATGCTCTTCTCCGGGGAAGAGGCGACCAAGAAAACCGCCGTCCTCTCCGGCGGCGAACGGGTGCGCTGCATGCTCTCGCGGATGATGCTCGCCTGCGCCAACACCCTGATCCTCGACGAGCCCACCAACCACCTCGACCTGGAGTCGATCACCTCGCTGAACAACGGGCTGGTCGCCTTCCCGGAGGTGGTCCTCTTCGCCTCCCACGACCACCAGCTGGTTTCCACGGTGGCCAACCGGATCGTCGAGATCACCCCGGACGGCATCGTCGACGCGATGATGAGCTTCGACGACTATCTGGCGACCAAGGCGGCCGGCGAGAACGACCAGCAGGGCAACCAGGCGGCGTAACGGCGCGCAGGGCCGCGACAACGACACCTGTCGCGGCCCGATAATTTCTTTGAAAAAAACACCGATTTTTCTTATAGGTGACAGATAGGCCTCACGCACCCGTACCGCGCCCCATCCCCCCGTTGCCGAGGAAAACAGCCATGTCGCCACGCAGCTCCGTGCATCCCTCCGGCCGCTTTGTTTTCGGCCTGCACCGCCCCGCCTACGGGGTGCTCAATCTCCGCGCCAACGATTTCCCCCTGGAACTGGGCAAACTTGCCGACAACGCCCCGCTTGCCAACCAACGGAACTTCCCGGCCGGGGATATCGAGGTCGCCGCCGCGGACCCCATCTACGAGATCGCCAACCCCCTGCCGTTTCGCGGCGCGACCTTCATCTGCCGCTCCTGGGCCGAGGCAAGGGCGGAGAACCCCGACCGCATCCGGCTGCCCGAGCCCGAAGCGGTCTCCATGAGCCGGACCCTGACCGAGGCGATGGGCGAGGAGGCGGCCGCCGCCACCTTCGCGAAGCTCCCCGAACCGGTGCTGCTCGCCCTGGCCGCCACCGCAACCGACCCTGTTGATTTGATCCGGCTTGCCGAGTTGAGCTGCGAATTCGTGCGCGACCAGGCCGGCCAGCCCACCGGGCTTCGCTACCAACGGCAGGGCGAACGGGTCCGGCCGATGATCCTCCGCCACGACCTCTTTGAGACCGTGGTCAACAACCTCCACCTGCCCGACCTCTACAAGCTGCTGATGGTGCTCAACCCAGGCGTCCAGGGCAACAGCGAGATCGTCGGCGAATACGGCGCCGACGGCAGCCATGTCTTCGAATATCTCCGCGCCAACAGCTACATCCCCTGGGGCCATTACGCCGCCAACATGGCCCACGACGCGGTCCGCTACCGCACCGCCGACCTTTCCGCCGCCGACATGACCGGCATGCGGCACCTCTACTACCAGCGCACCTATGCCCGCTTCGCGGAACTGCTCGGCCTTACGTTGCCCAAGCGGCGGACGACACTCTCCGCGGCGGAGCTGGAGGAACTGCGTCGGCAAATCATCGCGGCCCTTGCCCGCCCGACTGCCGGCAAGCTCCCCTTTACCGCCTCGCTCTGGGGCTGGAATTACGGCTACGATTTTGCCGCCTCCGGCTTTCGGCTGCACGCCTCGCACCAGCAGATCCACCAGCAGTTCGCCCTGCTGCCGGGCGAGGTGGAGGGCTGGTACAACGCCGCCACCAAGGCGGAGCCGATCCCGGCCTACGGCTGCGGCGACCTGGTCGCCGACTTCTGCCAAAGCTATTGCCGGGAAACCGGCCGTCCCTTCTTTGCCGCCTACCTGGAAGCGATCCGCAACAACGAGCGCATGGACGGCCGCGCCGACCGCGAGCAGGGCCTGATCGTTTACGAGGATGAGGCGGTAATTCTCTTTGTCCCCAAGGCCCAGACCTCGCAGTGGGAGCTGCAGATCATGACCAAGGACGAGGTGGGCAACATCCTGGAGGCGGACACCCGCACCCGCGCAAGCCTCGACCGCGCTCTGCTCATCGGCCAGCAGACCCTGGCACGCCTGGGCGCCAGGATGGTGACCAGCATCGAGTTCTCGAAACGCATCGACTCCGAAGATCACGACCAGCGGCTTCTCTATGCGCTGATGCCCAAGCTTCCCTACTCCATGGGCGCGTTCAGCGAAGCGCAGCTGCGCTTCATCAACGGCCACTATCCGGAGGATTTTGCCGTGGCCTGCCGCAAGGCGGCGGCCGGCCTCTGAGCTGCCGCGTTCATCGCCCAAATCGTACCAGAGGTCCGGTTAATCCTTGACCTTTACGCGTTTCTCGCCGGATACTATTCAGTGCATGTCACACGCGGTCATCGCCTCTGCCCGCGTCGGGGAGAAATCCTCGCAAAAACACCGGCCGCTACCCTGCGCGAAAAAAAACCGGCAGGCATAAATAAACCTGACAAGACGTGCAGAAAATACTAGGATATTTTACCGTGTTCCATGCGGCTGCGGTCGCGGCGACATGGAGCAAGACATCGTCCACCGCCCGCGTGGGACAGGATGAAACCCTCAAATCCGCCTAACACATGACAACTCCCGAAACAAGCACCACCGCCATGCAGATCTCCGATCAGGAATTCAACCTCCTGCGCAAGCTGGTCTATGACAATTTCGGCATCAACCTCACCGAACAGAAACGCTCGCTGGTGGTCGGCCGTCTGCATCAACTCCTCCGCTCACACAGCTTCGGCTCCTTCAAGGAGTACTACGATTTTCTGGTCCGGGACAAATCCCACACCAACCTGACCGAGCTGATCAACCGCATCTCCACCAACTACAGCTTCTTTTACCGGGAGCACGCCCATTTCGACTTCTTTTCCAAAACCGCGCTGCCGGAGGTGGTCAACCGCCTGCAGCGGCAGAACTCCAACGACATCCGCATCTGGACCGCCGGCTGCTCCACCGGCGAGGAGCCCTACATGCTGGCCATGCTGATGCTCAACCACTTCGGCTTCGATTACAACAACTGGAATGCCGGCATCCTGGCCACCGACATCTCCGACCGGGCTCTCACCGCCGCGAAGCAGGCGGTTTACCCTGCCGACCGGGTTAAAGGGGTGCCGTCCATGCTGCTCAACAAATATTTTGAAAAACGGCTGGACGGGGAGGTCGCCGTCAAGGACCAGGTCAAAAACGAGGTGACCTTCCGCCGCTTCAACCTGATGAATCCGCAGTTCCCATTCAAAAAACCGTTTCACATGATCTTCTGCCGCAACGTCATGATCTACTTCGACAAGGAGACCCGCGACAATCTGGTCAGTAAATTCCATGCGATGACCGAACCGGGCGGCTACCTCTTTATCGGCCACTCGGAAACCCTGGGTCGAGACCAAGGGTTATACCGGTACATCATGCCCGCAACCTATCAGAAGATCTAGCGCCAACCACAGCATAAAGGCTCGCAATGACTATGAAACAAACACTTTCCCCGCCCGCGTCAAGGGAGGGCTCGGTAAAGAACAGAATCCGCGTCCTGATCGTCGACGATTCCTCGCTGGTCCGCACCGTCTTGAGTAACGGCCTTGCCCAGGACCCCGGCATCGAGGTGGTCGGCACCGCCCCTGACCCGTTTGTCGCCCGCGACAAAATCGTCCAGCTCAAACCCGATGTCCTCACCCTGGATGTGGAAATGCCGCGCATGGACGGCGTTGACTTTCTGCGACGGCTGATGCCCCAGTACCCCATTCCGGTGGTGATGGTCAGCGCCCTGACCCAGAAAGGGAAACGGATCACCCTGGAGGCGCTGGACGCCGGCGCGGTGGATTTCGTCACCAAACCGGCCACCGACCTCGCCCGCGGCCTCGACGAGATGATGATGGAGCTGCGCACCAAGGTCAAGATCGCCGCCAACGCCAACGTCTCGCACTGGAAGAACAAGCGGCAGTATCTGCCCTCCGAGCGTCAGGTGCATGCCCCCAAGGCCTTGGCGGAATCAACCGACAAGGTCATTGTCATCGGCGCCTCCACCGGCGGCACTGAGGCGATCCGTCACATCATCAGCCAGTTCCCGCCGACCATGCCCGGGGTGGTGATTGTCCAGCACATGCCGCCGGGCTTCACCAAGATGTTCGCGGAACGCCTCAACACCATCTGCGCCATGGAGGTCAAGGAGGCCGAGTCCGGCGACCGGGTGCTCAGCGGCCGCATCCTCATCGCCCCCGGCGACATCCACACCCGCATCGTCCGTTCGGGCGGCATCTATCAGGTCCGCTGCGAGCCGGGCGACAAGGTCTGCGGCCACCGCCCCTCGGTGGAGGTCCTGATGCGTTCGGCGGCCGAACATGTCGGCGCCAACGCCATCAGCGTCATGCTCACCGGCATGGGTGCCGACGGCGCCGACGGCATGGTGGCCATGCGTCAGGCCGGCGCCCGGACCTTGGCGCAGGACGAGGCGTCCTGCGTGGTCTTCGGCATGCCCAACGAGGCGTTCAAGCGTGGCGGCGCGGAGCGGCTGGTCCCGCTGGACAAGATTGCCCAAGAAATAGCCAGGCTGCTGTCATAACTCCGGGGAGATATGAAAGAAAACCTGCGCAAAGCCCTCATCATCCCTCTCTGCCTGATCTGGCTCTTGCTGCTGGGAAGTTTTCTCTTCATCTTCCATCAGGCGCACCGTGCCTTCCTCGACCGGGAAACGGATTCGGCCCGGCAACTGGCTGGCCAATACTACCGGCAGATCCTTCTTGCCGAGGCGCAGACCCAGGAAGCGGTTCTCGCCATGCTATGCGCGGACCATCAGGTGCAGGATGCCTTGCGGGCCGGCGATAGCCGCTTCCTGCAACAACAGTCGCAAGACTTCCTGCACACATCCGGGGCGGCAACGGGGACGATCCATCTCCACTATTACAGCCCGAACCTGGTGCCGCTGGCGGAACAGCATCATACCAAGCGAACCGGCAGCGAATACGCCAGCCAGGTCCTGCAACAGGCGAATCGCACCCGACAGTCCACCTACGGACTCGGCCTGGACCCGCTCTCCACCCTCACCTTCTGGACCGCCCTCCCCTGCCGCGACCACAACCATACGCTGCTGGGGTATGTGCTGGCCGGCAAACAGATCGGCTTTTTTCAAAAATCGGCACGGCAACCATTTTCGGCCGGGGGGGAACGCAAACAGCTCCGCGGCGATTTCCTGCTCCTGCTCGACAAGAAATACCTCAACCGCGACGAGTGGGAAACCGGGGTGCGGTTATCCGGCAACCAGCCCAACTGGGATCAACTGCCGGGGACGGTGCTCGCCAACCATTCGTTTCCGGCAAACCGGCTGGCCGAGGCCATCGCCGCCATCAACGCCGGCACCGCGGTGGTCAAGCTCGATGGCCGCTACTGCTTGACCACCAGTTACGGAATGGAAGACATCAAGGGCCGGCCGGTCGGCCGCATCCTCATCTTCACCGACATCGATCAAAATCTCCGCGACATCCACCGCTCCTACTACGGCGTTATCGCCATTTTCTTGGTGCTCGGACTGATCCTCTTTGCCCTGACCGTTCTCTTTCTCAAGAGGATCCAACAACGCCTCGACACCTTCAAGGAACAGCTGCGCATCGAGAGCATGGAAAGAGAAAGCGCCCAGGCCATGCACCACGAAGAACTGCAGAAAACCTGGCAATACCTGCAAAACATCATCGAATGCATCGGCGCGCCGCTGATGGTCGTGAACCAGGACTTCCGCATCCTCCTCACCAACCGCTCCCTAAAAGAGCTGCTGCCTGGGCCGCTTCCCCCCAACAGCTTCTGTCATGATGTTCTTGCCCCGGACTCGACCGATTCGCCAACCCCCTCGGCCGGCAGTGGCTGCGCGCGGCAATGCCATTTCCCAGCTTGTCCGGTGCAGGAGGTTTTCGACACCGGCCGGCCCACGGAAAAAATCCTGCCGGTTTTTGAAAAAAACGGTTTGCCGCTGATCTCCCAGATCTTGGCCTGGCCGGTATTGAATGAAAACAGCAGCACCAAACAGGTCGTGCTCGTCTTTCACGACATCACCGCGCTCAAGCAATCGGAAAAGAGGCTGCAATGGGAATCCACCGTCAACGGCGGCTTGGCCGAACTGGCCAAAGCCTTCAGCGACCCGCATATCACCATCGATGAGATAACCTCGCTGGTGATGGAGAAGGCCAGGATGATAACCGGGAGCAAGCTGAGCCTTGCCGGCTACATCGATCCGGAGACAAATCATTTCATCTGCCCGGCCATGTCCCCTGGCGCCATGGCTGAATGCGAGGTCGCCAGTGGCGATGTCCACTTTGAAATCTTTCGCGGCCTCTGGGGCTGGGTGCTTGAGCACCGGACCCCCCTCTTGAGTAACAATGCGGCAGAGGATCAGCGGGCCACCGGCCTGCCGGAAGGACATTTGCCGATCAAACGTTTCATGGCCGTACCGGCCATGACCCACGGCGAACTGGTTGGAGAGGTTGCGGTCGCCAACAGCGATCAGCCCTACACCGAACAGGATCTGCTCGCCCTGGAACAGTACGCCGTTCTTTACGGCATCGCCCTCCAGCGTCAGCGCTGGATCAAGGCCCTGGCGGACTCCCGCCAGGAAGCCGTGGATGCAAACCGCAGCAAGGACCAGTTCATCGCCAATATGAGCCACGAGTTGCGAACCCCCTTAAACGGCATCCTCGGGATGAACAACCTGCTGCTCGCCACCGAACTGACCTCACGGCAGAACAAATACCTGACGATGAGCAAAAACTCGGCCGAGGGCCTCCTGCGCATCATCAACGACCTGCTCGACTTCTCCAAGGCTGCGGCCAACCAGCTGGCGATCATCAACACCCCCTTCGCCTTGGCGCAACTGCTCAACGAGATCATCGAGCTGCATACCATCGACGCCAAGGCCAAGGGCATCGAGCTTATTCTCCAACTCCATGACGATGTGCCGCGAACGCTGGGCGGCGACGCCGGCCGCCTCCGGCAAATCCTGATCAACCTGACCAGCAACGCGATCAAGTTTACCGACCACGGCTCGGTTGTCATTGAAGTGCAGCGGCAGGACGGCATCCAGAACGGGAATCGCCGTGACCTCAGCAAGACCTTCCTCCTCTTCACGGTCAGGGACAGCGGGATCGGCATCGCCGAGGAGAACAAACCGCGCCTCTTCAAGGAGTTCACGCAACTGGACGGCTCCCTTACCCGCAAATATGGCGGCACCGGCCTCGGCTTGTCCTTCTGCAAAAAACTGACGGAATTGATGCAGGGAAGAATCTGGTGCGAAAGCGTGGCTGGCGAGGGAAGCGCTTTCCATTGCCTTTTGCCCTTCACCACCGCGTCGGGAGACTTGCAGGGGTTTGCCCCGCCGCCCCCCACACCCACCGTCGCCCGAGAGACTTCCGAGCCTGCGGCGGATTCGCTGATGCGGCCGGTGCACATCCTGCTTGCCGAAGACGACCTGATCAACCGGGAGGTGGCGATGGAATATCTCCGCCGCAGAAATTGGCAAGTCACGGCGGTGACCGACGGCGCGGCGGCGGTGGAGGCGTTTCGGGAAAAATCCTTCGACCTGATCCTGATGGATGTCCAGATGCCGAAGATGGATGGACTGGAAGCCACCCATCATATCCGCAAGCTGGAACAACTCAGCGGCGGCCATATCCCGATCATCGCCCTGACCGCACACAGCCTGCAGGGATACCGCGACCAATGCCGGATCGCCGGGATGGACGCCTTCCTCTCAAAGCCTCTTAATCCCGAATCACTCTATGGCACTATTGAAAATTCCCTCAGGATACGTCAAACTGGTTCTGTCATGACTGAACCCTCGACAACATCATCCGCTGCGAGCCGATCGCCGGACGAGAACGCCGTCATCGATCTCTCGCTGATGCGGGCGGCGCTGCACGACAACTGGGATCTGCTCCGCAAGCTGGTCCACCACTTTACCGAGGCCGCACCGCAACAACTGCAAGCGTTGCGGGAGGCGATCTCCCAGGAGGATGCCAGGCAGACCAGGGAGATTGCGCACGCGCTCAAGGGTACCCTGGCTAACTTCGGCGCCAGGACCGCCTCCGAGTTGGCGGCGGAAATCGAAACCCTGGCCCGCGAAAATAAAGGTCTCACGGGGGCGCAAGCCACCGGCGAGGAACTCGCCATATCCATCGACCGCGTCCTGCTCGCCCTTGCCGAGGTGCTGCGGCAAGAGACGGGGAGCGAATGAGATGTTTTAACCAATGCAGGAGGTTTGTAATGAAATCACTGGTTGTGGAAGATGACTTTATCAGCCGGACCATGCTTCAGGAAATACTCTCCCCTTACGGGGTCTGCCATGTCGCCGCCAACGGCCATGAATGCATGGCGGCGTTTCGCCAATCCCTCGACAAAAAGGAACCGTACGACCTGATCTGTCTTGACATCATGATGCCGGAGATGGACGGCCAGACCGCCCTCACTGAGATCCGCAAGATCGAACAGGAAAACGGTATCGGCGGCTCAGACCTGGCCAACGTCATCATGGTTACCGCCCTCAACGACGCCAAAAACATCATGCATTCCTTCATGAAGGGCACCTGTCAGGCCTACCTGACCAAGCCGATCAACGCCGCCGAGCTGCTGGCGCAATGCAAGAAACTCGGTCTCATCGACGGCGACGCATAAAAAAAAGACCGTTTTTATCCTAACCCCTTTACAAAAATAAAGTTATCCCGTAGGAATAAACATTTACTATGAATTTAACCAATAGATGAAACAGAAACGCCACAGCCGCCCCAAGCAATAACAGGACCCCTTATCATGAAACGCATTCTGGTGATCGACGACGATACGCAAATCAGGGAAATGCTGCGGGAAATCCTGCAACGGGAAGGATACCAGGTCGAAGATGCGGAAAACGGCAAGGATGCCCTCGCCTTGCAGAGGGAACGCCCTTGCGACCTGATCATCACCGACCTGATCATGCCGGAGCAGGACGGGGTGGAAACGATAATGGAGTTTATCCAGAGAGACCCTGCGGCCAAGATCATCGCCATCTCCGGCGGCGGCAGGATCGGTCCGCGCGACTATCTCGAGATGGCGGAGGCGCTGGGCGCCCAAAAGACCTTTTACAAACCGTTCAAACGGCAGGAAATCGTTGCCGCGGTCAAAGAACTGCTCGGCGACGAGGCGTAGCCCCCCCCCAGCACTCACCCCTCCACAGCGATCCCCTTTTTACGTAAATCCTGCAACACCTGTTCCACCTGTGCGCGATTGCAATCGTTGATGTCGTAGACATGCCGCATGCCGTCGAGAAAGAACAACACCAACCGGCCTTGGTCGTCGAGATGGGCGTTCTTGATATGATCCCCGTCAAGCCACGGGGCCAACTCCTCCATGAAATCGTGCAGACTGCAACTCTTCGGCATGACATCCTCCTGGGTGTGGGGGGGGGAACGCTGACCAACCACCTCTGCGCCGCGTTGACGCTACCTGTTAAAGCGATTGTAGCGATGCCGACGGGGCAATTGCAAGAAAAGAGAGCCGATGCAGGCGCACCACGAATCCTCCTGGTGGCGCGAAAACATTTTTCACGGCCTTTGCAGCTTTATGGTTGTCGGTGCCCCCAGCAATACATATAGTGAACCCAAACACCGGGCACCCACCCTTGCGACCCGCCCCTCCGTCGGCCAGAAAAAAGGGCGCTTTCGCCGCGAACCGCGCCACCACCATCTTCCGGATACGATATGGCTCCTTGCGATAGAACCAAAACCCTTGTCGATTTTCTCCTCCCCCTCGCCATTCTCGTTCCGCTGTCGATCATCTTTCACCTGACCGACCTCGACCTGACCCTGCTGGCCAATTTTCACGACCCCATCCTGGGCTGGCGGCTGGCAGACAGGTTTCCCTGGCGCCAGTTGTACAACTACGGCACCCTCCCGGCCACCATCCTGGCGGGTGGCGCCCTGCTGACCCTGCTCTCCTCCCTCTTTACCGGCAAAACCGCGCCCTTCCGCCGCCAGGCCCTCTTTCTGGTGCTCCTGATGGCCATCGGCCCCGGCCTGCTGGTCAATGTCATCTTCAAGGATCACTGGGGGCGGCCACGGCCAAGGGAGATTCAACGTTTTGCGGGGGCGGAACGCTTCTTGCCGGTATGGAGCAAGGGCGTCGACGGCAACGGCTACTCATTCCCGTCCGGCCATGCCTCCATGGGTTTCTATCTGGTGGCGCCCTATTTTATCCTGCGGCGCAGCAGGCCGGGGATGGCAAGGCTCTTTCTTGGCGGCGGGATCGGGGCGGGCATCATGATCGGGGTGGCGAGAATGGTGCAGGGGGGGCATTTTGCCAGTGACGTGCTCTGGTCGGGCGGCTTCGTCTACCTGAGCGGAATGATCTTGTATCACCTGCTGCTAAAAGGGAAAAACGGAGATTCTACCGCCGCCACGTCGTGAGAGAGCGCCCGAGATAGACGGAAAAACGCCGCGACCCGGCCGGACCCAGTGCAATCTCTAGCTCTTGCAGCTTCTCGAAGGTGACAAAGGAGCGCGCCACCGAGGCCGACAACGGCGCGCCGTCTTCCTCGATGACAACGAGCCCATCCCTTGCCGGACCGGCATCGGGCTGCGCCCACAGATCATACTGGCTCTGCACCCCGGACTCCCCGCTCCACATGTAGACCCGGGGCCGATCCGGCAGATAAAAGGCCAGCTCACTCACCACCTGCCGGGACGGCGAGGCGAGGAATACCTCCTCATCCGGCGGCAGTTCCCGCCGCACCGTTTCCACCGAAAGCGCCAGTTGCCGCCACCCCTTGATGCGGGCGGTTGGATCAAGGCGCCCGCCACCCAAGCTGGTCGCCGGCAGGACCAGCGGCAGGGTATAGGTCAGCACGGCCAACACCGCCCCCACCACCACCCCCGGCACGAAGAACCTGCGCCAACGGTCGGGGAGAAAACGGCCGCCTGACACCTCTCCACATCCCCAGGCGGCCAGCAAAACCATCCCGGCGGGGTAGAAGATCGCCGGCCAGTTGGCATTGATCCGCTGCCGCAGGCTCATCAGCAGAAAAAAGACCAGGCTGGTGCCGCCGAACAGCAGCAGGAACCGGACCCGGCGCCCCTGCCGCGCGAAACCATAGAGAAGACTGCCCGTCAACAGGGCGAACAGGGCACAGGTCAGCGGCGAGAGAAGCAGCAACTGCCCGCAGATGAAGTCGGCCAGGGTTTGCAAACGGTGCGGGTTGCTCTCGAAATGGTGCGCGGTATGGCGGAAGGTAATCCAGTCGTTCTGCATGTTCCACCAGAGCGGCGGCAGCAGGGCGGCGAGGCCAAGGACAATCATCAGATAGGGGCGTGGCGTGGCGAGATGGTGCCGGTCCCGACGGCTCATCAGCAGGAAAACAACCGCCAACACCAGATACGCAAGCATCATCTGTTTGCTGAGGAGGCCGCCGCCGGCGGCCAGCCCCGCCGCCAGCCACCAGCGATAGCCCTCTGCCTCGTCCGCGAGCGCCCGCCAGAAACAGTAGATCGCAAGCGACCAGAAAAACAGCAACGGCGCGTCAATGGTCATGATGTAACCGATAACGCAGTTGCCGGGTGACGCCGCGGTGGCGGCCAAGGCCCAGAACGCGGTCCGGGAAGAGAAGAGACGTTTGCCAAGGGCGTGGAAGAGCAGCAGGCTCGCGGTGGCGAAGAGCGCCGCCGGCAGTCGGACGCTGAAGGCGGAAACCGGCAGCAGGGCGCTGGAGATCATATTGACCCAGCCGATCATCGGCGGCTTACTGTAGTAGCCAAGGGCCGGGATGCGCGACCAGTCCCAGTAATAGGCCTCGTCCGGGGCCAGGTCCATGGGGGCGACGAGGATAAAAAGCAATCGCCAGAGAAACAAAAGGGCGAGCAGGAGATAGGCGCGCCGGTCCCATTGCCCGGCGGTGGCGGGGGTGCCAGGGAGGAAGACGCTCATTCCCCCGGGGATCCCGCGCTCTTGTTTTCGGCGGCGGCAATGGCCGCCGCGGTACGCCGCTCCCGGGCGATCAGCTGCAGATTACGGGCATAGATGAAGGCGCCGGTGCTCTGCCCGATGATAAAGACGGGATCCTTGCGGTAAATCGCATAGGCCAGCAGGGTCAACCCGCCGGCGAAGCTGAAATACCAGAAGGTCACCGGGATCACGCTCCGCCCCTTTGCCTCGCTGCTGAGCCACTGAAGGAGGAAGCGCATGAAGAACATCCCCTGCCCCACAAAGCCGACCACCAGCCATATCGTTTCAGTTTTCACTTCCATCCCCTTCAAGCACAGGGCGCTGCATGCGCCGTTGCAACCAGGCGACCCCGATCAAATCAAAGATTCCGACCCATAACCGGCCAAGGGTGCCGTAATGCGATTTGCCCCGGGTCCGGTGGCGATGGTTGACCGCCACGGAGATCACCCTGCCGCCGGCTCGCAGGAACAGGGCCGGCAGGAAACGATGCATGTGGTCAAAATACGGCAGATCAAGAAACGCCTGGCGCGGAAAGAGCTTGATGCCGCAGCCGGTGTCAGGGGTGTTATCCTTTAACAGGGCGGCGCGAATCGCGTTGGCAAGGCGCGACGAGACCTGTTTGATCGCGGAATCCCGGCGCACCTGGCGATGGCCGCAGATGACATGCGGCACCGACAGATCGAGGATTTGCGGCCGCTGCGCCCAGAGCTTGGGGATATCGGCAGGGTCGTTCTGGCCGTCGCCGTCCAGGGTGACCACCCAAGCCGCCCGGGCCGCCTTCACCCCGGTCCGCACCGCCGTGCTTTGCCCGCAGTTATTGAGATGCCGGACGATCCGCAACCGGTCGCAATCCTGCCGGATGGTCTGCAAAACGCGACAGGTGTCGTCACTGCTGGCATCGTCGACGTAGATGATTTCATACTCGCCGAAGTCGGCCAGCACGGAACGGATTTCAGCGATCAGCGGACCGACGTTGGCCGATTCATTATGGACCGGCACCACCACGGACAACTCGGGAACAAGCGAAGCCGCCTGCGGTGCGCCTACCACGGAGGGTTCGGCATTGACGGACAGATGGCTCATGACCGCCTCGCTTTGTTGGGGAATGTTTCCATGAATTCTTTCGTATCTTGCCCTGCGTTAAAAAAAGCCGACGATCAACGCCCGCCACCGACGTTTTACGTCACCAGGAAATAATGTCAATAAAATAAACCGGCCACGGCCGTAATGTACGCCCGCCGTCAATAACTTCAAGACGTTACCAAACCTACAGTATCTCTTTTTTTTTGTCCAGTGGCGACCCACATTGCAGCTCTACATGAAGGCAAGGAACCACTCACCACATCCCCTTTCACTTGGGGACCACCACCCTCCCTTTCCCGCTTTGATTTGGACAAAATGCCGCATGCTTTGTTGCAAATGTATCCTAACAGCAGCATATATTTTCCTTTCGCCATCAAAAAAACACATCAATCTCGCAATCAGCATGTCCCTCGCAACAAAAAAATACATCTATGATGAATTCCAATCAACATGTTGCGCAACAAGGATTTCCGGTATTCCAACAGCAAATCAAAATAAAAGTGAGAAATAGCGTCGCCATCAAACTGCACGGATTTTTGCCACATCAAACAATAACGCTTGCATTTTTCTATGGAATTCCTTACAAAAATCCATATAATAGACGCATATGTTCATTTTACTGATGATCATTCAATTTTAAGGTTATGCCTTGCAGCAATATTTTACACCTCACTGACAAGGCGCCTTCGACGACAAATTACATTTTTTATCCGTTACAAAAAAGGAGGATTCAATGGCTAAAACGTTAGTAGAAATGGCAGCAGAAATCGTACAGTCCCGGTGCGCCGGCCAAAACATGAGTACCGATGAAGTTACCGCCGCCCTGCAGGCGACCTACAAGGCACTTCAGGCGTTGCAGATCAACGAGGCACAGGTAGCGCAGGGCGCAATCTCGCCGGAAGGAGTCGCCTGCGAGGAGACACCAAAGGTCAGCCCGGAAAAGTCCATCCAGAAGAACAAGATCATCTGC
>Ga0224510_10001611_pt1 | contig 14593 bp, 13 predicted proteins | sample SF_May12_sed_USG_FD_170161 | JGI IMG/M metagenome (GOLD analysis project Ga0224510, IMG submission 170161) | Sediment microbial communities from San Francisco Bay, California, United States - SF_May12_sed_USGS_4_1 | ecosystem: Environmental > Aquatic > Marine > Sediment | place: USA: California... | reverse complement strand
GCGAAGGTGGACGAGGAGTACCTGCTCTCCCTCCGCCAGACGCTTCGCGAGGCGGCCGGCGCCGCGCTGGCGGGGAACGGCTTCGAGGGGGATCCGCGGCTGCGCGGTGTCGCGCGCCGCACCATCGACCGCATCGCCGAATACCTTCGCTCGCCGATCGCCGAGAAGCCGTTCATCCGCGTGGGCAACAGGCAGGTGCTGCACCCGGAGGCGTTCCCGCCCTCGATCCACGCACTGCACCTCATCGCGCACATGCCGCTCTTCCAGAGCGAGCACTACGAGGCGATGCAGCTGCTCTATGAGTACCTGACGCGCCCCCTGCCGCGGCAGGACGCCGTGCAGGTGATCGGCGGGGACCTCCTCCCGGTGCCCTATGCCGTGCTCGGCGATATGCTGCCGCATCGCAACGCCGTCGAGTCGGACATCCCCTTCGCGCTCGCCTGGCTCGAGCTGATGGCCCGGCTCGGCTTCCTCCAGCGGAACGACAACTGGACGAAGATGTACGAGCGCTTCATCGAGGACTCGGGGCGCGACGGTGTGTGGCATCCGCGGAAGGGGATGGCGATGCCGCGGAGCAAGCACACCTACGTGTGGCCGATGTTCCCGCTCGAGGAGCCGCACGGCGGGGAGGAGCGCTGGTGCGACGTGACCTTCCGCGTCGGGCTCATCGCGCGGCTCTCGGGGCGGCCGATCGAGCTCGTGTAGCGCCAGCGCGGGGCCGTCGCCATCCGCAACCGCCTCCCTCCCGACGCGTGGTTCCCGGCCGGTGTGCCGGGGATCACCGCGCGGAACCTCGCGCTCCCCGACGGCGGGCACCTGCGTGTCGTCGAGTCGGGGCCGGCCTCCGGTCGGCCGCTCCTGCTGCTCCACGGCTGGGCGGTCTCGTCGTACCTCTGGCGACACAACATCCTGCCGCTCGCGGCGGCCGGATATCGCGTGGTCTCGATCGACCTGCCCGGCCACGGACTCTCCTATGCGCCGGACGCCGCGGGCAGCTACACGCTGGCCCGCTTCTCGGCGGCCGTCGGCCAGGCGCTCGACCTGCTCGCGATCCGGTGCGCCACCATCGTGGCGCAGTCGATGGGGGGGAAGATCGCCGTGCAGTTCGCGCTCGACGCGCCGGGACGCGTCTCGCAGCTGCTCCTCTTCGGCCCGGTGGGGTTCGGGCTCCTCCCGCCGTGGAGCGTGCTCTCGCCGTTCATCCCCGCGCTGCCAGGCTCGGTGCCTTCGCTCCTCGTGCCACGGCGCGTGGTGGAGTTCGTGCAGCGCCGCGTGCACGGGAAGCTGGGAACGTTCACCGAGCGCGACGTGGACGAGTACTGGGCGCCGACGCAATTCCCCGGGATCGTGCGCGCGCAGCTCCAGATGCTGAAGGAGTTCGATTGGGCGCCGTGGGAGAAGCCCGCGCTTGCCGCGCTCCGGACGCCCACGCGTCTCGTGTTCGGCACGCGCGACCGCACGGTGCGGCCCGTGCACGCCACGGGCCTCGCGTCGGCACTGCCGCAAGGCGCACTCACCTGGATCGAGGATGGCGGTCACGTGGTGATGGAGGAGGTGCCCGAGCGGATCAACGCGCTGATCCTCGAGGACCTCGCGCGTGACCGCCGCGGCGAGGAACCCCACCGCGCCCACGACGCCGCACCGCCTCGCTAGCTTTCGGGGAATGACACGAACCGAGACGCAGGACGAGGAGATGCAGGAGACGGACGTGATGGACGCCCCCGTGGACGACGCACTGCAAGACGACACCGGCCGGAGTCTCGCGGAAGCCGAAGCCGAGACGATCGACATCACGTTCGAGGACCTGGGCCTGAGCGAGCCGATGCTCGCGTCGCTCCGCTCGTCGGGCTACAGGCGCCCGACGCCGATCCAGGCGCAGGCGGTGCCGCTGGCCCTCAAGGGCCGCGACCTGATGGGCCTCGCGCAGACCGGCACCGGCAAGACGGCGGCCTTCACCATCCCGATCATCGAGCGGCTCATGGGAGGTCCCAAGCGGACGCGGGCGCTCATCCTCACGCCGACGCGCGAACTCTGCCAGCAGGTGGAGGAGGCGATCCGGAAGTACGGGAGGGGCACCGGGCTCGAGGTGGTCTCGATCTACGGCGGCGTCGGGTACGACACGCAGGTGTCCGCCCTGCGCGGAGGGGTGGACGTGATCGTCGCCACGCCGGGACGGCTGATCGACCATCTCGAGAAGCAGAACGTGGTGTTCGACGACATCGAGGTGCTGGTGCTCGACGAGGCGGACCGGATGCTCGACATGGGGTTCGCGCCGCAGATCAACAAGATCGTGGCGGCGATCCATCCCTACCGGCAGACGCTGCTCTTCTCGGCCACGATGCCCCCCGAGGTGGAGGCACTGGCCCGCAAGTATCTGCGGAAGCCGGTGGTGGTCCAGGTGGGCCGCCGGTCGGCGGCCGCGGTCACCGTGCGGCACTTCGTGTACCCGGTGCCGAAGCCGAAGAAGACGAAGCTGCTCGAGCATCTCCTGCGCGAGATGGGCGAACTGGACTCGATCCTCGTCTTCACGCGCACCAAGCACGGCGCCGACAAGGTGGTGCGCCACCTGTGCGACGCCGGCTTCAACGCCGACGCGCTGCACGCCGACAAGTCGCAGCCCCAGCGGGAGCAGGCGCTCGCCGCCTTCCGCGACGGGTCAGTGAAGATCCTCGTGGCGACGGACATCGCGCAGCGCGGGCTCGACGTCTCCAACATCTCGCACGTCATCAACTACGACGTGCCGCAGCAGGCCGAGGACTACGTGCACCGGATCGGGCGCACGGGGCGCGCGGCGAAGGAAGGCGACGCATTCACGTTCATGTGCGCCGACGAGATCGGCATGGTCCGCACGGTGGAGCGCGTGATCGGGCAGGACATCCCGCGCATCTCGGTGCCGGGGTTCGACTTCGGGTCCTGAGCCCGGGCACGGGACACCCGTTGCGGCTGGCGCCGCCTCCGTCGCAGCGCGCCTACCAGGAACGCCGCATCCGCCCCAGCCGGCTGACCGTCACCGTCTCGGCGCGCGCACCCAGGCGCATGATGACCGTCGAGTTCGCGACGCCGTAGCCCATCCCCGATGGCGCGTAGGTGATGGTGTCGCGTGTGGCGCGGATCTCGACGCGGTGCGTCGCCCGCAGGTCGCGGCGGAGGAGCGTATCCTCGCCGCTCTCGACCCGCACTTCGCCCCGCACCGAGTCCACGACGACGCGCGCGTACGTCGCACGGCGGATGGCGGCGGCCCGGGCGAGCGTGACCGCGGCGGCCACCTCGTGCGCGGCCTGTCGCAGCCGCACGCCGTCGAGGAGGGCCGCGGTGCGCGGCAGGGCGATGCCCGCCACGATCCCGATGAACGCGCAGACGAGCACCACCTCCGCCAACGAGAATCCGCGACGCATGCCGAGCCTCCGCCCGAGGGATACGGAGGGTGCGTAGATTCGGCCGCAGTCGCGTCACCCTTCCCACTCGTCCGGACCAATCCCATGCGCCTCTTCCTCGCCCCGGCGGCGGTCGCCATCCTGGCGCTCGGCGGCTGCTACACCGACCCGAACAAGCAACTCGACGAGATGCAGAAGACGCTGGACCTCAGCAACACGCTGAACGAGCTGAGCTCGCGCACGGCCGAGCTGCAGCTCACGCTGGACTCGCTTCGGGTCGTGGTCGCGAAGCAGGACTCGACCATCGCGACGCTGGCCAACCTCGCCGGCGTCCGCTACGTCCGCTGACGTCCGCGCGGGAGCCCGTGTACCTTCCATGCTCCGCTCCCGTGCGACCCCCACTGTCCCGGCCGATGACGATCGACATCGAATACTGCACCGTTTGAAACTACGAGCCCCGGGCCGTCAGTCTGGCGGCCGCGTTGCGCGAGGCCTGGCCCGACGCCGAGGTGGGATTGACCCCCTCCGGCGGCGGCGTGTTCGAGGTGCGCCTGGACGATGCGCTCCTCTTCTCCAAGAAACAGCTCGGCCGACATGCGCAGCCGGGAGAGGTCGTCGGCCTCATCCGTGACCACCTGAAGGGATGAGGATCGCCATCTCCACCGGCGGCGGCGACGCCCCCGGCCTCAACGCGGTGATCCGCGCCGCGACCCTCTCCGCCATCGACCGCGGCTGGTCGGTGCTCGGCATCAAGCGGGGCTATGCCGGGCTGCTCGGCGAGGACGAGGTGATCATGCTCACCGCCGATTCGGTGCGCGGCATCGCCCACTTGGGCGGCACGATCCTGCGCACGACGAATCGGGGGAACCCCTTCGAATTCCCCGTCCAGCGGAGCGACGGGTCGTGGCAGGAGATCGACCGCTCGGGCGAGATCCTCGACAACGCCCGCAACCTCGGGATCGAGGCGCTCATCTCGATCGGTGGCGACGGGTCGCTTGCCATCGCGCAGCGGCTGGTGGAGAGGGGCATGCGGATCGTCGGCGTGCCGAAGACGATCGACAACGACGTCTCCGGCACCGTCACGACCTTCGGGTTCGACACGGCCGTGCAGACGGCGATCGAGGCGATCGACAAGCTGCACACGACCGCCGAGAGTCACGACCGGGTCATGGTCCTCGAAGTCATGGGGCGAGACGCGGGCTTCATCGCGCTGCATTCGGGCGTCTCGGGAACGGCGGACGTGGTGCTCATCCCTGAGATCCCGTGGAGGATCGAGAACGTCTGTGAGGCGGTGATGGAGCGCGACCGCCGCGGCCGCAAGTTCGCGATCATCGTGGTGGCCGAGGGGGTTCGTGACGTGAGCGGGCACGAGTCGCTCATTGGCGCGTCGCCGCCAGGGCAGGACCGACGCGTGGGCGGCATCGCGCAGCGCCTCGCGACGGCCATCCAGGACCGCACGGGCAAGGAGTGCCGGTCGATGGTGCTGGGGCACCTCCAGCGCGGCGGCATGCCCACCGGCTACGACCGACTGCTCGCGACGCGCTTCGGCGGCGCGGCGGCACAGGCCGTGGCGGACGGCAAGTGGGGGCACATGGTGGCCCTCCAGACGCCCAACATCGTGACGGTGCCGATCGCCGAGGCGCTCAAGGTGCCCAAGCGCGTGGACCCGAATCACGACGTCGTGCAGACGGCCCGCGCCATCGGCATCAGCTTCGGCGACTGAGCGCGCGCGGCCGGCCGTCCGAACGCCCGCGTGCCGACGGGGTATCTTCCCTCGTCTCTCCACCATGAGCCCCGTGTCCCGACTTCCGCTCCTGATCCTCACCGGCCTGCTGCTGGCCGCACCCGTGCGACTCGCGTCGCAGGAACGTCCGGCGGCGCGGCGCGACACGGTACCGCCGGTGCCGCGTGAGCTGTTGCCGCCGCCCGGCACGTGCCGCATCTGGGTGAACGGAGTGCCGGCCAAGCAGCAGCCCGCTCCGACCGACTGCGCGACGGCGGTGCGCCAGAATCCGTCGAACGGGATCGTGCTCTACGGCCCGGCGATCAAGGACGAGGGGTCGCCGCGGTTCGAGTTCAGCGTCCGGGCGGGATCGGGCGCTGCGGGTGGCCAGGCCCCGCGCGCCTCGCTCGTCGACCGGCGTGACTCGCTCCGCTCTGCCAAGACGGTGGCGCCCGACGGGCGGAACCCGTCGGCGAAGGATTCCTCGCAGTCCCGGAGCGACTCCGTGCGCAAGCCGGTCGAGCGAGACCCGCGGAAGCCGGAGCAGCCGTAAGCCACCCCGCCGCGCGCCTTCGGGACGTCCGTGATCCGTACCTGCCGCCCGATCACGACGCGTTCGTCCGGACGGGGGACGCGCGCGGCCGCATCATCGTCATCGCGCCCACCCGCGCGGCCTGCGAGATGATTGAACTTGGGTTCGGACTCGACATCGAGACCCTGCTCTGGAGCACGCGCGGCGCCGAACTGACGGCGCTCACGGAGCGGCTCGCCGAGTCCGAGGCGCGGCCGCGGCAGGGCTTCGGCATCGTCGCCGGCACCGGCACGGGCAAGACGCTGGCGGTGAAGCCGATCGCCAAGGCGCTCCTCGCCACCGGCGAGCTGCGCGTGGGCGTGGTGAACCGCGAGCGCGAGGCCACACCGGAGACGCCGAGCTGGAACGTGGTGATCGTCACCACGGGGATCGCGCGGCGCTGGTTCCAGGACGGAGACATCCGGCCACACGACACGCTCGTGGTGGACGAGATCCACCAGACGTCGGCCGAACTCGAGCTCTGCCTTGCGCTCGGCAAGCGTACGGGGTGCCGCTTCATCTGGCTCTCGGCGACGGTGGACCCGTCGTTCTACGCGCGCTACCTGCATGCGGCCGAGGTGATCGAGTCGAGCGCGTTCGACCCGTCCAAGGCGGCGCGCGTGGAGGTGGAGCGGAAGAAGCCGGTGTACTTCCTGGACGACCGATTCCTGCAGAAGGCGATGCGAGAGAAGCGCGGCATCGGCGTCTTCCTGCCCACGCGGAAGGGCGTGGAAGAGGTCGCGTCGGACGTCGGCGCGCGGTATCCCCGGATGCAGGTGGCGTTCTACCATGGCGGCGAACCGATCCGCGTGATCCGGCCGTTCCTCGAGGGAGAAGTGGAGAAGCCCTTCCTCCTCGCGATGACGGCCGCGGGCCAGAGCGCGCTCAACGTGCGCGGGCTGGACACGGTGGTGATCGACGACACGCGCTTCACGAACATCGTCGAGCGCGGGCGGAACGTGCTCACCCGTCTCCACCTTGGCGCGAACGAGATCCTGCAGATGGCGGGCCGCGTGCACGGGCGCGTGGCGGGGGGCCGGGTGTTCATCCTCACCGACCGCGACGTGCGGTTCGACCAACTCGAGCCGACGGCGCCCGAGTTCCAGCTCGCCGGGGACTCCGAGCGTGTCGCGCTCACCTGCGCCGCGCTCGGCGTGCGCGCCGACGAGCTCGACCTCCCGGTCGCGCTCGACAAGGTCTCCTATCGCAATGCGCTCGCCTTCCTCGAGTCGCGGGGGATCGTGACGGGCGGCAAGCTCACGCCGTACGGCCGTTCGGTGGAGGCGATGCCGGTGGACCGTGCGTGGGCCGAGCTGCTCGTGCACTGCGACGACGAGTTGCTGCCCTACGTGGCGGTGATGGCGAGCGTGGAGTCGCTGCACCGGATGACGCGCGAGGACCGCGACCTCACCGGGCTCGTCGTGCCGGGGAGCGATCACCTCTCCACCTACAACGCCTACGCCGAGGCGTACGAGAAGTGCGGGTTCATCGGCGAGGTGTACGGGCTGCCGCGGCACCTGTTCGACGAGAGCGTCGAGCGCTGGGCGGAGGGGCGGGGCGTGCTGGTGAAGTCGGTGGAGGACTCCGCGCTGGCGATGGCGAGCATCTATCGCTCCGTGGGCCTGCCGCTCCCGACGCGGATGCCGCGCACCACGCCGGCGATCGAGCGGCGCTTCATCGAGCTCCTCGCGCAGGTGATGCCGTTCGACCTCGTGATCGACGAGGAGACGGCGCGCGGCGACGAGGCGCGCGTCTCGAAGACCAGCGTCTGCGGGAGCTGGGGCGCGATCGCCGGCACGCTCCGGTACTTCGCCGACAAGTTCGGCATCCCGCGCGCGGCCATCGAGGGCACGCAGATCCCCGCCGACCTCGTGCGCCGGCACGCGACCGCGCACGCGCCGCACCTCGTGTACGACCCCGCGCGCCGCGAGCGGCCCCTCGCGCTCGAGCGGCGCGTCTCGTACTTCGGGTTCGAGCTCGAGCGGGAGCGGGAGCCGATCTCGGCCTTCCCCGAGGCACTGGCCGCCGAGGCACGGCACGTGCTGGCCGAGGCGCTGGCCCGTGGCGAGGCGCGGCACCAGTGCGTGCCGCGCAACCGGCAGCTCATCGAGGAAGTGCGCGAGGTGTGGCGGCGTGCGGGCGGCACCACCGCGCGCATGACGCAGGCCGAGCTCACCGCGTGGTACGAGGAGCAGCTCGCCGACGTGCACGACCTCGACGACTTCCGCCGTGCGCCACTCAAGTTCGACGCCGACGCGTTCGTCCCGGCGGCGGAACGCGCGCGCTGGCTGGCGCTGCCGGGCGCCGCGGAGATCCGCGACCGCACGGTGCCGATGCACTACGAGGTCGAGGAGTCCCCCGACGGCGGGTTGCTCGGTGTGGTGCGGCTCCAGGTGCCCGAGAAGCTCGCGCGCACGCTGGTGGAGGAGGAACTGCCGGAGCTCGATCGCCCGGTGAGGTTCGCGGTCACCCGTGGCGCCCGCGGGACGGTCAAGGCGTCATCGCTGGGCGAGTTGCACGACCAGCTCGCCCGGCCGTTCACCGACGCGGAGATCGCGCGGGAGCGCTCCGGGGAGCGGTCGTCGGAGCACGGAGCACGCGGATCACGGGGATCACACGGATCGCGCGGATCCGGCGGCAAGCGCGGGAAGGGCGGGGAGGGGGGCGGCAGGCGCGGACGCGACGACGCGGGCTCCGAGCATCCCGGCCCGCCGCGCCGTGGGAAGCGTCGGCGGAAGTAGCGTAGCTGCGCGCGCGATCAGCGCGCGATCAGCGCGCGATCAGGACAACATCAACCGCGCCGTCGATGCCGCGCCGCCTTCGCCCGGTTGCCGCATTCACGCATGTCGCACCACCGGCGTGTGCGCGAGCGCGAATCGTCGAAGAAGTGCCGCGGGCAGCGCCGGTCGGCGCACTTGTGTATGCGCAGGAGCTCGCCGTGCACGAGGGAGTCCACCGCCGACTCCACCACCGGGATGACGAGCCCGCCGAAGACGTCGCCCACCGGGACGAAACTGCGCACGTAGCCGCCGTCCGGCAGCGCCTCGACCCGCCGCGTGCCCACGGAACGGCCGAGCACGCGGTTGATCTCGGCGAGCGCTCCTTCACGGGCGCGCTCGCCCTGGTCGGTACGCCCGCGCTCGGCGAGCGCGCGGAGCGCGGCGCGCACCCGGCGCGCCTCGACGAGTGCCGCTGCCGCGCCGGAGGGCTGCTCCAGCGCGCGGCGCTGCAGCGCCACCGCGCGGTCGGGATCCACGGCACGGGCCTCGGCAAGCCAGTCCACGAACCGGTCGAACGATGCGATGGTGTCCACGCGCGTGCCGAGTCGGGCATCGTCGGTGTTCACGAAGTCGAGCCAGAGCCGGCCGCCCACGAAGACGAAGGCGGGCGGACGCTCGGCGGCGGGCGACGACGGGGCCATGCCGCGAAGATAGCGTGGCGTCCCTAGATTCGGCGGATGCCGGAACACCCGCCAAGAGTCGCCGTGGGTTCGGAGAATCCCGTGAAGATCGCCGCCGCGCGCGCGGTGGTCCGGTCGGCGTTCCCCGGAGCGGAAGTGGAAGGCATCGCCGTCGCGAGCGGCGTGGGGGACCAGCCATTCGGTGATGCGGAGACCATCGCGGGCGCGCGGACGCGGGCGCGGGCCGCCCGCAGGGCGCTCGACGCGGACTTCGGCGTGGGTCTCGAGGGCGGCGTGGTGGACGACGCCGACGGGATGCGCAGCTGCGCCTGGTGCGTGGTGGTGCACCGCGACGGCCGCGAAGGCGTCGGCGGCTCGCTCGCGATGCCGCTGCCCGACGCGGTCGCGACGATGGTGCGTGACGGCGTGGAGCTCGGCCACGCGATGGACGCGCTCGTCGCGCAGCGCGGCACCAAGCATGGGCGGGGTGCCGTCGGCATACTCACCGGCGGGCGGATCGATCGGCAGGGGGCCTACGAGGTGCTGGTCACCTACGCGCTCGCGCCCTTCCTCACACCCGAGCTCTTCGCACGCTGAGCGGCGCTTGCGGCCGCCCCGACGGGCCGCCGCCGCGCCTCTGCCCGGTTCTCGCTGCGGCTACGTGCGCGGCCGGAGCACGAGCACCGGGTGCCCGGCGCTACGGATCAGCTTGTCCGCCACGGAGCCAAGGAAGAGGCGCGAGAGCCCGCGTCCCTGCGTGGCGATCGCGAGGCAGTCGGGCTCCGTCTGCTTGATGTGCTCCAGCAGGTGACGCGTCGGCGCGGAGGAGACCTCCACCGTCGACGTCGCCTCGATCCCGCTTGCCTGCATCGTCGCCACGAGCGCGTCGAGCTCAAGCTTGGCCGCCGCCACCTGCGAGTCGATCCCGAACGGATCGGGCCGGTCGGCCATCATCGTCGAGACCACGTCACCCGGGATGAACGGCGCGATGACGCGCACGAAGGAGACGCTCGCGCCGAAGGTGATGGCCAGGTCCCGTGCGGCGGGGATGATCGCATCGGCGTGTTGGCTGCCGTCGAGCGTCACGAGCAGGGTGCGGGGCGTGAAGGGCTCGCCGGCGTGGGCGTCGTGCTCGGGCAGGGCGAGCACCGGACGGTGGGAGTGCCGGATCACGGCGTCGGTCACGGAACCCAGCCAGCCGGGCGTGAAGCCGCCGGCGCCGTGCGTGGTCATCACGATGAGGTCGGCGTTCACGAGTTCCGCGACCTCGGTGATGTAGCCCGACGGCCCCCCGTCCGCGATGTGCGGCGTGACGCTGAGGCCCCATTCGCGCGCAAGCCGCGCCGCCTGCGCCTTGAGGTACTCCTCCGCCTTGTTCCGGAGCACCTCGTCGGCGGCGAGCAGGTCGGGGGAGAGGATCGCACCTTCCCCAGTCGCGCCGATCACGCCGATCGGCACGTGCGAGCGGACGAGGTGCACGGCGCCGCCCGCTCGGCGCGCCAAGTCGCAGCCGATGGCGAGGGCGCGTTCGGCGAGTGGGGAACCGTCAAGGGGAACCAGGATCGTGCGCAGCATCGGGGCCTCCCGGCCGGAAGCACCGGCCTCCGCGGGCGGCAACCGCCCTGGTTCCATACTACCATTCACCGGCCAGCGTCCGTGTCAGTGATACCCCTCAACGACCGTCAGGTGAACCCCCGGTGAGCGACGTGACCCCAGAGCTTCCGATCGTCGTGCAGGAGCGCGTGCGCTGGGGCGATTGCGACCCGCTCGGCATCATCTACTACGGCACCTACATCCGGTTCTTCGAGGTGGCGGAGAACGAGATGTTCCGCGCCGCGGGCCTGCCGTACCATGTGCTGCGGGTCGAGCGGCAGGTGCAGCTGCCGCGGAAGGCGTTCCAGGTGGAGTTCCACTCGCCGGCGGAGATGGACGAGCTCATGGAGATCCGCGTCGGGGTCTCGCGCATCGGGGAGACCTCCATCACGATGCGCTTCGAGGCCTACCGCGCGAGCGACCTGCGGCACCGCGCTTCGGCGACGGTCACGGTGGTCTCGGTGGAGAAGGCGTCCATCGCGAAGAAGCCGCTCCCGCCATTCGTGAAGGACGCCCTCAGGCCGTATCTGGTTCGATCGGCGTGATGCTCCCGGTGGTGTGCGAGGCGCGGCTGCGCGCCTCCATCGCCTTGCTCACGCGCCGATGCATGCGCTGCATGCCGTCGTACGCGGCGTACTTGAAGGCGTCGCTCAGCGTCGGGTAGTTGAAGACCGACTGGATGAAGTAGTCGAGGGACCCGCCGAATCGGATTACCGCGGCCGGGATGTGGATGAGCTCACAGGCGCCCTCGCCCATCACGCTCGCCCCGACCAGCTGCTCGTTGTCGGTGCGGAAGACGAGCTTCACGTAGCCCTCGGTGTCGCCGATGATCTGTCCGCGGGCATTGTCGCGGAACGAGGCCTTCCCGATCTCCACCGAGATCCCCAGCCGGCGCGCCTCGTCCTCGCCGAGGCCGACCGTGGCGATCTCCGGCACGGTCCAGACGCTGTAGGGGAGCACGGACGAGACCGCGGTCTTGTACTTGAGGTCGAAGGCGTGGCACATCGCGACCCGCGCTTGCTCCATCGAGGTGCTGGCGAGGGAGGGGAAGCCGATCACGTCGCCGGCGGCGTAGACCTTCGCGTTGGCGGTGCGATAGTGCTCGTCCACCGCGATGTAGCCGCGCGCGTTCGCCCGGATGCCCGCCTCGGCGAGGCCGAGGTCGGCACTGCGCCCTTCGCGGCCCACGCAGCAGAGCAGGCAGTCTGCGGTGAGTTCCCGGTCGCTGGAGAGCCGCACGGCGGCGACGTCGTCCCGCACTTCGACCGCCCGGACTACGGAGTCCATGATGACCTCGATGCCGAGTCGGCGCGTCATCTCCTGCCGCAGGGCGTCGGAGAGGTCCGCGTCGAGGTGGGAGATGAGCCGTGCGCGTTCGTTCACCAGGGTCACGCGCACGCCGAGCGCGGCGAAGATGCTCGCGTATTCGCAGCCGATCACGCCGCCGCCCACCACCACGAGGCGCTTCGGGATCGCGGCGAGCGAGAGGACGTCGTCGCTGTCCACCACCACGCGCCCGTCGAACGGGATCGAGTCGGGCCGGACGGGCCGCGACCCCGTCGCGACGAGGAAGACGCCGGCACTGATGCGGCGCACTTCCTCGCGCGCGCGTTCCACCTCGATGGTGTCGGCGGAGACGAAGCGGGCGTGCCCCCGGAACCGCGTCACCTGGTGATGGTCGAGGTTGTCCTCGATCCGGTCCCACGCGGCCTCCACCACCGACCGCTCGCGGTGCATGAAGTCGCTGAGGGTGATGGTCCGCTTGACCTTGTACTCGACGCCGTAGAGTCCGTGCTGCCGCAGTCCGCTGAAGTAGAGCGCGGTCTCGCGCAGCGTCTTCGAGGGGATGGTGCCCGTGTTGACGGCGGCGCCGCCGAGTCTCGGCGCCACCTCCACCAGGCATACCTTCTTCCCGAAATACGCGGCCTGCGCGGCGCCCTTCTCGCCCGCCGGGCCACCGCCGATCACGCACAGGTCGAAGTGGTCTGTCATGTGCCGCGAAAATACCGCCTGCAGGGGCGTGCCGCGAGCCTTATCTTTCACGGATGAGCCCGGAATCCACCTATTTCCGCAAAGGGTTCGGTCTCAAGGCCGAGGTCGAGCGGACGCTGACTGCCGACTATGACGGACATCTCGTGGACCTGCTCTTGGCGCGGGAGCACACGCTCACCGCCGGGCCCGTCACGATCCGGCTGGCCAAGGAGTTCGGGTTCTGCTACGGCGTGGAGCGCGCGGTGGAGTACGCGTACCAGACGCGGACCAAGTTCCCCGAGCGCTGCATCTTCCTCGCGGGCGAGATCATCCACAACCCGCACGTGAACGAGAAACTGAGGGAGATGGGGATCGTCTTCCTCCCCCAGAGCGGGACGGGCTTCGACTACGGCGCGGTGACCCCGCAGGACGTGGTGATCCTCCCCGCGTTCGGTGTCACGATCCACGACTTCACCACCCTGCGCGAGCTGGGGTGCGTCATGGTCGACACCACCTGCGGCTCGGTGCTCAACGTGTGGAAGCGCGTGGACGCGTACGCGAAGGACGGGTTCACGGCGCTCATCCACGGCAAGTACTACCACGAGGAGACGCGCGCGACAGCGTCCCAGGTGGAGAAGTATCGCGGTGGCACGTACCTCGTCGTGCGCGACATGGCCGAGGCGGATGACGTGATCGCCTACATCGAGGGTCGGGGCGACCGCGAGGCGTTCGTGGCGCAGTACGCGAGGGCGGCGAGCCCGCATTTCGATCCGGACCTGCATCTCGACCGGATCGGTGTGGCCAACCAGACGACGATGCTCGCGCGCGAGTCGCTCGCGATCGCCGCGGCCGTCGGAGCGGCGATGGAACGTGCCCACGGCAAGGACCACCGCGAGACGCACTTCCGCACGTTCGACACGATCTGCTCGGCGACGCAGGACCGGCAGGACGCCGTGAACGCACTGCTCACGGAGCCGCTCGACGTGATGCTCGTGGTGGGCGGCTACAACTCCAGCAACACGATCTCGCTCGCGGCGCTGACGGCGGAACGGGTGCGCACCTTTCACATCGAGGACGCGGCGTGCATCGACCCGGCGCGCGGCAGGGTGCGGCACCGGGACCCGGTCACGCACGAGGAAGTCGAGTCGGAGGCGTGGCTGCCGGCGGACGGCGACGTGCGCGTCGGGCTCACCGCGGGTGCGAGCACGCCGAACAACAAGATCGGCGAGACCGTCGCGCGCGTGCTGGCGACGCGCGGCGTGGACCCGGCGACCGTCGTCTGAGTGAGGCCATCCCGTGTCCCTCTCGGACCCTGAACCCGTGACGAGGATCCCGTGAGCGCACCGCAACCGTCGCCGACGGATCCGGGCTTCATCGCGCTCGAGGGAGGCACGTCCCGCATCGAGGTGGTGCCGCAGCATGGCGGTCGCGTGCGGTCGCTGCGGCTCGGCGGTCGTGAGTGGCTGTTGAGCGAGGGGGTGGGCACCGAGCCGCGTGCCGGCAGCCGCCCGATCGACGGCGCGGGCTGGGACGAGTGCGCCCCCGCCGCCGGTGCGGGGACGCTCCCGGACTGGGTGAAGGGCGTCGGCGGCCGGCCCGTGCCCGTGGGCGGGGAGGCGCGCTCCAAGGTCCCGGACGTGAACATCCGCACCGAGGCCGGCGGGCACCAGGTGGAGTGCACTTGGCGCGGCGACCGGCTGCCGTGGGAACTGCATCGCTCGCTGCTCATCCGCCCGGACGGCGCGGTGGAGGCGCGATACGAGGCCCTCACCACCGGTGAGCACCGGTTGCCGTTCCTCTGGAGCGCACACCTCCTCTTCCCGCTCAGCGCCGCCACGCGCGTGAAGCTGCCGGACGCGGGCCGCCTGCGCATCTCGGAGCTGACCGGTGCCGGGATGGAGAAGGCCGCGGCCGACGAAGCCGCCAAGTGGCCGCGCCTGACGCTCGACGGCAGGCCGCGC
>Ga0224510_10001609_pt1 | contig 14597 bp, 13 predicted proteins | sample SF_May12_sed_USG_FD_170161 | JGI IMG/M metagenome (GOLD analysis project Ga0224510, IMG submission 170161) | Sediment microbial communities from San Francisco Bay, California, United States - SF_May12_sed_USGS_4_1 | ecosystem: Environmental > Aquatic > Marine > Sediment | place: USA: California... | reverse complement strand
CGCCTGATCAACCTGCGGCCCGTCGTCTGGCAGGAAGCTGCCAGATCGGAAACTCGACTGGACTGCGCAACTCTTGGTGAGTTATCACACGGCCTCGGCCGGATGTTGCCCTTCACGTATGTCCGCTTTCTTAGAGTTCATACCCTCGACGCGACCAATGTGATTGGGTGACAGAGCCAACGCTTCCGGCCCTTCCTCCCCTTCCGCTCACTTCTTCACGAACTTCAGCGTCATCCGATCCGACTCGCCGATCGCGATGTACTTGCTCTTGTCGAAGGTCGGGTCTTCTTCCTTGCCCGAACCGTAAGGCGTCGAGCGCAGGTTCGGCGGCAGCGTCCACACCCCGAACGGGTGGTCCGTCGTGTCCTTCGGGTTCGCGTTGATTTCTGACTTGCCCGCAAGCGTGAAGCCCGCTTTCTTCGCCTGTTCGATCACGTATGCCTCCGTGACGTAGCCGGAGTCGGGCTTCTCGGGTTTCGTGCCGGCCTTGGCGCGATGCTGTTCGACGGCCAGGATGCCGCCCTTCTTCAGCGCCTTGTGGAACTCGGCGAAGGTGTCGTGCACGGTGTCCGGTTCGTCCTGCATCCAGCCGTGGATCGAGCGCGCAGTCAGGATGAAGTCGAACATGCCGGCCGGCAGCGTCTTCGACACGTTGCCCCAGTTCAGGATGCGCACGTCGCCATACAACTCCGGCTTGGTCAGGTAGCGCGCCTCGAAGCTGCTGCGCGACTTGCGCGCGCCTTCCGAGAGCTTGGGATTCGCGAGGTCGGCGCCCGTCACGTAGAACGAGCCGCCCGTCATCTTCGCGTAGGGCGCCAGGATGTCCGTCCACCACGATTGCGAACCCGGCTGGATCTCGAGGATCGTCATGCCCGGCTTGAGGCCCCAGAAGGCCAGCGATTCGATCGGGTGACGGTACTTGTCCCGCGCCCTGGCCTCGTCTGTGCGCCAATCACCATGGACGGCCGCGGAGAGCGCCTTGTCGTCCGTCGAGGAACGGCCCGGGTCGTCGGCCGATGCTGAGAACGCCGGGGTGCCCTGCAGTGCCACGATGCCGAGCAACAGTGCCTTGGTGATCGCCAGTTTCATGTCCGCTCCTTTGGGTCCAATTGGCAGCAATTAGGCGGGAGCGGCCCGGCAGATTCAACCTGCCAAAAAAAACGAAGGCCCCGGCGCTTGCGCGACGGGGCCCCGTTCGCAACCCGCGGGCGGTTGCATCGTCGGTTACATGCCCGAATCCGTGCGGATCAGCATCACGCGACGATTTTCCTGGCGGCCTTCGGCGGTCGCGTTGTCGGCGATCGGGGCGGTTTCGCCCTTGCCAACCGAGCTCAGGCGAGCCGGGTCAACACCGCGCGACGACAGGTAGTCGAACACCGCCTTGGCGCGACGATCCGACAGGGCAGCGTTGTAGGCATCGGCACCGACGCTGTCGGTGTGGCCTTCAACCATCGCCTTGGCGAACGGCACGTCGCCCATGAACTTCACGACGCGCTCGAGTTCCGTGATCGACTCGGGGCGCAGCTCGGCGCTGTCGAAGTCGAACAGGAGCTTGAGGGTCTGCTCGAGCGGGCAACCGACCGAGTCGACCTTGGTGCCGGCCGGGGTGCCGGGGCACTTGTCGGCTTCGTCGCAGACGCCGTCGTTGTCCATGTCCGCGCACTTGGCGGGCGGGGGCGGCGGCGGGGGCGGCGGCGCAACGACCGGAGCCGGGGCTGGGGCCGGGGCCGGAATCACATGGCCGAAGCGGTAGCCGACGTGCAGGCCGTAGACCCACGGGTTCAGTTCGGCCGAGCCGATGTCTGATCCGTCGAGTTCGACGTCCGACGACATGTCGATGTAGCGGACGTTGGCATTGAAGAACCAGTTGCTGGTCTTGTTGCCGATGTCCACACCGACCTGGCCGGCCGCGCCGATCGAGTCATCAAGCTTCAGGCTCGAACCTGCGGCAACGCCTTGCGTTTCCTCACCCGAGAACAGCGTGTAGTTGACGCCCGCGCCGATGTACGGACGGAACGTGCCGTTCGGGTTGAAGTGCCAATTGAGGCTCAGCGTCGGCGGCAGCACGTCGACGTGCGCGACGCGATCGAGCGGGCGGCCGCCCGTGTCGAGGTCGAGGCCGTGCGTCGCGGGCCATGCCAGCAGCAATTCAGTGCCGATGTGCGGCGTGATCATGTATTCGATCGTGCCGGTCGGCGAGAGGTCGCTGTCCACAACGACGGCAGCACCGTTGCCCAAGTCGAGGTTGTAGGAGTCAGGGTTGATCTGCGATATACCGACGCGGACCAGCCACTTGCCAGGATCGTACGTGCCCTCTTGGGCGTTAGCGGCGACCGGTGCCGCGAGGGCTGCGGCAACAGCCAAAGGAATGAGATAACGAGATGACATTGAGGCGTTCTCCTTGTGGCTTTTCTGCCATGCTTTATAAATTCAATGGCGGCCACTGACCGCCAGCCCGTCACCACACCCTAGACGGACGCCATTAAGTTCAACAGGACAATTTTCCTCGTAAACATGGTCCAAAGTCCAGTGCGGTAAATCAGGCCCGGCTGCAATGTGCTCCGCGGACTCGCTTCGCCCAGGCCCGCTTGCCGGTTTCACCCGGAGTATATGATGTTTTCTAGCAACAGGACGTCGCAATTTGAATGCCGGCGGACGGTTAGCGGGCGCCTGGCAGTGCTGCTGGTCGCCGGGGCCGGCCTGATGGGCCCGGTCGGGGCTGCCGCAACCGCAGGAACCGCGCCCGCGGCAATCCCCGGCCCGGCCGGCGGAGAACTGATCCCCTATGAGAAATTCACCCTCGCCAACGGCCTGACGGTGGTGGTCCACACCGATCGCAAGGCGCCGATCGTGGCGGTGAACGTCTGGTACCACGTGGGCTCGAAGAACGAGCCGCCCGGAAAGACCGGGTTTGCGCACCTGTTCGAGCACCTGATGTACCAGGGCTCCGAGCACTACGACGACGAATACTTCAAGCCGTTCGAGCAGGTTGGCGCAACCAGCATGAACGGCACGACCAGCTTCGACCGCACCAACTATTTCCAGAACGTGCCGACGACGGCGCTCGACCTTGCACTGTGGATGGAGTCCGACCGCATGGGCCACCTGCTCGGCGTCGTGACGCAGCCGCGGCTCGACGAGCAGCGTGGCGTGGTCAAGAACGAGAAGCGCCAGGGGGAGAATCGTCCGTACGGCCGCGTGGCCGAGACCGTGTATCGCGCGAGCTTCCCGCCCGGGCACCCCTACCGCACATTGCCGATCGGCTCGATGACCGACCTCGACGCCGCGACCCTCGACGACGTGCGCGAGTGGTTCCGCACGTACTACGGCGCCGCCAATGCCGTGCTGGTGCTGGCGGGCGACATCGACCTGCCCACGGCTCGCGCCAAGACCGAGCAATACTTTGGACACATCGCCCCCGGCCCCGCCGTCACCCGGCCCGGCCAGTGGATCGCAGCCCGCACCGACAGTCGCCGCGAGACGATGTACGACCAGGTGGCGCAGCCCCGCTGGCAGCGTTACTGGAACACGCCGCCCGACAACACGCGCGACTCCGAATACCTCGGTCTCGTCGGCGAAATACTGGGCGGCGGCAAGACATCGCGTCTCTACGAGCGCCTGGTGTATCGCGAGCGGCTGGCCGACAGCGCGAGCGCGGGCCAGTCCCCGCTGGAGATCGCGGGGCTCTTCACGCTCTCGGCCGACGTCAAACAGGGCGTTCCCGTCGCGCGCGTCGAGGCCGCGATGCTCGACGAACTGCAGCGCTTCATCGACCACGGGCCAACGCAGGCCGAACTCGCGCGGGCCAGGATCGCGATTCGCGCGGGGTTCGTCCGCGGCCTCGAGCGCATAGGCGGTTTCGGCGGGAAGGCCGACGTGCTCGCCTCGTGCGAGGTGTTTGCAGGCGATCCGGGCTGTTACCGCCAGTCGCTGGCATGGATCGACGCCGCGCAACCCGCCGATCTGCAGCGCGTCGCGCGCCGGTGGCTTTCGCAGGGCGACTACACGCTCGAAGTGTTGCCCCAGCCGCCGCATGCCGCGGCGGCGGCGGACGCCGTCGACCGCAAGCAAGGGCCGCCAGTCACCGCCGAGTTTCCCGATACCGTCTTCCCCGAACTGCAGCGCATGAGGCTCAGCAATGGCATTCCGGTGATCGTTGCGGCACGCCCGGGCGTTCCCGTCGCCCGCATCTCGCTGGTGTTCGACGGCGGTTTCGTCGGCGACCAGGATCGCAAGCCGGGCACCGCGAGCTTCGCGATGTCGCTGCTCGACGAAGGCGCCGGCAAGCTCGACTCGCTCGCGATCGCCGACCGGGCAGAGCGGCTCGGCGCGCAGATTGCCAGCGCGGCGGGCCTCGACACGGCATTCGCGGCCGTGTCGATGATGACCGACCAGGCGGACCCGTCGCTCGCACTGCTGGCAGACGTCGTGCGGCGCCCGACGTTTCCCGCGCATGAAATCGAGCGCGTGCGCAAGGAGTGGATCGCGGGCATCGCGCGAGAAAAAGCGAGCCCGGAGGCGCTTGCGCTGCGCGTGCTGCCGCCGTTGCTCTACGGTACCGGCCATCCGTACGGCATCCCGTTCTCGGGCTCTGGCACGGAGGCTTCCGTGTCCGCATTGACCCGTGACGATCTCGTCGCCTACCAACGGGACTTCCTGCGGCCCGACAACGCGACGATCATTGTGACGGGCGCGGTGACGCCCGAGTCGATCCTGCCGCTGCTCGAACGGCACTTCGGAGACTGGCAGCCACCTGCTGGCGCAAAGCCCGCCCGCGTCGATGTTGCTGCCGCAACCGCGAGCGTCGGGACGCGCGTCTACCTGCTCGACCGTCCTGGTGCGCCGCAGACCTCGATTCTCGCCGGACAGCTGATGCCGTCGAGCCTCGCGCCGGACCGCATCGAACTCAATACGGCCAATGACGTGCTCGGCGGCACGTTCACGTCGCGCATCAACATGAACCTGCGCGAGGACAAGCACTGGTCGTACGGCGCACGTTCGAGCCTGACGGAAGCGCGCGGCCAGCGGCCCTGGCTGCTTTCGGCGCCGGTCCAGACCGACAAGACCGTGGAATCGATCCAGGAGATCCGGCGCGAACTGGCTGATTTCCTCGCAGCGAGACCTGTTACTGCTGACGAAGTCAGCAAGGTTCGCAGCCGTGACGTGCGCGCGCTGTCCGGACAATACGAGACCAACGCGGCCGTGAGCGGTGCCATCGGCGACATCGTGAGATTCAACCGTGCCGACGATTACGTGCGCACTTTGCGGGCACGGCTCGAAGCCCAGACCGATGCCGGCGTCCGGCAAGCAGCGGCGCAGGCATTCCGACCCGGTTCGCTCACGTGGGTGATCGTGGGCGACCTGTCGCGGATCGAGGCGTCCATTCGCCAGCTCGGGCTCGGCAACGTGCAGGTGCTCGACGCGGACGGCAACGTGCTGCGCTGACGGCAGGGCTATGATCCACGGCTGAACCTCGGCCGACGGAGAGTCGAAGCATGGCTGCGCAACGTGCGCTCCTGGACCGCATCGCGCGGGTGGTGCGGCCGCTCGGTATCATCGGTCTGCTCGCGACACCCGGTGTATGCGTCGCCGTCCCATCGCTGGACGCAGCCGCGGCCGGGAGGTTTGCGGACCTCGCGCTGCATTGCGCGCACATGGAGTACCCCAACAAGATTTCGCACACGCTCGGCAGCGACGCCGACGTGCGGCCGCCGCGTGACCTGGCGCCCGCGTTCTTCGGCTGCTACGACTGGCACTCGTCCGTCCACGGACACTGGCTGCTGGCACGGCTCGCCAGGCAGTTTCCGCAGGCTCCGTTTGCGGTAGCTGCGCGCGCGGCACTGGCGCAGAGCCTGACTCCCGCACACATCGCCGGCGAGGTCGCGTACTTCCAGACACCAGGGCGCGCGTCGTTCGAGCGCCCCTACGGGCTCGCCTGGCTGCTGCTGCTGGCGGCAGAACTGCGCACCTGGGACGACCCGCAGGCGCGGGAGTGGTCGCGGACTCTCGCACCGCTCGAAGCGGAAGCCGCGCAACGCCTGCAGACCTGGCTGCCCAAGCTGCGCTATCCGATCCGCGTCGGCGAGCACGGCCAGACCGCCTTCGCCTTCGGACTCGTGCACGACTGGGCCCGCGTCGCCCACGATACCGGGATGCAGTCGCTGATCGAATCGAAGGCGCGCGAGTTCTACGCGGGCGACAGGAACTGCCCGCTGGCCTACGAGCCCTCGGGCGAGGACTTCCTTTCGCCCTGCCTCGCCGAGGCCGACCTCATGCGGCGCATCCTGCCGCCGCGCGAGTACGGCGCCTGGCTGCGCCATTTCCTGCCGGTCATCCCGACGAGCGCGAAGAAGGCGTGGCTCGTACCCGGCGAAGTGACCGACCGCAGCGATCCGAAACTCGCGCACCTCGACGGCCTCAACCTCAGTCGCGGCTGGATGCTGCTCGGGATCGCGTCGGGCTTGCCGCAGGGCGACCGCCGCATCGGCGCATTGAACGCGGCCGCCGAGGCACACGCCGCCGCCGCGCTGCCCGCCGTGACGGGCGAGCACTACGAAGGCGGGCACTGGCTCGGAACGTTCGCTGTCTACCTGACGACAGGCGCCGGGCGGCGGGCGCCCTGATCACTCTGAGACGGCGGTGACGGATGGAACGGACGGAGCGCTTCTACAAGATCCAGAACCTGCTGCGGAGCCGCCACTTCGTCAGCACGCAGGACTTCCTGGCGGAGCTCGGCATCTCGCGCGCGACCTTCAAGCGCGACCTCGAGTACCTGCGCGACCGCATGCACGCGCCGATCGTGTACGACCGCGACCGGGAAGCCTACGGCTTCGATCCCGCCGTCGCGGACAGCGAGCTCTGGCAACTGCCGGGACTCTGGTTCTCGGCGGACGAACTGCAGGCGCTGCTGACGATGGACCGCCTGCTCGGCGACCTGCAGCCGGGCGTGCTCAGTGAACTGATCGCACCGCTGCGCAGGCGGCTGAAGAGCCTCCTCGAATCGGGTGAGCATTCGGCGGAGGACATCGCGCGGCGCATCAGGATCCTGTCGATGGGATCGCGACGCGTGGCGCCCGCGCACTTCCGCACGATCGCCGCCGCAGTGCTCACGCGCAAGCGCCTCAAGTTGCGCCACGAGCGCCGCGAGGACGGCGCAGTAATCGAGCGGGAAGTGTCGCCGCAGCGGCTCGTGCATTACCGCGACAACTGGTACCTCGACGCCTATTGCCACGAACGACAGGCGCTGCGGACGTTCGGACTCGATGCCATCGAGACGGCAGCGGTAATGCCTGACAAGGAAGCGAAGGAGATCGCCGAGGACACGCTCGAACGTCATTACGCGAGCGGCTACGGCATCTTCGCGGGAACGGCAACGCAGGATGCGGTGCTGCAGTTCGGCGCCGGCAGTGCGCGCTGGGTGTCGCGCGAAACCTGGCACCCGGAACAGGTCGGCACGCCGCAGCCCGACGGCACGTACCTGCTGCGGTTTCCGTATTCGCGGGAGCCCGAGCTGGTGATGGACATCCTCAAGTACGGCGCAGACGTGCGGGTACTTGCGCCGGAGTCACTGCGCAAGGCAGTTGCGGAAAGACTGCGTGCCGCCGCGAAGCTCTACGACCAAGTCTCGTAAGTCACGCAGCGAATCAGTGACTTCCGTTCCGGCTATCCCCCAACCCCTGTCCCCTGACCCCTTGCCTACTGCAGCGTGAACCGCTGCGGCTGCACGCCTTCGACCGGCGGCAGGTTCACGCCCTGCGCGACGTACAAATCGACTTCGCGCTCGAAGTGCAGCGGCCCCTCGACCGTCACGCCCTGCTCGATCGTGATGCGGGGATTGCGGGAATCCTTGCCCTTCCACCAGGACGACTTCTGCTCATTCACGTGGATGCCGCCCTTGAGGACCGCGCCCGTGGCGAGACGGATGTCACCGTTGACGGTCTCGATGCCACCGTCCACGTGCGCACCTTCGACCAGCATCGAGCCGTTGACGTTCTCGAGGCCGCCGGCGACCCTGGCGCCTTTGCGCAGCGTGAGGCTGCCGTTGACAGCCTCGATGCCTCGCTGAACCTCGGCCTCGGCACCCACCGTGATCGAGCCGTTGACGGTCTCGGCAGAGCCGACGACGGCCTTGTCCTCGATCTTCAGCGAGCCGTTGACCGTCTCGACGTCCCCGGCGCGGGCGCCGGCGCCGATCGTCACCGAGCCGTTCACGGTGTCGACGTCGCCAGTCTGCTGGCCCGGCTCGACTTTCACGCTGCCGTTGACTTTGCTGATGTTCTCTGCGGCATGGGCGGAGTCGCCGAGGACAACCGCCGCAAAGGCGAAAGCGACCGTAAGAATGCAACGAGTGACGAAGTTCATGGCGTGGCCTCCGGCCGGGACGTTTCCTGTAGCCAGTTCGATGCACCGGGGCGGCCAAAGGTTGCAACGGGCCCGGGCCGCGGCTGCAACCGGGCGTCCGATGCGCTAGGCTCCTGCGTCTCACCCCGCCGATCGACCGGAGCAGCGACCATGAAGACCCGTGCCGCCGTCTGCCATCAAGCCGGCCAGCCCCTCGTCATCGAAACGGTGGACCTCGACGGACCGAAGGCCGGCGAAGTCCTGATCGAGATCAAGGCAACGGGCGTCTGCCACACGGACGAATTCACCCGGTCCGGCGGTGACCCGGAAGGCCTGTTCCCGGTCATCTTCGGGCACGAAGGCGCCGGCGTCGTCGTGGACGTGGGCCCCGGCGTCAAGTCGCTGCGGAAGGGCGACCATGTGATCCCGCTCTACACCCCGGAATGCCGGGAGTGCAAGAGCTGCACCTCGCACAAGACGAACCTGTGCACGGCGATCCGCTCGACCCAGGGCCAGGGCGTGATGCCGGACGGCACCAGCCGCTTTTCGCTCGGCGGCGAGAAGATCCATCACTACATGGGTTGCTCGACGTTCTCCAACTTCACGGTGCTGCCGGAAATCGCGGTCGCCAAGGTCCGCGAAGACGCGCCTTTCGACAAGATCTGCTACATCGGCTGCGGCGTGACCACGGGCATCGGCGCGGTGATCAACACGGCCAGGGTCGAGCCAGGCGCCAACGTCGTGGTCTTCGGGCTTGGCGGCATCGGCCTCAACGTGATCCAGGGCGCGCGGCTGGCCGGCGCCAACAAGATCGTGGGTGTCGACATCAATCCGGCCCGCAAGCGCCTCGCCGAGAAATTCGGCATGACGCACTTCGTCAATCCGAAGGAAGTCCAGGGCGACCTCGTTCCCTACCTCGTCGCGCTGACCGACGGCGGCGCCGACTACAGCTTCGAGTGTGTCGGCAACGTCGACCTGATGCGGCAGGCGCTCGAGTGCTGCCATCGCGGCTGGGGCGTGTCGGTCATCATCGGCGTCGCGGGAGCGGGCCAGGAAATCAGGACGCGGCCCTTCCAGCTGGTCACGGGCCGCACCTGGAAAGGCACGGCGTTCGGCGGCGCTCGCGGCCGCACCGACGTGCCGAAGATCGTCGACTGGTACATGGACGGCAAGATCGCGATCGATCCGCTGATCACGCACACGCTGCCGCTCGCCCGCATCAACGATGCCTTCGACCTGATGCACTCCGGCGAGTCGATTCGTTCAGTCGTTACCTTCTAGGACCGCTGGGTGAAGCTTCTTTCAGAGCACGCGTGCTGGAGCGGCACCCAGCGCTTCTTCCAGCACGACTCGAGCGAGTGCGCCGGGCCGATGCGTCTTGCGGTGTATGAACCGCCACAGGCCAAGGCCGGCCCGGTGCCCGTGCTCTATTACCTCGCGGGCCTGACCTGCACGGAAGAGACGTTCCCGATCAAGGCGGGCGCGCAGCGACTCGCGGCAGAACATGGCCTGATGCTCGTGGCGCCCGACACGAGCCCGCGTGAGCCGCGGCTGCGCGGCGACGATGCCAGCTGGGATTTCGGGCTCGCCGCCGGGTTCTACGTGGATGCGACGCAGGCACCGTGGTCAGCGCACTACCGCATGTACAGTTACGTGACGCGCGAGCTGCCGGCGCTGCTCGCGCGCGAGTTCGAGGCCGCAGACACGAGCCGGCAGTCGATCATGGGCCACTCGATGGGCGGTCACGGCGCCCTGGTCTGCGCCTTGCGCAATCCGGGCCAGTACCGGTCGGTCTCGGCGTTCGCCCCGATCGTCGCGCCCTCACAGGTGCCCTGGGGTCACAAGGCGTTCAGCAACTACCTCGGCGCGAATCGCGGCGACTGGCTGGCCTACGACGCGACGCACCTGGTGCAGCAAGCGCCGCGCATGGACACTATCCTGATCGACCAGGGCCTGGGCGATAAATTCCTGACCGAGCAACTGCGGCCCGAACTGTTCGAGGATGCCTGCCAATGGTCCGGGCAGCCGCTGCAACTGCGGCGTCACGCGGAGTACGACCACGGCTACTATTTCATCCAGACGTTCATGCCGGACCACATCGCCTTCCACGCGGCCTCGCTGCGTCATGCCTGACCAGCAACACGCGATGACCACCCAGTCGCTGGAACACAAGTGATCGACGACGAACCCGCCTGGGTGACGGACGTCCTGCGGTTCTGGTTCGGAGAACTGGCCGCGCTTGACTGGTTCGTGCGCAATGATGCCGTCGACGACCGCATCCGACAGCGCTTCTTGTCCCTGCACGGACACGTCGCCGCGGACGGCGGGGTGCCGCTGACGTCGCCGCCGCGGATGCTGCTCGCCGCAGTGCTGGTACTCGACCAGTTCTCACGCAACCTCTATCGCGACGACCCGCGTGCTTTCGCGGCAGACCCCGCTGCACGCGAACTCGCACGCAGCATCGTCGCACAGGGTTTCGATCGAGAGATGACGCCGCAGGAGCGGCTGTTCGCCTACCTGCCGTTCGAACACAGCGAGAACGCGGACGACCAATCGCTTGCCGTGCGTCTCATCGCTACGCTGGGCGATGAGTACTGGACGCGTTACGCAGTGGACCACCAGACGACGATCGCCCGGTTCGGGCGTTTCCCGTTTCGCAACGCCGCGCTCGGCCGCGTTTCCACGGCCGACGAAGTCGCCTACATGAACGAATCGGCGAAGGGCTGAGTCCGGCCAGCCAGCTGCGGGGGACCGGCCTTAAGCCGGGGCCTTGGCCACGACGGTACCTTCGCGCGTCGTGAGTTCGCGGAACAGCACCGACAACCGTTGCGTCAGCGGTCCGGGCTGGCCGTCGCCGATCTGCCTGCCATCCACTTTCGTGACGGCCGCAAGTTCACCCATCGTGCCGGTGCAGAACATCTCGTCGGCGCAGTACGCCTGGCTCAGCGTCAGGTCGACTTCCTCGTGCGGGAGGTCGTGGGTGCGGCAGAGTTCGAGCACGGTCGCGCGCGTGATCCCCTCCGGGCAGGCCACCAGCCGTGGCGTGCGCAGCAAGCCCTGCTGGACGATGAACACGTGCGTCGCGTTGGTTTCGGCGATGAAGCCGCGCTGGTCGAGCATCAGCGCGTCGTCGGCGCCCGCCACGTTCGCCTCGATCTTGGCGAGGATCGACTGGATCAGGTTGTTGTGGTGGATCTTCGGGTCCAGGCAGTCGGGCGGGAAGCGCCGCACGCTGCTGGTCACCAGGCTGAGCCCCCCCTTCGAATACACGGGCGCCTTGTGCTCGGCAAGCACGATGAGCGTCGGTCCCTGCGTATTGAGCCGGGGATCCATCCCCGAGGTGACCTTCACGCCACGCGTGAGCGTCAGGCGGATGTGCACGCCGTCGAACATCCCGTTGGCCTCGAGCGTGCGACGAATCTCGCGCGTGATCGCCCCGCGCGTCGGGATCTGCGCGAACGCCAGCGTCTTCGCCGAATTCAGCAGGCGGTCGAGGTGCTGCTCGAGCCGGAAGATGCGGCCGCCATACAGCCGCAACCCTTCCCAGACCGCGTCGCCGCCCTGCACGGACGAATCGAAGGGGCTGATGCGCGCCTGGTCACGATGCACCAGTTCGCCGCTGACGTTGACGATCAGGTCGCGATTGCGTTCATCGAACTTCTGCAGCAAGGGATCACCTCAGGCGCGCAGACGGTGCGCGCGCAGCCTCTCGTACAGGGGACGGCACCGCGCGGCGATTTCCGCGACGGCGCGGGGAAGCGGTTGCACCGCAGCGGACTCCGTTGCTTGCGGTGGCGGCGTTTCGAAACCGGTCGATTGCTCGACCCGGTCGTACCAGTGCCTGGCCCAGATACCGTCCGATTCACGCCGCCCGGCGGGCCACCACAGCATCCGATCCGTGAACGGCACGTCGAGCGCATCACAAAGCGCGCGCAGCATCGGCTCGGGGCGTTCGAGCAGGTCGGCGGAATCGAGCACGGCCGGCACCTCGCCCGTGCGCCGGATCACGTGCTCGAAGATCTCGACCTGCTGTGGCAGGCCAGTAGCCAGCAGATCGAAATTCGTGAGCTTCCCGCCGAGCGACGTCAGCATGGCGGACGGGTCGCGGATCAGGAAGGCATGCGTCACCGAGTCGAGCCACTCGCGTCCCATTTGCGGCAGGAGATGGTGCGACATCTGCTTCTGGTAGAAGACCCGGACATTCGGCGGCACCGGGACCAGCAGCGAGTCGACCACGCGACGCCAATCCGATTCCTGGTGCGCGATGATCTCGTCGCGGCCTGGATGATCGAGGCCCGTGACCTTCAAGTAGTGCGCGTAGAACGGCTCGTCGATGACGATCGTGTCGCCGCGGTTTTCCCACGAGCGCATGAACGCCGTCGACAGATTGCGCGGGCCCGACCACATCGCGAGCCGCAGTACTCCATCCCGGGCTGCAGATTCCGTCCGTTCCATTCCGTCCAGCCTGACGCGCGGCGACGGCCGCGCGCCGGCATCTTAGGGGATCGGCTTGCGGAAGCGATAGACGAACTGGTCGGTCCTGCCACGGATGGCCTCGTCGAACACGAGCCTGGTGTGGTCGTCCTCCGGGTGCGCCAGCACCTTGCTCTCGCCGTCGAAGGCGAACCCGGCGCTCTCGAACTCGGCGCGCACGACGGCAGGATCGATGCGGTGCAGCTCGTCCACCACCTTGGCAGTATCGCCACCCGCCTTCGCCACGTGGTCCTGCACCACGACTACGCCGCCCGGCTTGAGCGCCACCTGCAGCCGCTTGAGCAGCTCGGCCGGGTCGGTGCGGTTCCAGGTGCCATCGGCAGGCCGCCAGTAGGCATCGTGGAAGCTCATGACGAACAGCGCCGCGTCGAGGGAGCCGGGAGGCAATTGCAGTTCATCGACCTCGGCCGTCAGCTGCCGCACATTGCCGAGCCGGCCGTCAGCGTATCGCGTCGCGATGCCCTTCTCCGCGAACTTCGCGTACGGCGGGTTGTTGTAGGCGATCACCTGCCCTTTCGCGCCGACCGTGCGGGCGAGGAGTTCGGTGTAGTAGCCGCTGGCCGAGAACATGTCGGCCACCCGCATGCCGGGCGCGACACCCAGGAAGGCAAGCACTTCAGTCGGCTTGGCGACAGCGTCCCGTTCCAGATCGGCCTTGGGGCGATCGGGGCTGGCAATGGCTGCGGCGACCGCGGCACCACTGGCCACGGCCGCATCCATCGGATCGGCCGCTCGTGCGACCGGCAATGAGAAAGCCGCGCAGAGCAGCAGGACTCGAAGTGCGTTCATGGTCGTGCCCCATCCTTGCCCGTAGTTCGAAGCAAGCGATGCTAGCCCCGGAACGTCGGCGTGTCATGACTCGTGCGGGTGATTGCGTCGACGTGACCTGACGCACGGCCGGGCTTACTTGGCAGGAACAGCGGAGCGCTTTGCTTCGATGACCTTGCGCGCGTCCTTCATCGCGCCGTCCACCGCGTCCTTGACACACCCTTCCTGGCTCGAGCCCTCGGCGGGAATACCGACCTTGATCTGCTCGCAGGTCGCCTTGGCGGTCTCCTTGATACGATTCTCGAGTTGCAACGCCCCGGATTCCGACGTCAGGTCGAGGTCGGCGTAGCTGACACGGCTCTGGATCGTGATTTGCCGGATGGGGACGCCATATTCCGACTGGCCTACCGTGGTTGAGCGGGCGGCCTCGACGGTGACAACCTCCATGGGCTGCGCGATGGCGGATCCGGCCGCGAGTGCCAGGACTCCTGCCAGAGAAACGAAGTTTGTCGTGCGCATCGTGCGGACTCCTTGTCGTGGTTCTTCCTGGCTGCTTGACTCCTGATTACTGTAGGTCGCCGTTGATCCGGACGACAGTCGTACTCTGTGCAGGCCGGGGCGGCCGGTATCAATTTACCCTGACTTGACCTGCGGATATTGCACACGACCAGGGCCGTCCGGGCGGCGCTGACAACCATTGCTCGCTGACGCCCTGGCAACCCCTGTCCCCGCGTCGTCCGAGCGCTTTACCGCAGCACGACCCGGCCGTTCGGGCAATCGATCGCAGGCGGCGACTGTCCTCAGTCGATGAAGAAAGGCACGACACCCCCCATGTCACGACAGGACGCGATACAGCATCCGCGTCGCAACGATCAGCAGGAAGAGGCCGAAGGCCGCGGACAGCTTGCGCCGATCGAGCGAGTGCGCGAGCTTCGCGCCGAACGGCGCGACCAGCCACGAGACGGGCGCCACCAGCGCAAAGCCGACCAGGCTGA
>Ga0224510_10001608_pt1 | contig 14597 bp, 6 predicted proteins | sample SF_May12_sed_USG_FD_170161 | JGI IMG/M metagenome (GOLD analysis project Ga0224510, IMG submission 170161) | Sediment microbial communities from San Francisco Bay, California, United States - SF_May12_sed_USGS_4_1 | ecosystem: Environmental > Aquatic > Marine > Sediment | place: USA: California... | reverse complement strand
CACAGATGTGGCAGTCCTGATACTGGTACTACAATTACTAGCAACATTTCCATTATCTGTTTGTTCTCAGCCATTGAATAAAATTTAACATTGTTTTGCATAAATCGCATCATTACTGTAAACTACTTTCAATTTGCGTGAAATTCTATTTTGCTCATATTCATGAGGAAAATCGCTCGCGAATATACAGTTTTTGCGAAAGTTCCTTATAATGTATTATCCAATCTGTTGGATTTTTATGAGTATCGATCTTAAAACCATAATTCTGTCTCGTTAGTGAACTTGTTATTTCAATTTATATGTTTCATTTGACATGATTAAAATATAATGGTGTATGTGATTTGATTAAGTGTGTGGTATGTTAATGGAAAATGTTTACTCACACTTAAGCATATCTTTTGTATTTGTTTCCTTGCATTAGTAATGTCATTTTACCAGAAAAAATCATGAAGCATATATGCTTTTGTAACTTGTTGAAGAATTAAAGGACCCAACAATTGTAATTTACTAACATATTCTTTCATCTATATCCATCAACTGTCAGTCCCATATACATGTAATCCCTTACAGTGTCTAGTCATGATGTCTCTGGCTGAGAGTGAAATAGAAACTATACGCATAGACCAGCGATATGGGCCTGAGACGAGGCTTCACCCTGCACCCTCTCCATCTGGTGTGTACTTGGAAACCCCTGCTTCGCCGATATAAATTCTATAAACGAAACGAAATATGTTTCTTTATTGAAAGTAAATCATGTTACATCGATCTGTACATTCATGTGAACATTTGTCGCTTCTATAGTTTGTTTGTGTAAAAATGTCATGACCGGTATTTTATTTATTATACCATGATTTGTATGCTATTATAGTCTAATCTGACATCATACAGCATCAATAGGATAAAAATAACACAGTGTATGCATTTTGCGACACACACACAAACTCACCAATTAAAAAAGCGAAATGTGCTCTTTAAGAATTTAAAGTGATGTACAGTATTTCAAACAAACGACTGGACGGAACGATTTATATGAAAAAAGCTGGCCAATAGTTAACTTTGTTGATTATGCATTTCAAGCCCATATGTAAACTTGATATATAAAGACCTGTGTGTATGTTTTATGTAAGTATTATTGATTACAGGTGACATGCAGTTTCTGAGCCAATGCACCAAAATGACCTCCATCACTAGGGAAGAGGCATATGCAGAAGTCGTAGGGTCACAGTAAAGATGTTCACCTCTTGCACAGACGGCGCAGTCTGGGTAAGCATATGTGCGTTTGATAAAAGACCTCAGAATCACCTTCTTTCAAAATGTCGTGCTTAAAGAGGATAGATACACTGTATGCCTAATCCTTTAGGTCAAAAATGATAACATCTTACATTTTAACCCAGCAGTGAACCATTCTCCCGTATATATGAGAAACTGCCAAATATAGCTATTAATGCATGTTTAAATATTACAGAAAAATGAATTCGTTGAAAATGTGTGGCCCGAAAATTCAGGTGTGCTTATTCACGTTCGATCCATTGCGTTTAAGCAGTTTAATAGGTTGACAACAATAGTTACTCTCAGTTGTGCAGAGGTAACGCATCTGCTTTGGGTGTGATAGGTGCCAGTGGCTGCCACCGTGCCAGGTTCAATTCCCAAATCCGGCAAGCCTTAGGGTAAACTTGTGTTTGAATTTGTTCGTTTTGTTGTTGTGTTGTTGTTATTTTTGTCTATAAAAATATGTTTTTATACCCCCACCACAAAATGTGGGGGGCTATACTGGATTCGCTTTGTCGCGTCGGTCGGTGGGTCGGTCGGTCGGTTGGTCGGTCGGTCGGTCGGTCTGTCTGTCTCCAATTCTTGTCCGCTCTATAACTCCTTTACTAATGGAAGGATTTCCTTCAAACTTGAATGACACATTCACCTCAACCAGGGGATGTGCAGAGCCCATGTTGCCCATGTGTCAGGTCAAGGTCAAAGTCACTGTTAAAGGTCAAATATTTAACAAACAATATTACACATTATGTCCTGTCCGCTCTATAACTCCTTCACTAATGAAAGGATTTCCTCCCAACTTGAATTACACATTCACCTCAACTAGGGGATGTGCAGAGCCCATGTTGCCCATGTGTCAGGTCAAGGCCAAGGTCACAGTTAAAGGTCAAATATTTAACAAACAATATTACACATTATGGTGTGTCCGCTCTATAACTCCTTCACTAATGGAAGGATTTCCTTCAAACTTGAATGACACATTCACCTCAAATAGGGGATGTGCAGAGCCCATGTGTCAGGTTAAGGTCAAGGTCACCGTTAAATGTCAAATATTAAACAGACAAATATAACACATTATGTCCTGTCCGCTCTATAACTCCTTTACTAATGGAAGTATTTCCATTAAACTTGAATGACACATTCGCCTCAACTAGGGGATGTGCAGAGCCCATGTTGCCCATGTGTCAGGTCAAGGTCAAGGTCACCGTTAAATGTCAAATATTTAACAGACAAATATTACACATTATGTTGTGTCCGCTCTATAACTCCTTTACTAATGGAATGATTTCCTTTAAACTTCAAGGTCAAAGTTAAATGTCAAATATTAAACAAACAAATATAAGACATTATGTCATGTCCGCTCTTTTAACCCTATACCAATGGAAGGATTTCCTTGGATGTGCAGAGCCAATGTTGCCCACGTTTCAGCTCAAGGTCAAGGTCACAGTTAAAGGTTAAATATTAAACAAACAAATATTAGACATTATGTTCTGTCTGCTCTGTAAGTCCTACACTAATGGAAAAAAATCTTTAATCTTGGCTCAGTTGGTCATGTGTCAGTTCAAGGTCAAGGTCACAATTGAAGGTCAACTATCAGCTCAAGGTCAAGGTCACAATTAAAAGTCAACTATATTAACAAACAAATATTACACATTATGTCATGTCCGCTCTATAACTCATTTACTAATGGAAGGATTTTCTTCAAACTTGAATGACACATTTACCTTAACTAGGGGATGTGCACAGCCCATGTTTTTTTTCACAACACATCTTACCCTTGCTTCCGCTTTATAATGCACAATGGTGGGGGTATGAATCGCTTACAGCGATAGTTCTAGTTATGAAGAAAATATTGCAATTGCTTTTAAAATATTAAAGTATTGAGTATATTGAACACAGTGCAAGCTGTGTGACCTATTATAAGGGGATATCAAGATATAGACCTAGCATCTTTAATCTAAAAGCACTAAGCTGAAAAAGGCTTATATCGGATAATTCACAATTACAATTTTTCTTTGCAGATAAGAGAGCAGTTGCCGTATCTAAGTTTGATTGCCCTGTACGTCATTGCGCTGACTGTTCAGCAACGGGTAAGATTTCACTTTTAGCTCACCTGAGCACAAATCGCTCAAGGTGAGCTACTGTGACCGGTCGTTGTCCGTCGTCCGTCGTCCGTCGTCGTGCGTCGTCCCTCGTGCGTAGATTGTTTTACTTAAACATCTTCTCCTCTGAAACCGCTATTTGGATTTTGACCAAACTTCACAGGAATGGTCCCTGGGTGGTCCCTTACATATAATGTTCAAATGGTTCTGATTGGTTGCATAAGTAGGTCAAGGGGTCAAGAAATAGGTTTTCAAAAGGCAATTTTCAAAAATCTTTGAGTCTGAATCTACAAGGCCCAGGGCTTTCATATTTGGTATATAGCATCATCTAGAGGTCTTCTAACAAAGTTGTTCAAATTATGCCCCTGGGGTCAAAATTGACCCTGCCCGGGGGGTCACAATTTTACATTGAATTATATAAGGAAAACTGCAAACGACTTCTTCTCTTAAACCCCTAATGGGAATTTTACCAAACTCAACAGGAATGGTCCCTGGGTAGTCCCCTACCAATTTTTTTCAATTAGTTCTGAATGGTTGCATATGTAGGTCACGGGGTCAAAAAATAGGTTTTTAAAATGCAATTTTCAAAAATCTTTTTATCTGAAACTACAAAGCCCAGAGCTTTCATCTTTGGTATTTAGCATCATCTAGAGGTCTTCTAACAAAGTTGTTCAAATTATGCCCCTGGGTTCAAAATTGACCCCGCCCTGGGGGTCACAATTTAACATTGAATTATATAAGGAAAACTGCAAACGACTTCTTCTCTTGAACCGCTAATGGGAATTTTACCAAACTCAACAGCAATGGCCCGTGGGTGGTCCCTTACGGAAAGTGTTCAATTTTTTTCTGATTGGTTGCATAAGTAGGTGAAGGAGTCAAGAATTAGGTTTTCAAAAAAATTTTTTTTTAAATCTTCAAGTCTGAAACTACAAGGCCCAGGGCTTACATATTTTATATAAAGCATCATCTAGAGATCCTCTACTTATGTTGTTCAAATTATGCCCCTGGGGTCAAAATTGACCCCGCCCGGGAGGTCACAATTTTACATTGAATTATATAAGGAAAACTGCAAACGACTTCTTCTCTTGAACCGCTAATGGGAATTTTACCAAACTCAACAGGGATGGTCCCTGGGTGATCCCCTACCATAAATTTCCAGATAGTTCTGATTAGTTGCATAAGAAGGTCACGGGGTCAAAAAATAAATTTTATAATTGCAATTTTCAAAATGTTCTTGTCTGAAACTACACAGCCCAGAACTTTCATATTTGATGTATTACATCATCTAGAGGTCCTCTATCAATATTTGGTGGACAGCATTAGTGGTCCTATGCAAATGGCTCCACTGTGACCTTTGACCTTTTCCTCAGTTGAGCGACCCAGGGCCCTTTGGGCCTTCTTGTTTAAGGCTTTAGACCCATCATTAGGAAATATTATGTCCAAACGCAAGCATACAGCTCGGTGTTAGCATTTAGATTTGAATATATCTTAATGCTAACACCAAGTTTTATGCTCGCTTTTGACATTTGGCATTGACAAACTGTACCAGCTATGACAAATGTTTATTACCTCCCCTGGGCAAATTTGGTTAAATGAGTTATCTTCCTTTAAAACGTTGTTTTCTCAGTTTTCCATGGTAATGTTCAAATTTCTTATTGAAATCTAAATCAAAATAATAATATTAGGCTATCCAACAACAACCAAAAAAACATATCCAGCAACAAAAGCACATCACCGCCACCACCACCACCAGTCCACCACCACCGTTACCACCACCACCACCACACAAAGCCGTTACCTATATGTTGACCTAAACACTAATAGGTTTTGTCCTATGCATAAACAACTCTAAAAACACACAGTATTTCTACGGTGACACTTGTGTATTTGGAAGTGTATCGATGTCAGAAGTAAACGCTAATTAGGTACATGTACCTACTGAAAGATACTATGTGTATATGTTATATTTAAAATAAATACTGTTTAAATTAAACATATGTTTATGTTTTGTTTTCAGCCGCAGCAGCAGCCACAAGTTTTTCAACTAGTGCTACACCGACTATATCCATTGCGGCTACAACATCACTACCACTTACATGTACTTTCACACTTTTCGCTGGCAGTATGTGCTATGGTACGGATATACAATTATATACAGGCGTGACAACCAGTGATTGTGAGGTTTACTGCTTTCAAACCTCGGGTTGCGACGGCTTTACTTTCAGAAGCGGAAACTGTAAACTAAAAATGGCTGGTTTTGTCAGTCCACTGTCTGGATATGACTGGTACCAGAAAACATGTGCTTAAAGATAGCAATGACTACATATTGAAGCAAATGTGTGTTGAAATATCCATCTTGACACGTGTGCCAGCCATGTTTATATCAGATGATGAAATAGAAGAAAAACGATTTTTATTGGAAAATACACATACCATAGTTTGTTCCCAGCAGCTTTGATAATTTCAATATAATTACGAAAAAACAAAGACATGTTTGAATACAGTAACGTGTTTGAAATGTACGTTAAATAGAGTTTAGACCATTTCATTCTTGTTTTGTTCTCCTACATATTGTTTTAATTGGTCATGACTTTTTTGTAAAGAAGCAATTGTGTTTTAATATATCCAGCTTGACACGTGTGCCATGCTTATATTAGATTTTGAAATATAAGAAACATGATTTTATTGGAAAATACGTAAATATTATTATGCTCTCAGCAGGTTTGATAATTCCAAATTACGGAAAAAAACAAAGACATGTTTGAATACAGTAACGTGTTTAAAATAAACGTTAAATAACGTTAAGACTATTTCGTTATTGTTTTGTTCTCCTTACTCATATGTTTCATCATTATCGATCATCGTTTACATTAACGATATAACCATCACCGAGCTAGATGAAATTATCATTTTAACGTTTCCATTTATAACCGTTTTGTCCGACATTAGCAATAAACATAACACGTGCCAGAACGATCGTTTTCCCTTGTTTAAAGAGGTAAAGTTTGTAGACTGTAAACTAATATGATAACAGAAATCGTTTAACGACAACTTTTGTACTTTAGCTTTATGTCACTAGTTTATAACACTATTTGTATAATGTTTTGCCAGCGCTCGACGAGATGATATTGGGCTCTTGTATCTCGAGTGGATTCTGAAACAACAAACTCAGAGAGCCAATGTACATGCAGCCAGCGCTAGACGTGATGCTATTAGGCTCTTGTAGCTCGGATGGATACTGTAACAACAAACGCAGAGAGCCAATGTACATGCAGCCAGCGCGTTAGACGAGATGCTATTAGGCTCTTGTAGCTCGGATGGATACTGTAACAACAAACGCAGAGAGCCAATGTACTTTCAACCAGCGCTAGACGAGATGCTATTAGGCTCTTGTATCTCGGGTGGATACTAAAACAACAAACGCAGAGAGCCAATGTACTTGCAGCCAGCGCTAGACGTGATGCTATTGGGCTTTTGTATCTCGGGTGGATGCTGAAACAACAAACGCAGAGAGGCAATGTACATGCAGCCAGCGCTACAAGAGATGCTATTACATTTTTGTATTTAAGAACAAGTTATTTGATTGGTAGAAATCAATATTATTTAATTTGTTGGACGTGATACAAAATGGCTATGTCTTATTATACGCACTGTCACCGTTAATAGCATGTTGTTTATCATTTATGTCCGTACCATGTCGGTCGACCTACGGTAAAGTTAGGGTCAAATAAGTACTTAATGTGTACTATTCAAAACTACCTAGTGCGTTATGTTAAGGTAATATGTAGTATCTATTATATTTATTCGAAACAATGGTTGACAGAAGTTCGCGCAAACTTGATTAAAATACGCGTTATTTATATAAAAAAAAAATGCTCGGTGGTAGTGGCTATCGTCTGGCGGTCCATTATGACGTTAACTTCCGCTCCTGGGACGTCGCCGTGACCCCAGATGTTGGCGCGTTTTGGCGCAAATTGCAACACCATGTGGCTGTCGTAGTAATTCGTCACGCTGAATGCACATTCTGAAACCAATTGTCTGAACCTAGGGATGGGTTGGCCTGAGATGAATTACCGTGAAATCATATAATTTCGCGGGAACAAAAGTTCGTATATAACAAAATATGCATGTCACCACATATACCTTAGCCACAAGAAGAGTCTCCACAAAAGCAAGTTTGGCCTGATGGCGCGGGCTCTTTCAGATTATTGAAAGATAAAATATAGATTTGTAAAACGGTGTTTTTAAGTTTTGTAATGATAATTGCATATTATTAAATTGTGTCGACTGCTGATATTTCGCTACTTACAGTGTAATGTACAGAAATGTATGTGTGGCGAATGTTTCTTTTTTTGTGGCGATTTGACGTTTGTCTGGATGTCCAAAGACGAGTCGTGATATTTTTGTCTTAAAGTCTGATGTTTGTCTGACCTCAGAGAGATAAGAATTGTGTCCTCTATCGGTGTACCATGTTTGATCACAGCGCGACATCTTAACAGATTGGTTCTATGTACTAGTATTATGACATGTTTGTATACTGTTATAGTATAGATGTACTTTTCTTTTCATGTTCATTTGACTAATAAAGTTGACAGCACAGCCTGTGTTATGTTGTAAGAAAGTTCAGGTTGATTATCACACCGTTCCTGTAGACTATGCCAGTGTATTTACATTGCCACGCATTAGCGGAACCAGGGCATGCCACAAACGTTAAATGTCCTTTTTTTTACTCGATTGACTTGCGATTTGTGGTATAACCACATTTTAATAATAGTACGACTAGAACCTGCACAAATACTTAGTAATCTGATCGTTAACACTTATGTCATGCACTATTAAGTAATCTTCAAAGCTGCGATTTATTCTATAATAATCATTGTATGAATTGTTTTAATGAATTAACGTTAAATTTAAAGACAATATGATGAATTGCTACGATCGCTATTATATTATTATTATATAAAAATCATACAACCAAAAGTTTTGTAATGATTCAAAGAAGTTTCTAATTGCATTGTAAAGAGGGAACACTTGTTCGTTTCCCCCCTTCCCAAGGTATGTCCTCAATTGAATTAATTAAAACATTTAATGTTATTTGACGGTGATTCAAAACATTTAGTTTTTTTAATACTGCAATGTTAAATTATTGTGAAAAAAATGACATAGGTTTTTATTATCCACATCTTATGAAAATATAAATTTACTAACTAAGCCAAACAAAAAGACAGAAAACCGAGTAAAAAGCACAAGAAGTAACACACGAAACAGCAATCGAATATTAACCAAATGAATTGCACGTGCTAGTTTTTTCTCGAAAGTTGATACCGCTAATGTAGTGATGATGGTAGAATAAAGAAGTATGTACACATGTACCAACATACCAGTTGGCCTACACTCGTTACAGCAATCAGTTTGGGGTTTAACAACTTTTTCTCCTGGTAGGCAATTTGGCCACGCGCAACGCACGCCCGCGCAGTCTTTATGTGGACGGACTTTGAATCGGCACCTGGTCCAGCAACTTAATTGCGGGAGGCGCATTAGGTTCGTGTTCGTCAAGACGTCATGCATACGTGAAACGGCTGCATAGTTCAGCGGTAGTTTTAAACTCAGATTGTCTGTCCGTGCGCGTACAACCAACCCCGATTAAACACATACTCGTAAAATTTCCATTTAGACAGACCATGAAACAGAAACGTGTTACATGCGATACGACATGCACTGTTCAAGAACATTAATACTCTTCGTATCATAACTTATGTCATGCTTAAACAATACAAACGGAATATACTGTTAGCATATTGATCCGTCGGTTTGTATTATTTCCGAGTTGCCTGGAGTGATACGACTTAATACAGGCATCGAGAAGTGATACAAGCCGATGAATCAAGATGCTAACGTAATGTTCCTTTTATAATATACCTATTTCATAATCTTTCTAACAGTTTCAATATAAACACAGCTAATTTCTACTGAACTTAACGCTCCGATTTAACAATAGCTTCGTGTGTGATATCACAACGCGCTTGTTATTAATAAAAACGTGTAATACGGGATTGTAATATGAAACACAAGATGAGTCATGATAAGAGATTTCTAATCTGGCTTGTTTAAGTCTTTAACTTGCATTCAGATCATATATAGGTGTATAATAATTGTATATACAATATGTATACGAGAACAAGTTATGAATAATTTGAATCGTCCGTAACATTGTACATATCAGCTACAAAATAAACATCACAATCAGTATGACCACCTTATTATTTCTAGTTAATATGAAAACAAGGCTCCTAACGAGATCAGATTAAATGCAATCTTACCTAAATAAGTACACAATGTGCAGCGATACGCTAAAAATGAACGAAACAACGATATATAATGGTATTATGCCTACGAGAGAAAAATGACTAAGGATACATAAATGTGTATGAGGTGATGATAAAGGTGTTTAGACAAAGTTTATACCGTAACATACTACAATGGCTGTATACGCGTCTGGGTGGTTGTTTCACGACGTGATGTCACTTCGGCTGATCGCGGCCCTGGAGCACTAGCGGATCCAGGGGGGGGCGTACGCGGCGCGCGCCCCCCCTAACGGCCGCGGACCTATGATTTTTTTATGCCCAAAACGCTAATTTTTCTCAATTTTTTCCTCCCTCGCTTCGCTCGCGATTCATTTTAAGTCAAATTTTAATAGAAATATGGCCAAATCACGCTAATAATTGACTTTTACTTCAACCCGTCAACACTTTCAATGATTTTCTACCCCCCCCCCGTTGACAAAGTCCACGCCCCCCCTAAGGTCAAATCCTGGATCCGCCACTGCTGGAGGACCTGGGAGTGACGTAGTTGATGGTGGGCAGAAGACGACACACGTTCTTGATGGAAGAGTCGTCATCGTCGGTGAGGTCACAGATATGTGGTGTAAGGTTTGTGCAAAGCACATTACAGTGGTATAACCTTAATATAAAACAAAAACAAAACAAAACCATTATCACAAGAAAAACAAAAACACCAGAAGCAAAAATGTTGGCCCTTAGCTAGCGTTGAATTCAGGCATAAACAAGAAAAAGTAAAACAGAGGCTGTTTTACAAAGACGGTCTATGTTGAAGCTTGGTGTGATATGCAAATTCATGAAGCGTTATGGAAAGTGCTTCATGTCATGAAATGTTCACTTGGAGTTCCAAGTGTTATGCTTGGGAGGAGTAATTTTTCTGTCTATTTCAGGTATACTGGGCGTGTACGCAATTTCGGCTACTTTTTTGCAGTTTGTTTAGTAGTGTATCTAAAAAAACACAACATTGACAATGACGTTTTTGTAAGCTAATCCTGGATCCTTCTGACACACTTATGGGTGGCTGTTTTGCTAATTTGTATCACACATAGTCGTGATCAACCACCTCTTAAATCTACATTATTTCAGCTCCAAGTGTACGCCAATATTCGGCCACTAAAAGTCAGCAAATGGGAGATGTGTATTCAACTATTTTTAGATTAAATTCTTGATAAAGACAAATATAAGCTGTCACTGGAGTTTGACGCCATTTTGGGCGGGCTGTCGATAGGTCAATTGCGTACAAGCCCAGTATTTTAGCTTTTCTTAAATTAATCTTTCCTTTTCTTAACATTGTTCTCTTATAATATGTTTCTTGCAAAATATTACCTGGATGTTTATTTAGATCTTTTTTGGTTTAAATTCTTTAAGAATCTACAGCTCAGTCATGTTTGAGCGACATATTTCCAAAAAACACCGGCTTGTTTAGGAATTCCTTGACCTTAATTTCTACTGGTTAAAAAATGATGTGTAGCCGTACCTCTCGTGCTATGATGGCAGGTGGCCTTTAAAGCCGCGCACTGACGGTTATGAACCCATAGATTCGACCACTGGGTCTGCCTTTGTCTGACTAGTCGTAAATGTAATCCCAATTCCTAAAGACCAAGACAATCCATGACGCTTTAGTTTCTACTATTTATTTACTGATATTACATATAAATTCCAGTATTCGAGCCACTATAGTCCAAACTGCCTGACCTCAGGTGAGACTATCTTCCAGTCTACCTGTATAAACAGAGCAGGAAACAAAAGAAAAAATTACTTCATTTTTTAAATTAATTTTAAATAAATTCTAAATTAACCTATTCTCAACAAACTAAATAGAGAAATATAGAACGTCTCCTTTATTAAAAATACAAAGACTTTCCTAGCCCTAACAGTTATAGAGTGTATGTCCTATTCTGTCACAAATTACAATTATGTAGGAGACAAAAATAAGTGTATCGATTAAAAAACTAATGCCAACAAATGTACATTAAGCGAGATATTTCTAACTGAAATATTAAAATCATTCTCAGCGTTTTAATAGTAGTTAGGGGCAGGTAATCCAGAATTACAATTTGCCTGTTGAGTGCAACAATTTAAATTAAGAGTCCGACCAATCAGAACCCCTGGGTCATTTCTTCGGAAAACGACACTCTCCGAAAAAGTCCGTAAACTTCCGAGACTAGTTTAATCACGAATGGCGACATCATTGTAGGTTAACAATAACCGAGATTTATGGGCAATCAACAATTTATGCGGTACATCGTGAATACATTTTTTGCGTATTTTGCAATATATTTCTGTATGTTATTATTTTATACTTTTGACGATAAATTACTACTTTATATTAAACGATTTAATAAATAGCTGATAAATAGCTGATTAAAAGATCGGACATATCCCCTTTAAATAAAAACATGAGCGTTCACCTAAGGGCCAACAACTCTGACAATACTCATAAAAATGTTGAGTGTCCACCAAAGGGCTTCCGACACCGTTAAGTTTAACACTATGTGTTTATACAAGAAGATATTATCTATTGAACAGAAACCGAGACTATGTCATTATGTCATTAAATTCTGGTTTATAAACTTAATTATGAACTATTCAAGTCTAAAAAACATGTGTTTACACAAAGCATGTCTTTTAACTTAATATTTAATTCAAACAGGTCACATATAATAATTACAACATGTACTTAAGGTGAAATTAGCAAATAAATAATAACTCTCAGAAAAGTGATCTCCCTTACAGATGTAATCTGTGTTTAATAATCTAGGTCATCTGTTCACTTATAAAACTGGCCCTCAAAATTACTACCAAAAGTGATTTAAACACGATATCATACCCTAATATGCATTATAGATGACAACAATTTAACTCACAATATTAATAATTATAACAATTTACAGTTCTGCGTTCGTCGTCTTGCTGCGAACAAAATGGCGACCAATATATGGAGTTACTTCACATTGCGCATGCGCGACTATCCTCGACACATTTCAATAAGACTTGCTAATATATATTCAATACTTAGTAGTATTAATATATACCCACTACTTAATACCGTCTTGAAAAACCCAGCGCTGCTCTACTACATGTACGACACGACGTCATAAAGAATGGGGTTGACATAGCCTTTAAACTCACGTGCGTTTGTCACGAGGTTTAGTTTTTGATGCAATGCAGATGAAACAGAACAAATTAATGGCATTATATTAGAAATAGTATATACCATATATAATAGGTGCGTTACTGTCAGGTAACAAATAAATCTGAATGTTATATTCACACCGACATTTTAGCACAAAGCAGCTTTACAAGCAAGTTTGTAAATTAATAGCAAAAATAAGTTGATTTAATAAATATTTACGAGTTTAATAGAAAAAATGCTTCTTGTTTCGTTCTGATACGCATTTTATCATTTGAATGCACATATACATAAACATGTAGATGTATAATTGTTTTACATTATTTGCATTTAAGGAAGACACAGAAAACATATAAATTGAAGAGATGTTCAAACAAAAAATGTTGTAAACAATGTAGATATGTCATGTTTAAGGACACCATGACAAATGGCCCGTACAAAAACTAACTCAAGGAACGACACAAACACTCTTACAACATCATGAGGCAACAGACATTTAGACAAACTATATTTTTGTGTTTTTCGGATTTTTATTTTTTATTTTCTGTTTTATTGATAATTTCTTAAACGAATTCTCCAAGAAATGTTGAGTTACCGCCTTGGTACGGTCAATGACTTTCATTGGGAGTTTAAAACTCCACTCTGTAACATATATACATGTAGGAAAGAACAGTGTCATATCAATACTTTATACAACGGGCCATCAGGAATATTACGATTTATTTTGTCTGGTTTCGTCTAAATGTCTAAATTTGTATTATGTATTTGGCAACTATGTTTTAAACCATGCATTAGGGTTGATGAGTTGCTATATATTGTTTTATTTCACTAACCTGCAAGAACGTGTCAGAAAAACATGTCTACTATTGGAAATAAACGCAATATATTGACAACCAACAAATGCCTAGACAATAAGATAAAATAATTGCCGGATGTGTTGAACAAGGTCTCAGATGAGCGTTTTGGGTTTTACAAGTAGGTTCTTTATTTTAGTGTACGGGCCATTTTGTCACGGTACCCTTAAACTTGACTGTCTACATTGTTTACAACATTTTTTCCTTCTATTACTACATGTAGTATGTATAAACATATAAATTAATAATGGCGGATTTTGTACCAATATATGTCTAAGAGGGAATGGTTTAAAAACGAAGGATTGTAGCATTAAAATACGCTCTTATCTTAAGTGAAAGCTGTAAATACCTCACTCTTTTCTTATTCTAACTAATTAAATATGGTCACATAATTATGTCATTTCAGACAAATGTGGCAGTAAATTTGAAGAAGGATACATGGGGAAATACTTATATTACTAAACTATATGTTTGGTTGCGCGTTTATCTTTCTTAGATTTTGATACGCTACAACATGTTTTACTGTATTACTTGTTATAAACGCCTTTACGACTATATCAGGCAAGCGTCCATAAAATAAATAGCACTAGCGGATCCAGGATCCCACCTAACGACCGCGGACATATGATTTGTTGATGCCCCAAACGCTTAATTTCCTTAATTTGTTTAGCTCGCTTCGCTCGCGATTCAATTTAAAACACATTTTAATACATTTATAAGCAAAACAGAAAAGAATAACCTCTAACTAATACGTCAACACTTTCAATGAGTTTTCCTACCCCCCCCCCGTTGTCAAAGTTTACGCCCCCTTGAAGGTCAAATCCTAGATCCGCCACTAAACAGTGTTTAAAATAAACGCCAACAAGCAATGAGTAGTTAGAATTCTATAGGCCATAACAACTAT
>Ga0224510_10001607_pt1 | contig 14607 bp, 9 predicted proteins | sample SF_May12_sed_USG_FD_170161 | JGI IMG/M metagenome (GOLD analysis project Ga0224510, IMG submission 170161) | Sediment microbial communities from San Francisco Bay, California, United States - SF_May12_sed_USGS_4_1 | ecosystem: Environmental > Aquatic > Marine > Sediment | place: USA: California... | reverse complement strand
TCTCTATAAGTTAAGCAATCTTTCTCGCCTGACACTGCCAAAAGTACTTACAGACCTGCTAAATAAACCGGGGAGTATCCCTAATTTCTTCTTAAATTTTAAATACGTATTGTGTCCCCAGAATTACGTTGAGGCATGTACACTCTCGTCTGGACCTCCGGCTTCACCCGCTCGGCCCGGAAGTTTCTCAAACAACACCAGGAATTGCGGGAAAAATTCGCAGCAATTCTCAGTGATCTTGAGCACGATCCCTTTCAGCCGCATCTGCGCTACCACCACCTTGGCGGCAAGCTCAAGGGAGTGCAGGCAATCAGCATCACCTCCAGCTACCGCCTTACCCTGACCCTCCTGATTTCAGACCAAGAGATTATCCTGCTTGATGTCGGCAGCCATGACGAGGTGTATCGCTAAGCGGTGTACTCGAAGGTGTTGATCTGTTCTAAAAAAACTGAGGAGTTCCCTTTTTTTTACTCTTAAATTTTAAATACGTATTGTGTCCCCAGAATTACTTGTGATCCCGAATATTTTTGGGTGATTTCTGATGTTCAGGTGGACGATAGAGCTTGGCAAAAAATGGGCTCCGTCCCCCATTAATTTCCTAAGGCCTACGGATTCAAAACAGCGACAAACTATATCCGAAATTTTTATCACTGCATGGCTGATCTGCCATTACCGAAAACCATGCACACATTTGCGTGACGAACCGTATAAATAAACGGTTTAAATGTTCTTATTTGAGAGACCATATATCGATATAGCCCTTCCAGTTACTAATAGCAATAAGGGTTCCATCCCGATTCAATGCGGCAAATTGCGAGTTTGGTGATGTAAATTTATATTCGACATATCCACTAGAGACATTCCATACATATGTTGTCTTTGAATTGCTTTCTGGATTATAAGCAGTTCCAGCTAATTTACTCCCATTCTTAGAAAAGGAAAATATAGAGGCATCTGTGTATATTTTCTTAATTACACTTCCATCATCAATATTTATTATTTCTACATACCCATATTTTGCATCTTCGGTTTTAAGGGCTAAGATATTTTTTGATATATTAATTGCCACGACGGATACATCGTCATATTTTCTTTTTATATTTAATACATTAGATTTTTTATTTGGATCAAATATTTTAATAAAAGTATCATTCGTTGATTCAACTTCTTTTCTCAGAACAACATAACCTTCTTTGTGTAAGAAGTTATCCTTGTAACCACCGTATATATTCCACTCAGATCCGAAATTATCAATGTACTTTTCAGATTTGGTAATGTCAAATATTTTCCTATCCCCCCTTTTTATTACATATAATTCATGGCCTTTACCGCCAATCACAAAGGCTTCATGTTTATTAGGATCATTGGGATCAGACTTTGGATACTTATCATCTCTATTGTAATCAAATTTTTTTATTAGCTTGCATTTTGTTATATCTAATATTCCAAAATTGCCAATAACTTCATTTCCTCTTAAAAATGAAAAAGGAACATAATCACAATTGCCTTCATGATTTAATGTAGAGGTAAGGTCAGTACAAATTTCTTTTTCATTCTTTACATCATAAATTCGTAGTTGATCTGGACCAGACTTTTCCTCAATCGTAGATGTTACAATATAACGTTCATCATCCGTAAATAAAATGCGACCATACCTTGATGCAAAAGAGGCAATTCTATTTACTTTTTTAGTTTGATTTTTAGAAGTAACGGAATAGACTTCTCTGTTATCCTCTCGCATTCCAATTGATAGTATTTCAGGTGCCGTAAGTGGATTAATACTAATTGTGACAGGATGGTAACCTTTTTTCTCAAAATGAAAAATATATTCTTTTACTTTTGTTGATAACGTAACATCCACTGGCGTATTTTCTATGCGCTTGCCATCCATAAATACTTTCTCATCTTTTACATTAGTTCTTAGTGTCATCGTTATATCTGATGCACTTGAAATGCTAGATAAGCACAAGTAAAAGAATGTTATTGCTAACGTAATGGGCAACTTATTAATTTTTTTCATGAAAAATATCCTTATAATCATCGCCAATAAAAATTGCAATATCTCTACTTTCCAGTCCCATATATATAGTGTTTTTATAGTATTGCACTTGAGCTTTATTGTAGAGAATCTGTTTTATGAAATTGGCAACATTTTTGTATTCAGGCTCCATATAAACTATAATAGTTTTTCCGTAATTTTCTTGCTTAATCCATTCGTTTTTTGTTGTATACGTGAAATTTGGAAGACTTTTTTCTATGTATTCACCTGCCTTATCAATATTAAAATCACGGGAGGTTGCTTTAAATATTATGGCATTAATTCTGTTTGGTAGCTCTTGCACAGAAACAAATCGCTCTATCCATGCCTTGGCTTCATCTGCTGTTTTTTTGCTTATATTATTATTATTTTCCGCAGAAATGACCTTTTTAATTGCTATATCGTATTCTTTTTTTGCTATATATCTGAATATGTCTGAATATATTTCTTCATTATTTTCACTACCATTATCGCTTTTTAAAATTTTTATTAATTCATTTTTGTTTATATTGTAATTATTTATTGTTCCCGTGAAGTCGCCATCAACTTTATTGAATCCGCCATTAATGTTATAAACATTCTTATCATAACTGTTGGGTGAATTAAAAATTGATGCAACTAATGTAATTATGGCAACAACTACTCCAGCTAACGCTATTTTATTCCCACTAGATAATTGATTAAACCAGTTCATAAAATGAATATTACCGAAAATTAATTTGATATGTATTCTGCTGTTTTTTTGTGAGTAACTTAAAAAAAATTTATTGAGTCAATGGATGAAAATGACTACTACTTTTGTTTAATTTTAGCATGGTTTTTTCCATGTTAGAGAATGAATAAATCATTTTCTGATTACCAACGAATCTCAGCCAGTTTTAGCAGCCTTTGCGGCATTGGCGGCGTACGGTATTTCAGGGACAGTATATTTAATTGCCAACACCATCCCCCTTTCGGGTTTAGTTTTCTGCCATTTGATGGCATAGTCAATTATTTTTCGCCAAAAGATATCAATCTTTGCAGCAAGACATTCCGGGGACATCCATGATAAGTAAAGTCAAGGGGAAAACGGAGATTTCCCGTCGACCTCCCGGACGTCATCCGGCGGCCTTATTTGTCACCCTTCTTTCCGTCTAATCTTTTTAAATCTCTTCTTGTGGTCCGCCGACCGATCCGGCGACCAGACATCCATTTGCCGTCTTCGGGGATATCCCCGTCACGGAAGATTGAGTTTGGGCCAACCCGCTGGCCTCGAAACACCTTAAATGACGTGCAGCTCTGTTCGGCTCACGTGGTCCCCGGAAAAGCAAGGCCCGGCGGGAAGATCGTTGGAGCAAAAGGGCTCTTTTGTTTCCGAACAAAAATGGGGGACGGAGCCCGGTTTTCGAGAAAAGGATTGATGGGAGACATCAAAATATCGGGCTCCGTCCCCCATTTCGTATCACGGGGATAAGCTAAGCTTGTCATTTCCGATTGGGTAGCTTTTGTCACAACCAGGGCATTTAAAGTCGCCCATATACCCTGCTGCGTATGGCTGAAGGGGCTGTATTTCTTTTTTCTCTATACAATTTGGGCAAACATAATAAGGTGTCTCTGAATTTGAAACATAGACGGTTGCACCCCCACTAGTTTTTTTTAGGTCTAATTTATTTATACGTTCTTCCCACCTGTTAATCTCACGCAGACTATTTTTTAGATCTCGATTTTCATCTTGGAGTTTGAACAATTCCTCTCTGAGTTCAAAAATTGTGTCCTGAATTGGGCCAACTTTTTCAAGTACTTCGTTGATTTTGTCTTTGGATTTTTGGTCAATTTTATAATCAAGGACAGTGGTTAATGCTTCTTTTGCAAATTTTGCCGATGTGTATGCCGCCTTTATTGTGACAAGATCCATTTGCCCTCCCTTGAACGCTAACGTAGAGTTGAGGGGCGGCGCGCTTTTGCGCCGTCCCACTCGAACGGCGGGTTATACGTCGGCCCGTTAATAGTTAAGGTGCTCCTTCAAAGAATCAGACTTCTTCCGATTGCAGGCTCTGCAAAGTACTCTCAGGTTCTCCACACTGCTTGGACCGCCTTTCGAGACTGGAATTATGTGATCGAACTCTATCTCGTCATCTGGCACATTTGTTCGGCATTTCTGGCAAATGTGCCCGTCCCTCCGTACCACCTGGAGCATGACTTTTCTTGAAATGTTCCGGCCTTCCTCCCGGTAGGCCTTGGTTTCTGAAGCACCGCTTTGATGGAAAAACACAGGGCAGGTATGGCCGTAAATGCGGCACGCAACATCCTCGGGTTCATATTGGGCAATGTACTCGTTTGCCTCCGGATCCAGAATGCTCATGCGCCGGAAGTAGTCGTGAACCTCTTCCGGAGTTCTAGCACCGTTGTCTTTCATTTCATCAAGAAGCTCTTCGTACCTTTCTCTTATATCGAATTTGTCCGGTGTATCAGATGTATGAAACAGCGGAAAGTATTCCACAAGATAGCCATAAGGACAGTATTTGAGTTCCCAGCAGGGCTTACACACTGAATCCTTGGGAAAAGTCTTGCGCATCGGCACTTTGGTTACCTCAACGTATAACGCCTCGGCTAAGCAGACCGCGCCAATGTACTTGCCGCGTAGCGCCGCCAACGTTTACGCGGTCTGCTTAAGCTGTTTGTTATGCCTGCTGGTTTTGTTTACTTCCTCTTGAAATACCTTTAGCTTCTGTTTTCATTGTTTGTGCAAAGTGAGACATTGTATCTAATGCTTCTTTTGCGAAGCTTATATCAGCATTTTTAAGCAAGTAGGATTCAGGCCATTTTATTTCACCACCGAGAGTTTCAAGTAATATATTATGAGATTCAAGTGCATTTTCAGGTAAGTCATTAGTACATAGAAGGTAACTAAGCATATACCTGTCAAAAATTGATTTGACCTTAATGAGATAAGTTGAAGTATCGACGAAATGTCTGTATTGCTTAAGAAACCATGCACTTAAAAATTCTATAAATACAAATAGAAGTGAGCATGATACTATTCCATATATAAATTGCTCCTGGAAACCTTTTGACCAAGACAGAATTTGCCAGGCCATAATTGAAACTATAAAAAAGAAAATCCCACCTTTTGAATAAGAAATGCCCTTGTCCAAAAGAATTGAGGCCTTTTCATCAGCTATAGTAGCCTTATCTTCGAGCAGATTTCTTATGGTGTTAAAATAACTCGAAAAGCTTTTATATTTTTGAGCCTCATCTTCGACAGCTTTTCTTTTTGTCTCGTTTAATAATTCTTTTATTTTATTTGGGTCAATATTTGCCTGCTGATTTTTAAGTTCCTCAAGTTCTCTCAACACTTTCATCAATTCTGGCGAATCGGATGTATGCCTTCTTCTTGCATCAACGTCAGAAAACTTCGCCTCTCTATTCTCCTTCAGGACTTTCAGAAGCTCAAATGTCAAAAAGGATATTATTAGCGTTGCGCCGAAAAAACTAATAAACTTTAATCCTCCTTCTTTGATAAATAATGAAAATGAATTTTCGTACTTCTCCATGTAAAGTGGTAGGGCCATAAATCCATAGAGCAAGAAAACAAGAATTATAAATTTGGGCTTAAAAATTGCCTCGGACAACTTCTTTATAGTATGAATCGAGTGATTGTCCTTGTCATCATCCATAGCATTCTCCCTATATTAGTGGTGGGCATAACGGCTGCGATCACCGGAAAATAGGCCGCAGGCCTAGTTTTCCGGTGAATTGCATGGTTATGCCGCACATCATTAATTAATTGGTGTGCTCGGTTTTTTTATAAACACCCTACTAAACAATGCATACAGAAATGAGGCCATCAACGATGCAATTACTCCAAGTAAAAAACGATATAACTCTTTCTTTCCATATATAGTTTTTACTCCTCATCTCTTGTAATTTAAATATTTTATCAACAACACCTCTTTCTTCTTCAACGATTGGCTTAAGGGTGGCGTGCTCATTTCTTATTGATTCCAATAAGTTCTCAGATTCATGCAGCTTCTCTTTTTGGCTTTCAACAAAATTATTTAAATTAACCAAGCTATCTTGGATTGAATTTAAATTATTTAGTTGCGCTTCATATGATTCATTGTGCCCTTTCGTTAGTGTTTCTTTGTGTTGAGAGATATTTAATGATAAATTAAACATTAAAGTGGCAAGAAACACGCCAAGTCCACTAAAGATCCAAGTAAAATTAGCTTTGAGCCACGAACGCAATACTAGCCAACGAACATTGTATTGTAGCTGGAATACATTGTCGGATAACAATTTACTAATTACCCAGACAATAGAAACTCCCAGGCCACTATAAATCCATTCTCGGTTTTCTATAAGCCACTTAAAAATTGACATTGTCTCTCTTCATTGCCGAGGCATAACAGTGTAATAAGTGGAAACTTATCCGTCATATCACCCCCTATAGATGGACAGAATTTCCACTTATTCTCATATTAAAGATCGAAACACGGAAAACCAGCCCATTTTCTATCCGCTTATTACATTTCCACAGGTTGATTTCCACTTATTGCGATATTGTGTGATAGGGTATGGAAAATCGGCAGAAAAGTAAATCAAAATCTCAGCCGACTCCCGGCTTCAATAGCATGGGAAAATCGGCCCCCCATTCAGCCCTTCAATTTTCCCACAAGTCCCGAGGCCCGCTCCACCCTTCTGCCCACCGCCGCCTCGATCTCCTGCGGCCTACCCACTAGAGCGACCTGACGCCGGGCACGGCTGATGCCGGTATAGAGCAACTCCCTACTCAAAAGGGCCGAATCCTCTCCGGGCAGGACCAGGGCAACCCGGTCAAACTCAGAGCCCTGGCTCTTGTGTATGGTCATGGCAAAAGCTGTTTCGTGCGCAGGCAGTTGGCGCAGGGAATAGGAGCGAACCCCTTCCCTGTTTTCCGAAAAGAAAAAGGCCTTGAGCCCCTCGTCATCCTCCGCGTCCCAAATAATGCCGGTCTCGCCGTTAAAAAGACGCAACGGGTAGGAGTTGGCCTGGATCAGCACCGGCCTCCCCTTGTACCACGGGGTGTTGGGCTCAATTAACCCCTTGAGGGTGAGAACCTTTTCCGCATACCTGTTCAAAAACTGGACCCCCATCGGCCCGGTCCGGTGGGCGCAAAGCAGCCGGAATTGTTCAAACAGCTCAAGGGCCGCAAGCGGGTCGGTCGCCTCCAGAAAGAGGCGGTACCCGGCCAGGATCATCTCCGCCAGGGGATGGGTCGTATCTACCTGCAGCAGAGGCGGCAGCAGACTAACCTCCGGTGAGCCGAGTTGTGCAAGAGAAACTGCCTCCTCCGCCTTGCCGGCATGGATTGCCCTGGCCAGAGCGCCGATCCCTTCCTGCGAAGAATAGCGGAAACTTTCCGTAAGCCGGACAACGCACCGGGCCAGAGGGTTCTCTCCTGCCCCGCTGCCTGCTCCATCCAAGACCGCCGCGCAGATATCTCCCAGGATGGAGCCCGCCTCCACCGAGGCAAGCTGGTCCTTGTCGCCCAGCAGGACCAGCCGGGCCGTGGGCACCACCGCTTCGAACAGTTTGGCCATGAGGGCCACGTCGATCATCGAGGCCTCATCGACCACCACCACCTCGCAGGGCAAGGGGTTTTCACGGTTATAACGGAAGGTGGTCGGGCTCTCCGGCCGATAGCCCAGGGCCCGATGGATGGTGGAGGCCTTGGCGGGCATGGCGGCAGAGAGCTCCGGCAGCACCCCCTCCTCCTTTTTTTGCTGCAGCGACTCGGTGAGCCGGGCCGCCGCCTTGCCCGTGGGGGCGAGGAGCAGGATGCGCGGCGGTGGTTCCCCCGATGCCTGGGCATAGAGGAGGAGCAGACCCAGATATTTCGTGACCAGGGTGGTTTTGCCGGTACCGGGTCCGCCGGTGATCAGGCCGAGACGCTGGCGAAAGATCCCTGCGCACGCCTCGCGTTGCGGAGCATCCTCCGCCGTGCCGGAAAAAAGTTGGGCAAGACAGTTTTCCAACAACTCCTCCTGCACCGGTGCCGGATTTGCAGCCCGAGCGCGAATCTCCCGGACCAGATCCTCCTCATAGAGCCAGTAGCGTTGCAGATAGAGCCGCTCCCCTTCGAGCACCAGCGGGGCAAGGCTCCCATCCCGGCTCACCAGAGGGCTTTGCTTCAGCTCCGCGACCAGCTCTGCCTGCGGGGGAAGGGAACTTTCCACCAGTCGCTGCAAATCAAGGCAGACATGGCCATTGGCCACCGATTTGCGGGTAAAGGCGGCAAGGACCAGGGCCTGGGTGGTCGCAGTAGGGGCGACCCGCTGCAGGGTTCTGACGAAATAGCGGTCGAAGGGGTCCAAGATGCCACCGGCGATGAGCTGTTCAATCTCCCTGATCATGCGGAGGTCTCCCCTGCCAGACTCTGGAATATCGCGGAAAGCTGCTCAATGCGGGCCAGGGGCGGCAGGTCAGCAAACACCCCGAATTCCGCACCGGAATCCGGGTGCATCCCCTTGAAAAACAGGTACAAGACCCCGCCGAAATCCCGTTCGTACGCATAGCCGGGCAACCGGCAGCTCAGGTAGCGGTGCAGGGCCACGGCGTAGATGTGGTACTGGAGGAAATAATGGTGGTGGGCCATGGCCGCAGGCAGTTTTTCCCGGGCGTAGTCATCCCGGCTGGGGCCGAGATGGTTGCTCTTGTAATCCAGCAGATACCATTTGTTGTTCACAACGCAGACCAGATCGATAAACCCCTTGAGAAAGCCGCGCAGGGGGATAAAGCGTAAACCCCGCAGACTCTCGACATAGTCGGCGGGAATCCCCTGGGGATGGTCGATGAACGGGCGGGCCAGAAGCTCGGCGGAGAGGCTGGCATCCTCGCCCATCCCTGCGCCCACCGGGAAGGTGAAAGGCATCTCGTTGAGCCGCTGGGAGTCGGTGAGATCGCCAAGGCAAAAGGAATCCGTTGCGCAGAGCGGGGTTTTGAGCACCTCACCGAATGCCCGGCAGACCGGGGCAAGCCACTGCTGCTCTGCATAGCCGTAAAAGCGCAGCTGCTCCCGCACCAGTTCCCGCAACAAGGCGGGATCTTCTTGCGGAAAGGAGGCCCGTTCAAAAATGGTATGGAAAAAGTTGCCCGCCACCGGTCCCTTGGGAAACTGGGCCAGGGGAATCAGTGCAGCAGGGGAAATATCCGGCACCAGCTCAGAAAGCGCGACCACCTCGGCCCCTTCTCCCACCGAGCCTTCCGGCTCCCGTTCCCCGGGGTCATGGCTGCTCTGCGCGGTGAGATGGGAAAAACTGCCGATCCGCCAAACCTGGGCCAGCTTGCGGGCCGGGGTGCGACAGGTCAGCTCCACCGGAGCAGTCGATTTGGCTGCTTGGCCCAACGAGGTTGTTGCCGCTTGCAGTTGCCGCACCTGCCACCCTGCGCTTGCCTTGGCCCGGGCCTGCAGCCGGGCCAGCAGCTCCGGGCCGGTGCAATCCTTGAGCTGCTCCTGCAACCCCTCCGGGCTGGCCGCAGTGTCGGGCTCACCCAGATCGCCATGGAGGAGCCAGGCCAGTCCGCTGGCATCGTAGCCGGAGACCGGCGCCCAGAGGATATGGCAGCTGTGCCGAGCCCGGGTCAAGGCCACATAGGCAAGGCGCAGCTCTTCGGCAAAACGCTCGCCGGCCGCAAGCGCCCGGGCCGCTTCATCGGGAAAGAGGACGATCCGCCCCTGCCAGCCTGCCTCGGGATCGTGCAGGCTCACAAAGGGCTGCTTGGAGGAGCCGGAACCGCCAAGGCAGAGATAGGGGCAATAGACGATCGGGTACTCCAGCCCCTTGCTGCGGTGGATGGTGACCAGCTGTACCGCATCCTCGTCGCTTTCCAGCCGCAGCTCCGCCTCTTCGCCGCTCTCCCCTGCGCTAAGGGTCTGGCTGAGCCAGTCCACCAGCATCTCCGGGCTGAAATGGTTTCGGCTCTCGGTCTCCTGGAGCAATTCGGCAAGATGGCGCAGGTTGGTCAGTCTCCGCTCGCCGTCATCGAGCAACAGCAGCCTGCCGGTCACCCCATGTTCCTGCCAGGCGGCCAGAAGCATCCGCATGACCCCGTTTTTCTGCCATATCTCCTGCCAGGCAGCCACCCGCCCCATGAGTGCGTACAGCTCGGATTCCGCCTGGTTGAGGCGGTCCAGATCATTGCCGGTAAAGCCGAGCATCGTGGTGGCCAGGGCCTTGCGGAGCAGCTGTTCGTTGCCCGGCTCCGCCACCGCCGCCAAAAGCCTTAAGCATTCCTGTGCCTCGGTACTCGCCCAGACGCTGGCCTTGCTCTGGAGGACCCCGTTGATCCCCTGGCCTCGCAAGGCCGCCTGGATCTCCGCCGCCTGGGTGTTGGTGCGGACCAGCACCGCGATATCCCCGGCCCGGACGGAGCGCGCCCCGATCCTCGTATCCCCCGCAAGGAGCGCGGCGATATCGCCAGCCACCAAATCGGGGATCAGCGGGAGGAGCTGTTTCTTGACCAGCCGCTTTCCCTTGACCCCGCACAGCCCCTCTGGCAGGGTGAGAAACTGCAGGGGGCCCGAGCCGAGGCTTGGGGATTGCCAGAGATCTTCGGCCCCGGGCCGCGCCTCGACCTGGGCGTAGCTGATCCGGCCATCGACAAAGGGATGGGCCAATCCGCCGAAGAGACCATTCAGCGCTGCGACCATGGTCCGGTCGGCCCGCCAGTTGGTGGTCATGGTATGTTTTTCAGCTTCCGCCTGACCGGCGGCCTCGAGGTAGGCGTAGATGTCCGCGCCCCGGAAGCCGTAGATCGCCTGCTTGGGATCGCCGATCAGGAAAAGCGCCTCCTTGCCCCCTTGCCCGTAGATGGTCCGGAAGATGCGGTACTGGACCGGATCGGTGTCCTGAAACTCATCGATGAGCGCCACCGGGAAGCGGCTGCGGATCGCCTGGGCAAGGGAAGCGCCCTGCGCCCCCCGCAAGGCCCGGTCCAGCCCGGTGAGGAGTTCGTCAAAGGATTGCTGCTGGCCGGCCAACAAACGCTTGGGCAGTTCCGCCCGGATAAAGCGCGCCGCCCCACCCAGAAACCGGGCCTTACTGCTTAGGGCCATAGCCTCGGCCTGGACAAGCAACCTGCCCCATATCTCGAAGAAGGGATTGTTCTGCACCCCCCCTTTTTTCAGGGACGTGGCGGTAAAGACCTTGCCGTCCTGCTGAAAGATATTGTCTGCGCCGAGCTGTTCCGTATGCCGCGGCACGGCAAAGGCAACGGGTTCGTCGTCGGCAAAAAAATCAGCAAGCCGGTCCAGCAGACCATTGTCCAGCAGTGTCTTGAATGGCTTGGTCAGCCCCTCGGCCTGGGCAAAGTATTGAGACAAGGATTCGCGCTGCTCCTGCCAGCAAACACGCGCCTCGGTGTAGAGGTGACAATACTCCTGCACCAAGCCTGAAAGCTCTTCCTCCGAAGGGAGCTCGCCGACAATGGCGAAATCTCCGTGCCGGATCGCCTCCTGGGTCAGGGAGCGCAACTGGCCGGGAGTAACCCCTTGTTGCGCCAGGCCGGCGAGCCGATGATCCAGGGCGTAAAAAAAGCTGCTCCAGTAATCGTCGGCGATCTCCTGCACCAGGAGTTGGGTGGCGCCGGTGAGCTCCAGCTCGAAGAGCAGACCGGTTTCCAGGGCATGCTGCTGCAGCACCCGGTGGGCAAAGCCGTGGATGGTGGAGACCGCACCTTTGTCGATATCGCTCACCGCCCGGGCGAGCAAACGGCGGTCCGCCTCAAGATCGGAGCTGCGCTCGAGAAGTTGGCAGATAAAGGGATCGTTCCCGCCGTCCTGCTCCTGAAACCCCTGCAGTGCCGAGCGCAGCCGGGTCCTGATCCGCTCGTGCAGTTCGGCGGTGGCCGCCTCGGTGAAGGTGACCACCAGGATCTGCTCCACGGTCAGCCTCCGCTCCAGCAAAAGACGCAGGTAGAGGGAGGTGATGGAATAGGTCTTGCCGGTGCCGGCGCTGGCCTCGATGAGCTGCACGCCGGTGCCGGCTATGAGAAGCGGATCAAAACTCCGACTCATAACTCCTCCATCTGGTTGAGCATGGGCGTAAAAATCCGGGTGGCAAGTTCGGCAAAGGGCGGGGAGTTGGCCGCAGCATACAGGGCATAGCCCGGGGCAACGGGCAGGGCTTCACCGAAAAGCTGGCGGCAGTATGGGTCTTCCCCCTCGCCCATGGCAAATTCATTGCCGAGATACTCCTCCTCCGCTTTGCCATGGGCAGCAATGATTTTTTCCTGCTCGCTCCCTTTTGCGGCACACATGGCCTGGGCAAAGGCAAGTCCGCTTTTGGGGAAAAACAGCAGGGGCGCACTCAATCCTTCGGCAAAAAGGGAGGCCAGATCACGGAGTACGCTTGCTGCCTCGGGGACCGGAGAGAAGCGCAACACCTGGGCCGTGCCTTTATCGCGCCCCCTGCCGATCACAATCGTTTCACAACGCTGGTCATCCGGGGCTATGGCCGAAAGGAAAAGATGCTCCAGCCAGAGCGGAAGCAGAATCTTGCCGTGGAGCAGGCTGTTGGTCCAAGAGATATGGCCGGTGGGATATCTGGAATGCAACTCACCGTGCAGGGTAAAATCAGGGGTAAGACGGATCTCCCGGCGCAGGGGCGGAAGCTCTTGCGCCGCCGGACCAGGCCTGTAATGAAGAAGCTGCTCCACAATGGGGCGCACGGTGTTCTTGATCTCGGAAAAAACCGCCTGCGCAGCCTGACCCAAAGGAATCCGCCCCTCCCCCCGCCAGCGGGCGAGCAGGATTTCCGGGCTGGACAATCCCTCCCCTTGCATGGCCAGGAGATCCCGGCTCAACTGGTATTTTTCCAGACTATCGAGATGGATGGGTTCACGGTCCCGGAGCTCGCGGCCTCTTTCCTGCAGGAAAAGGCCAAGCCGGTTTTCAAGAAACCAGCGGACCGGATGGGAAAGATAGCGGGAGAGCTCAACGAGAGAAACCGAGGCAGGGGCAGTGACGAGGGGCGGCATGGGGCCGGGCAGGAAGGCATGCCTGCTCCGAATCCCTGATTGTTTTGCCTGGGCAGCCCGGCAGTATTCCGCAGCAAAACTGCACAGCCTTTCGTCCGCGCCGGAAAAATACCTTTGGCTGAAAGGCTGGAGGGGGTGGCGAACCTCAATCCGCGCCAGCAAAGCTTTCCGCCGCTCGTCAAAACCAGGGTCAGGGCCGGAGGGGTCAGACGCAAGGCTGAAGCTCTCCGCCAGACAGTCCACCAGCTCTTCCACCACCACGGAGGGCGGCAGCGCTTTGCCGTCGCGCAGGTTATTGCCCAGATAAAAAAGCAAGAATTTGCTGCGGCAGGCAAGCAAGGCTTCGAGAAAGATATAGCGGTCATCGTTGCGTTTGGCCCGGTCTCCCCGCTGCGGGTATCGGGCGATGAGATCAAAACTCTGGGGATGTTCCATCCGGGGGAACGCCCCGTCGTTCATGCCGAGCAGACAGATAACCTTAAAGGGGATCGAGCGCATGGGCAGCATGCCGCAAAAGGTCAGGCCGCCTTCAAGAAAGCCTTGGGGTGTCGCCTGGCCGGTCAGTTTCTCCTTAAGGAGGATAGTGATCCCGTTCAGGTCAAGGGGTTGACTGAAGCCACCATCTTGCGCCTCAAGAGCAATCTGGGCCAAACTGTCCCGGATCTTCTGCAGTTGCCAGGCCTGGGGAGAATCCTCCAGGAAAAGGGCTGCCGGCAAATCATTAAGAACATCCTGCCAGGCCGGTATCTCCATGACGGAGGCGAGCTTCTCCCCTTGGGCAAACAGGGACTCACAAAAATGGATGAAGCGACCGGCGAGCTCTGCCGCCTGGCCCTCAATCTCCTCGTAGGGCAGGATATCGCCCAAAAATGCGGAGTCGCTGCGAACCGCATAGCCCAAGGCCAAGCGATCAAAGCCAAACCGCCAGGTGTTTTGCCGTTCTTTCGGCTGCTGCAGCTTCTCCCGGTGCAGCTCGTCAATCCCCCAGCGAATCCCGGTTTTTTCCACCCAGAGCCTGATTTTCGGCAGATCTTCAGGGGTTAGGCCGAAATTGAGGTGAATTGCCTCGCAGGCCAACAGCTCCATGACCTCGGAAACCGACATTCTCCCCGTGGCCATCTGCAGAAAACGGAAGAAAACATCAATGAGCGGCGCCCCGCTGAACAGGGAGCGATCCGCGATCCGATAGGGAATAAAGCGTTTGTCCTCAAAGGGAAGACCGAAGACCGCTTCGATGAGCGGGGCGTAGGCCGAGACCTCGGGCAGCATGACCACGATATCACGGGGGGTAAGAGCGGGATCATCATGGAGCAGGGCCAGCAGTTGATCCTGCAGCACCTCAACCTCGCGGAGACGGCTATGGCAGGCATGGATGAAAAGAGAGGCATCATCTCCTCTCAGGGGTTGGGGAGGCTCGCTCCCGCTCGCCTGAGAGCGCTCGGTCAGATGCAGGATATCGTTCTGCAGCACCTCCAGCATGGTAAGCGGTGCGGCATGTCCGGTGTAGTGTTCACCCGCCTCAAGATAGGGGACCTCGTTTTCAAGAACCTCCTGAAAGTCGCGAGAGATCG
>Ga0224510_10001606_pt1 | contig 14626 bp, 11 predicted proteins | sample SF_May12_sed_USG_FD_170161 | JGI IMG/M metagenome (GOLD analysis project Ga0224510, IMG submission 170161) | Sediment microbial communities from San Francisco Bay, California, United States - SF_May12_sed_USGS_4_1 | ecosystem: Environmental > Aquatic > Marine > Sediment | place: USA: California... | reverse complement strand
CGGCGGAGCCACCGGAATGGATTGCAGCGACGAACGACATCCTGCCCGCCATCGACGGTTTCGACGAAGAGCTCGCGCTAGTGTCCGTTCTCGGCGCTGAGATCATCGAAGAGCCTGCAAGCCCGCCCACGACTTTGGGAGAGGTCGTCGACCTCATGGCCCAAGTACAGAACGGCACCCTGACATGGGAAGTGCCGGCGGGAGCTCATCGCGTCTTTGCGATCTACGAGAACCGGACGCTTCACTTCCCCGCCGGCGGCGCCTATCCCGGCGAGCTCGGAGATGCTCGCGTGATCGATCACCTGGATCGCAGGGGCATCGAGGCCTTTCTCGAGTCCGAGTTTGGTGCGTGGCTCGACGCAGTCGCCGACTGCCCCCCGCGCGCGGTGTTCGTCGACAGCTTCGAGCTAGTGGCAGAGCTGCCGTGGACGGCGGCGTTCGGGTCCCAATTCCGTGCTTCGTTTGGATACGACATCGAGCCGATGCTGCCCTTTCTGTTCTTGGAACGCGGCGAGTCCGAGTACGTGAACATCGTCCGCGGTCGGGGTGACGCCCGGTATCGTGCCCTCGATGAACGGGGTCGGCGCGCACGAGAAGACTACGAAACGTTCCGCGGCACCCTCTTTGCCCGGGAGCTCATTGCAACCCTTCACGATTGGTTGCAAGACAGAGGCATCGCGCTTCGCTTGCAGGCGCATGGGGGATACGCCGACGTGCTCGACGCCTACGGCATGGCCGACGTGCCCGAGTCCGAGGGCTTGTACGGCGGAGGCTCCTATGACTTTCTTCGACTGTCCGCGTCCGCGGCGCACGTTGGAGGCCAGCGCTATGTCAGTAGCGAGACCCTCGTGTCGCTCGGCGCGTTGGAGTTGACCGAAGAAGAGGCGCGCATCGTGATGGGGCGAGCGTTCAGCGCCGGAATCAATCGACTCGTGCACCACGGCAACGCCTATCCCTATCTCCACCAGGATGGGCAGCGTTGGTTTCCCTTTCATCCGCTCGAGGACAGTGCCTTCACGACGGGGCCGCTCGACCTCACGTTTGACATCCACCCCGACGCCGCGATCTGGGCGTCGCTCGGAGGATTGAATCGCATGGCGGCCAGGTTGAGCTACGCTCTGAGCCGCGGCTCGGCGGCGGCCGAAGTGGCTTGGCTCTACCCCGAGTGGGAGGTGAAGAATTTCCCGAACGTCGGCGCTGCGCCAGGCGCGTTCGAGTCCGACACCAGCAAGGCCCTACGGCGTGCTGGTTTTTCCTACGATCGCATCAGCCGGGCGGCACTTGCGTCTTCTACGAGTCGAGACGGGACGCTTCAAGTGGGCCGAGGTTCCTTTCGAGTTCTTCTGGTCGAAGGAACCGATGCTGCGGCGCCCGAGATGCTCGCGGGTATGGAACGCGCTGCCCAAGCCGGAGTGCCGGTGATTTGGATCGGCGATTTCCCGCAGCGCGCGGACGGGCTGGTCGACGCCCAAACGCGGGACGTGGAGGTCGGGACGCTCGTCGAGAACCTGCGTTCGACCGTGATCGTCGTCGGCTCGGTCGAGGGCATCCCAGGAGCCCTCATCAACGCTGGGGTCGCGCCTTCCCTCAGCCCCGTCGACTCGACGGGGCTCCAGATGTCCGTGCTGCGGCGTGTAGTCGAGAACGGCGATGTCTACTTTCTCTTCAACGAGAGCTACGAGCCGCGCACCGACCGAGCGCTCATCGAGGGAGGATTTCGCGATGCGCGCTTGCTCGATCCGGAGACCGGCACTCCTCTCCCGACGAGCCTCGACGGCAACGTCGTGACCGTGACCTTGCAGGGCGCTCGGGGAGCCGTGCTCTGGGTCGATCGAAGCTAGCCGAAGCGGGCGCGACCCCGCTATTCGGCGATGCGGACGGCGACCTTGCCGCGCACGCTGCCGGACGCGAGGGTCGAGAGCGCGGTGGTGATATCGGACAGCGGGAACGTGTGCTCGACCGAAGCCTTGAGCTTGCCGGCGACGAGCCAAGTAGCGAGCTGATCGAGGTCGGCTGAACGCGACTGCACGGTGATGACACCGCACCGCTTGCTCGAAAAGAGGCTCGAGAGCATTCCTCCGAAGAGCGCGGCGGACGGTAGAAGCGTGACATACGCCCCACCCTGGTTGAGCAGCGCTTTGGCCTCTGCGAACGAAGAGGTCGCGGCCGCGTCGAGAAACACGTCGAATGTCTCGTTCAACGTCGACAGCGGGGTCTGCCGGTAGTCGATGACGCGTCCGGCTCCGAGTTTCCTCACGAAGTCGGCCTTGGCCGCGCTGGCCGTTCCGATGACCTCTGCGCCGAGCGCCGCCGCGATCTGAACCGCATGGCTACCAACGCCCCCAGATGCGCCGTTGATCAGCGCGCGTTGGCCAGGCTCGAGGCGTCCTTTGTCTCGAAGGCCTTGAAGCGCGGAGCATCCGACCGTCGCCGCGGCCGCGGCATCCTCGTGTGATACGCCCGGCGGCTTGATCCCGACGCTCTCGGGTTTGACGGCCACGAGCTCAGCGAAGCTGCCTTGCTTGGTCCGCGGAGAATAGGGGAGGAAGCCAAACACCTCGTCGCCCACCGAACGCGCACCCACGTTCGTGCCGACATCTTCGATCACGCCAGAAAAGTCGAAGCCAAAGGCCGTCGGAAAGTTTTTGGCATGAAGGAAAGCGCCGCCTTCCTTGCCGCTGACCACCTTGAGGTCGGCCGGATTGACTGCCGATGCAACGACCCGAACCAGAATCGTATCTGCGGTCAGCTTGGGCGGATCGAGCTCGCCGACCCGCACGCTCTCGATCGATCCATTCCTCTCCAGGATAGCCGCCCGCATTCGATTCTCCCTTGCCCGACAGCCGTTTCTACCACGCCGTGCCCCAACTGCACCCGCTTCGCGCGATTTCGGACTTTGTGAGTAACCTCTTCCGTTTGGCGTGGCGGCGCGTTACCTTCTCCGTCGGCTTTAGGGAAGGAGTCCCATGACAAACGTCTGCGTTCTTGGAGCGGGGGCCTTCGGCACTGCCCTCGCACTGCACTGCAACGAATCGGCTCACCGCACGCGGGTATGGGCCTACGACGAGGGGCTTCCAGAGCGCGTCGCCGCCGAGGGCAAGAACGCCATGTACCTGCCCGGCTTCGCGGTGCCACCCGAGGTTCTCTTCACGAACGACATGGCGGAGGCATTGGAGGGCGCGGAGCTCGTGTTGCTGGTGGTTCCCTCGGGATTCATGCGCTCCGTCACGACGCAGGCTGCACCGCACCTGCCCCGAGAGGCGCTCGTCACTTCCACGGCGAAGGGCATCGAGCAAGATAGCCTCGCGTTGATGAGCGAGGTCCTCGAGCAGACACTGCCCCATCATGCGCCGAGCGCTACGTATCTCTCGGGCCCGAGCTTTGCCAAGGACCTCGCATCCCACCTGCCGGCGGACGTCTCTCTTGCCGCGGCCGACATCGGCACCGCTCGCCGCGTCCAGGCGATCCTTCATTCGCCGCATTTTCGAGTGTACGCCAGCGACGATGTGATCGGTGTCCAGCTCGGAGGGGCGCTCAAGAACGTGATCGCGGTCGCCTGCGGGGTCGCGTTTGGTCTCGGCCTCGGCGCCTCTGCGTTGGCGTCGGTGATGACTCGCGGCCTCTCCGAGATCGTGCGCCTGGGCGTGGCACTCGGCGCGAACCCCCTCACGTTCTTGGGCCTGGCCGGCGTCGGGGACCTGACGCTCACCTGCCACGGCGAGCTCTCCCGCAATCGGCAGCTCGGTCAGCAACTGGCGACCGGGAAGAGCGCGCGTGAGATCGTGTCATCCCAGAAGGCCGTGGCCGAGGGTTATCGAACGGCGGCTGCAGTTCACGCGCTTGCAGCACGGTTCGAAGTCGACATGCCGATCTGCGAGGCCGTTTACAGCGTCTGCCACGAAGGAGCATCGCTGAGCGAGGAGGCCACCCGGCTCATGAGCCGCGAGCCAAAAGACGAGTTCGCGGGGATCTTCGACTAGCCGTATTGTCGTTCGTGCGCCTTCAGCGTACGGTCGACTTTGCGAAGCGCCGTGAGGATGCGTTCGTGGATCGACGCCCCACGGTTCTTCTTCGCCGTGAGCGCGGCGGTATGGGCTGCACATAGGTTCTCTGCGTCACGCCAGCGGTTCGCCAGCCCTTCTGCCCAGCCCCGGAAATCCTGGGCGGCGCCGGCTCGTTTTTGCAAAGCCTTGCCGAGCGTCGGGTGAAAGCTCGTCACATCCGGCCGCCCGAGCCACCGCGCAACCTTCGGCAGACGGATGTACATGACGGTATCGTCGACATGGATCGTCTTCGAGCTCCGATGAAGAGCAAGCACCGATGAAAAGTGTACGTTCTCGTCGGCAGAGATGAAATCGACGCCACGCGGGACCGAGAACTCGAAGTCGTCTGCAAACATCGCCTGCAGCTCCGGGTCCTCGCTGCGGGCCGCCTCCCACGGAAGCTCCGGGAAGCGAGACACGTGGCGGGCGGTGCCGTAGAGCTTCGCCTGCGGAAAGCTCTCCCGCATCTTCCTCACGTGAACGGTATGAAACGGGTGGAGATTCAAGATCGCCTCGACGTCCCGGCCCTGATTGGTCAGCTCACGGACTTCCCTCTCCGCGTCACCCGTGAGCGTATAGGAATCGAGAAACACGAACCCGCCGCTGCCTCGCCGGACCAGTGAGACTTGTGTTCCAACATCGATGAGGCCGCCAATCTTGAACGACCCTCGAATGTTCCAGAAGTCGCCTGCGATTCGGAGTAGCTGTGGATCCATTGCTCGCTATCCTACCGGAGCCCGGACGAAGAGACCACGGACCATTTTGGGTGCAATTGGGAGCTCGCATCGAGGGCGATGCTGAGATAGGCTCCCTACGCGCAAGGCGGCACGCTCATGCCGAACACGATCTCCTTCACGCTCAACGGTAAGTCCGTCCGACTCGAGGTGGACGAAAACCGAAAACTGCTCTGGGTGCTTCGGACGGAGCTGGCGCTCACCGGCCCCAAGCCGAGCTGCGCACGCGGCTTGTGCGGTGCGTGCACGGTCCTCGTCGACGACCGCCCGGTTCGCTCGTGCATGACGACGGTCGGCGCCGTCCAGGGCCAGAAGGTCGTCACCATCGAGGGCCTCGCAAAAGATGGCGTCCTGCACCCGCTCCAAAAAGCGTTCATCGAACACGACGCCCTGCAGTGCGGGTTTTGCACGCCAGGCATGATTCTCACCGCCTATGGGCTGCTTCGCGAAAAACCGAGGCCCTCGCGCGAAGAAGTCATCCAAGGCATGGACCGCAACCTCTGCCGCTGTGGCGCACACACGCGCATCCTCGACGCGATTCAGTCCGCGGCAAAGGACATGAAGTAGAGGGAGGCGAACGGCATGGACACCAGCGATGATCTGACGCCGAGCTTCGAGGAAACCCAGGCCGGTGATCTCTTCGAGGCGCACTCGCGCCGGACGTTTCTCAAGCGTTTCGGCGGAGGCATCGCGGTATTTGTCACGTTTGGCGGGAAGCTCGCCGTGGTCGAGCGGGCCCGGGCCCAGGCTCGCCGGGTGCCGACCGACTTCAACGCGTTCTTGAGGATCGCAGAGGACGGCCGCGTCACCTGTCTGACGGGCAAGATCGAGATGGGGCAGGGTCCGATCACCTCGATCGCCCAAATGCTCGCCGACGAGCTCGACGTACCCTACGAGCGCGTGGACATGCTCATGGGCGACACCGATCTGTGCCCCTGGGACATGGGGACCTGGGGGTCGCTGACCACCCGTGCGTTCGGTCCACTTCTGCGTGCCGCAGCGGCCGAGGCCCGGGGCGTTCTCCTCGAGCTTGCATCGGAATCCCTCGGGGTACCTACGTCGCGCCTGCAGGCCAAAGATGGGGTGATCTTCGATCCGCGGAACGAGAAGCGGCGCATCACCTACGGCGCGCTCGCGAAAGGAAAGCGCATCGCGCGCGAGCTGACCGTGAGGCCCGAGCTCAAAGACGTTTCGCAGTTCCGCATCATGGGTCAGCCGAAGCTCCGCCGGGACTCTTTGGAGAAGGTCACCGGTCGAGCGAAGTACGCGGCGGACATCCGGCTGCCGGACATGCTCTACGCAAAGCTCTTGCGGCCGCCGGCGCACGGCGCGAAGCGGAAGAAGGTCGACGCCTCCGGCGCGCGCAAGGTGGCCGGAGCAACGGTGGTCGAGGACGGAGACCTCATCGCGGTGCTCCACCCGCTCCCCGATGTGGCTCAGGAGGCGCTCGGTCGGATCCATGCAGAATTCGACGTGCCCCGGGCGACGGTGAACGACGCGAACATCCACGAGCATCTCGAGAGCGTGGCTCCAAGAGGCGGCGCGGAGACCCAGGGCGGCAACCTCACCAAAGGTCGCAAGCTTTCGAAGCGCGTGTTCGAGACGACTTACTTCGACGGCTACGTCGCGCATGCGCCGATGGAAACCCATGCAGCGCTCGCTCACATCGAGGGCGGCAAGTGCACGGTGTGGGCCTCGACGCAGAACCCGTTTGGGGCGCGCGATCAAATTGCGGCGGCGATCGGGTTCCGGGTAGGCAACGTGCGCGTCATCACGCCGTTCGTCGGCGGGGGCTTTGGCGGCAAGACCAGCAACATGCAGGCGGTCGAGGCTGCACGCCTTGCCAAGGCGGTCGGCCGGCCCGTGCAGGTGATGCGCACGCGCGAGGAGGAGTTCTTCTACGATACGTTTCGCCCCGCCGCGATCGTCCACGTCGCCTCGGGCATCGACGGCTCGGGCCGGATCACGTTCTGGGACTACGAGGTTCTCTTCGCAGGGCAACGCGGCTCGGAGCTCTTCTACGAAGTCTCTCATCATCGCGAGATCGCGCGGCCGCCTGGCCCGAGAGGCGGTCCGGGAACGCATCCTTTTGCAACTGGGGCTTGGCGCGCGCCGGGGAACAACACCAACACGTTCGCACGCGAATCGCAGATCGACGTCATGGCGGCTGCTGCGGGCGCGGACCCGGTCGACTTCCGGCGGAAGCATCTCACGGATACGAGAATGATCCGCGTCTTGAAAGCCGCCGCCCAACGCTTCGGGTGGACGCGGGCGGCCACGCCGAGCAAGCGAGGTCGCGGTGTTGCGTGCGGCATCGATGCCGGAACCTACGTGGCAGCCATAGCCGAGGTCGCAGTCGACGCGCGCACTGGCACGGTCGACGTGAAGCGCGTCGTGTGCGCTCAGGAAATGGGCATCGTGATCAATCCGCAGGGCGCGACCCTTCAAATGGAAGGCTGCGTCACGATGGGCCTCGGCTACGCCCTCTCCGAGGAGGTCCACTTCCGTGGCGGGGAGATTCTCGACACGAATTTCGACCGCTACGAAATCCCGCGCTTTTCGACACTACCGAAGATCGATACGGTGATCGTCGAAGCCAAGGACATTCCGCCGCAAGGTGGTGGAGAGCCAGCCATCGTCGTCATGGGCGCAGTCATCGCGAACGCGATCCACGACGCCACCGGCGCGCGCCCGGTGCGCATGCCAATGACCCCGGCTCGGCTCAAGGCCGCCATGCAAGAGGCGTAGGATCCCGCGGGACATTCAGCGCGTTCGCGTCTTGCGCTCGGCGGGAGCGCAGTGCAAGAGCTGCACATGTCTCCGTCGTTCCCGAGAGTTCACCTGTTCGAGTTCCACGATCAGAGCTGGGTTCCAGCGAGCTTGCGAGACACCATCGTAGAAACGCTCAGCCGCAGCTTGGATTGGGGCCGTTTCATTCGGCCGCTGGTGCCCGTCATCGAAGGTTTCCTTTCGGCAGCGGGCACCCGTGAAGTCTTGGATTTGTGTGCAGGCGCCGGCGGACCTGCGGTCATCTTGAGCTGTGAAGCCGAGCGCTCTGGCCTCACTCCCCCTCGGATTCTGATCACCGATCTCTTTCCGCGGGTATCGGCATGGAACCGAGCAAAGCAGCGGTTTCCCAGCATCGATTTCATTGCAGAGTCGGTCGACGCCACTCACATCCCTTCATCGATCTCGCAAGGTCGAGCGCGCACCATCCTCAACGCCTTTCATCATTTCCCACCGGATCTGGCGCGTGCCGTGTTGCGCGACGCCGTCCACCATCGCGCGCCGATCTTCGTCGCCGAATCGTTCGAGCGCAACCCGCTAGGCGCGCTTCCGTTGATCCCGGTCGGGATCCCGGCTCTGCTGGCCTCCCCTCTGTTCTCGCCTCGGGACCGCCTCGCAAAAGCCGCCTGGGTCTGGCTCACCCCGATCGGCATCGCGACGGGAGTCTGGGATGCCATCGTGAGCACGCTGCGCGTCTACTCCGAACGAGATCTCCGGGAGCTCGTCGCGCCCTTCGGGCTAACCTACCAATGGACGTACGGCACGTACGACTACCCGTTCGGAGGGCGCGGGTGCTACTTCTACGGTCTACCGAGGGGTTAGAGACCTTTGCCATCTTCTGGGTCGGTCGCTCGGAGCGTTGCATGCTGTGCCAATCATGCGCGGCGCCGCTTACCCGACCGCTCTCCTCGGAGCAGTCCTCGTCCTGCTCGGTTGGTCTGCAATCGCACCGCACGACCGGTTCACCTGGTTTCTCGAAGTCGCGCCCGTCTTGATCGGAGCTCCGATCCTGCTCGGCACGTATGCCCGTTTTCCGTTGACCCCGCTGCTCTACGCCCTACTAGCGATCCATGCGGCGGTGCTGATCGTGGGAGGTCACTACACCTACGCGGAGGTTCCCCTCGGATTCTGGGCTCAGGACGCGTTCGGCTTCGCCCGCAATCACTACGATCGCATCGGCCACTTCGCCCAAGGGTTCGTTCCCGCGATCCTGGCTCGCGAGCTCCTGCGGCGACTGACCCCGCTTCGAGTCGGCAAGTGGCTTTTCTTTCTCGTCCTCTGTGTCTGCCTAGCGTTCAGTGCCTTCTACGAGCTCGTCGAATGGTGGGTCGCCGCCGCGACGGGCTCTGCGGCCGAAGCATTTCTCGGGACACAGGGCGACCCGTGGGACACGCAGTGGGACATGTTTCTTGCGCTCATCGGCGCAACGACCGCGCAGCTCATGCTATCGCGTCTTCATGATCGGCAGTTGGCTGAGCTCGTCGCTCAGTGAATCCAAATCGAAACCGCGGCCCACGGCAAGCGTCGGCTCAGACGCCGAACGCCTTCAGAAGGGCGCGCTGCCATTGGCTTTTGCCTTCTGGGATGGTGCACTGAGGTGCTCAGGCTGCGGGCTCGTCCGTGCCCGCTTGCGCCCGCGTTTCCATTCCTTGGCGAGGTCGTGTGCGTAGAGCACGTGATCGACCTGCATCGTGTGGCGCGTCGATTTGACGTAGTGCGCCATCATGCGTGCCTCGTCTTTCTGGATCGCCGCTTCCATTTCCTCTGCCGAAGGCAAGGCGTACTCTCCGGCGAGATACGCCGCAACCCACGCTGCCTGGTCCTGCACGAACCCGATGATGCTCGGGATCGCCTGCGCGAATCCTACGAACATGAGGTTGTCGAGGCCCGGGACGAAGACACGCTTGAAAAGCGGAAGCACGTTGTCGGGCGCCGACAGGAACGCTCGTTCGAAGAACGGAAACGTGATGTTGTAGCCGGTCGCGTAGATGATTGCGTCGAAAGGCTCCACGCTCCCGTCGACGAACTTCACCCGATCGCCCTGAAGCTCCTCCACGTTCGGCTTCACCGTGATGTCCCCGTTTCCGACGCGCTGGAGCAGGTCGCTCGAGACGGTCGGATGCGCGGTCAGGATTTCATGGTCCGGGGTGGGCAGTCCGTAACTCTCTACCTTCCCGACCAGCACTCGCACGAGGAGCGCCGCGGCCTTGCGCTGCAGCGAAAGCGGGATGTACGGATTGGTTTCGACGATTTGATCGATCGGTTTGCCGAGAAGGTACTTCGGTACGACGTGCGCGCCGCGCCGGGTCGACAAGACCAGCTTCTCGGCGAGCCCCCGATTGCTGAGCTCGGAGGCGATGTCGACTGCGCTATTTCCGATGCCCACCACCAACACGCGCTTGCCTTTCAGCTCCAGTGGATCGAAGGGATCGATGTACTGATGAGAGTGAATGACGGGGCCATCGAACCGACCCGGAAAGTCGGGCCACTTTGGATCCCAGTGGTGACCCGTTGCCACGACGAGGTGATCGTAGTGCAGCACCTCGTCGTCGAGCTTGATGCGCCAAGTACCGCCCTCCGTGCGCTCGGCTTTACGGACCGGGGTCTCGAAGCGAATCGCATCGCGGAGACCGAAGTGGTCGACGATGTCTTCGAAGTACTGGCGAAGGTGCGTGTGGTGGCAAAACGTCGGGTAGTCGGCGGGCATGGGGAAGCCCTCGAACTCGAGCTTCTTCTTGGAGGTGTCGATGTGCAGCGAGCGATAGGCGGAGGACATTCCGTTCGGATTTTCGAACACCCAGTTGCCGCCGAGCACCGGCGAAGCTTCAAAGCAGTCGTAGGCCACGCCTTTGTCCTTCAAAGCGCGACCCGTGGCGATGCCGGAGATGCCGGCGCCGATGATGCAGACGCTCGGAGAGCTCGTCATGGGCTCATCATAGACTCAAACGCCGGTTCTTGCGGAGGCGAAAGTCGAGATGGGCCCTAGAACCAGGAGTGTGGGATAGTTGCGTCCAAGGAGGACACCATGGCGAAACAAGACTGGACCTTTGGAGGCACTTGGCCGTACGCGCCGCGGTGGTTCGACTCCCCGGACGGTAGGATGCACTACGTCGACGAGGGTCCCCGAGGCGGAAAACCGGTGGTGATGGTTCACGGGAATCCCACGTGGGGATATCTCTATCGAAACTTCATTCCGCCGCTCGTCGAGGCCGGTTACCGGTGCATCGTCCCCGATCACTTGGGCTTCGGCCGGTCGGACAAACCCGACCAGCCCGAGCTCTACCAAGTGCCGCGACATGCCCAGCGACTCGAAGCACTGCTCGAATCGCTCGATCTTCACGACGCCACGCTCGTATCGCAGGACTGGGGCGGTCCGACAGGGTTCTACTGGGCAACCCGTCATCCCGAACGCATCGGCGCATTGTGCGTGCTCAACACCTTAACTCACCGACCCCCTGGCAAGGTCAAGCTACCGATTCCGCTACACCTCTTCCGCACCCGGGGCATCGGCGAAGCGATGGTCAAGGGCGCTCACATGTTCGTCCGAGGTTTCCTTTTCAAGGCGGGCATCATGCACAAGGACCGGATCACGCCCGAGATGCGCGCTGCCTACCTCGCACCGCATCCGAGCTATTCGTCCCGAACCTCGATTCTCGTCTTTCCGCGTGAGATCCCCGCGGGCTCGACCGGCCGCATTGCTGACTTCATGGGAGAGGTCGAGGCGGGCCTCCGCTCGTTGAAGGGTAAGCCCACGATGATCGCCTGGGCGATGAAAGACATCGCGTTCCTCCCGGAGTATCTCGATCAGCTTTGGCTTCGCGACTTTCCAAACGCCGACGTCTTGCGGCTTCCCGACGCTGGGCACTACCTCCAAGAGGACGCTTACGAGCGAATCGTGCCGAGGCTTGTGGCCCATTTGGGCTCGGTGTTTGGGTCGGTGCCGCGGAGCTCCGCGACGACGAGGGCAACCTGACGCAAGCGTCGCCCGCGCACTAAGCCACGGCAAGCGACTTGGCGGCCTCGACTCGGGCCTCGCGCCAAAGGGCGATCGCCATGAGGACAGCAAAAAAGGCCGATGCGCCGTAGGTGCCTAGGTTCAGGCCCCCGTGATCCAAGGGTTTGGTGAGCAGGTCCCCGAACGTGGCGCCAAACGGACGCGTGAGGACGAAGGCGACCCAAAACAAGAACACACTCGAAATTTTGGTGAAGTAGTGCCCTAGCGCGGTGAGAGCCAGGAGCCCTGCGATCAGGGCGGCGCTGTACATGAAACCGATGCCCAGGTCATCGGAGAGGAAGTCTCCAGCAGCCGTACCGAGGGTGTTGGCGATCAAGAACGCAAGCCAATAGAAGAGCTCCGCGCCTGCGTTCTCGATGCGCTCGACCGACAAGGATCGCTCCTTGATGTACCAGACCGCCAGCGTGACCAACAGCAACCCGGTAAGCAACGCCGACCCGGCGGCATAACCCAACGCCAAGCTTCGATCGAGAAAGTCGGAAATGACCGTGCCCAGGATCGCCGACGCAGTGAACACGGCCCAATACGACAGCGGGGTATAGCGCCCAAGCGCCAGTTTGACGCCGAGCAGGACCACGAAGACCGCCAGGAAAGCGAGACTCGCGTTTCCGTAGCCGAGGCCAAGGCTCATGGAGAACATGTCCGCCCCGGTCTCGCCGAGGGTCGTCGACGCAATCTTGATGATCCAGTAGGCGAGGAGGATATGGGGAACGCGATGGGTAGCTGTTCGCGGCATGGCGCTCCTTGAAGAGTAGTGGATCGGCTCAGGTCAGCGTCGTGCCAAGATGACCTGCGAGAGGCCCTCCAGGCGCTGGGCGAGAAAACGCTCGGAAGGGCCGTAGGCATGCGCTTGATGCTGAATCGCCTGCAGGTATGGCGCGACGTATTTCCGCCGTTTGTAATCCTGACTGCGAACGAGGTCGTGCAGCGCCTCGATGGTCTCTGCGCTCATCAGGCGACCGGTGGCAATGTGCATCCGAAACACCCAGTCGATCCATTGCGGATCGCGGAGCCCCTTTGCGAGCCCGAGCGCGTGCTCGATTGCAGTGGCGAACACTTTGTCAGGGTCGTCCTCTTTGGAGTTGCTCAGGGGCTGCTGGCGCAACGCGCGCTCGAGGAGCCCGTGCAAATGCGGGAGCAACATGCGCTCGGCCTCCTCGTATCGGCCCATGACGATGGCTTTGGCCGCGATGCCTCCGATGACGTCGCGAGTCTTGGCTGTGCAAGTGTCCTCGGGGTCGTCCCAGGTAGGCGGGGCAACCGAGCCGCGGGGATGCGAATCCTTGACTGTTGCGCCAGCTTTGGAGTCGAGCCGCTTGCCACATTCCCCGCAGTGACGCCTGCCCGATCCGTTCACAGCCCCACAGGCGACGCATAGGACATGCGGAGCGGTCTCCTGCTGATCCGTCATCTTGGCCGCATCGATGAGCACGAGCTCCTGAGAGCCGATGTAGACGCGATCCATGTGCGTCAAGCGGCATCGATTCTCGACGACTGCGCCGTTCACCACCGTGCCGTTGCGGCTCTTCAGGTCTTCGAGGAACACCGCAGTCGGCCCAACGTGAAGCACGGCATGTCTGCGAGAAGCCAAGTCATCCGTGATGGAGAGACTGCACTTCGAGCTACGGCCAATGGAAAACTCGCCAAGTGGCAGCTCGAGATGGGTCGCCTGATATCGAAGTCGAAAACGTGGCAACTTCATCAGGTTAGCAGTCGGAACAACTAGTGACCTCCGAGGTTTCGAGACCGCTCGCGAATACATCTAGCGGATGAACACCCGAGCAGTGCCGCTCATTCCGTCGGGCACGCCGCGTCGGTCGTGAGCCTCACGTGGTCGACGAAAGCCTGCTCCTCCGGGAACGCGACGCCGCAGGGGCCGCTTCGCTGCATGGTGAAAACGAGCTCCTGGGGTTTCGTCGCGAGCGCGGGGGCCAGGCACACCGTCTCTTCGACGAAGGCAGCGGCTCCTTCGGACAGCGGCCCGTTTCCCGGTCGCGACTCGAGCGACGTCTCGGGATTGTTGCCGGCGCGGTAGAAGTACTTCAGCGCGGGGCCGCCGTTTTCATCGGGCTCGGGGACCACCATCGTGGCGCGGGCTGAAAGGAACGCGCACTGCTCTTGGGCGGTGAAACGCAACGCGGCGTTGCCGCTCTGGGCGATGCCAGTCACGACTCCGATGGTGCCTCGGGGACCACCCCCACTCAGGCGCCAACTACTCTCCCCGTTCACCCCGAGCTCGAAGTCACCATCTAGGATGAACGGGTCGTTACCGCACTTGGCCTCGGAGACGATCTCCACCGAGTCGACCACGAAATCACGCACATCGGGGTCTCCGCACATACCGCTGGTGACCGGAATGCTGAACGTGATCGAACGCGCGAGGCCTCGGGTGTGCGGAGGCAAGCACGCCGAGCTTACCGTCCCCTCACCGCTCGCGGTGAGCTCCGCGACGAAGGCATCCGCCACCAGCACCTGCAGAGAGCGGCCCGCCGTGCCGCTCCAGTAGAAGCGCACGGCCTGGCTTGGCATGGTCGATGGAAGGGGCAATGAGAGCGTACCGGTCATTGCAGCAGTGCTACAAAGGGTCTCCGTTCGAAGCCGAGCAGCGCGCGAACCACCTTGTCCAGCCCCGTCCTGCACCGAGGCGTCGCCGAGCGGGGTCCAGGAAGTGCCCTCCCCTTCGAAATCTCCATCGACCACGACGCCCGGCATGGGACAGTCGAGCCCGGCCTCTTCAGCCCGGACGATCTCGAACCTATCCACGATGAGCTGGTCCAAGCTGTCCGAGCTCGGGCAAAAGCTGCTGTTCCCATCGATCCAAAGCCGTACCTCGCCGCCGAAGCCGGCTTCGCCGAGACAGCTCACCTGGGTGAAGAACGCATCGCGTCTCGGGAAACGCGCCCAGTATCCGTTGATCCCGACTTGGGGGCGGGCCTCGAAGACCGTGTTCTGGCCGCGGTATGTGATCGCAAAAGCCAGCGGCTCGGCTCTCTCCAAGGGTGGCATTGCAAATGTCTGGGAAACGCGCGAGCTGTCGCAGATGGCGT
>Ga0224510_10001603_pt1 | contig 14651 bp, 12 predicted proteins | sample SF_May12_sed_USG_FD_170161 | JGI IMG/M metagenome (GOLD analysis project Ga0224510, IMG submission 170161) | Sediment microbial communities from San Francisco Bay, California, United States - SF_May12_sed_USGS_4_1 | ecosystem: Environmental > Aquatic > Marine > Sediment | place: USA: California... | reverse complement strand
TCGCGACCCCTCCGGGTCGCTCTTCGATGTCGATGGACGAATCCTGCGCGTCGTTCGCGGGACCGAAGCACCCGCTTTTCGCGCACTCCTCGAGACCGAGGTCGTGCGGTCGCTCGTCGCGAAAGGTGCACTCGTCGGTACGCGCAGCATCGCTCCCGCGGACGTGCCCGAACGATTGCGGACGCTGCCAGGCGACTGGTTCGAGCATGACCGGATCGGCTTCGTATCCGTGCCGGCCGAGTGGTCGGCGGCGATGCTGGCTCATGCCGCGCTGCACACGCTCGACGTCAACGACGAACTGCTGCGTCACGGCTACCTGCTGAAGGACGCGACTCCCGCGAACATCCTGTTCGAAGGAGCGCGGCCCGTCTTCGTCGACGTGCCCTCCATCGAACCGCTGCAGGCGGGACAGAACCTCTGGATGGCCCGGCACCAGTTCGAGACCACGTTCCTGCTGCCCTTGCTCGCCTGCCTCGATGCGGGATACCCGATCCAGTGGTCGCTCGCGGACCCGGCCAGGGGCCTGTCGCACGAGCAGCTCGCAAGGATGTTCGGCCCGAGACGCTGGCTGAGCGCCGACAGGATCCGGCACGTCGCGCTGGCGGCCGCGCTGGGCGGAACGGGTGCGGCGCGCAGGAGCACCGGCGCGGTTGCGCCGGGCGGCGGCAAGAGAGAGCTGGAAAAGTCCCGCTTCATCCTTGCGCATTCGCTGCAAGGCCTGCGCAAGGCCGTGGCACGACTCGCGGGCCGCATCGAGCAGCGCCATTCGCACTGGAGTGCTTACGCGGGCAGCCGCGCTCACTACGCTGACGCGGACCTCAAGGCGAAGCGTGACTTCGTCGAGCGCGTCGTGCAGCGTGCCGGCGCCCGCTGGGTGCTGGACGTCGGCGCGAACACGGGTGAGTTCAGCGAGATGGCCTCGGTCCATTCCAGCGTGGTGGGCATCGACCTCGACGAGGTCTCGGTCAGCGCCATTCACTCGCGAACGCGCGTATCCGGCAAACCGATCCAGGCGCTGGTCGTGGACCTGTCCCAGCCGACGCCCGCGTGCGGCTGGCGCAACACGGAACGCAAGTCCTTCCTGCAACGCGCAGCCGGCCGGTTCGACCTCGCGTTGATGCTCGCGGTCGGCCATCACCTGCGCGTCACGGCCGGCGTGCCGCTCGAACAGATTCTCGAGACCGGCCTGCAGCTGGGCGGCGGTTCGCTGTTGTTCGAATTCGTGCCTGCGCCCGACCCGATGTTCGCTGCCATCGCGCGCGGCCGCGAGGCGTTGTACGCGGACAATACCGTCGAGAACTGCGAGGCGCTGCTGGCGGCCCGCGGGCGCATCGAACTCAAGGAACGACTGCCGAACGGGCGCACCCTGTTCTGGGTTCGGCCGGCCTGAGCGCAGCGGCTACGCGTCGGTGGACCGGGTCGGCACCGCCGGCTCCGGAACGGGTGAAACCGCCGGGGCGCGTGCGACACGGAAGTGCCTGAACACCAGCACGCAGCACACGCACGACAACACGACCAGCAGCAGGCTGGGTGCCAACGACCAGAGCGCCTGCTTGGTCGATTCGAACTGGTAGCGGAAATAGCCCGCCCGGATCGCCGCTGTCACCGACTGGGCCAGCTTCGAGACGAAGCCGATGGCCAGCGCGTACACGAGGTACCGGGACCAGGGCCTGAGCATCGCCGTGCCATAACTCGCGACGATCGCCACGACCCCGCCCGCGAGCAGCACCCACGACTTCTCGATCGACCCGATCAGAAATGCGTACGCGCTGTAGATGACGAGCAAGGCCACGGTCAGCAGCATGCCGGGTGGCGTAATCAATTTGACCATGCAGTCATCCTGTAGTGCCCCGCGGGCGTCGAGCGCGCGCTACTCGATACCCAGCTTCTTCACCCGGTAGCGCAATTGCCGGAAAGTCATCCCCAGCAGTTCCGCCGCCTTCGTCTTGTTGTACCGGGTCTGTTCGAGCGCGCGAACGATGGCCTCGCGCTGGATGCTCTCCAGCTGCCCTTCGAGCCCGTCGGCGCCCGGCTCGGCGACGAATTCCCGGCCCGCCATCTCCGGCAGGTCCGTCAGCAACTGCCCGGGCTTCAGCTGGATGTCTTCCGGCTCGATGCGATCGTTCGAGCACAGCGTCACTGCGCGCTCGAGGATGTTCTCCAGTTCGCGCACGTTGCCCGGATACGAATACGACAGCAGCTTGTCCATCGCCTCGTCGGAGATCTGCGGGCGCGCCACGCCGATCTGGCCGGCAACACGGTCCAGCAGCATGTCGACCAGTGGCGGCACGTCATCGAGACGTTCCCGTAACGCCGGCACCCGCAGCTCGATCACGTTGATCCGGTAATACAGGTCCTCGCGGAACTTGCCGGACTTCACCAGCTCGTCGAGCTTGCGGTGCGTGGCCGACAGCACGCGCACGTCTACCGGTGTTTCGCGCGTCTCGCCCACCGGCCGGATGGACTTCTCCTGGATCACGCGCAGCAGCTTCACCTGCATGTGCAGCGGCAGGTCGGCCACTTCGTCCAGGAACAGCGTGCCGCCCTCGGCCGAGCGGATCAGTCCTTCCTTGTCGGCCACGGCGCCCGTGAAGCTGCCCTTCCTGTGGCCGAACAATTCGCTTTCCATCAGCTCGGACGGGATCGCGCCGCAGTTGACCGGCACGAACGGCCCGTCATGGCGCGGCCCCGTGTCGTGGATCAGTCGTGCAACCAGCTCCTTGCCGGTGCCCGAATCGCCCGCGATGTGGACCGGCGCCTGGCTGCGCGCAACCTTGTTGATCATCTGCCGCAGCTGCTGCATCGGCTTCGATTGGCCCAGCAGCCGCAGACCCGACGGCACGACGATGGGTTGCGTGGCGTCGAAGTCCGCGCCGTCCGCGGAACGCAGCTTCAACGTCGCCTTGATCAGCCTGCGCAGCGAGGCCAGGTCCAGCGGCTTCGAGATGAAATCGAAGGCGCCCAGCTTGAGCGCCCGCACGGCGGTATCGACGTTGCCGTGCGCGGTGATCACCGCCACCGGCACGCCTGGGCGGTGGTGCTGGATCCAGTCGACGACGTCGAGTCCGTCGCCGTCGGGAAGTCGCATGTCGGTGAGTACGAGGTCGAAGCGTTCCGGGCCGAGGGCCTTGATCGCGCTCGCGTAGTCACCTGCCGTCACGACCTCGATCTGCATGCGACCGAGCGTGATGGACAGCAACTCGCGGATGTCCGGCTCGTCGTCGATGACCAGCGCGCGCGGGTTCGACTTGCGTTCGGTCATCAATCCTTCCAGCGGCTCGGGTCGGCGAAAATGATGCGGAAAATGCTACCACCCCCGGGCCGCGGCTCGTAGAGCAGCAATGCGCCGTTCGTCTGGCACAATTCGCGCGAGATGAACAGCCCGAGGCCGGTGCCACCGGAGCCGGTGGTGAAGAACGGCTCGAAGATGCGTTCAGCCTGCGACGGATCGACACCGTTGCCACGATCCGCCACCTCGACGAATGGTCGTCCGGTGGCTGCGATGCGGCCCGCCCGGATGTCGACGCGGCCCGTGGCGCCCGGTCCCGCGCCGTGCCGGAACGCGTTGTCGCACAGGTTCCAGAGCACCTGGTGCAGGTGGGAGGGGTCGAACTGGACGTCGATGCGACCGACGTTGCGATCCATGTCGATGCGGGAAGAGGTGTGATCGAGCTGCAGGGTCTGTTCGTACTCGGCAATGAACCCGGACAGCCATTCCGTCACGTCCAGGCGTTCCTGCCTGGTCGTTTCCCGCCGCGACAGCTGCAGCACGTTCTCGATGATGTGGCTGACCCGGACGCCGTTCTTCTCGATGATGTCCGTCAGGTGGCGGTCGTCAGCGGTGAGCCCGGGTGATTCGCGCAGCAGCTGGCCCGCATGGCTCATCGCACCGACCGGGTTGCGGATCTCGTGGGCGATGCTGGCGCTCAGCCGGCCCAGCGCCGCGAGCTTCGACTGCTGCGCGCGATCGGCGATGGCGCTGGTGTCTTCCAGGAAGATCAGCACGGGACCGAACCCGCTCTCGCCGAGCGCCACGAAGTGCGGGCGGATCACCGTGCCGCCATCGGCGCCCACGATCTCACCGACGTTGTCGCGCCGGTCCGACGCTTGCCTGCGCCACGCTTCCAGCACGTACGACAGGCGCGGCGACACGGCGGCGAGTGAACTGCCGCTCGGTACCGCGCCGCCCCGCAACAGCTGCGCGGCCGTCTCATTGATCAGCCGGACCTGGTCGTTCGCGTCGACTACGAGGATGCTCTCGCGCAGGTGCTGCACGATGAACTCGTTCAACTCGTTGAGGCTCGCGAGGTCGATCTCGCGTTGCTTCGCCAGCGCCTCGCTCTCCCGCAGGCGCGCAGCGAACGGCACGGCGAGCAGGGTGATCGCGAACAGGCTGGCTCCGGTCAACCCGGTGATCAGGAAATCGGCCCGGAAGCTCTCTCCCTGCAGGAACGAGATCGTCGTCTCCACCAGCAGCGACAACGCGACGAAGGACGTTCCGAGCAGCGCGTAGCGCCGCTGCAGGATCGTGGCCGCTGCACCCGTCGGCAGGACGAGCAGGGTGGCGAGTCCGCTGGAAACGCCGCCGCTCGCGTGGATCAGCATGCTCATCGCGACGGCGTCGACGAGCAACTGCAGGATGGCCTGCCATTCGGCCGAGGGTATGCGGCTCTGGATGGTCTGGATGCAGACCAGGCCGAAGGCGAAGTACCCCACCGCGACGCTCATGAAGAGGCCGGGTTGCTGGGCGCCTACGCTGTTGCTCGGCGCGTTGAAGAAGAAGACCAGCAGCAGGAGCATCGGCAGGAGCAACCGGAACACGTTCAGCAGCGAGAGCACCCGCCATGGCAGTTCGATGCCGGTGGTCCCCCGCCCGGATTCCGTCAGTTCGGTCTGCAGCGCTCGCGCCATGGCCCGGCACTCTAGCAGAGGCGTCTTGGGGTAAACTGCCGAGCTTCGTCCCACGCCGACCGAGCCCCATGAACCTCCACGAATACCAGTCGAAGCAGCTGTTCTCCCGCTATGGCATCCCCGTGCCGTCGGGCTTCGTCGCCTCCACGCCGCAGGAAGCCGTCGACGCCGCCAGGCGCCTCGGGGGCGCGGTCTGGGTCGTCAAGGCCCAGGTGCACGCGGGTGGCCGCGGCAAGGCGGGCGGCGTCAAGGTGGTCAAGTCGATGGACGACGTCGCGGCGGCTGCAACCGGCATGCTCGGCCAGCGCCTGAAGACCAAGCAGACCGCGGCCGAGGGCCTGCCGATCAACCAGGTCTACGTCGAGACCGGCTCGAAGATCGACCGCGAGCTGTACCTCAGCCTGCTCCTCAACCGTGACACCGGCCGCGTGGCGTTCGTCGCTTCGGCCGCCGGCGGCATGGACATCGAGGAAGTGGCCGCGAAGACGCCCGGGAAGATCATTCGTGTCGAAATCCACCCGGCCACCGGCATCCAGGGCTCGCACTGCCGCACGCTCGCCTTCGGGCTCGGTCTAAAGGGCAAGCAGGTCGCGCAGTTCGAGCAGATCGCGCGCGGCCTGTTCCGGCTCTACATGGACTGCGACGCGAGCCTGGTCGAGGTGAACCCGCTGATCGTCAACGGCGACGGCGACGTCATCGCCCTCGATGGCAAGATCGGCATCGAGGACAACTCGCTCTTCCGCCAGCAGGCGCTGGTCGAGATGCGCGACACATCGCAGGAGGACGAGATGGAGCGGATCGCTGGCGAGGCGGACCTCAACTACGTCTCGCTCGACGGCGACATCGCCTGCATGGTGAATGGCGCGGGCCTCGCCATGGCCACGATGGACGTCATCCAGCTCTACGGCGGTTCGCCGGCCAACTTCCTCGACGTGGGCGGCGGCGCCACGCGTGAGCGCGTGACGACCGCGTTCAAGCTCATCCTCAACAATCCGAAGGTCAAGGCGATCCTCGTCAACATCTTCGGCGGCATCGTCCGCTGCGACATGATCGCGGAGGGCGTGATCGGCGCCGCGCGCGACCTCGGCCTGCACCTGCCGGTCGTCGTCCGTATCGAAGGCACGAACGCGCCGCAGGGCCGCAAGCTGCTCGCCCAGAGCGGGCTCGACCTGATCGTCGCCACCGACCTGACCGACGCCGCCAGGAAGGCCGTCGCGGCCGTCGCGAGGAAGTAGACCATGTCGATCCTGATCAACAAGAACACGCGCGTGATCTGCCAGGGCTTCACTGGCAAGCAGGGCACGTTCCATTCGCAGGGCTGCCTCGATTACGGCACCCGGCTCGTCGGCGGCGTCACGCCGGGCCGCGGCGGCGAGAAGCATCTCGGCCTGCCGGTGTTCGACACCGTGCGCGAAGCGGTCGCAAGGACCGAGGCCAATGCCACGATGATCTACGTGCCGCCGCCGTTCGCGGCCGACGCGATCATCGAGGCGGCGGATGCCGGCATCGCGCTGATCGTCTGCATCACCGAGGGCATCCCGGTGAACGACATGGTCAAGGTGAAGGCCGCGCTCAGGGATTCGCAGTCGCGACTCGTCGGCCCGAACTGCCCCGGCGTGATCACGCCGGGCGAATGCAAGATCGGCATCATGCCCGGCTTCATCCACAAGAAGGGCAACGTCGGCATCGTGTCGCGCTCGGGCACGCTCACGTACGAGGCGGTGTTCCAGACGACCAACGTCGGCCTCGGCCAGAGCACGTGCGTCGGCATCGGCGGCGATCCGGTCCGTGGCATGAACTTCATCGAGGTGCTCGAGCTGTTCGAGCAGGACCCGCAGACCGAAGGCATCATCATGGTCGGCGAGATCGGCGGCAGCGACGAAGAGGCGGGCGCGGAGTTCATCCGCAGGCACGTCACGAAACCGGTCGTTGCGTACATCGCGGGCGTCACGGCGCCCCCGGGCAAGCGCATGGGTCACGCGGGCGCGGTCATCTCCGGCGGCAAGGGCACCGCGGCTGACAAGTTCGCGGCGCTCGAAGCGGCGCGGGTCACCACGGTGCGTTCGCCGGCCGAGCTCGGCGCGGCGATCTTCAAGCGGCTCAAGGGTCGCGTTACGAAGGCCCGGCCCGTCGTCGTGAAGAAGAAGGCGAAGGTAAAGGCCAGGATGAAGGCTAAGGTGAAGGCCAAGGTGAAGGCCAAAGCCCTGTCGCAAGCCAGGTCCAGGTCGGCGACGCGCAAGCTCCGTCGCTAGGCTGGTGCCGCGCCGGCCGCGGGCCCGCCGGTCGAGCTAGTCGTCCCGGCCGGGCCTGGTCTTCCGTGCTGGCTTCGAGCGGATGCCGCGCAAGGCCAGCGCCTCGCGCAGCAGGAATTCAACCTGCGCGTTCACGCTGCGCAACTCGGCCGCGGCGAGCCGCTCCATCTCGGCCCACAGGTCCGGGTCGATGCGCAGCAGGAACGCCTTCTTGTCGCGGCTTGCCACGATCGCGGTCAGGCGCGCGCGGCAGCGCGCTGCAGGGCGGCCTGGAGGCGACGCGGCTCATCGGATCCGACCAGCAGGTTGCGGCCACTCGCGAGCTTGAGCAGCACCGCGTCGTAGCCGGACACGTTGTACAGCCAGCCGCGCCGGGTCCGGTGCACGCCCCAGCCATCGATGAACGACGTGCGGGTAATCTCCACGCCGGAGATGTCCGCGAGCGGCACCGTCTTGCGCGGCCAGCCCGGTCCGAACCGAATGCAAAGTGCGCCGTCCTGGATGCGGACCGTCATCGAGCCCCACACCCAGCCGAACAGCGCCGCGATGCCCGCACCGGCCGCTAGCACCGTCGGCGGCGTGCGCGTCTGGTCGAAGTCCGGCAATGCGGCCAGCAGCAGCAGGCTGAACGCCAGCGCCAGGAACGCGATCCGGATCGGCCAGCCGGTCTGCGTATGCTCGTAGAGCGGACGGCTCATCGCGGCCGGCTCACGTGTACAGCGTGCCGGTGTTGATCACCGGTTGCGCCTCGCCCTCGGAGCACAGCACCACCAGCAGGTTGCTGACCATCGCGGCGCGACGCTCGTCGTCGAGGTGCACGATGTCGCGCTCGCTGAGTCCCTTCAGCGCCATCTCGACCATGCTGACCGCGCCGTGCACGATCTTGCTGCGCGCGGCGATGATCGCCTCGGCCTGCTGCCGGCGCAGCATCACCTGCGCGATCTCCGGCGCATAGGCGAGGTGCGTGAGCTTGGCGTCCTCGACCACGATGCCGGCCTGTTCGAAGCGGTCGGTGAGTTCGCGGATCAGCGACTGCGTCACGCGATCCTGGCCGGCGCGCAGCGTGATCTCGCCCTCGTGCAGGTCCTCGCCTTCGTCGTAGGCGTAGCTCGACGCGAGGTGGCGCACCGCGGCCTCGGCCTGGATGCGCACGTACTCCACGTAGTCCTCGACGTCGAAGCTCGCCTGCGCGCTGTCGTGCACGCGCCAGACGATCGCAGCCGCGATCTCGATCGGGTTGCCCCGCTTGTCGTTGACCTTCAGCCGGTCGCTGGCGAGGTTGTGCGCCCGCAGGCTGATCTTCTGCTTCCTGTAGAACGGGTTGGCCCAGTGCAGGCCTGCCATCCGGTCCGTGCCCTGGTACGCGCCGAACAGCAGCAGGATCGCGGCCTCGTTCGGCTGCAGCATGTACAACCCGGACAGCACGAATACGCCGAGGATGAACAGCGGCACCGCGAGCAACAGCGCCTGCGGCCCCGCGACGCCCACGTTGAGGATGAAGAACACGGCTGCGGCGAGCAGCGCGAGTCCGATGCCCAGGCCGACGTAGCCACTGGTGGTGCGACGCTCGATTTCGCCTGTACGCGACATGGGTTGCTGGGTCATCTGAGGTCTCCGGCTGCTGATGGCGCCGTGCGCCGCTGATTCCATAGTGATATCATAATAATAGAAACGTCCCCGGCGGTCAAGCGACGGCTCAGTCCTGCGCTGCCGCGGCGTCCAGCACCTGCACGGTGCTGCGGAACAGCGCGAGCGCGCTCGCGCGATCCCGGTCGATCGCGACGACGCCGATCTTGCCGAACTCCGACAACGCGCCAATCAGGGTGAACACGACGCCGCGATTCTCCTGCGCGTCGAAATGCAGGTCGTGCCGGTCGGTCACCTCGACGAGGTCCTCCGGGGTCAGCCGGCGGTACAGCGGGTTCACGACGTTGTCGGTCGCGTAGTAACTGCGGGTTCCGCCGTCGGGCGTGACGAACTCCGCGCGCGCGGCGTCGTAGTGTCCTTGCGTCAGGAACTGCAGCATCTGGAACGTGTGGGTCGTGCCGCCCTTGCGCAGGTTGATCTCGATCGCCGCGTGACGCCAGCCGTCGTCGCCGGGGACGGACACGAAATCGACGCCGAAGCGCCCGAGCGCGCCCTTCGCCAGCAGCACGCGGCCGACCCGCAGCGCCAGTCGCTGGATCTCGCGCGCGTAGGCTGGGTCCGCGGGAAACGTGCACGCCTGGAAGACCTGTCCGGAGGGGCCGCCGAGGATCTGGTCGTGCGTCGAAATCACCTCGAGCCCGCCGACCGGCGTGATGCGCAGCTGCACGGACGGCGAGCGCACGCCTGCGCCGGCGATCCACTCCTCGACGATGCCGCCCATCGCGGCGAGCTTCGCGGTGTATAGGTCCCAGCGCATGTCGCGCGCCTCGAAGGCAAGGTTCAACGGCAAGTGGGCCTCGACCCAGTGCCGCACACGCTCGGCCGGGCAGCCTGCGAACGAGAACACCGCGTTGCCTTCGCCGGAGAAGCCGTCGTTCAGTTTCACGACGGCGCGCATGAGCCCCGGCTTCTCCGACTTGAGGGCCGCCAGTGATTCCGCCAGGCCAGGCACGCCCGCCAGGCCTTCCACGCCGTCCGGCAATGGCACGCCTGCCTCGCGAAAGATCCTGCGACTGCCGCTCTTGCCGCCGTACTGCAGCAAGCCCGGATCGCAGCCATACAACGGGATGCCGAGGCGCACGGCGAGCGTCCGTTCACGGGGCGTGACATTGAAGCACGACAGGTGCGCGTCCTCGGGATCGCCCATGGCCTGCCGTATTCGCTCGAGCAGCCGGGGCCGGTCCAGCACCTTCTGGGTGAGGGTCAGCGGCGAGGCGTCGCTGGCCGACAGCAATGCCAGCCGCGGTCGTGACGCTTCGAGCGGGATGCCGGGCAGCAGGCCGAGGTAGTAGTCGACGATCGCGGGTTCGAGCGGCGTGCTGCTGACGAACACGATGCGCGTGTTCGGCAACCGCAGCAGCATCAGCATCGCCAGCTGACGTTCCTCGTAGTGCAGTCCGCCGACGACAGTCGCCAGCACGTCCGGGTCCATGCTGAGCCCGGGCACGATTACGACGGCGCGCGGCGCCAGCGGATCTGCGAAGACCCGCTCGAACAGCGCCGGCAAGCGCGCCTGCAGCCGTGCGAACGCGGCCAGTTCCTGCTCGCTGCCAGGGACAGGGAGAACTGTGGACATACCCGTTTCCGCGCATGGGTTCCGGAACAGGAGAATGTGCCCTTTTCCGCTTCGCGGAAAGTCCGCATGAATCGGCGCGCGGCGTCACCTAGAGTGACCTTGCAAGCGTCGAGACCCGGTTACCCGAGGTGACCGCATGGAATGGTCGCCCATCGCCAAGCCCCGCGGTGCCTTGCGCCGCGAGCCCTGCCTGGTGGACTACGAACAGGCCCGCCGTGACTTCACGTGGGAGCAGGCGAGGCACTGGCTGTCCGGCCTGCCCGGCGGCGCGCTCAACATGGCCTTCGAAGCAGTCGACCGGCACGCAGCAGGTGCGTCCGGCGAGCGCCTCGCCATCCGCTTCCTCGCCCGTGGTGCGCCGTCCGCGGACCTGAGCTTCCGCGACCTGGCCGCAGCCTCCCATCGCTTCGCCAGCGTACTGTCCAGGCTCGGAGTGCAGCGTGGCGAGCGGGTCGCGACCCTGATGGGGCGCATGCCGGCGCTGTACGCGACGGTCCTCGGCACGCTGGCAGGAGGCGCCGTCTATTGCCCGCTCTTCTCCGCGTTCGGCCCCGAGCCGGTCCGTGCACGCCTGTCGCTCGGGTCCGTCCGGGTGCTGGTGACGACCGACCTGCTGTACCGCCGCAAGGTCGCACCGATCCGCGACCAGCTGCCCCAGCTCGCACACGTGCTCGTGGTGCGCACTCCGGGCGCGGGCGACCTGCCGGCGGGCACGGCCGATTTCGAAGTCGCGATGGACGCCGCCGCGACCGAGTTCACTGCGGTCCACACTGCGCCCGACGACCACGCGCTGCTGCATTTCACCAGCGGCACCACCGGCCAGCCGAAAGGCGTGCTGCATGCGCATGCAGCCGTCAGCGCGCACGTGGCGACGGCCCGCTGGGTGCTGGATCTCCAGGCGGGCGACGTCTACTGGTGCACCGCCGATCCTGGCTGGGTGACGGGCATTTCGTACGGCGTGATCGCGCCGCTCGCCTGCGGCGTCGGGATGATCGTGGACCGCGAGGAGTTCGACGCGCCGCGCTGGTACGAGATCCTCGACACCGAGCGCGTCACGGTCTGGTACACGGCGCCGACCGCGATCCGGATGCTGATGAAGGCCGGCGTCGAACTCGCCAGGACCCGCGCGTATCCGGCACTCCGTCATCTCGCGAGCGTCGGTGAGCCGCTGAATCCCGAAGCGGTGGTCTGGGGCATTGCAGCGCTCGGCCTGCCATTCCACGACACGTGGTGGCAGACCGAGACCGGCGCCATCATGATCGCCAACTACCCCTGCATGCCGATCCGGCCCGGCTCGATGGGCCGCCCCGTGCCGGGCGTCGAGGCGGGCATCGTGCGGCCGCGTGAGGACGGCGGTGTCGACGTCGTCGAGGCGGCGGGCGAGGTCGGCGAACTCGCGCTGCGGCCCGGCTGGCCGTCGATGTTCCGCGGGTATCTCGACGAGGAGGCGCGCTACCGCAAGTGCTTCCGAGGTGGCTGGTATCTCTCCGGCGATCTCGCGAAGCGCGATGCCGACGGCTACTACTGGTTCGTCGGACGCGCCGACGACGTCATCAAGGCCGCGGGCCACCTGATCAGTCCGTTCGAGGTCGAAAGCGCGTTGATGACGCATCCCGCCGTCTCGCAGGCCGGCGTGATCGGCGTGCCGGATCCGATCGCGGGATCGCTGGTCAAGGCGTTCGTCGAGCTCAAGTCGGGGTACGCAGCGGACGAGGTGCTGCAGCGCGAGCTGCTCGCACACGCGCGGCGCCTGCTCGGCGTGGCGGTCGCGCCGCGGGAGATCGCCTTCGCGGCGCAGTTGCCGCGCACGCGCAGCGGCAAGATCATGCGCCGGCTCCTGCGCGCGCGCGAACTCGGCCTGCCTGAAGGGGATCTCTCCACGCTGGAAGGTGGCTCATGAGCGGCCTGCCGGGCGGGTTCACGCGCGAACGCGGGCTGCACCTGTTGCGGGAGATGCTGCGAATCCGCGAGTTCGAGGACCGTTGCGCCGAACTCTACGGCGCGGGGCACATCCGCGGCTTCCTGCACCTGTGCGACGGCGAGGAGGCGATCGCCGTCGGCGTGATGCAGGTGCTCGGGCCGGACGATGCGCTCGTCTCGACCTACCGCGAGCACGGTCACGCGCTCGCCCGCGGCATCGCGATGGGGCCGTTGCTCGCCGAGCTCTATGGCAAGCGCGCGGGTTGCAGCGGCGGGCGCGGCGGCTCGATGCACGTCTTCGACGCCGCCACGCGTTTCTACGGCGGTAACGCCATCGTCGGCGGTGGCTTGCCGCTCGCGGTCGGGCTGGGCCTCGCGGAGAAGCTGCGCGGCACGCGCAACGTGTCCGCCTGCTTCTTCGGTGAAGGCGCGGTGGCAGAGGGCGAGTTCCACGAATCGATGAACCTCGCCGCGCTGTGGCGGCTGCCGGTGCTGTTCATCTGCGAGAACAACCTGTATGCGATGGGCACGGCGCTCGCGCGTTCCGAGTCGCAGACGGACATCCGTTCGAAGGCTGCGGCGTACGACGTGCGCGCAGCCGCCGTGGACGGCATGGACGTGCTGGCAGTGGAGCAGGCCGCGCGCGACGCAGTCGAACATGCGCGGGCCGGACGAGGCCCGGTCCTGCTCGAGATGCGCACCTATCGGTTGCGCGCACACTCGATGTTCGATGCGCAGCTCTACCGCGACAAGGCCGAGGTCGAGGAGTGGCGCAAGCGCGGCCCGCTGACCACGCTTACGGCGCGCCTCAAGTCGGCGGGACTGCTGACCGAAGACGACTTCCAGGCGCTGCTGCGCGAGGCGGACGCCGAAGTCGCCGCCGCGGTCGAGTTCGCGACTGCCGCGGACTGGGAGCCGGTCGCGGACCTCGCGCGGCACGTATACGCCGAGGCGGTGACAGCATGACGGCACCTGCGCGAATCACGTACCGCGAGGCGACGAAGCAGGGCATCCGGGAGGCGCTGCTGGCGGATCCGCGCGTGTTCCTGATGGGGGAGGACGTCGGCAAGTACGGCGGCTGCTTCGCGGTCAGCAAGGGCCTGCTCGACGAGTTCGGCGAGGAACGCATCCGCGACACGCCGCTGTCGGAGTCGGCCTTCGTCGGCGCCGGCATCGGGGCGGCGCTGGGTGGCTTGCGGCCGGTCGTCGAGGTGATGACCGTCAACTTCAGCCTGCTCGCGCTCGACCAGATCGTGAACACGGCGGCGACGTTGTGCCACATGTCGGGCGGACAGTTTCCCGTGCCCGTCGTCATCCGCATGGCGACCGGCGCGGGGCGGCAGCTGGCGGCGCAGCACTCGCACAGCCTCGAGGCGTGGTACGCGAGCGTGCCGGGCCTGCGCGTCGTCGAACCGGCGACGATCGACGACGCGCGCGGCATGTTGCGGGCTGCTCTGGCGTCGCCCGATCCAGTGATCGTCTTCGAACCGATCTCGCTCTACAACATGGAAGGCGATCTCACCGCTGCCGCCGAGAACGTGCAGCTCGAAGGCGCGCGCGTGCATCGCGCCGGCAGCAGCGTGACGCTGGTGACCTACGGCGCGAGCCTGTGGCGCTGCGTCGCGGCCGCCGAAGTGCTCGCGCGGGACGGGATCGACGCCGAGATCGTCGACCTGCGCAGCCTCAGGCCGCTGGACGACGCGACGGTGCTGGATTCCGTGCGCAAGACGCGCCGCGTCGTCATCGTCGATGAAGGCTGGCGTACGTGCAGCCTCGCGGCGGAGATCGGGCAGCGCATCGTCGAGCAGGGCTTCTACGACCTCGACGCGCCCATTGCGCGGGTCTGCACCGAGGAGGTGCCCATCCCGTACCCGAAGCACCTCGAGGACGCGGCTTTGCCCGGACCCGAGCGCATCGTGAGCACCGTGCGGAGGTTGCTTGGCCATGCAGACTGAGTTCCGCCTGCCCGCGCTCGGCGCCGACATGGACACGGGCACGATCGTCGAGTGGCACGTGGCGCCCGGCGACCGCTGCAAGCGCGGCGACGTCGTGGCCGTAGTCGAGACCGACAAGGGCGCGATCGACGTCGAGGTATTCGTCGACGGCATCGTGCGCGAGCTGCTGGTGCCGCCGGGGACCCGCGTGCCGGTCGGTACCGTGCTGGCATTGCTCGACACCGAGGCGCCGGTGCCAGCTCCGGATGCACACACCGGGGCGGCCGTTCCCGCCGCGGAAGCAGTGCCCGGACCCTCTCGTCCGCCAGCCGGAGCCGGCACGGGGCAGCGCGTGAAGATCTCGCCTGCGGCGCGCAAGCGCGCGCAGGAACTGCTCGTCGATGTCGCTGC